>OHDP01000001.1_pt1 | contig 187049 bp, 118 predicted proteins | sample 1567011 | NCBI WGS metagenome assembly OHDP01 (sample SAMEA3879532, study PRJEB24766) | human gut metagenome | biome: human-associated habitat; feature: feces | place: USA | collected 1985/1987
CCCTATCATCTTCATATGCCATCTTATTTTTTAGAGACATTTACTGAATATCCCTGGAATACGTTATGCTTAATGTCGGGTTGGCAGGTGTTGGCGCATCTGCCGACTTTTTTATTAAGGAAACGCGTGTGTGGTGTGTTTTTCTATGTTTTCATGGTTCTTTGGGGTTTTATGGATTAGACAATAGGTTAACGGTATAAAGTAATTTCATTCGTATTCTCTTTTTGTTTTATTTTGAAAGGGTGTATTTTCTGAATAATCCGCAATACCTCCATTACCCCGTCGCGCTGGCGGAACTTTCCTGTGTATTCGTATTCCAGTATAGAGGTGTCTTTGACGATGATTTTCACGTCATAATAAAGTTCCAGTTTTTTCAATATGTCTTTCAGTTTTTGTTTGTCGAAAGCATAAAGACCGTCTTTCCATATGATGGGATCTTTAGTGATGGAGCCCACCAGGAAACGTCCATTGGCAGTTGCTGTTAGCTGTTGTTCAGGACTTAACAGAACTCCTTGTTGTTCTTGTTCGGGATGGTAGACGCGTACGGATCCTTCCAACAGTGCAATGGTAAGTTCTTCGCTAGGATAGTTGAAGACATTGAATTGTGTACCAAGTGCTTTTATATCCACCTTTCCGGTAGAGACAATAAACGGCAACGTTCCTTTCGCCACTTCAAAGAAGGCTTCTCCGTTGAGCTTTACCCGGCGTTCCTCACCGAATATGGAAGGATAGGTGAGGGTGGAACCGGCATTCACCCATACTTTGCTGCCGTCCGGCAGTACAATATGTGCGCGTTGTCCGGCCAGGACAGAGAGTTCCTGAGTGACAGGCTGTGGTATATCCATACTGATAAACGAGTAAGTAACCCACCATGTGGAAACTATACAGGCAATGATGATAGCCGCATAGCGTAAAAAACGGAATGACAATCTTTTCTTTTTTTCTATCTGTCGGGCTTTCATGAAACGCTTCAGGCTTTCCTTACCTAATAATTCGTTTTTTTCTTGTGGGTGGAGTTTTACCAGCGATTGCAAGTGCTGGCAATTTATCATTTCCTTCTTCAGTTCTTGGTTGGAAAAGGCCTCCTGCAGTAAAGCTTTCCTTTCTTCTTTACTGAGTTCTCCTGCGTAATATTTTATAATTCGATGGTCCATTTTTTATCTGTTCTGTATAGTAAACGAAGCAAGAGAAAGAATCCGCCAAAAGAAAATGAAAAAAATCAGGGAAGAGTAAATAAAAAAAGAAGTAGAGGCAGGCAGTCTTTTAATTCCTCGCGTAATTTTTTGTATGCAATAGCCATTTGTGATTCTACGGTGTTGATGGATATTTGCAGTTCTGAAGCTATTTGCTGTTGTTTTTTGCCTTCCAGTTTGTTCATGACAAAAATGCTTCGGCACCGTTCGGGGAGTTTTTGCAAAGCTTGTTCCAAACGTTCTTCTATGTCGGTTTCATCGGGGAAGTTGGTGTTGAGGATCTCCAAAGAATCATATTTCATGCGTAAGGTCATATCAAATTCGCTTTGCATTTCGGCCACAGCTTCCTGTTCGTTCACCCGTTTGCGTAAGTAGTCCAGACATTTGTTTTTGATGGAAGTAAACAGGTAAGCTGTAAGGTTGGTGTATGCATCCAACCGGTCGCAGTGTTCGTATAAATGCAGGAACACGTCTTGAACGATGTTTTCGGCATCACTTTCGGACAATACATATTCGCGTGCGAAATGAATAGCACGTGAATACCATGTGATATAGAACCGTTCAAAATTTGTCATGACGAATCCTTAAATGATTTAAATGCAAAATTAAAATTTTCTATTGAAATATTTAAAAATGATAAGGAATATTATGGGATTTTTATTAAGAGAAGAATTACGCTCTTTGTACTTTTTACATCGGTTGATACGGTCATCTCTCCGAACTGTTATAAAGTCAAAAGAAAAATATGGGGGAGTTTCGTGATATCCTGTCCGGAGAATAAAATAATACTTTAAGAACTCAAGCCCCATGATTTTGTAGGCGGGTCGGTTTTACTTTGCCGGTATTGTTTGAAGCCGTCAATTGATGGGGTAAGGTAAGTAATTGAAAAGTTTTTTGTATTTTTGAGCTGTATAAACAGTGAAATGGATGAAAGAAAATAATAAGGAACAAGAAAGGTTTGTTGCTTATATTACTAAGCAGCAATGTGTTAATGAAGCAGCATCCGTTACCGATTTTCTTCGGAAATATGCTTTTAGGTATCATAATTCCGCTTTTATATCATCTGATCCGGTTCAGTTTCCTCATCGTTATCATCGGAAGGAAGATATAGAAATAAGCGGTTTTCTGACGGCCTATCTGAGTTTCGGTGCTCGTCCTCAAATACTGAAGGCAGCGGAGAGGCTGGATGCTGTCATGCAGCATATGCCTTTGGTTTATGTATTGTCGAAAGATTGGAAATCGGATTTTTGTGGGGAAGAATCTTTTTATCGCACAGTGTCGAAGAATAAAATGGGGGAATTATTCCATTGGTTACATGGAATATATACAAAATATGGCTGTATGGAAGCGGCTTTAATGGCGTGTCAGGAGGGCTCTCCGATACAACGCCTATGTCGTTTGTTGGGCGTTTCGGACAAGGCACCGCAAAAAAAGCTTAATATGTTTCTTCGTTGGATGATCAGGCGTGACTCGGAAGTAGATTTCGGTATTTGGACTTCTTTTTCGCCTTGTGATTTGTTGATTCCGCTGGATACTCATGTCTGTGAAGTAGCTCATCGGCTTCATCTTACTCGAAGTAAATCTTATACATTGAATAACGCAAAGGCCATTACCCGTGCACTTGCCGAGGTTTTTCCGGACGACCCGTGTTTGGGGGACTTTGCGTTATTCGGTTATGGAATTAATGATGGAAAATAACGATATAAATTTTACTATGAAAGAGTCTTTATAGCAGTTGCTGTATTTGTTCTCTTTTGAGTTCCGTATCAGGATGGAATGCCGGACTGTTCATGTATTTTTTCAAGCTATATAACAGTTGTCGGGCTTCGGGGCGTTTATCCATGTCTTGCCAAAAGTCTATACCTGAAACCAATATTTTTCCTTTACCTACTCTAGCTTCGAACAATAAGGCTAAGGGGCGATTGGTAAACCAGTCGTCGATGACGCGGACGATGGGATGTATCTTTGGAGAAAGTTTGCTGAACTCAATTGCTCCGGAATGGCTCATGGCATCCCACCATTGGTAGTCGCTGTGATATTCTGTGGGGAATTCACTAAGAGCCGGATGTGCGGGATTGCATAATATGCCCAAGGTGTGAGGTGCTTGTTTGGCAGTCCATGCTGTATTCCAGAAAATGCTGGAGAAGCCTATTTGGATATCGCCCCCCAGTTTTTTGGATAAACTTCCTTTCTTTAGTGAAAGTAAGACTGTGGCTCCTTTCTCAAGGGTGTTTAGTGTGATGGTATCCAAGCGGTCGGTCATACAGATTTTATTTTCATGGGGAATGGCTTGTCGGACTGTTGGGTATACCCAGATGTTCCAGTCATTTTTTCTATTGTTTACTGAAACTTCTAATATCAAACGTTGAGGTGTGGTCACAGTAGTGAGTGGAGCTGCTACTTCCCCTAAAGTAAAATTATTGCCGACAGGTATTTCTTTTGAATTCCATTGTCCTGATTGGAGTATGTTTCCTTCAGTGTCACGTAAAGTCCATCCGGTAGTTGCGTTTTGCAGAGGGCTGCTTCCATAGTGAGCGACCTCGACAGATGCTTTCAAAGTATCATTGTTTGTGAAAATTAGTTTGGACAGACGTGCCAATGGTACGGTGGCATTGCAGAAACGGCTGTATTCTTCGGGGGATATATACCCTTTTTCTTCCCAGAAGGCATCAAGCACACCTACCGGTGCGGTGCCTTGTCCCGGAAAATCGTATAAACCCAACAATTGGAATCCTCCGAAGTCTTTAGTGCGGAGGGCGGCTTCTATGTCGGCCTTGTAACAAAGTACTTGTAACTTTCCTGATGCCAGCAGGAAACTATCGGAAAGGGCTTTCATGCCATTCTCTTGTAGACTTTCTTGGAATATTTCAAAGTTGGTAGGGCGCATTACCCCTGTATACTTTTTCATTTCTTTAAAATTGGGATAGGCGCACCATTGTCCTATTTCATGACTTACTATGGGTTGGGTGAACCGGTTAATATATTCAGACCAGTCGTAGTCTGTACGTGGTGCCTGAGCATTGATGATACTGTTCAGCCCTTGTCCCCATCCCTGTATGCGTGGTGAGGGGTCGCTTAAGAAATCACTGACAGGCAAGTTGGGCCATCCGCCTGCTGTGCTATAAATTCGTCTTTTATCTTGTTTTTTCCAATAGGAGGTAAATTCAGCCAGATAATTGTTGCTTCCTGCGCCGGCAGGTTCATTGCCGTACATCATCATGCAGAAAGAGGGATGATTGCCAAAAGTTCTCACTATAGCTTCGCTTTCTTTTAATATAAAGGCGTCCAATGGTTTCCCATCTCCGATAGTGGTGCTGCTGTTTGCCCAGGATGAACATTCTATTTCCAGATACATTCCCATTTTGTCGGCTGCACAAAAAGCAGCTTCGGGAGGACACCAGGAATGAAAACGTATATGATTCAAGCCGTGGTTACGGCAGGCTGTGAATATCTTTTCCCATGAAGCTTGGTCGGTAGGTGGGTAGCCGGTTTTGGGAAAAGCTGCACAATCCAGTGTTCCGCGTAGAAAGACGGGACGTCCGTTGATGGTGATGTGGCGGTCTGTTACTCTGAAATCGCGCATACCGAACTGCTCTGTATGAGTATCGGTAGTTGTTTTTTCTTTATCGGTCAGGCTGGCTTCCAGTGTATATAAATTCGGATTGAACTCATCCCACAGACAAATATTGTCTCCTAATGAAAGTATTGTTTCAGTTTTGTTCTCGCCGGGAAGAAGCACTATTTCTTGTTGTATGCTTTTCCCATTGGCTTTTAAGGTTAGAATAGCGGTGGCTTTTGTCTTTTTTTTGTTTTTCATGTATGTTTTTACGCGAATGTTTTTAGCATTGATATCAGGATAAATATCTGTGTGTACTATGCTTACTTGTGGGCGGACTTGCAGGTACATGTCGCCTATTACTCCGTTCCAGTTACCTTGCGTGTGGTCTGAAATACTGTGTGAGTTTTCTCCCGGATCAATGTCTTTTATTCTGTTATCTATACGTAAAGTGAGTGTATGCTTGCCTGGAGTGAGTACATCGGATAAGTCATATTGATGGGGAGTTCCGAGTGTGTTCTGCATGCCTATTTCTTTATCATCTACCCATAAACGTGTTTCCCAATGGCATCGTTCCAGAAAAAGAGAGATGTCTTGCAGGTTCCAGTCGGTTGGAATATTTACTTCTTTCCGATACCATGCTACACCTTTGTAGTATTTTACGGGTTGCAGCCAAAAAGGTATTTTGATGTTATCGGAGTTCCGATATTTTGCATAATGTTCATTTTTAAAATAAGAGTCATCGTTGATGCTTCCTGTCCAAGGTGTGTTAATATTAATATCTTCTCCTAATCCATTGGAAGTCATAGAACCGGGCAATAGAATGCTACCACTCCAATTGGTAGAGTCTGTAGTAAATTGCCATTTGCCTGTCAGGTCAATTCGGTTTTCAGGTTGTGAACATGAAACTGTTAATAGGAATAAGAATAATAAAGAATTGATTTTCATTTATCTGATTGTTTATGGTAATTGGTTAATGATATATCAAATGTTGTCTCCTGCCGATATTTTTTATTATCTATCTGTGCGGAAAGGTGCTACAGGCAGTCCTTCTGCATTGAATAAATTTCCTACAGTCGCATCATCGAAACAGTAACGGACAGCAATCGGCTGTTTTATTTTGGGTGAAGAAACTATCAGCCGGTTTTCTTTGATACGTGCATTGGCAGGTACGAAGTTTCCGTCATTTCCGGCTATTGTTACTCCTCTGATTTTTTTGTCGGGACATACTAATTTCTTTTCTGTATGACTAAAAGAGAGGATAGCTTTTCCTTTTTCTATGGTCATTTTTGTGAAGAAAGGTGTTTCATAACCTTTTTTTAATGCTTTGTAAGTTCTGCCCAATACTAAATTAGCCAGTCTAAAACCAGCTTCGGCTTTTTGGGCAGGATGGATGTTGTCAGGGTCACCAATATCGGTAGTGGTTATCAGTCCTACATTGTCAACTCTATGTGCTACTTGTTCTTGTGCTTCACGTATCAATGCGGGACCGTTATTGGTAGAGTGGTAGTTGTATGGAGCTATTTGAACCATATAAAAAGGAAAATTCTTGCCGAAGCCTTTTCGCCAACTTGCAATCATTTTTTCCATGAGCAAATTGTATGATGACGGATTGTCTCTGTTTGATTCTCCTTGATACCAAATGGCTCCGGCAATGTCGTATGGCATTAACGGATGAATCATGCTGTTGTAAAGGACTCCTGGTGTTACCGGCCACCAGGGGTAAGGCTTGTTTATTACTGCTTCGGCAATGACTTTGTTGTTTATGACGGTGTCTCTCGGAGTCCATACTTCGGCAGGAGTTCCTCCCCATGCGGAAACAATTAATCCTATGGGTACATTGAGTTTCTGTTGCAAACGTTTGCCGAAAAAATAAGCTATGGCACTTCGCTTCTGCATTATTTCTGGGGTACATTGTTCCCATTGTGCATAGCAATCTTCTTGCGGAGATTTGCTTCCTTGTTTGCTCAGACTGAAGAAACGTATGTGGGGATGGTTAGCGTTGTCAATCTCTTCTTGCCGGTTATGGATTCCGTTGTTGGGACTCCATTCCATGTTTGACTGTCCACTACATAACCATACTTCGCCCAATAGGATATCTTTCAGTATTATTTTGTTTTCTTTTCTGTTGTCGGTGAATATTTGCAGGGTGTACGGACCTCCGTGCCCACAGGTAGGAATTTTTGTTCTCCAACGTCCGCAGTCATCTACAGAGGTTGAAATGGTATCATTGGGCATCCAACTTCCTACTAATTTGACCGTAGTGCTTGCTTCTCCCCATCCCCAAATAGAAACAGTACTTTTCTGTTGGAGTACCATGTGGTCCGAGAATATGGCCGGTAAATGTATTGGGGTAGAAGTTTGCCCATTTGTAACTGCACTATAACACAATGCCAGAAAAATAGTTTTAATAGTTCTTTTCATTATATTGTATAGATTAAGGTGAATGAATATTCCTGATAGAGGAATAGATTTGCAAAAGAAATAATAATTGTTGTATAATCCCATAGATATTTTAGCTTAAATGATGGATTATATTTCTATTTTTGGGGGAGGAGGAAATAAAAATCCCCGGTCAGGATAATCACATCCTCCGGGGATTTACTTTTACTTTAAAGGTTAGTATAAATTAGGTTAGGTCTTATACTTCTTATAGTGGGACATATTCTACAAACGCTTCCATGGCTTCATAGCATGCCAAACCTAGCTGGTCATACAATGCTGCTGTACCACGATTACGGTCTTCGCTACGTTGCCAGAACAGACGTTCGTCATTACCCAGGAACGGTGCACTTTCCATTTGAGACTGATGTTTCAAGATAGAGTTACGTTTAGCACGCAGTTCCTCAGGGCTGAACGGAACTGCCATTTCAATATTCTCTATTTCCCATTCTGCCCATGCGCCACGGTACATCCATGTGCGACAGTCTTTCAACCATTCTGCTCCAGCTTCCTTTTCAATATCGATGGCAGCAAGAACTGCATCAGTACATACGCGGTGAGTTCCGTGTGGGTCGGCCAAGTCACCGGCTACGAATATTTGGTGAGGCTTTACTTCGCGTAACAGCTTCAGTACAATTTCTACGTCAGCTTCACTGATAGGATTCTTTTCAATCTTACCGGTTTCGTAGAACGGCAGGTCGAGGAAGTGGCAACGGCTCAAAGGAACTTGATTGAAGGTACAAGCAGTACGGGCTTCACCACGACGAATCAGACCTTTAATGGTCAGGATGTCGCGTGTATCCATATCGCCTTCCTTCTTTGCTGCAAGGAATTTCTTGATTTCAGCATACTTGTTCTTGATTGTCTCATTAGAGTTATCATCGAAAAGTTGATTGAAACCATTGATAAAATGCATGAAACGTACTACTTCTTCATCACCTACGGCGATATTTCCGGATGTTTCGTATGCAACGTGCACTTCATGACCTTGTTGAACCAAACGGCGTAAGGTTCCACCCATTGAGATGACGTCATCGTCAGGGTGCGGAGAGAAGATTACCACACGTTTGGGGAACGGTTTTGCACGTTCGGGGCGATAGGTATCGTCTGCATTCGGCTTGCCACCCGGCCATCCGGTGATGGTGTGCTGCAAATCATTGAAGATTTTAATGTTTACGTTGTAAGCAGAGCCATAGAGTGCCAGCAGTTCGCTTAATCCGTTTTCGTTATAGTCTTTGTTGGTAAGCTTCAGGATGGGTTTCTTTGTCTTCAAGCATAACCATACGATGGCACTGCGAATCAATTTATCGTTCCACTCGCAGTTGGTTACCAACCATGGACGTTGGATGCGCGTTAAGTGGGAGGCTGCTGCCAGGTCAATGCAAACATTTGCATTGTTATGCAACTGTAAGTAAGAAGCGGGAAGTGTATCACTTACTTTATCTTCCACTGCTTTCTTGATAATATCGGCTTTGTCATCGCCCCATGCCAACAGATAAACCTTGCGAGCTGCCATGATAGTGGCAACGCCCATAGTGATGGAACAAGGAGGAAGATTGTCCACACCCAGATTGTGTGCGGCTTCGGCACGTGAAGTGGAGTCAATCAGAATCAGTCGGGTAGGTGAGCTGAGACTTGAGCCCGGTTCGTTCATGGCAATATTGCCTTCACGACCGATACCCATCAAAATGATATCCATACCGCCAAATGTCTGGATGCGTTGTTCATACAGACGGCAGTATTCGATTACGGCTTCTTGAGGAATAGTGCCGTCAATCGTAAACACATTCTGCTTATCGATATCTATCTGGCCCAAAAACAGGTCATTGAGTTGTGCGAAACTGCTTCCTGCACCTTCGGTGGCCAAGGGATAGTATTCATATAAGTTGAAGATGACTACATTGCGGAAACTTAGTCCTTCGTCTTTATGCTTACGGACGAGCTCAGCGTATAGCGGACGCAATGAAGCACCAGTTCCTGCACCAATCACGCAGAATTTTCCTTCGCGCTGGCGCTCATGGATTTTGGCAGCTATTTCATCGGCTATGTGTTGCACTCCTTCGTCTACCGTTTCGTAGATGTCTGTCGGCACCTTCTCAAAACGAGTGAGTACGGAACGCTCCACTGCATTTTCGGGTTTATAATACTTCGGAGATACTCTGTTAAGAGAAATCTGCGAGCTTAGGTTTGTTCTCATAAATTACAAATTAGCTTTTTCGATGTCCTTAAAATACTTGTAGGTACCTACTTTCAGTTCATCTGTTGCTGCTTCATCACAAACAATGATGCCATGTTGATGCATTTGTAATGCGCTAATGGTCCACATTTGTGTGATACCGCCTTCGACAGCATGCTGTAATGCGCGAGCTTTGTTGTGACCGTTGCAGATAATCAGCACTTCTTTGGCTGAAAGAACAGTTCCTACACCTACTGTTAACGCAGTTTTGGGAACTTTGTTCACATCATTGTCGAAAAAGCGTGAGTTTGCAATGATAGTATCGGTGGTCAGGGTTTTGATACGGGTGCGAGAAGACAGGGAAGAACCCGGTTCGTTGAAAGCGATATGGCCGTCAGGACCGATACCTCCCATAAACAAATCAATACCACCTATTTCGGCAATCTGCTTTTCGTAGTTTGCACATTCAGCTTCCAGATCTGTTGCGTTTCCGTTCAGGATATGTACATTTTCTTTCTTGATATCAATATGGTTGAAGAAATTCTTCCACATGAATGTGTGGTAGCTTTCAGGATGGTCTTCGGGTAAACCGACATATTCGTCCATGTTGAAAGTAACAACGTTCTGGAAAGATACTTTTCCTTGTTTGTTCAGTTCGATCAGCGCTTTGTACATACCTAGTGGCGATGAACCGGTAGGACAACCCAGTACGAATGGTTTTTCGGGAGTGGGGTTTGCTGCATTAATTTTACTTGCTACATAGTTTGCTGCCCATTGTGACAGTTTTTGATAATCAGGTTCGATAATTACTCTCATGGTTCTTTTTTTAAGTTTTAAGTTAACTATTCGTTTTTTCTATTTATTGTCTGTTTTAGGATGAACTGTTCACCCAAGTTGCAATATTACTGAAAATTGGGGACATTCCCTTCAATAAATGAGTTTTTTCTTTCTGAGAAAGTGATTTTCTTTGTTTTATTAGCATTCTCTTTCGTTTTTATAAAAAATAACATAAAAAATGGTTCGTCTAAAATGAAAAAGAGATGAGGGTAGGAGGAGTGCCTTTTTTATTTATAGGAAAGAAATAAAGAGTTATGTAGGTTGTAGCCGGCATTGATATATAAATCATTTAGTAATAGAGTTTGATAAGTGAATTTATTTATTAAATAAAGCTTATTTAATAATCTCCTAATTTATGGGTACGTAAACGGTGTTGACGAATAATTCTTATGAATTAGAAATAATTGACAGAAAGATATAATATATTAGGTTCTATAAAAACTTTTTGCAAAATTCTCTCTTTATGAAATATGATTTCATAAAAAAATAACTATATTTGTGAGCATTAACGGAATATTTTAGTATGGGTGATAAGTTGTTGAAAGAGATAGAGAAAGGCTCTAAGTTGGCTGTGATGAAGAAACGTATCATCACACATTATATTTATAATGGTAGTTCTACCATTACTGATTTGGCAAAAGAAATGGATTTGAGTGTGCCTACTGTCACAAAGTTCATTGATGAAATGTGTGAGGATGGGTACATTAATGACTATGGAAAGTTGGAAACCAGTGGAGGCAGACATCCTAGTCTCTATGGATTGAATGCAGAGTCCGGCTATTTTGTCGGAGTAGAGGTGCGGCAGTTTTCTATTCATTTGGGGTTAATAAACTTTAAAGGTGACGTGATGCAATTAAAGATGAATGTACCTTTTAGGGCAAAGAATACTCCTGAGTGTTTGGATGAGTTGTGCAAGATAATCAAACAATTCCTTCAGAAACTTCCGATAGAGCAGGATAAAGTTTTGAATATTAATGTAAACCTTTCGGGACGTGTAAATCCTGATTTGGGGTACAGCTATAGTATCTTTAATTTTGATGAGCGTCCACTTTCGGATATTATTTCTGAAAAATTGGGCGGTTTCCGGGTGTCGATTGATAATGATACGCGTGCAATGATATATGGTGAGTATATGCAAGGTGCGGTGAAAGGTGAAAAGAATATCATCCTCATTAACGTTAGTTGGGGATTGGGTATGGGTATTATCATTGATGGAAAGCTTTATAAAGGAAAATCCGGTTTCTCCGGTGAATTCGGACATAATTACGGATATGAAAATGAGATTATCTGTCATTGTGGCAAGAAAGGATGTATAGAGACTGAAGTTTCGGGTTCTGCCTTGCAGCGGATTTTATTGGAGCATATTAAGAATGGAGAGACTTCTATTATTTCAAATAGCAGGAAGAATATTGAAGAAATAACGCTTGATGATATTATTGCTGCTGTGAATAAAGAAGATTTGCTTTGTATTGAGTTGGTAGAAGAAATTGGTGTGAAGCTGGGAAGGCATGTTGCCGGATTGATTAATATATTTAATCCTGAATTGGTGATTATCGGTGGTGATCTTTCTCGTACAGGAGATTATCTGATACAGCCTATTACAACGGCTATCCGCAAGTATACGCTCAATTTGATGAACCGTGATTCTGTGATTGTGGAATCTAAATTGAAAGAGAGAGCCGGTATTATCGGTGCATGTATGCTTTCCAGAAGTAAATTGTTTGAATCTTAGCCTTTTTCGGGCAAATTATTGTTTTGATGTCGAAACATTAATAATGTAATTATTTTGTTTTGTCATTCTGAATTTTGCGAAGAATCTGCAAACATAAAGTAGATGTAAACAGATTCTTCAATTTGTTTGGGATGACAAAGTGATAGGTTATTTTAGCCTTGACACATACATGGCGATAATGAGAGATTGCCTCTTTCTATTTATTTTTCAACTCTTGTTTCAATATTTCCCAATTCTCATTGAATGCAGGCATGGAAGGAAATAGTAGGTTTGCTCCTTCATCCCATAGCACTTGGTCGGGCAGAGGACCGGTGTTTACCGCAATCGTAAAGATGCCCGCAGCTACTCCGGCTTGTACTCCTAATGGTGCATTTTCTATAACGAGTGCTTCATTGGGTTGAAGGTGAGCTTTCTTTAAAGCCATTAAGTAGGGCTCGGGGTTGGGCTTACCATATTTTACATCGAAAGCAGTGACCATCAGTTCCTTTTTAAATATGCCGGGGAAATTATGGTTTAATCTGTCTAATAGAGAAGTTTGTCCCGAACCGGTTACTACCATCGGAATGAGACCTTCTTCTTTGATTTTTGTCAGAACTTCATAAGCTCCGGGCATTCTTTCTGCCATAGGGCATTTATTAAACTCTTCAGTTTTTGCCTGATAGATTGCTTTTATTTCTTCTTCTGTTGCGTCATGTCCGCGTTCACGACGGCTTACAATGTTTATCGTTGAGGCTCCTGTGCGACCTTCGTGCATGTAGGCTTCATCGCGGCTGAGTCCGAAACCGAAGCGGAGCATCACTTTGTGCCATGATTCGGCATGGTTGGGCATGGAGTTGAATAATACGCCGTCCATATCAAATAATACGGCTTTCAGATTGATGGTATTATATCCGTGAGATTGGAGGTAATTGTTTATTGCTTCTTGAAACATTATTTTATAGTATCATAATGAAGCACGGATTACACAGATTCACAGTTTTAATGAAACTGCATGTATCCGTGAAATCCGTGCCTGAATAAAAAATCTTATAGATTATAATCTAGCTTGGATTGCTTTAGATTCTTCTTCGTATCCCGGTTTGTTTAATAGAGCGAACATATTCTTTTTGTATGCTTCCACACCCGGTTGGTTGAAAGGATTAACGCCAAGAATATAGCCACTGATACCGCAACCGATTTCAAAGAAGTAAATAATTTCTCCCAAATAGAATTCGTTCAGTTCAGGAACAATCAGACGCATATTAGGCACGCCACCGTCTACGTGTGCCAATTGCGTACCCAACTCTGCCATCTTGTTTACTTCATCTACACGTTTTCCGGCCAGAAAGTTTAGTCCGTCAAGGTTTGCCTCATCCGAAGGAACTTCAAGTTTATGATTCGGCTTCTCAACAGAAATTACTGTTTCGAAGATGGTGCGTTCGCCTTCCTGAATCCATTGTCCCATGGAGTGGAGGTCTGTTGAGAAATCTACAGAAGCCGGGAAGATACCTTTGTTTTCCTTACCTTCAGATTCTCCATACAATTGTTTCCACCATTCTGATACATAATGCAATTTAGGTTGGAAATTCACTAGAATTTCAATCTTCTTGCCGTCTTGGTATAAAGCGTTACGAGTTGCTGCATAAACAGCAGCAGGATTTTCTGCAAAAGGTGTGTCGGGATTGCTGCAAAGAGCTTCCATTGTACGTGCGCCTTCCACTAATTTAATAATGTCATATCCAGCTACTGCGATAGGTAATAAACCTACGGGAGTCAATACTGAGAAACGACCGCCTACATTATCCGGAATAATGAATGATTTATAACCTTCTTTGTCGGCAGTTACGCGTGCAGCTCCTTTCTTGGCATCGGTAATGGCTACAATTACTTTCTTTGCCATTTCTTTACCGCGTTGGTCTTCGCATTGCTTTTTCAGCAGACGGAAAGCCAAAGCTGTTTCTGTAGTAGTACCTGATTTGGAGATATTAATTACACCGAATTTCTTGTCTTTCAAGAACTCTGTCAGTTCAAACAAGTAATCTTCACCGATATTATGTCCTGCGTAAATGATAGTCGGAGCATTTTTCTTTTCCTGCAACCATTGGAAGCTGTTGGATAAAGCTTCAATAATGGCGCGTGCACCAAGATAACTACCACCGATGCCGGCAACGATGACTACTTCACAGTTTTCGCGAAGTACCTGAGCAGTCTCTTGCAAATCAGTCAAGTGTTCAGCAGTAATTGATGAAGGCAAGTGTAGCCAGCCTAAGAAATCATTACCTTTACCTGTACCGTTTTCCAGAGTTTCAATACAGGCTTTTACCTGAGGTGCATAAGCAGCGATCGTTTCTTTTGAAACAAATCCGGCTACTTTGTCGATGTTTAAACTAATATTCTTCATTGTATCTGAATTTTATCTGAATGAATCAGTTAATAATTTTATCTCAATCATGGGCGAGATGCGCTCATACAATATATTATAAACGGCATCTACGATGGGCATGTTCACGTGCAAATGTTTATTTAGCTCCTTAATACATTTTGTACCGTAGTACCCTTCCGCTATCATTTCCATCTCTATTTGTGCGCTTTTTACAGAATATCCCTTACCAATCATAGTACCGAACACACGGTTTCGGCTGAAATTGGAATAAGAAGTAACAAGCAAGTCTCCCAAATAAGCAGAATCATCGATAGAACGTTCTACGGGATGTACGGTGTTAAGGAAGCGATTCATTTCCTGTATGGCATTCGAAATCAATACTGCCTGAAAGTTATCGCCATATTTCAAACCACTGCAAATACCGGCAGCGATAGCGTAAATATTCTTCAAGACAGAGGCGTATTCGATACCTGCCACATCGGGGCTTACTGAAGTCTTGATATAATGTCCGGCCAATTGGCGGGCAAAAATTTTGGCTTTGTCAATATCCTTACAACCGATAGTCAGGTAAGAAAGACGCTCCAAAGCGACTTCTTCTGCATGGCAAGGCCCTGCGATAACGGCAATATTATCTTCGGGAACACCATATACTTTGTTAAAATAGTCGGAAACAATCAGGTTTTCATCAGGGACGATACCTTTAATAGCTGTGACGATGAACTTGTCCTTTATTTTGGTTTTCAGCTTTTTGAGGTGGCTTTTCAGATAAGGAGAAGGAGTCACAAATATCAGGGTATCCGATTCCTTGACTATCTTGTTTATATCCGACGAAAAGTTAATGCGCTTGATATCAAAACGCACACTAGTCAGATAAGCCGGATTATGGCCGAGACGTTTAAACTCTTCAATTCGGTCGTCACGACGCATATACCAGTTGATTGATTCAGACTGAGCCAAGACTATCTTTGCAATAGCCGTGGCCCAGCTGCCACCACCCATTATTGCTATTTTACCGGGCAATTTCATGTTTTGTCAATTAGATTTTGCTAATCCATCCGGCTACTTCATCTACCGTAGGATTGGTCAATTCCAATTTATATTTTTTATTTATGCCACAAATGTCTTGGTGTAACTTCTGTGGGTTTACATCTTTCATATCACTCACTAAATTGTAACCGGCTTTTTGAATAGCGGGAACCCACTCTTCTGCAATACCCAGTTCCATGAACTTGGCTGCCGAGTCTTTTGGAGTAATCTTTTCAGGACGCATTTGCGGGAAGAATAATACTTCCTGAATATAAGGCTTACCTGTCATCAGCATCACCAATCGGTCGATACCGATACCGATACCTGAAGTGGGGGGCATACCATATTGTAATGCACGCAAGAAATCCTGATCAATAATCATTGCTTCGTCATCACCCTTGTCGGCCAGCTTCATTTGTTCTTTGAAACGTTCTTCCTGGTCAATCGGGTCGTTCAGCTCAGAATAGGCATTCGCCAATTCTTTACCGTTTACCATCAATTCGAAACGTTCTGTCAGTCCCGGTTTAGAACGATGCATTTTAGTCAGCGGTGACATTTCCACCGGATAGTCAGTGATGAAAGTGGGTTGGATATAGGTACCTTCGCAAAACTCTCCGAAGATCTCATCTATCAGTTTTCCTTTACCCATTGTTTCATCTATCTCTTCCATTTTCAGCTCTTTACAAACCTGACGTATTTCCTCTTCGGTCTTATCATTGAGGTCATAGCCGGTCTTTTCCTTAATAGCCTCCAAGATAGGCAAGCGGCGGTAAGGAGCTTTAAAACTGATTGTTTTTCCGTCAATAATACTATCTGTGCTTCCGTTTACAGCAATACAGATGCGTTCCAATAATTTTTCTGTGAAACTCATCATCCAATTGTAATCCTTGTACTGAACATAAAGTTCCATGCAGGTAAACTCAGGATTATGGTTCTTGTCCATACCTTCATTACGGAAGTTCTTACCGATTTCGTATACACCTTCAAAACCACCTACGATGAGTCGTTTCAGATAAAGCTCTGTTGCAATACGCAGATAGAGATCCATATCCAATGAATTATGGTGCGTAGTAAACGGACGTGCACTTGCTCCACCGGGAATGGATTGGAGGATAGGAGTTTCCACTTCTGTGTAGCCGGCTTCGTCTAAAGCTGCACGCAGTGTTTTAACCACAATGGCACGTTTTTTAAAGGTTTCTTTTACACCTTCGTTGACAATCAGGTCAACATAACGTTGACGATAACGCAATTCCGGGTCTTCGAACTTGTCGTATGCTACACCATCCTTATATTTTACGATAGGCAACGGTTTCAGGGACTTAGATAGTACGGTCAGCTTTTTGGCATGGATACTGATTTCACCCATTTGTGTTTTGAAGACATATCCTTCGATACCTATGAAGTCACCAAGGTCCAGCAGACGTTTGAATACTATATTGTATAAATCCTTATTTTCATCCGGGCAGATATCATCGCGGGTGATATATATCTGAATACGGCCTTTTGAGTCTTGTAATTCGATAAATGATGCTTTACCCATCACACGGCGGCTCATCATACGTCCGGCTACCGATACTTTGCGGGGCTCTGTTTCATCTTCTTTGAACTCGGCTTTTATATCTGTAGAAAATGCGTTGGTTACATACTCAGCTGCGGGATATGGATCAATGCCCATAGCGCGCATTTCATTCAGACTGTTCCGTCTGATAATCTCCTGTTCACTTAGTTCTAATACGTTCATCCTGTTAAAACATTAACTCAATTTGGAGGCAAAAATACGAAAGATTTTGCAAAGTACCTCATTTAGACTTATTTTTATTTCGATAAGCTTCCATCTTGTGCCAGCTCGCATACCATGGAAATCATAAATAACAGACTGATGGCTCCACAAACAACAAGGAGAGTAATGTTGACTAGGCGTGCTTTTAAATGGGTTGCAGTGTGCAGATTGGCTGCTATGTATTCTTTAAAGAAAAGGTATAATCCGGGTACGGCTGAACTTGCCAGCAAGAAATCTTCGGGAATCTGGAAGAAATAAGTTTTGGTAAAACCGATAAGCGCCCAATGGCACAAGAATAAGATGAGGAAAAGATTGACTCGTTGTGAAAAAGCCAATAACAGTCCGATGGTGAATACTGCTACCGAACATGGCATGACAGGAGAAGTCATCATGGGGAAATCCATGCCGCGGGCTACAGAAAACAAGGGGTAAGCTAAAGGGAGGAAACATAATAGAACAGCTAGTTTCTTATGTTTGTGATTCAACTCGAAGGGAGTGTAATCTACTATTAAATCGTAAATCCAGAAGACGCACATTATTCCCCAAAAAAGAGCTAATGCATTGCTGTAGCTGCGCGGATCGCAATAAATATGATAATAAACTACGGCTACCCATGCATTGATAAAAATAAGATAGAGTTTCATCCCCTTTTTCTTTGCAGGGGTGGGATGGTGGAATAATGAATAGGTAAGCCATAAGCCGACAAGGGTGATAATTAGTTGGTAAATCCATGTTCCGGCATTGTATTGAGCGATTGTTTCCCAAAAAATATTCATCTCGTATGTGGTTATTGGTTAAATTCGGGCGGCAAAATTACAAAAAAAACGATTGAATAGTCTATCTTTGTGGCAAATTATAAATGGAGAATACAATGAAAAAGCTGATGAGTTTAATGATGTTGGTTTGCGCATGTCTGCTCAGCCAACCGATGCAGGCACAGAAGAAGGAGGTAACTCCTGATGATGCCGGTTATATAGTAAAAGTAGGTGATATGGCCCCTGATTTCGAAATGGAGCTGACAAACGGGCAAAAGGTGAAATTATCCGATTTACGGGGTAAAGTGGTTATGCTTCAGTTTACGGCAAGTTGGTGTGGTGTTTGTCGTAAGGAAATGCCTTTTATCGAAAAGGATATTTGGCAAAAGCACAAAGATAATGAAGCGTTTGCTCTTTATGGGGTAGATCGCGATGAGCCGCTTGATAAAGTAGTGGCTTTTGCCAAGCAGACGGGCGTGACCTATCCTTTGGGGCTTGATCCGGGAGCGGATATTTTTGCAAAATATGCAGACCGTAAAGCCGGTATTACTCGTAATGTGTTGATTGATAAGGCCGGGAAGATTGTGATGTTGACTCGTCTTTATAATACAGAAGAGTTTGCTTCGCTATGTAAAAAGATAGATGAAATGTTGGCTGAAAAGTAATAAAGAATGAGATTTATAATAGTACTGATTACTTCATTATTTGTTTTATCCCTTTCATCGTTTGCACAGAATAAAAAGCCCCGTACCGGTAAGGAATCTCTTTTTGGCAAGAAACTGGCCACTTATCAAATTACTTCTAACGAACTTAGCGGGGCTTGTTTTTATTTGGTGAGTGGGCATGGAGGTCCCGACCCGGGAGCAATAGGTATTTATCAGGGACGTCAGTTGCATGAGGATGAATATGCGTATGATATCATTCTTCGTTTGGCACGTGAACTGCTGACACGGGGGGCAAAAGTGCACATTATTATCCGAGATAAGAAGGATGGTATCCGTGACGGTCGCATTTTGTCGAACAGTAAGCGGGAAACTTGTATGGGAGATCCCATTCCTTTGAATCAGGTGGAACGGTTGAAACAACGTTGCAAGTGGGTTGACAAGCTGTTTAAGAAAGATAAGAGTAATTACAAGCGGGCAATCTTTATTCATGTGGATAGCAGAAGCAAAGGAAAGCAAACGGATGTATTCTTTTATCATGCACCGGGTAGCAGTAAAGGCAAACGTTTGGCGAATAATTTGCATCGCACCTTTGATAAGAAATACGACAAGCACCAGCCGAACCGGGGATTTACCGGGACGGTAAGCGGACGTAACCTTTATGTATTACGCAACACGCAGCCGGTGGCGGTGTTTTTGGAACTTGGAAATATCCAAAACAAGCGTGACCAACAAAGACTGGTGTTGCAGAATAACCGTCAGGCACTGGCTAAATGGATAGCAGAAGGTATAGTGACCGATTATAAAAAAGGGAAGTAATTACTTCCCTTTTTTTATATTCGATAAGAAAAATTTGTTAAACTAAAGATGCAATATTGCCTGTGTCCGACAAATTTGTATATTTGAATCTTATATATCTGATCTATCGATTGAAAAACTAAACACAAACAATTATGAGTAGTAATATCTTCTTAATTATCGCTCTTATCACAACCGGAATCTTTGTGATACAATTTATTCTTTCTATTTTTTTCGGGGACATTGATACGGAGATAGACGTAGACGCTGATATCAGTAGTGTAGTGTCTTTTAAAGGACTTACCCATTTTGGTATTGGCTTTGGCTGGTACATGTATCTGGCAGGACATACGGATGTAGCCAATTACATCATAGGAATATTAATAGGTCTTTTCTTTGTGTTGGCTGTTTGGTTTCTTTATAAGAAAGCTTATCGGTTACAACAAGTAAACCGCAGCGAAAAAACAGACCAATTGGTAGGAAGGGAAAGTACCATTTATTTTAAACACGGTGATGGAAAATATACCGTTCAGATGAAACGCGATGGCGCTATTCGTGAGATAGATGTGGTTTCGGAAAGTGGAAAGACTTATCAAACCGGAGACAGGACCATCATTACGGCTTACAAAGATGGCATATTATATATTCAATAGTTGAAACTTTAAAGAAATAATCTATGACACAAGAAATGATGATTATGGCTGCTATATTGGTAGCAGCCATTTTGCTTACTTTTATCGGTATCCTTTCTCGTTACCGTAAGTGTAAAAGTGACGAAGTACTCGTTGTATATGGTAAGACCGGCAATGATAAGAAGTCGGCGAAACTGTATCATGGTGGTGCTGCTTTTGTTTGGCCTATTATACAGGGCTATGAATTCCTGTCTATGAAGCCGATGCAGATAGACTGTAAGTTGACCGGTGCCTTGTCTGCACAGAATATTCGTGTGGATGTACCCACCACCATCACCGTAGCCATCAGTACAGACCCCGAAGTGATGCAAAATGCAGCCGAACGTATGTTGGGATTGACAATGGATGACAAACAAAACCTGATTACCGATGTCGTTTACGGGCAGATGCGTTTGGTTATTGCCGATATGACTATTGAGGAGCTGAACTCGGATCGTGATAAATTTCTTTCAAAGGTAAAGGATAATATCGATACGGAACTTCGTAAGTTCGGACTTTATCTGATGAATATCAATATCAGCGATATTCGTGATGCCGCCAATTATATTGTCAATTTAGGTAAGGAAGCCGAGAGCAAAGCGCAGAATGAAGCGCAGGCAAATATTGAGGAACAGGAGAAACTGGGTGCAATCAAAATAGCCAATCAGATTAAGGAACGTGAAACAAAGGTTGCCGAGACTCGTAAAGATCAAGATATTGCGATTGCCGAAACTAAAAAGCAGCAGGAAATATCGGTTGCCAATGCTGATAAAGACCGTATCTCTCAGGTAGCCATTGCCAATGCTGAAAAAGAGTCTCAGGTGGCAAAAGCTGAAGCCGAAAAAAATATTCGTATCGAACAGGCCAATACTGAAAAGGAAAGTCGCATTGCCGAGTTGAATTCGGATATGGAAATTAAACAGGCGGAAGCTGCCAAAAAAGCGGCTATCGGACGAAATGAAGCACAAAAGGCCATTGCACAATCTGATGCTGAACTGGCAGTGACGCAAGCTAATGCCGATAAACAGGCAGGTGAAGCGGCTGCCCGTTCGGAAGCTGCCGTGCAGACTGCCCGGGAAATCGCTCAAAAAGAAGTGGAAGAAGCAAAGGCGCGTAAAGTAGAATCTTCATTGAAAGCTGATAAAATTGTTCCTGCCGAAATAGCCAAGCAGGAAGCTGTTTTGCAGGCAGATGCCGTTGCAGAAAAGATTACCCGCGAGGCAGAGGCGCGGGCGAAGGCTTTGCTGGCTCAGGCACAGGCTGAAGCCCAGGCTATCAAGATGAAATTGGAAGCAGAAGCGGATGGTAAGAAGAAATCATTGCTTGCCGAGGCCGAAGGTTTCGAGGCTATGGTGAAGGCTGCCGAATCGAATCCGGCAATCGCCATTCAGTATAAGATGGTAGACCAATGGAAGGAAATTGCCGGTGAACAGGTGAAAGCATTCGAACATATAAACTTAGGAAATATCACCGTATTTGACGGAGGAAACGGAGGAACAAGCAATTTCTTGAATACATTAGTAAAAACGGTTGCACCAAGTCTCGGTGTATTGGACAAGTTGCCTATCGGTGAAACAGTGAAAGGTATCATTAATCCGGAAAATAAAACGGAAGAAAAGCCCGCAACGAAAGCTGAAGAAAAAAAGAAATAATCCGAATTTATTAGTTTAGTAAAGTGCACTGATGAGAAAAAGAAAAGTCTTATTCTCATCAGCGCACTTTTATCATATATACGAATCAGTATAAAAACGGTGCGGAAAGGAGCCAAATACTATTTTTATTTCTTTTTCTGCCTAATCAGATTAGCCGCGTTACTTATTCTTTTTGCGTATGACTATAGTATTCCGCAAGAATAACTATAGTCTCCCTTGCGTATAACTATAGTCATACGCAAAGTACACTATAGTTATACGAAGTAAAAGTAACGAATGAAATGAGTCTAAATAGTGAATCGATTATAAAAGAATGCCTATAGAAATCAATAAGAATAAGAAGGCTATCATTGTTTAATTCAAAACCTAGTACGTTATGAATATGCAGCGGAAATAATGCAAAGCATAGAACGTATGGAAAAATAGCGTATATTTGCGGGCAAAAAGACAAAATGACTATTTACAAGCTTCACATACTACCACTATTTTTACTAGTTATTAGCTTCACGACATTCACTTCAGGGTGCAAAAAGAAAGATATGTCACTGAAACTGAATGAGCCCCGCAACATTCGTGGCGTTGTCAGTTACAAACGCTCTTTCCCTGATTTGAACGATGCACATCTCAAAGTCGCTAAAAAGATAGGTATCAGCCCGTTGGCAGACCGAGAGGAAGCGGAAGCTATGAAAGAAAAGCTGACTCATATCACTGATAATGATTTCTATACAGTAGATTCATTAACGCACTCCATCCCCTACCTCGTTCCACGTGCCAGCGCATTGCTCGATACAATCGGCTCCAACTTTCTCGATTCACTGGCTGCCAAAGGGTTGAACCCGAATCAAGTGATTGTCACATCCGTGCTGCGTACACAAAACGATGTGAAGCGTCTCCGCCGCCGCAACGGAAATGCTTCCGTCAATTCGGCACATTGTTTCGGGGCTACTTTCGATGTAAGTTGGAAACGCTTCAAGAAAGTAGAAGATGAAGACGGACGTCCCTTACAGGATGTCAGCGCAGACACCCTTAAACTCGTCCTGTCAGAGGTATTGAGAGACTTGCGGAAAGCTGAAAAATGCTATATTAAATATGAGCTGAAGCAAGGTTGTTTCCATATTACGGCCAGGTGACGTAAGAAATGAATGTAAATTGCAATAAAATTCGCCCCTAAACAATCAGAGAATCCAAAACGTTTCATTAAATTTGCAGAAATTTTTCTTTAATACAATTGAATGATAGAGAAACTGATTGTTCTTGAGGACATTGATCCGGTTATTTTTTACGGTGTAAACAACGCCAACATACAGTTAATTAAAGCTTTATATCCGAAGCTACGCATAGTTGCCCGAGGTAATGTCATCAAAGTGCTGGGCGATGAGGAAGAAATGTGTGCTTTCGAAGAAAATATCACCAAACTTGAGAAATACTGTGCCGAATATAACTCTCTGAAAGAAGAGGTTATCATTGACATTATAAAAGGAAATGCCCCGCAAGCAGAGCAAACCGGAAACGTGATTGTATTCAGCGTCACAGGAAAGCCCATCATCCCCCGAAGTGAAAACCAACTGAAACTGGTAGAAGGATTTGCCAAGAATGATATGGTATTCGCCATCGGTCCGGCGGGTTCGGGAAAGACATATACCGCTATCGCCCTTGCCGTACGCGCATTGAAGAATAAAGAAATCAAGAAAATCATCCTTAGCCGCCCCGCCGTAGAAGCCGGAGAAAAGCTCGGTTTCCTGCCCGGCGACATGAAAGATAAGATCGACCCATACTTGCAACCTTTATATGATGCCTTGCAAGACATGATACCTGCCGCCAAGTTAAAGGAATACATGGAATTGAACGTTATCCAGATTGCTCCGTTAGCCTTTATGCGCGGACGCACACTGAATGACGCAGTCGTAATCTTGGATGAAGCCCAAAACACCACTACGCAACAAATCAAAATGTTCCTTACCCGTATGGGTATGAACACCAAAATGATTGTGACGGGAGACATGACACAGATCGACCTCCCCGCTTCACAAACATCGGGACTGGTGCAAGCCCTCCGTATCTTGAAAGGAGTGAAAGGTATCAGTTTTGTTGAACTGAGTAAAAAGGATATCGTACGCCATAAACTGGTGGAACGTATCGTGGATGCTTACGAAAAATTCGACAAAGAAGCGAAAGCCGAGCGGAACGGTTCACCACAGAGGACACAAAGCACACAGAGGATTTAATCCAAATATCTCAATGAAGACTCTGTGTACTCCGTGTCCTCCGTGGTGAAATTAAAGAAAGAAGCATAATTTTAATATATATATCATTATGAAAGCATTAACAAAAACAGATTTCAACTTTCCGGGACAGAAAAGTGTGTATCACGGAAAAGTGCGCGATGTGTACAACATCAACGGCGAAAAACTCGTCATGGTAGCAACCGACCGTATTTCGGCCTTTGATGTAGTACTGCCCGAAGGTATCCCTTACAAAGGACAAATGCTGAACCAGATTGCAGCTAAATTCCTTGACGCCACTACTGACATTTGCCCGAACTGGAAACTGGCTACTCCGGACCCGATGGTAACGGTAGGTGTATTGTGCGAAGGCTTCCCGGTAGAAATGATTGTACGCGGCTATCTCTGCGGCAGCGCATGGCGTGCTTACAAAAGCGGCGTACGCGAAATTTGCGGTGTGAAGTTACCGGACGGAATGCGTGAAAACGAAAAATTTCCGGAACCAATCATCACTCCGACTACAAAAGCCGAAATGGGATTGCACGACGAAGACATCTCCAAAGAAGAAATCCTGAAACAAGGACTGGCTACTCCGGAAGAATATGAGGTTCTCGAAAAATACACATTAGCTCTCTTCAAACGCGGCACTGAAATCGCAGCGGAGCGCGGACTGATTCTCGTAGATACAAAATACGAATTCGGTAAGCATAACGGTACCATCTATCTGATGGACGAAATCCACACACCGGACTCAAGCCGTTATTTTTACTCTGAAGGTTATCAGGAACGCTTCGAAAAAGGCGAACCGCAGAAACAGCTTTCTAAAGAATTCGTCCGCGAATGGTTGATGGAGAACGGTTTCCAGGGTAAAGAAGGTCAGAAAGTGCCCGAAATGACTCCGGCTATCGTACAGAGCATCAGCGACCGTTATATCGAATTGTTCGAGAACATCACCGGTGAGAAATTTGTAAAAGAAGATACCAGCAATATTGCTGAACGTATCGAAAATAACGTTATGAATTTCTTGACTGAATAAGAATGGATTACCCGCAACAACATATCAAACCTTACGACAAGGAAGGAAAGAAAACCGAGCAGGTGGAACGTATGTTCGACAACATCGCACATGCCTACGATAAGTTGAATCACACCTTATCCTTAGGGATAGACCGCAGTTGGAGACGTAAGGCCATAGCCTGGCTTCGCCCTTTCCATCCGCAACGTATGATGGATGTAGCTACCGGCACAGGAGATTTTGCCATCCTTGCCTGCCGCGAGCTGCAACCCGCTGAGTTAATCGGCACGGATATATCGGAAGGTATGATGAATGTGGGGCGTGAAAAAGTAAAGAAGGAAGGACTCTCGGACAAAATATCTTTTGCCCGGGAGGACTGTACTTCACTCTCTTTTGCCGACAATGACTTTGACGCTATTACCGTAGCTTTCGGTATCCGCAACTTCGAAGACCTCGACAAAGGTCTCTCCGAGATGTGCCGTGTACTGAAACCGGGAGGCCATCTTGTGATTCTGGAGCTAACCACTCCGGAGCGCTTTCCGATGAAGCAACTATTCTCCATCTACTCAAAAATCGTCATTCCGTTACTGGGCAAACTTCTCTCCAAAGACAACAGCGCTTACCGCTATTTGCCGGACACCATCAAAGTATTTCCTCAAGGGGAAATAATGAAAGGAGTTCTTTCAAAAGCCGGATTCGGCGAAGTGAGTTTCAAGCGGCTGACCTTTGGTATCTGCACTCTTTATACTGCGACAAAATAGTGAGTTAATTAATTTAATCCTTTTCTTTTATGGAAAAATATGGTTTAATCGGTTATCCTCTGAGACATTCATTTTCTATCGGATACTTTAATGAGAAATTCAAATCCGAGGGTATCGATGCAGAGTATGTGAATTTCGAGATTCCCAGTATCAATAACTTCATGGAAGTCATCGAAGAGAACCCCAATTTATGCGGACTCAATGTCACCATTCCTTACAAGGAGCAAGTAATTCCTTTCCTGGATGAGCTCGATCGTGACACGGCAAAGATAGGCGCAGTAAACGTGATTAAAATCATCCGCCAACCAAAAGGTAAAGTAAAATTAGTAGGTTATAACTCTGACATTATCGGATTTTCCCAATCCATACAGCCTTTATTGCAACCCCATCACAAGAAAGCCTTGATTCTAGGTACCGGCGGGGCCTCCAAAGCAGTCTATCACGGACTTAAAAATCTGGGAATCGAAAGTGTATTCGTTTCACGCACTCATAAAGCGGACAATATGCTGACTTACGAAGAGCTAACCCCCGAAATCATGGCGGAACATACGATTATCGTCAACACTACTCCCATAGGTATGTTTCCTAAGGTCGATTTCTGCCCGAATATCCCATACAATCTAGTAACTCCAAACCATTTGCTCTACGATTTGTTATATAATCCGAATGTTACCCTTTTTATGAAAAAGGGTGAAGCACAAGGAGCCGTTGTCAAAAACGGTCTGGAAATGTTGCTTCTTCAAGCATTCGCCGCTTGGGAAATCTGGCATAAGTAAATCACATTTCCCCTCACTCTCGGCAGAAGAAGTCAGGGGCAAATCAAAGAGGTACAATTATGAGGAGAAAAGTTATCTATAGCATTATCGTTGTCATGTTGATATTGACCGGTTGTACCATTGGAGGAAGTTTCTATATGTTGAATCTATCTCTGACGCCGGATGGCAAGATATTGTCTAAAGACGCTGATTCTTATCCTTTTATGTACAGAAACTATCCTTTTCTGCGTTCGTGGGTAGATAGTCTGCGACAAGTAAATGCCCTGAAAGACACTTTTATCGTCAACCCGCACGGCATACAGCTTCATGCTTACTATGTGGCTGCTCCCAGACCCACAAACAAAACCGCAGTTATTGTACACGGATATACGGATAATGCTATCCGTATGTTTATGATCGGTTACCTCTACAATCGGGATTTAGGCTTCAACATTTTGCTTCCCGACCTTCAGCACCAAGGCGAAAGTGAAGGTCGGGCCATTCAGATGGGATAGAAAGACCGTCTGGATGTATTGCAATGGATGAACATCACCAATAGTATCTTTGGAGACAGCACGCAGATGGTAGTGCATGGTATTTCGATGGGAGGCGCAACCACAATGATGGTATCCGGTGAGGAGCAGCAGCCTTTCGTCAAGTGCTTTGTGGAAGATTGCGGTTATACCAGTGTGTGGGATGAATTTTCCCATGAGCTGAAAAGTTCTTTCGGTCTCCCTCCTTTCCCTTTGATGTATACCACCAGTTGGCTATGCGAAAAGAAGTACGGATGGAATTTCAAAGAGGCCTCTTCGCTGAAACAAGTAGCAAAATGCCAACTGCCGATGTTGTTTATCCACGGCGACAAAGATACATACGTTCCGACTTGGATGGTTTATCCGCTTTACGAAGCAAAACCGGAACCTAAAGAACTTTGGATAGTACCAGGTGCGGCTCACGCCCTTTCATACAAAGAGAATAAACAGGAATACACAGATAAAGTCCGTAAGTTTGTCGGGCAATATATTCATTAAACGATGAAATTAATATTCACATTCATAGCTATTACTTTCTTGCTGATCCCCTTACGGGCTCAAGAGAAAGTGTACACAGTAGACAATCTTCCGAAAGTCCACTTACAGAATAAGACGCAATATGTATGCAATCCTGCGGGAATACTGTCAAAAGCAGCCTGTGATAGTATAGATTCCATGCTTTATGCTTTAGAACTGCAAACCGGTATTGAGACGGTCGTTGCAGTGCTTCCCTCCATTGGAGAGGAAGATTGTTTCGATTTCTGTCATCAACTGCTCAATCAATGGGGTGTAGGAAAGAAAGATAAGAATAACGGTTTGGTTATTCTATTAGTAACCGACCAACGCTGCATTCAATTTTATACCGGATACGGTCTGGAAGGAGTTCTCCCCGACGCTATCTGCAAGAGGATTCAGACGAAATACATGATTCCGTATCTGAAAGACGGGAATTGGAATGCCGGAATGGTGGCCGGTTTGAAAGCGACTTGCCAAGTCCTTGACGGTTCTATGGAGAACGATTCTCTTTCCGGTTCAACCAATAACGGAGGTTCATTCGATTTCATCCTCGCCGTATTTTTCTTTATACTGATTGGTGGAGGTATCGCTTTCCTTTCCGCACGCAAGCAAAGCCGTTGTCCGAAATGCGGAAAACACACGTTACAAAGAAGCGGTAGCCGACTGATCTCCAGAGTCAATGGCGTAAGAACCGAAGACATCACTTACACGTGTAGAAATTGCGGTCATACCCTCACACGTCGCCAACAAAGTTATGACAATGATTATCATCACCGAGGTGGTGGCGGTCCGTTTATTGGTGGTTTCGGCGGAGGCAGAAGTTTCGGAGGCGGAGGCAGCTTCGGTGGAGGCAGCTTCGGTGGAGGAATGGGCGGAGGAGGTGGTGCCGGTTCACGATTCTAGTCAATTCACGACTCCAACTAAAACCTAGAAAAGTCAAGGAAACACCAAGATTTAAAATCAAATTATCAATATCAATCAATAAAAACGATAAATATGAAAAAGTCAGTTATCATTATTTTAGCCGTTATAGCTGTCATTGTCATTTGGGCTGTCAGCATGTACAACGGTCTTGTCGCTATGGATGAGAAAGTAAATGGTCAATGGGCCAATGTAGAAACTCAATACCAACGCCGCGCCGATTTAATTCCCAATCTGGTAAATACAGTAAAAGGGTATGCGACACATGAAAAAGAAACGCTGGAAGGAGTGGTTGAAGCACGCAGTCAAGCAACACAAATGAAAGTCGATGCAGCCGACCTGACACCAGAAAAACTCGCTCAATACCAGAAAGCACAGGGTGCCGTTACTTCCGCCTTAGGCAAATTATTAGCAATTACGGAAAATTATCCGGATTTGAAGGCTAATCAGAACTTCCTTGAACTGCAAGCCCAATTGGAGGGGACGGAAAACCGTATCAACGTGGCACGCAAAAATTTCAATGATGCTGCACAGGCTTATAACACCAATATCCGCCGTTTCCCCAAGAATATCTTTGCCGGAATGTTCGGATTTGAAAAGAAAGCTTACTTCGAAGCGGAAGAAGGTAGCGAAAAAGCACCGAAGGTAGAGTTCTGAAAAGAGGCAACGGCATTTCTAGTAAGATAGTTGGCTGTACAAAAAAAAAGCAGTACTTTTGCAGCCGTATACAAAATAATTCTATAACTCATGAGTAATCAACGATACATGATGCGTGGCGTAAGCGCATCAAAAGAAGATGTGCACAACGCCATCAAGAACATCGACAAAGGAATTTTCCCTAAAGCATTCTGCAAAATCATTCCCGATATATTGGGAGGCGATCCGGAATACTGTAACATCATGCATGCCGACGGAGCCGGAACCAAGTCTTCGCTTGCTTATATGTATTGGAAAGAAACCGGCGACCTGTCCGTTTGGAAAGGTATTGCGCAGGACGCTTTGATCATGAATATCGATGACCTGCTTTGCGTGGGGGCCGTAGATAATATTCTTGTCTCTTCTACCATCGGACGCAACAAGCTGTTAATTCCGGGGGAAGTAATTTCCGCCATTATCAATGGAACGGATGAGCTGCTTGCCGAGCTCCGCGAAATGGGAGTAGGCGTATATGCCACCGGTGGTGAGACAGCCGACGTCGGTGATCTTGTCCGCACTATTATTGTTGATTCCACAGTAACTTGCCGCATGAAACGTTCGGATGTGATAGACAATGCCAACATCCGTCCGGGTGATGTGATTGTCGGTCTTGCTTCTTACGGACAAGCTACTTATGAAAAAGAATACAATGGCGGCATGGGCAGCAACGGCCTGACAAGTGCCCGTCACGACGTATTCGGCAAATACCTTGCAGAAAAATATCCGGAAAGCTATGATGCGGCAGTTCCCGAAGAACTGGTTTATTCTGGAAACCTAAAATTGACAGACAGTGTGGAAGGCTCTCCGATCGACGCCGGCAAGTTAGTACTCTCTCCTACCCGTACATACGCGCCGGTAGTAAAGAAGTTGTTGGATGCACTACGTCCTGAAATACACGGAATGGTGCACTGCTCCGGTGGTGCACAAACCAAAGTTTTACACTTTGTTGAAAACGTTCGTGTAGTGAAAGATAATCTTTTCCCTGTTCCTCCTTTATTCAAGACTATTCAAGAACAAAGCGGCACAGATTGGGCGGAAATGTACAAGGTGTTCAATATGGGACATCGGCTTGAAGTCTATCTGTCACCGGAACACGCTGAAGAAGTTATCGCCATTTCCGAATCATTTGGAATACCGGCACAGATTGTCGGGCGTATCGAAGCATGTGACAAGACTGAATTAATCATTAAGAGTGAATTCGGAGAATTTAGATACTAAAGAATGGCAGATAACAGTACCATATTAGAGAAACTGGACGGTCTTGTAGCCCGTTTTGAAGAAATATCAACCCTCATTACCGACCCGGCAGTCATTGCCGACCAGAAACGTTATGTCAAACTGACAAAGGAATACAAGGAACTGGATGACTTGATGAAAGCCCGCAAGGAATATATTCAATTGCTGGGCAACATCGAAGAAGCCAAAAATATCCTTGCCACCGAGTCGGATACAGATATACGCGAAATGGCCAAAGAGGAAATGGACCTTAGCCAGGAACGCCTTCCGGTATTGGAGGAAGAAATCAAGTTAATGCTTGTTCCTGCCGACCCGCAAGACAGCAAGAATGCCATTCTTGAAATTCGCGGTGGAGCAGGAGGCGATGAAGCGGCAATCTTTGCCGGTGACCTTTTCCGCATGTATGCCAAATACTGCGAAGTAAAAGGATGGAAACTGGAAGTCTCCAACGCCAATGAAGGAACTGCCGGCGGATACAAGGAAATAGTTTGTAGTGTCACGGGAGACAATGTTTACGGCACATTGAAGTATGAATCGGGTGTACACCGCGTACAGCGTGTTCCCGCCACAGAGACTCAGGGACGTGTACATACTTCGGCAGCTTCGGTAGCCGTACTTCCTGAAGCGGAAGAGTTCGATGTGGTCATCAACGAAGGAGAAATCAAATGGGATACTTTCCGAAGCGGCGGCGCAGGCGGACAGAACGTTAATAAGGTAGAATCCGGAGTGCGTCTGCGCTATATCTGGAAGAACCCCAATACCGGTGTTTCCGAAGAAATCCTGATCGAATGTACCGAGACACGCGACCAACCCAAAAATAAAGAGCGCGCATTGGCCCGTCTCCGTACTTTCATCTACGACAAGGAGCATCAGAAATATATCGATGACATTGCTTCCAAACGTAAAACGATGGTTTCAACGGGAGACCGCTCTGCGAAAATCCGTACATACAACTATCCGCAAGGACGTATCACCGACCACCGCATTAATTACACGATTTATAATCTTGCGGCTTTCATGGACGGGGATATACAAGACTGTATCGACCACCTGATCGTAGCTGAAAATGCGGAACGGTTGAAGGAAAGCGAACTTTAGATAAGTTGAGAGTTGAAAATTGAGAGTTGAGAGTGATTCTAAAATAGTAAAAAACAGTAAACAATAAGATGGATAAGCAACAATTATTTGAAAACATAAAACGCAAAAAATCATTCCTTTGTGTAGGGCTTGATACTGACATCAAGAAAATTCCGGAACATCTGCTGAAAGAAGAAGATCCGATTTTTGCTTTCAATAAGGCAATCATCGACGCGACAGCCGATTTGTGCATAGCCTACAAACCCAATTTGGCTTTTTACGAAAGTATGGGTGTAAAAGGATGGATCGCTTTTGAAAAGACAGTAAAGTATATCAAGGATAATTATCCGGATCAGTTCATCATTGCCGATGCAAAACGTGGTGATATAGGAAACACTTCCGCCATGTATGCCCGTACTTTCTTCGAGGAACTGGATATCGACTCTGTAACCGTAGCTCCTTACATGGGAGAAGACAGTGTGACTCCGTTTCTTACTTACGACAACAAATGGGTTATCCTGTTGGCATTGACTTCCAACAAAGGATCTCATGACTTCCAATTGACAGAAGATGCAAATGGCGAACGTCTATTTGAAAAAGTACTGCGCAAATCACAGGAATGGGCAAACGATGACCGTATGATGTACGTAGTAGGCGCTACTCAAGGACGTGCTTTTGAAGATATCCGCAAAATTGTTCCTGACCATTTCCTTCTCGTTCCCGGTATCGGAGCGCAAGGCGGCTCGCTCGAAGAAGTTTGCAAATATGGTATGAATAGCACTTGTGGATTGATTGTAAACTCTTCCCGTGGCATTATCTACGTAGATAAGACAGAAAAGTTTGCAGAAGCTGCCCGTACTGCTGCACAAGAAGTTCAGGCACAAATGGCAGAACAATTGAAGAGAGTGATTAACAATCAGTAATTAAGTGGTCTACGAAAGAAAGATAATTAACGACCCGGTATTCGGGTTCATTAATATACCCAAGGGATTACTGTATGATATTGTACGTCATCCCCTATTGCAGCGTCTTACCCGCATCAAGCAGGTGGGACTCTCATCGGTAGTATATCCCGGTGCACAGCACACCCGTTTCCAACATTCACTGGGAGCATTCTACCTAATGAGCGAAGCAATCACCCAACTAGCGTCCAAAGGTAATTTTATCTTTGACAGTGAAGCGGAAGCTGTGCAGGCTGCCATCCTTCTGCATGACATTGGACATGGCCCATTCTCACACGTACTGGAGGATACAATCGTGAAAGGAATTCCTCACGAAGAAATTTCCCTCATGCTGATGGAACGGATGAACAAGGAGATGAACGGACAACTCAGTCTTGCCATCCAAATCTTCAAGGATGAATATCCAAAACGTTTCTTGCATCAGCTGGTTAGCGGGCAACTGGACATGGACCGGCTTGATTATCTTCGTCGTGACAGTTTTTATACAGGAGTAACAGAAGGAAACATCGGCTCTGCACGAATCATAAAAATGCTTGATGTGGCCGACGACCGTCTCGTAGTCGAGTCTAAAGGTATCTATTCCATAGAGAACTTTCTTATGGCACGCCGTCTGATGTATTGGCAAGTATACCTGCACAAAACCTCGGTCGCATACGAAAAAATGTTGATCAGTACTCTTCTACGCGCTAAAGAACTAGCCTCACAAGGAATAGAACTGTTCGCATCGCCTGCATTACATTTTTTCCTTTACAACGACATCACTCCTACGGAATTCTACAGCAATCCCGATTGCCTGGAGAATTTTATCCAGCTGGATGACAATGATATCTGGACGGCTTTGAAAGTATGGAGCACCCATACCGATAAGGTACTTTCGACTTTAAGTATGGGAATGATTAACCGAAATATCTTTAAAGTGGAAATTTCGTCGGAACCGATTAGTGAAGACAGAAAAAAAGAATTAACTTTGCAAATCAGCCAACAACTAGACATACCCCTTTCCGAAGCGAACTATTTTGTTTCTACCCCCAGCATCGAAAAGAACATGTACGACCCGGCAGATGACAGTATTGACATTATCTATAACGACGGCACAATCAAAAACATAGCCGAAGCTTCGGACATGCTGAACATCTCATTATTGTCCAAAAAGGTAAAGAAATACTATCTCTGTTACCAGAGATTACACAGATAAGTATAAAATATTCATTCAATAACACGGAAATCTGAAAAAAAAGTCCGTTATTTGTGAACTAATTAAATTTTAAATAAAAGACATGGAGTTCTCGGCTAAGCAAATTGCAGAATTTATCCAAGGGGAAATCATTGGAGACGAAAACGCTACGGTACACACATTCGCTAAAATTGAAGAGGGAATGCCCGGAGCAATTTCTTTCCTGTCGAACCCTAAATATACACCTTATATCTACGAAACACAATCAAGCATTGTTCTGGTTAACAAGGATTTTACTCCTGAACATGAAATTAAAGCCACTCTTATCAAAGTGGAAAATGCATACGAAAGTCTGGCGAAACTGCTCAATCTCTACGAAATGAGCAAACCTAAAAAACAAGGTATCGATTCACTAGCATTTGTTGCCCCCAGTGCCAAGATTGGTGAGAATGTATATATTGGTGCTTTTGCCTATATCGGTGAAAATACCGTAATTGGAGATAACACCCAGATTTATCCGCATACTTTTGTTGGAGACGGTGTGAAAATAGGTGATAATTGTCTGCTTTACTCAAATGTCAACATCTACCACGACTGCCGTATAGGTAATGAATGTATCCTGCATTCAGGTGCTGTGATCGGGGCGGACGGATTTGGCTTTGCTCCTACTCCGAACGGATACGATAAGATTCCTCAAATCGGAATCGTGATTCTGGAAGATAAAGTGGATATAGGCGCCAATACCTGTGTAGACCGTGCTACAATGGGAGCTACAATAGTACATAGTGGTGCTAAAATAGATAATCTGGTGCAGATAGCACATAATGATGAAATAGGTTCACATACTGTGATGGCTGCGCAAGTCGGTATTGCCGGCTCTACAAAAATTGGTGAATGGTGCATGTTCGGCGGTCAGGTCGGTATTGCCGGACACATCAAAATAGGGGATAAAGTAGGATTGGGCGCACAATCCGGTGTTCCCGGAGACATCAAATCCGGAAGCCAGCTGATCGGAACTCCACCTATGGATCCCAAACAATATTTCAAAGCGTCCATCATAAGAAAAAGCCTGCCGAATATGCAGAAGGAGCTACATGACCTGCGCAAAGAAATCGAAGAATTAAAACAACTATTAAATAAGTAACCAATGCTGAAACAAAAAACGCTGAAAGATAGCTTTTCACTGAGCGGGAAAGGTCTTCACACTGGACTTGATCTCACTGTAACATTCAATCCGGCTCCGGACAATCACGGATATAAAATCCAACGTATTGACGTAGAAGGACAACCAATAATCGATGCAGTAGCCGACAATGTGGTGGAAACCACACGTGGTACTGTTTTGTCGAAGAATGGAGTTAAAGTAAGCACCGTGGAACATGGTATGGCAGCCCTTTACGCATTGGGCATTGATAACTGTCTTATCCAGGTAAACGGCCCGGAATTTCCGATATTGGATGGTAGCGCACAATATTATGTACAAGAAATAGAACGTGTAGGAACAGTAGAACAGAATGCTGTCAAAGACTTTTATATTATCAAATCTAAAATAGAGTTCCGGGATGAAACGACCGGTTCATCCATCATCGTATTGCCGGATGAGAATTTTAGCCTGAATGTATTGGTTTCCTACGATTCAACCATCATTCCGAATCAGTTTGCAACACTCGAAGATATGCATAAATTCAAAGACGAAGTGGCTGCCAGCCGTACTTTCGTCTTTGTTCGCGAAATAGAACCGTTACTTTCCGCCGGCCTGATTAAAGGTGGCGACTTGGATAACGCTATCGTAATCTACGAACGTAAGATGTCGCAAGAAAGTTTCGATAAGTTGGCAGATGTGATGGGAGTACCCCATATGGACGCCAATCAGTTAGGCTATATTAATCACAAGCCATTGGTTTGGCCGAACGAATGTGCCCGTCACAAATTGCTGGATGTTATCGGTGACCTTGCCTTAATCGGTAAACCGATCAAAGGACGTATCATCGCTACCCGTCCCGGACATACGATCAACAACAAATTCGCCCGTCAGATGCGGAAAGAAATCCGTCTGCACGAAATCCAGGCACCGGGCTATGACTGCAATCGGGAACCGGTAATGGATGTAAACCGTATCCGTGAGCTACTACCTCACCGTTATCCGTTCCAATTGGTGGACAAAGTAATTGAAATTGGTGCCAACTATATTGTAGGCGTCAAGAATATCACTGCTAATGAACCTTTCTTCCAAGGTCATTTTCCACAAGAACCTGTTATGCCGGGTGTACTTCAGGTAGAGGCTATGGCACAGGTCGGAGGTTTGCTTGTTCTCAACTCTGTTGATGAACCGGAACGTTATTCTACTTATTTCATGAAGATAGACGGTGTCAAATTCCGCCAGAAAGTAGTGCCGGGAGATACACTGATTTTCCGTGTGGAATTGTTAGCCCCCATCCGTCGTGGAATCTCTACCATGAAAGGTTATGCATTTGTTGGAGAGAAAGTGGTTTGCGAAGCTGAATTCATGGCACAAATAGTAAAAAACAAGTAATTAACAATTGAAAATTCAAATGATAAGTCCTTTAGCGTATATCCATCCCGAAGCTAAAATAGGGGAAAATGTAGAAATTGCGCCTTTTGTATTCATAGATAAAAACGTGGTTATCGGCGACAATAATAAAATTATGGCTAATGCCAATATTTTATACGGCTCGCGTATCGGTAACGGAAACACTATATTTCCGGGAGCCGTCATCGGGGCCATCCCGCAAGACCTTAAATTTCGCGGAGAAGAATCAACCGCTGAAATCGGAGACAACAACCTGATTCGCGAAAACGTAACAATCAACCGTGGTACGGCAGCTAAAGGGCGCACGATTGTGGGAAGCAACAACTTACTGATGGAGGGTGTGCACGTAGCGCACGATGCATTAGTGGGAAACGGATGTATCATAGGCAATTCTACCAAAATGGCAGGCGAAATCGTGATTGACGACAATGCAATCGTCAGTGCTAACGTATTGATGCACCAATTCTGTCATGTAGGTAGCCATGTAATGATTCAAGGCGGATGTCGTTTCAGCAAAGACATCCCTCCTTACATCATCGCAGGACGCGAACCTATCGCCTTCAGTGGTATCAACATCATCGGTCTGCGCCGTCGCGGTTTTGCCAATGAAGTGATCGAAAGCATTCACAATGCCTATCGTATCATCTATCAAAGTGGTTTGAATACGACAGAAGCATTAAAGAAAATTGAAGATGAATTTGAAAAGAGTCCGGAGATTGACTATATTATCAACTTCATCCGTAACTCAGAGCGTGGCATTATTAAATAAACAGTTCAAAATAGTCATATTATGATATACAGATTTACTATTATATCTGATGAAGTTGACGATTTTGTCAGAGAAATACAAATTGACCCGGAAGCTACTTTCTTTGACTTCCATGAGGCAATACTGAAATCAGCAGGGTATACAAACGACCAGATGACTTCTTTCTTTATCTGCGATGATGATTGGGAAAAAGAAAAAGAAGTCACTTTGGAAGAAATGGATGATAATCCCGAAATGGATAGCTGGGTGATGAAAGAAACCACAATCAGCGAATTAGTAGAAGATGAAAAGCAGAAATTACTCTACGTATTCGATTACATGACAGAACGTTGTTTCTTCATCGAACTATCTGAGATTATCACCGGAAAGAATATGACAGGTGCCAAATGTACCAAGAAATCTGGAGAAGCTCCCAAACAGACTGTGGATTTTGAAGAAATGGCTGCTAGCGGCGGTTCGCTTGATTTAGATGAAAACTTCTATGGCGACCAAGACTTCGATATGGAAGACTTCGACCAAGAAGGATTCGATATCGGTGGCGATACAGGTAGCCCTTATGACGAAGATAAATATTAATTTAACGATTAGTGATTTAATGATAAGTGTGGTAAAGATTCGTTTATTCACAGATCATTAAATCACTAATCTGTTACCATTAACCACTTATCCCCCTTGCCTACTCTCATTGTTCTTATAGGTCCTACCGGTGTAGGAAAAACAGAATTAAGCCTGCGGATAGCAGAGTCTTTTCAAACAAGCATTGTATCTGCTGATTCAAGACAACTTTACGCCGAATTAAAGATAGGTACGGCAGCTCCTACTCCCGACCAACTCAAACGTGTACCTCATTATTTGGTCGGTACGCTTCATTTGACAGATTATTACAGTGCCGCCCAATACGAAACGGAAGCGTTGGAAATCCTCGATAAGTTATTTACGCAACACGAGGTCGTGGTTCTTACCGGTGGCTCAATGATGTATGTAGACGCTATCTGTAAAGGTATCGACGATATTCCTACCGTTGATGCGGAAACCCGCCAACTCATGCTACAGAAATATGAGGAGGAAGGACTTGAACAACTCTGTGCAGAACTTCGCCTGCTGGATCCGGAATATTATCGGATAGTCGATCTGAAGAACCCCAAACGGGTTATTCATGCATTGGAAATTTGTTATATGACCGGACGCACTTATACCTCTTTTCGCACCCAACAAAAAAAAGAACGTCCGTTCCGCATTATTAAAATAGGATTAACCCGTGACCGGGAAGAGTTGTATGACCGTATTAACCGTCGGGTAGATATGATGATGGAAGAAGGATTACTGGAAGAAGTACGCTCGGTACTTCCCTATCGCCACCTCAATTCGCTCAACACAGTAGGTTATAAAGAACTGTTCAAGTATCTGGATGGAGAATGGGAACTCTCCTTTGCCATAGATAAAATCAAGCAAAACTCCCGCATTTATTCGCGTAAACAGATGACTTGGTTCAAACGAGATGAAGAAATACAATGGTTCCATCCGGAACAAGAAACGGAGATACTGGCGTACCTCCGTCAACAAATAGGGTGACATTGCAAGCAGTTTCTTCTCGAGTCCACAGCGACAATATTTAAAGTCCTTTTCACAAAGAGATTGAAACTTCCCAATAATCCTTATCAAATCTGCATAAAAATCCATCAGGTTTTGTCGAATCTAAGTTTATTGTTACTTTTGCAATTACGAATAAAAACCAAAACCGAATTAAAAAAGCAGATGAAAAAGATCAGCATCACTCTATTACTCTGCCTTCTCTGTCTGACAGGAATGGCACAAGGACAAAAGGCACTCGATTTAAAAGATATCACCTCGGGACGTTTCCGTCCGGAAAACATTCAAGGCGTAATTCCGATGCCTGATGGAGAACATTACACACAAATGAATGATGACGGCACTCAAATCATCAAATATTCTTTCAAGACAGGTGAAAAAGTAGAAGTGATCTTCGATGTAAAGACTGCCCGCGAATGTGATTTCAAGCACTTCGACAGCTATCAGTTCTCACCCGACGGAAAAAAACTACTGATTGCCACCAAGACGACCCCGATTTATCGGCACTCATATACAGCTGTACATTATATCTACCCTTTGAAACGAAATGATAAGGGCGTTACGACAAACAACATCATTGAACGGCTGTCTGACGGCGGACCTCAACAGGTCCCCGTCTTTTCTCCGGACGGAACAATGATAGCTTTTGTCCGCGATAACAATATCTTTCTTGTGAAACTGCTTTATGGCAATAGTGAAAGCCAGGTTACCGAAGACGGTAAACAGAACTCTATTATCAACGGCATCCCGGACTGGGTGTATGAAGAAGAATTCAGTTTTAACCGTGCGTTGGAATTCAGTGCCGATAATACGCAAATCGCTTACATCCGTTTTGACGAATCAGCAGTACCGTCCTATTCTTTTCCGGTATTTGCCGGACAAGCACCCCACATTAATGCTTTGAAGGACTATCCGGGTGAATATACCTACAAGTATCCGAAAGCCGGATATCCGAATTCCAAAGTCGAGGTACGCACTTATGATATCAAATCGCACGTCACCCGCACAATGAAACTTCCGTTGGATCCGGATGGATACATTCCCCGCATCCGCTTTACCAAAGACGCCAACAAGCTGGCCATCATGACACTGAACCGTCATCAAGACCGCTTCGATCTTTATTTTGCCGACCCACGTTCAACACTTTGCAAACTGGTGCTACGTGATGAATCACCCTATTATATCAAGGAGAACATCTTCGATAATATCGAATTCTATCCTGAATATTTCAGTTTGCTCAGCGAGCGTGACGGATATAGCCACCTCTATTGGTACAGTATGGGAGGCAATCTGATCAAAAAGGTTACAAACGGCAAATACGAAGTAAAAGACTTCTTGGGATATGACGAAGAGGACGGATCTTTCTATTACACCAGCAATGAAGAAAGTCCTTTGCGTAAAGCAGTCTACAAGATAGATAAGAAAGGTAAAAAGACCAAGCTGTCTCAAAAAAGCGGAACCAATACCCCGCTCTTCAGCAAATCAATGAAGTACTACATGAATAAGTTTACGAGTCTTGATACCCCCATGTTGGTTACGTTGAACGACAATTCGGGTAAGACTCTAAAAACATTGGTTACGAATGACAAGTTGAAACAGACCCTGTCCGGATATGCTGTGCCGCAGAAAGAATTCTTTACTTTCCAGACTACGGATGGTGTAACCCTGAACGGATGGATGATGAAACCTGTTAATTTCTCCGCATCGAAGAAATATCCGGTGTTGATGTATCAATATAGCGGACCGGGCTCGCAACAAGTATTGGATACATGGGGAATCAGTTGGGAAACCTATATGGCGAGTCTCGGCTACATCGTAGTATGCGTGGATGGTCGGGGAACAGGAGGACGCGGAGAAGCCTTCGAGAAATGTACCTATCTGAAAATCGGAGTAAAAGAAGCCAGAGACCAAGTGGAGACCGCTCTCTATCTCGGTAAACAAGCATACGTGGATAAAGACCGGATCGGTATTTGGGGATGGAGCTACGGCGGATACATGACTCTAATGAGCATGAGCGAAGGTACTCCCGTTTTCAAGGCAGGCGTAGCCGTTGCCGCACCGACCGACTGGCGTTTTTATGACACTATTTATACCGAACGTTTCATGCGTACTCCCAAAGAGAATGCAGAAGGATACAAGGCCTCATCCGCTTTTACCCGTGCCGACAAACTGCATGGCAACTTGTTGCTCGTACACGGTATGGCAGATGACAACGTTCATTTCCAGAATTGTGCAGAGTATGCCGAGCAGCTGGTACAACTCGGAAAACAGTTTGATATGCAGATTTATACCAATCGCAATCACGGAATATACGGTGGAAATACCCGTCAGCACTTATACACCCGGTTGACTAACTTCTTCTTGAACAATTTGTAATGGCTGACAGAGTACGTAAGCCTGAATGGCTGAAAATTAATATCGGTGCCAACGAACGATACACCGAAACCAAACGAATAGTTGATTCCCACTGCCTGCACACAATCTGCAGCAGTGGGCGTTGCCCCAATATGGGAGAATGCTGGGGGAAAGGAACGGCTACTTTCATGATCGGCGGTGACATCTGCACCCGCAGTTGTAAATTCTGCAACACACAGACCGGTCGGCCACATCCGCTGGATAGTAACGAACCTACTCATGTGGCAGAGTCCATCGCACTAATGAAACTCGACCATGCTGTCATCACTTCCGTAGACCGTGACGACCTCCCGGACTTGGGGGCCGAACATTGGGTACATACCATCCGCGAGATAAAGCGCCTGAATCCTCAGACTACCATCGAAGTGCTGATACCCGATTTTCAAGGAAAAATGGAACTGGTAGATCTCGTGATAGAGGCCCATCCCGATATTATTTCACACAATATGGAAACCGTACGCCGCATTAGTCCGCTAGTGCGCAGTGCAGCCAACTACGACACAAGTCTGCAAGTAATCGGCCGCATCTCTTCCAAAGGAGTGAAATCAAAAAGCGGCATTATGGTCGGTTTAGGAGAAACTCCAGAAGAAGTGGAAACATTGATGGATGACTTATTGACTGTCGGTTGCCAAATTCTTACTATCGGACAATACCTGCAACCCAGCCACCGTCATTATCCCGTTGCAGAATACGTAACTCCCCCTCAATTTGCAAAATACAAAACAATCGGTTTAGAAAAAGGATTTAACATTGTAGAGAGCGCTCCCCTTGTCCGTTCATCCTACCATGCAGAGAAACACATCCGTTAGCAAACAAAACACAGGCACTATTTGTTTTATAAGCAGAACCGACAAATAAACATTAAGTAGAGATGGAGCATAAAGGAATACTTTCTTCTGCATTTAACATGTCACTGGGTTTTGTCCCCGTTATTATTTCCATTTTATTGTGTGAACTTATAACGCAAGACACGGCTATTTACATCGGTACAGGTATAGGTATCGTAGGTATATATCTTTCTCACCGACAAAAAGGGGTACTACTCCCTAACTTTATCCTATACATAGCAACCGGAGTATTGTCATTATTATCCTTAGCCGCACTCATTCCGGGAGATTATGTTCCGCCGGGTGCTCTACCGCTTACCCTGGAAGTGGGTATTCTCATTCCCATGTTAAGCCTTTATATGCATAAGAGAAGGTTTATCAACTATTTCTTAAGGCAGATAGGCGCTTGCAAAAAACGTTTATATGCCCAAGGAGCCGAAGCCGCCGTCGTATCGGCACGTATTGTCTTAATCTTCGGTATACTTCATTTTATCATTATCAGTATTACCGTTATTCTCCAGTCTCCGTTGAGCAAGACCAACTTGTTTGTACTTTATAAGATACTGCCTCCTACAGTCTTTATAATGAGTATCTTGTTCAACCAGATCGCCATCCGTTTCTTTAATCACCTGATAGCTCACACAGAGTACGTGCCTATTGTCAATACCAAAGGAGACGTGATTGGAAAGACTCCCGCGATAGAAGCCATCAATTATAAGAACACCTATATCAACCCGGTGATACGCATAGCTGTCTCCACACACGGAATGCTCTTTCTTTGTGACAGACCGTCCACAGCCATTCTGGATAAAAACAAAGTGGATGTTCCAATGGAATGTTATCTTCGCTATGGAGAATCCTTGGCAGAAGGTGCCAACCGTCTGATCAGCAATGCAATTCCCCAAGCAAAAGACATCAAGCCGGAATTCAATATCGTCTATCACTTTGAAAATGAAGTGACAAACCGTCTCATTTATCTATTCATCATCGATTTGGAGGACGATTCCGTTCTGTGTACTCCCCGCTTCAAGAACAGCAAGTTATGGAATTTCAAACAGATCGAAGAGAATCTGGGTAAAGGCTTCTTCAGTTGTTGTTTCGAAGATGAATACGAACACCTGAAAAACGTTATTTATATAAGAGAAAAATACAAGGAATCTTAGACAGATCGGGCACATGCCCCTTCCAGTCTTTCACCGTACGTGTTTGGATATACTCACCTTCGCAAGTAATATTGGCGGCAATGCACAACTTCGTTTGCGGACGGCAGTTTTGTAGAATGTCTTCCACCATTTTGTGATTCCGATAAGGCGTCTCGATAAACAGTTGTGTCTGATTTTCAGCATACACGCGCTGCTCCAATACCTTCAGTTTCTTGCCACGTTCTCCCGGTTCAATCGGCAGATAACCATGAAACGCGAAACTCTGACCGTTAAAGCCCGAACCCATCACCGAAAGAATAATGGAAGAAGGTCCGACCAGAGGCACCACCTTCAACTTTTTACGCTGTGCAATAGCCACCACATCCGCTCCCGGATCAGCAACAGCCGGACACCCCGCCTCTGAGATAACTCCCATAGAAGCACCACCTATCAGAGGTTTCAAGTAACCGGAAATATCTTCGGGCGAAGTATGTTTATTCAACGGATAAAACGTCAACGCATCAATATCAATCTCCTTATCTACCTTTTTCAGAAAACGACGGGCCGAACGGATATCTTCGACTATAAAATACCGGATACCGGAAATGATTTCCTTATTATAAGAAGGCAATACTTTCTCAATAGGCGTATCACCTAAAGTCACGGGCAGCAAATAAAGGGCAGTTTCCACTTTTAAATGAAGAATTAAGAATTAATCTATCTCAAGAAGCCAGATAGTCGGATTCACTCAGCATTGTATGATAGTCGGTAAACTCTAAAAGATCTTTCAGCTTCATATCTTTATGCTTTTTCATATACGAAGCAACAATCCTCGCACCGACCCATATTCCTATCAATGCCGGAGCCTGGCAACCCAACATCTCAACAGCCGGAGCCGGTTTCATATAATAACGGAATACCATCGGATCACGGGCATGAAGATGATCGTTGGAACAGATATAATCCCAGATAGCCTTTTCATTCTCCCTGCACCAGTCGTTTTCCTCTTTCGAATACCCCATCGCCTCGCCTATATTATCATAATCCAGCAAGTTCTGCACAACGTAATTAATCTTTCCGGAGTGTATCATCAAGTCAATAAGGCACGTTCCCTCATGATAATCCATATCATAACGGCTCAGAAGATAAAACGAAAAACAATCCGGCACAATACGTTCCGGGCGCATGGAGCGGCACTGGTAATCGTAATAGAAACGCTTATACAAAGGATAATCTTCTCCCATATACTTATCCAGACTGATACCCAACAGAGAATCTACCAGAACGATAGACTCGTTGAACGCCGAGATTTGCGAGTAGACAAGCGGAACCTCCGTATCGGGAACCTCCTTCTTCAACTTCCGGAACCCCTTAGTAAGCCCCTCCTCTACTGCATCCAAATTGGGAAACTGAGTTTCCACATCATTCATCAGACGAACCAGCGTCGTATCTGAATAGAATTTTTGCAGGCGTTGCGAAATCGTATCATCTTTCACCGTGCCGATAGCCAGTACATCCTCAATCAGTATCTTTGTCGGCATACGGTAATCCATCGTCAACTTCTGCATAGCAGAAAAGCTGTTGGAGCGAACATATTCGCTCAACAGCTTATCATATCTCAGAACAGAAATCTCTCCTTCTTTCTGCTCCGTACCTTTTCCTGTGCTTATCCCACAGGAGGCGAGAAGCATACTTATTATAATAAGAAGAGAAATCCGTAATTTCATAATTTATTATCCGTAAATGATATTACCATTTTCGTCCTTGTACTCATCAAGCCCCTTCTCGTATGTAGCCATAGCACGGAGACTCATACCTACGCTGGAGAATCCACCGTCATGGAACAAGTTCTGCATAGTCACCTTACGGGTGAGATCGGAAAACATCACGATACAATAATCGGCACATTCGTCAGCAGTCGCATTTCCCAGCGGAGACATACGGTTGGCAAAGTCGAACAGCTTATCCATACCTTTCACTCCCGAACCTGCAGTAGTGAATGTAGGCGACTGAGAGATCGTATTCACACGCACACTATGTTCGCGTCCGTAGATATAACCGAAACTGCGGGCGATAGATTCCAACAGCGCTTTTGCATCCGCCATATCGTTGTAGCCGTAGAAAGTACGCTGTGCAGCAACATAACTCAATGCAACGATTGAGCCGTAATCGGCAATAGCGTTCAGTTTCTTGGCCGACTGAATCATTTTGTGGAATGAAACGGCCGAAATATCCAATGTCTTATCCAACATTCCATAGTCAAGGTCATCGTAAGTACGTTTCTTGCGTACGTTGGGAGACATACCGATAGAGTGGAGCACAAAATCTATTTGTCCGCCCAGTATATCCATCGAGGTCTTGAATACATTCGACAAATCCTCCACACTGGTCGCATCTGCCGGAACGATCTGGCAATTCAGTTTTTCCGCCAAAGCATTGACTTCTCCCATACGGATAGCCATCGGAGTATTTGATAATGTAATAGTTGCACCTTCTTCTACAGCACGTTCAGCCACTTTCCAGGCAATAGACTGATCATTCAGCGCGCCGAAGATAATACCTCTTTTTCCTTTCAACAAGTTGTAACTCATATCTTTTAATAGTTAAATTTTGTGCAAAGATAGGATATTTCTGCATAAAAACACGAGAAGTGTGCAAATAATAGACACAAATGACAAAAAATACACGTATTCTATCAATTAGTCCACATTCCCTTGAACTTTCACTCCTATCTTTGCGATCGTTAATTACGAGTTCTTACAATGCTCGACAGAATGCCAAGAAAAACAATAAAATGTATAACCCTATAGAAAATTAGATTACTAAATGAACACATTGACAAAAAGATTCCTCTGGATGGCTATATGTTGTTTGCCGTTTATTTCAGGATGCAAACAAAGTGAGTGTGCCGTAGAAGAGAACTTGATAAGTGATGCTCTTTACCGGAATTTACCTTTCGAAATGCCTAAAGTACAACAACCGGCTTTTCCTGCTTATGAAGTGAACATTGAAAAATTCGGAGCCAAAGGAGACGGTTTGTTCCTAAACACGAAAGCAATCAACGATGCTATCAAAGACGTAAACCAACATGGAGGGGGAAAAGTGATTATCCCGGAAGGTATCTGGCTGACAGGACCTATCGAACTGCTAAGTAACGTCAATCTTTATACGGAAAGAAACGCGCTGGTACTCTTCACCGGTGACTTTGAAGCATACCCCATTATCGCCACTTCTTTTGAAGGGTTGGAAACCCGCCGTTGCCAATCTCCTATCTCAGCCCGCAATGCGGAAAATATCGCTATCACAGGATACGGTACATTCGACGGAAACGGTGACTGCTGGCGGCCGGTCAAAAAAGGAAAGCTGACCGCATCACAGTGGAAAAAGCTGGTCAATTCAGGCGGTGTGCTCGACGAGAAACAGGAAATATGGTATCCTACACCCGGTTCACTGAAAGGAGCAATGGCTTGCAAAGATTTCAATGTGCCCGAAGGTATCAATACGGATGAGGAGTGGAATGAAATCCGTCCCTGGTTACGTCCTGTACTATTAAGCATTGTCAAAAGCAAAAAAATACTGCTCGAAGGGGTCACCTTCAAGAATTCACCGAGCTGGTGTCTGCATCCGCTGTCTTGCGAAGACTTTACAGTGAACAACATCATGGTCATCAATCCCTGGTATTCACAGAATGGTGATGCAATCGACTTGGAATCTTGTAAGAATGCACTAATTATCAACAGTGTGTTTGATGCGGGAGATGACGCAATCTGTATCAAGTCCGGCAAGGATGAAGACGGTCGCCGTCGCGGAGAACCTTGTCAGAATGTGATTGTGAAAAACAACACTGTATTGCACGGACACGGCGGATTCGTGGTAGGTAGCGAAATGTCCGGTGGCGTGAAGAATATCTATGTGGAAGATTGTACTTTTATGGGAACTGACGTAGGCCTGCGCTTCAAAAGTACACGTGGACGTGGCGGTGTGGTAGAAAACATCTACATTAATAACATCAACATGATCAATATACCGAACGAACCGCTGCTCTTCGACCTGTTTTACGGTGGAAAGGGAGCTGGTGAAGAATCGGAAGAAGATCTATTGAACCGCATGAAAACCGCTATTCCCCCGGTTACAGAAGAAACTCCCGCATTCCGCAACATCCACATTTCAAATATTGTGTGCAGAGGTTCGGGAAGGGCTATGTTCTTCAACGGATTACCCGAAATGCCGATCAGCAATGTCACTGTTAAGGATGTCGTGATGACAGAAGCAACAGACGGAATTGTCATCAGCCAGGTAGACGGGGTGACCTTGGAAAATGTATATGTAGAATCTTCCAAAGGCAACAATATATTAAACGTTAAGAACGCCAAGAACCTGACGATAGACGGAAAGGTTTATGAGGAATCAGCGAAAGAGGAGAAGTTCACCACAGAGAACGCAGAGGACACAGAGGTACAAATCTGAATAAATGGATTTTATATTATTAAACCGAATCCTCTGTGACCTCAGTGTCCTCTGTGGTGCAAGTGCAAAAAAAGAAAACCACAATATCATTATATAGAGTAAAAAGCTCAAATAGCAGACTATTTTATCTTCCAAAGATAGACAGTCTGCTATTTTTTTCAACTACTTTTGCAGAGAGAAATACGACGTATAACATCAACCTTAGAATCATGAAGAAGAATCTTATTATACTTGCTTTCCTTTTAGGAGGTTTCCACTTGTCTTCCCAAGCGCAGAAACAGGAAAAAAACATTACGATAGAAGTGCATAACAATTGGAATCAGGCAAAAACAGACGCCCCGATTGTTATCAACCTGCATGAGTTACACGCAGATTTCAAAATCAAATCCGCCGTTGTCATGGAAGGGACGAACGAGGTTCCTTCCCAACTAGACGACTTGGACAAAGACCGCAAGATGGACGAACTGGCTTTCGTCGCCGACCTTCCCGCTCATGGCAGAAAAACATTCCAGGTCACTCTTTCTTCGGAGAAAAGCACGAAGACCTATCCGGAAAGGGTATATGCCGATATGTTTATCGCAGACCACCGGAAAGGGAAACATCAGCGGGTGCAGGCAATTACCGTTCCCGGTAGCAGTAATATATACAGTATGGTACGCCCTCATGGTCCGATATTGGAATCGGAACTGGTAGGATACCGCCTTTATTTCAATGAGAAACAGACACCGGATATTTATGGCAAGTTCAACAAAGGGCTGGAAATCAAAGAATCGCAGTTCTATCCAACGGACGCACAATTAGCTAAAGGATTCGGTGATGACGTACTTCGCGTGTTCGACAGTTGCGGACCGGGTGCATTGAAAGGCTGGAACGGACAGAAAGCAACGCATATCACTCTGGTGGAGACACGGACGGAGCGTATCATATCCTACGGTCCGGTACGTGCAATTGCAGAAATAGAAGTAACCGGATGGAAATATCAGGATACGGAACTGAATATGATGACACGCTACACGCTCTATGCAGGACATCGCGATCTTCACATCGAGGCTTTTTTTGACGAACCGCTCGATAAAGAGGTTTTCTGCACGGGTGTACAGGACATCGTAGGCGCTTCCAAGTCCTTCTCCGATCATAAGGGGTTAGTAGGAAGCTGGGGTACGGACTGGCCTGTCAACGATACGGTGAAATATGCCAAAGAGACTGTTGGGCTGGGTACCTGCATTCCGCAACGTTATGTGCAATCGGAAGAAAAGGATAAAGCTAACTTCCTTTATACGATTACCGCTCCGGGAAACAACTATTTCCAGTATCATACGACTTTTACTTCGATGAAAGAAACTTTCGGATATAAAACCCCGGAAGCTTGGTTTGCCTATCTCCGCAAATGGAAAGAAGAACTGGCACATCCGGTAACTGTAAAAATTAAAGGTATCCGCTAACAAAGCGATATCCACACCATATAAACAATGTAGATACAAATACAACTAAACAAAATTTACGAGGTTTCTACCAATTTTTATGCGACTCTGCACAATTATTCCTCCTTGTGCAGAGTCTTTTTTCATACCTTTGTCACATCACATAAATCATATAAATCATTTATATAAAACTATTTAATCTATTTATATCATGAAACGACTGACACAGACTCTGGTTCTCTGCCTGCTCACTACCTTCCCAGTTCTGGCACAGAGCAACTACGTATCCGAAGTATGGGTTTCCGATCTTGGAAACGGGAAGTATAAGAACCCGGTACTCTATGCCGATTATTCCGATCCGGACGCTTGCCGTGTAGGCGACGGTTTCTATATGACTTCATCCAGTTTCGGCTGTCTGCCCGGACTACAAATACTACATTCCAAAGATTTGGTAAACTGGACGTTCATCGGTGCAGCAGTACCCGACGCGCTTGCTCCTATCCAAACTCCCGAACGTCCCGAACACGGCAACCGTATATGGGCTCCTTCTATCCGCCATCACAATGGTGAGTTTTATATCTTCTGGGGAGATCCCGATCAAGGAGCTTTCATGGTGAAAGCCAAAGATCCGAAAGGTCCATGGAGCGAGCCCGTTCTGGTAAAAGCCGGAAAAGGAATCATCGACACTTGTCCGCTATGGGATGAAGACGGAAAAGTATATCTGGTACACGCATATGCGGGAAGCCGTGCCGGATTAAAAAGTGTCATCACTATCTGCGAACTGAATTCTGAAGCCACAAAGGCCATCACTCCTTCACGTATCGTCTTCGACGGTCATGAGGCCCATCAAACTTGTGAAGGCCCCAAATTCTATAAAAGAAACGGCTATTATTATATTTTCCATCCGGCAGGCGGTGTGCCGACAGGATGGCAAGTGGTGCTACGCTCCAAAAACGTATACGGCCCTTACGAATGGAAAACTGTACTTGCACAAGGTAACTCTCCCGTCAACGGGCCTCATCAAGGCGCATGGGTAGATACGCTTACCGGTGAAGACTGGTTTCTCCACTTTCAAGACGTAGGTGCTTACGGACGTATCATGCACCTGCAACCTATGAAATGGATAAACGACTGGCCTGTGATCGGGGTAGACAAAGACGGTGACGGGTGTGGTGAACCGGTTCTGACTTACAAGAAGCCTAACGTGGGAAAGACTTATCCTATCTGCACTCCACAGGAAAGTGACGAGTTCGACGGCTACACACTGTCTCCACAATGGCAATGGCATGCTAATATCAACGAGAAATGGGCCTACTATGCAGGTGACAAGAGTTACGTGAGATTATACTCTTACCCTGTTGTACAAGATTACAAAAATATGTGGGATGTAGCTAACCTATTATTACAAAAGACTCCTTCTGACAATTTCACAGCCACAATGAAACTGACCTTCACTCCCAATCAGAAAAACAAAGGTGAACGTACCGGATTGATTGTGATGGGCAGGGATTATGCCGGATTATTCTTAGAAAATACGGATAAGGGACTTACTCTGTCGCAAGTGGAATGCAAAAGAGCCGATAAAGGGAAACCGGAACAATCGAACGCTTCTGTCAGCCTCACTCAAAACACAGTTTATCTGAAAGTAAAATTCAAATGTGACGGAAAGAAAATCAAAGCCAGCGAAGGAGGACATGACCTTCTTGTCATGTGTGACTTCAGCTACAGTCTTGATGGAAAGAAATATCAACCACTAGGCAATCCTTTTCAAGCAAGGGAAGGACAATGGATCGGTACCAAGATCGGAACATTCTGCACACGTCCGGCTATCGTGACTAATGATGGCGGATGGGTGGATGTGGATTGGTTCCGCATTGCCAAGAAGTAACATTCTTCAAAAGGAAGAACATAAGAAGAGCAGTCCTACAGACTGCTCTTCTTTACAATATCTGCCAGTTCCTTATCTGTAAGATTCTCACATTCAGATTTATCATAAATTGTCAGAAGGACAATATTTGTATCGGTTTCCGATATCAAAACAGTGAGAGTGATGACTCTAGCCCCTCCACTTTTACCTTTTCCTTTAGAAGAAATTGCCATACGCACTTTATGAAGTCCTCTACCTAAATCCACACATTACTGTGGTTCCCGTCTCAACGACTCCAGTAAACCGGCAAAATCCTGCCGCATTGATTTATAATGCTTACTTAATCTTTTCAATTCTCTCTTAAATAAAGAAGTAGCTATAATATTACAGTTCATTGAGTAAATCTTCGGCTGAAAAACCTTTTGCCTTTCCTTCGCGTATCAGTCGGGCTTCCTCACACGCTTCCTTCAAATCATCCAATACCTCTGATTTCGTTCGGGGGATATAGGGCACACAGTCCTCCTTCACTGTATTTATATTGACGGAAGACTCACCGTAAAGTACCATCTTTACCTTATCAAGCAACTGACGGCTATCCGACATTAATATTTCTCGGGCCAATTCAGCTTTATAAGCTTCCAGTTCCATTGAATTGTCCATTGTTATCTCCTTTCTTCTTTCATTTAAGTAACTACAAAGATAACGAAAGTAACCGGAAATCGAGTCATTAATTCGTTTTTATTCCTACCTTTGCCATCCGAATATCATAAAATACAGGATTAACAATAACCCCAAACCACAATGAAGAAACTAGCAATATTCGATTTGGATGGTACATTGCTAAATACGATCGCCGATCTGGCACACAGTACCAACTATGCTCTAAATAAATTAGGATATCCCACGCATGAAATAGAAAAGTATAACTTCATGGTAGGAAACGGTATCAACAAACTCTTTGAACGTGCCCTGCCCGAAGGAGAAAAAACAGAGGAAAATGTACTCCGTGTCCGCAAAGAGTTTATTCCTTATTATGATATTCACAATGCGGATGATAGCCGTCCCTATCCGGGTGTTCCAGAGTTATTGACCGATCTGCAGTCCGCCGGCATTCAGATTGCCGTAGCCTCCAATAAATATCAGGCCGCTACGGAGAAACTGATAGCTCACTACTTTCCGAGCATTCATTTCACTGCCGTGTTCGGTCAGCGGGAAGGAATCAGTGTAAAGCCCGACCCTACGGTTGTCTTCGATATATTAAAGTTGGCCAATGTAGAAAAAGACGAAGTTCTCTACATAGGAGACTCCGGAGTAGATATGCAAACGGCCGCCAATGCAGGAGTAACCGCTTGTGGGGTAACATGGGGCTTTCGTCCAAAAAGCGAACTGGAAGAATTCAAACCGGCATTTATCGTAGATACTACAGAAAAGATTTTATCACTTTTTACCCTCATACCCTCATAAACATCTGCATCGACCTATTCATCGGCATTTCAGCAATGAGAGCAAGCCTGACAGTAAGTATGAGAGCAAAAGTTACTCTCATACTTACTATCAGGCATAGTTTCAAATATAAACAAGCAGTATACACTCTTTGAACAACCGTATGTTTAATGTAAAACAACAACACAGACAAAGTTAATTACCCTATTTCATACATCAAACTCCCGATATTTATAAAGGCTCACATTCGTGAGCCTTTGAGCTAACAACCATAAACCTTTCAGCTCACAGCTGTGGACAAAACCGCTCATTAATGTGAGCCTTTACGATTCTCAGACGTTTTACATACTAAGCACGTATGTTCTTACTAACAGGCACGTAGCCTTTAAGTATTACCTACAGGCATCCGCCACCTAATCTACTATCGGATCTTTCACAATCTTCACTTCTTGACGAATATCCAGATTAAGCATGGAAGCTCTGGTATATGGATCGAGAACCATGATAAAAGAAATTAAGGCTAATGCAACCTCTCACTTAGCGAGCACCAACTCCCCCTCTCTATCATCACTACCGAACGTGAGAGAATAGTGCCCGTCCTTTATCACAGACACTTCCAATTGTTTTAAAGCTATGATTTCAGTCTGTTTTCCTTTTTCCACAATTCTCAAAACAGGAGTAGCCTTCTTTCCCGTAGACCAATCTCCCTGCCATAGCAATCTGTATTGTTTACCCTCTGTAAGATTGGTTATTGCAACAGAACCTGGCTGTACCAGCAACCCCCAACCGTTCGGTTCTTCCAAAAGGATTTTCGTATCCCACAAGAAATGGGGAGTTTGCTCCGAAGACATATCGGGACTTATGTCATCCATGCCATTATCATTACCGCAAGCAGTGAGAAAGAGACAGAACAGTACTCCCGTAGCTAAAAAGATTCTTGTTATTATGTGATGTTTTCTCATATCAATAATATTTTCAAAGTTATTATTTGTTTACTTTTAACCGGACAATAGTACCGTTGGCAGCCCTCGCTTCCAACATTACAAGTCCTTGATAGGAAGAAAGGTCAACTTTTCTTTCTGTAAACGATACGCGATTGTTGTTCACAAAAAAACTGGTAAACAACTCTGCATCCGGTCCTACCACACTTGCCATATTATCTTCCACTGCGATAGCGGCAGCCTCCAGCCAACCGAATCGATCCTCATCGGGAACAGGAACTTGCCCTCCGGCCTCATATCCCATGCCTTTGCCATAAAGCATGCTGCTTGCCGTTATTTTCAGAAAGCCAATATCCGGCAAAGTTCCGTCCGCCTGACGCGGATTCATCAGTTCCGTATCTTCAAGACTTATAAAGTCGGCAGAAGTCAGTTCATAACTTTCGGGAGCAAAAGAGTTGTTCACAATCTCGCACAGTGTTTCATCCACGTCTATCAAGTGTTTGCCCGCGCTTCGAGGCATATAAGATATGTTATTCTTTATAATATGACCATAACCCGGCACATCTACTTTTTCGGATGCACTTTTCCTGTTCAACATACAGAAATTGGACGGGTTACGGTAGCCCGTGTTATTATACCAGGCAATCCCTCCCAGATGATGATTGGCATAGAACCCTTTGTTTTTATTCTTATAAGCCAGACAATACTGAACGATATGCATCGGAATCACCTTCGGCACCTTTGGATTATCACTCATGCCATAACCTCCCGATTTAAATCCGGTTCCATCTCCGGCCTTATCCCCCTCCTTCGTATATCCATTCAGAAAAGACCAGCAATTATCAATGGTAAAAGCCGCCTTGCAATTAATTAAATCGAAGCCATCGTCGCTATTGTACCAGGCACGACATCCCCGAAACACATTACCCGTATAGGCTTCCGAAGTCAGATGACCTCCGAAGCCGTCCACATTTCCTCCGCTTCCGCTATCGGATACAGGATCATAATTATTGTATGCATCGCAATTCAGCACCAGATTATCTTTGCCCGTCACTATATAAAAGCCGATAGCCATGCCATCGTGCATAGACAAATGCTCATAGATATTGTTACTGCCTCCTTCATTGCGGAAACATTCGGACTGTGTATGTTCTGTGATTGTCACTTGCGTGCCCACTACTTCCATATTTCTGAAGTGCAGATACGAACCGCTTACATAAAACACAATAACCCGTTCATTGACGGGCTTTACTTCCGAAAGGTCAAATACCGGACGTTCGTTCTTATAGCCTGAATAGCAAATCCGCTTATCCTTCCCTGTCCCGCTTTTATCCATTTTAAAGACACGGCTCCAGGTAGTACTCCCCGCCGTATAGTGTTCCATCACCTCAGACTCCGTTATCTTGTATGTTCCCCGGCGGATATAAACAGTATCTCCGGCAACCACTTTCGATTGTGCTTTCCTCAAAGTGGCAAAAGGTTTCTCTATTGTTCCACTGTTGGTATCGCTACCATTCGTAGCCACAAAATAATTTGTTGCCGGAAGACAAAGACACATCTCTATAAAAGAAAGAAAAAAGTAAAAGCGTTTCATGGTATTCATATCAATATATATAAGGTATTATTGCAAAAGGAAAAATCATTTATAATCTATCTCAATCCGACTGTCTATATTATCCTCCTCCTGCACTTTAGTCTTATCTTCCACTGTCAGATGAATATCCTTCAACCGGAAGTTCTTACTATAAGCGATTTTTCCGGCAGACTCCACACTCGCATTAATATTAGACAAGTAGAAGTTTTCAATGCGGAGCTCCTCATTCCATCCGGAAGCTGTGATAAAACGTTTTGCCCTGTCGGCCTGTATATTCGAGAAATACACATTACGGAAATAAGGATATCCTTTCTCCTTCGGTTCGACGGGAGTCAGCATGGTAACCCAGTGTGACGGAATCTTTTTCCCCTTATATTCTTCGGGCAAAGCGGAGTAACTGTATTTGGGATTCCAGTTCAACCCCACAGCCAATACATACTTTACGCTATCAGCCTTCACACGGGTCATATAAATATTCTCCACCGTTCCTCCACGATTCATGGATGATTTCAGACGCAACGCCGCTCCCGTGCCGTAAGCTTTCAGATCGTAGGCAAGCACATTACGGATAGAACCGGAAGTCTCACTGCCGCACGTCACCAATCCCGCCCCTTTGCGTGCGGTACAGTTACGAATTACCACATTCTCTGTCGGTCGGTTCACGCGTAGCCCATCCGCATCGCGGCCCGCTTTGATACAGATATTATCGTCATTGCAATCCACCTCACAGTTCTCAACCAGAATATTGGTCGAAGAGTCTATATCAATTCCGTCCGTACTCGGTCCGTGTCCTCCCACATTATTATTAATGGTAACGCCATCCACCGAACAATGATCGGAATACAAAATCTGGCAAGCCCAAAAACCGGTACGTACAAGGGTGAAATCTTTTAAAGTGATATGTTTGCTGTTTGAGACAAGGATTCCCCGCACCCGTTTGCAGTCGTAATCCACAATCCAACGGAGTTTCTTCTTCTCATATTCCTTGCGCATCTCCCAATATTTATCCCAAAACACCTTTCCACGGCAATCAATGAATCCTTCGCCTGTCAACGCAGCATTCTCCGCATCCATGATATTGACAACGGCCGAAGGCCATGTCATTTCAATGCCGGCAATACGCGAAGGAAATTCCGGATAGTCACGGATATCCTCACTTGCTATCAACGTTGTGCCTTTGCTCAGATGAAGGTTCACTCCGCTTTTAATGAATAAGGCGCCTATACGGTAAACGCCCGAAGGAATGATAACCGTCCCTCCCCCCTTTTCATGGCAAGCGTCAATAGCCGATTGAATAAAACGGGTACTAAGAACGGAAGTATCACTTTTCAGTCCGAAGTCCGTTGCATGGATACAGTCGGACTTAGGAACCCGTTGCGCACCTACCTGTTCCGCCCACGACAAATCGGGTTGTACAGGGACATTCCCCCAGTCATGCGCAGAAACGGTAATGGTTCTTTCCGGACTCGTAAAGCCAATCAATGCCAATAGTACAATAGATAAAAGATACTTCATATTCACTCCTTTTTATTCACATTGCAAAATTACCGCATTCCATAGAAGGCGAAATAGACGAATGTACATAAAAGATAGAAATTTATATGGAATGGATAATCCTATATACACAGGTGGACAATTCTATATTGTCTTTGTACATATTTCCATGTACAGGCATTCAAAAAAGGACTAAATTTGCCACATGAAATAAAAAGAATTATCTAATACTCAAAATAATAGAGTGACATGAAAAGAAGTACAAGCTGGTTACTGTTATGTATGCTTACATTGGTTACTATACCGACTGTAATGGCACAACCCAATTACAACTATTCCAAACTCCAACGGGAGAAGCTCGGACGCGGAGTAATCGCTATCCGTGAGAACCCTTCGGAAGTTGTCGTCTCCTGGAGATATTTATCTTCCGACCCGATAAAAACCGGATTCAATGTTTACCGGGACGGCAAGAAACTGAATGACCAACCCGTTATCACCGGTACGATGTTTCGCGACAAGAACGGAAGTCCGGCAGCGGCAGTTTATGAAGTACGCCCTGTGATAAAAGGCAAAGAGACCCACCATACGGGTGGCAAGTATACCTTACCAGAGAACTCTCCTCTCGGCTATCTGCAAATACCATTGAAAAGACCGGAAGGCGGAGTAACTCCCGCAGGAGAGAGCTATACGTATAGTCCCAACGACGCTTCCATCGGTGATGTGGACGGTGACGGAGAATATGAAATCATCTTGAAATGGGATCCAAGCAATTCACGGGATAATTCGCATGACGGATATACCGGAGAAGTGCTTATCGATTGTTACCGGCTGAACGGTGAACAGTTATGGCGCATTAATCTAGGTAAAAATATACGGGCAGGGGCACACTATACACAATTTATGGTATATGATCTGGACGGTGACGGGAAAGCGGAAGTCGTGACGCGCACAGCAGACGGAAGTGTTGACGCAAAAGGGAATGTCATAGGGAACACTCAAGCCGATTATCGTGAACCCGGTACTTTCAGCAAGAAAAGAAACGCGATTGTCAATCAAGGACGGGTATGGAAAGGCAAGGAGTATTTAACCGTATTTTCCGGACTGACGGGAGAAGCATTGCACACGATTGACTATATCCCTCAGCGCGGTGATCCTTCCGATTGGGGAGATGAACGTGCCAACCGCAGCGACCGTTTTCTGGCTTGTGTAGCCTATCTGGATGGAATTCATCCAAGTGTAGTGATGTGCCGGGGGTATTACACCCGCACCGTCCTGGCTGCCTTCGGCTGGAACGGAAAAGAACTGAAAAAACACTGGGTATTCGATAGTAATGACCCCGGTTGCGAAGATTATGCCGGGCAAGGGAATCACAACCTGCGTGTAGGAGATGTGGACGGTGACGGTTGCGATGAAATTATTTACGGTTCTTGCGCCATCGACCATAATGGCAAAGGACGCTACTCTACCAAGATGGGACACGGAGACGCTATCCATCTTACCCATTTTGACCCTTCACGCAAGGGACTGCAAGTGTGGGACTGTCATGAGAACAAACGTGACGGCAGTACTTATCGCGATGCGGCAACGGGAGAGATCATTCTCCAAGTGAAAAGCGACAAGGATGTAGGCCGCTGTATGGCAGCCGACATCGACCCGACCCAGCCCGGAGTGGAAATGTGGTCGTGGGAAGCAGGAATGCGCAATGCAAAAGGAGAAGCTATTGCAGGCAGGATAAAAGGATTGCCCACCAACATGGCTGTGTGGTGGGATGGTGACTTGCTACGCGAGTTATTGGATAAGAACATTATCAGCAAGTATGATTGGAAAGCACAAAAGGTAAACAGAATCGTAACATTCGAAGGGGCTCTCTCCAATAACGGAACGAAAGCCGTACCCTGTCTGCAAGGTGACATCGTGGGTGACTGGCGTGAAGAAGTGCTGTTACGCTCGGAAGACAACTGTTCCCTGCGCCTGTATGTATCGACTATTCCTACTGAATACCGCTTCCATACCTTCCTGGAAGATCCTATATACAGAATCAATATCGCAACCCAGAATGTAGGCTACAACCAACCAACGCAACCGGGATTCTATTTCGGTCCGGATCTTACTAAGAAGAAAGAGACTTTCAGAGGATATCAGTTCAAGTGAAATGTTATACTAAGGGCAAATTTATACGGAATCCAAAGAAATAACTATCTTTGCCCTTAGATAAAACACATAAATTCACTATGAAGAAGAATACGTTACTTATATTCTCCCTCCTGTTATTCTACTTGTACCCGGCATTCGCCTCCGTAGAGGTACGTTCCAATAAACTGACTACCGGAGACGGATTAGCCAATAACTCCATCCGGTATATGTCGCAAGACAGTAAGGGGTTTATCTGGCTGGGTACGCTCAACGGATTAAGTTATTATGACGGCAATTCTTTTGTCAACATCTACCCTGACATCCACAATCCGCTTTCACTGGCCGATTCACGCATCCGGAGTATAGAAGAAGATCCGAACGGCTTCCTATGGATTTCAACGATGTCCTCTTTTATCAGTTGTTATGACCTGCGTCACGGCCGTTTTGTGGATTTCACCGGATGCAACGAATATAAAGAAAACTATTCTAAATTCTTCATTACCTCCGATAATTCCGTCTGGCTATGGCATAATCAAAACGGATGCAGGAGAATCGTTTATCAGGATGGGAAGTTCTCGTCACAGACTTATAAGAAAGAGTTGGGAAATCTACCTTCCGACAGAGTGCAGTTTGTATTGGAAAGCGCCAAAGGAGAAGTCTGGATCGGAACCCGTAAAGGGCTATTGAAATACCGGAACGGGCAAACTGACAATCTAGACCCGCAGAGCCAAAGTTGGGAACATATCATCGCTTATGACCAATATACCTGCATCATCACCGACAAGAATGAAATCTACCGTCACACCTACTCTACCGACAAACTGGAAAAAGTAGGTTCACTTGCCGCAAGCTTTGACGACAACAATCGTGTCACGGGCAACTTCCTCCTGGCAGACAAATGGGTATTGTTTACCGCCAACGGCAGTTATCTGCTGGATATCCCTACCGGAAAACTTTCCCGCTACTCCGACCTGAATATCAAAAACGGTGCGGTCACCAAAGACAATAAAAAGAATGTATGGGTGCACAACTATACCGGACATTTATGGTACGTCAACGTTACAACGGGCAATATCAAACCTTTTCAGTTCCTTTCTTCCGAACATATCGGCTATATAGATGTGGAGCGATATAGTATCGTACACGATTCACGGGATATCATCTGGATTACAACTTACGGAAACGGACTTTACGCATACGAGCTGGCTACGGGAGACCTGCAGCATTTCACCTTTGACATCGGCCAATCCAGCCATATTAACTCTAATTATCTCCAATATGTAATGGAAGACCGTTCTGGCGGTATCTGGGTAAGCTCCGAATTTTCCGGTTTATCTCATCTGGAGATTCTGAACAAAGGCACACAACGTCTCCATCCCAGCGGCGAGAACAGTTCCGACCGCTCCAATACCATCCGTATGCTTTTCCAAAACCGAAACGGAAATATCTATATGGCAAACCGCATGGGCAGCCTGTACGAATACGACCCCGGTCTGACCAAGACAATACACCGCGAGGATTTCACCCACAATGTGTACAGTATGAACGAGGACTCGGAAGGTAACCTATGGCTGGGTATGAGAGGAACCGGTCTTCGTATCGGAGCGGACAAATGGTACAAGAACAACAGCAAAGATCCCAATTCGCTCTCCAACGACCAAGTGTTCTCCATCTACCGTGACCGGAAAGGCCGAATGTGGCTGGGAACGTTCGGCGGAGGACTGAACTTAGCCGTAAAGACGAAGGACGGCTATCAATTCCGGCACTTCTTGCAGGACAACTATGGAGAGAAACGTATCCGTGTCATCGAAGAAGACAAGAACGGACGGATGTGGGTAGGCACCAATAACGGTATTTATATCTTCCATCCGGATTCCCTCATCGCTTCGCCCGAGAATTATATCATATACAATCATGTCAACGGCACATTCCCCAACAATGAGATACGTTGCCTGATGAATGACCATGAAGGCAATATATGGATCGGAACCGCCGGAGCCGGATTTGCCGTCTGCCATCCGGAAGGCGATTATCAGCATCTGACCTTCAACTGTTACGACATCAAAGACGGGTTGTCCAATGCCGTAGTGCAGTCCATTGTTCAGGATAAGGATAATAAGATGTGGATAGCTACCGAATATGGCATTTCACGCTTCACTCCTGCAACCAAGCAAATTGAGAATTATTTTTTCTCTTCCTACACTTTGGGAAATGTATATAGTGAGAACACCGCTTGTGTAAGCAACGACGGCAAACTACTGTTCGGTACCAACTATGGCTTAGTTGTATTGAATGCCGACAAAATAGAGAATCTGGACAAACCGACTTCCGTAGTCTTTACCGGACTTCAGATCAACGGAGCCAATATGCTTCCCGGTGTAGAAGATTCTCCTTTGCAGGAAGCAATGCCATACATCAACGAGCTGAACTTGAAATATTATCAACAATCATTTGTCATCTCCTTCTCTACATTCAACTATCTGAATGGGGTATCCAAGTATTCCTATTGCCTGCCCCCTTATGACACGAAATGGAGTTCGCCTTCCAGCCTGAACTTCGCCACTTACCGGAACTTGCCTCCAGGCAAGTACAAACTCCACGTGAAAGCTTGCAACACCGCAGGTATCTGGGGAGAAGAGAATGTGATGGAGATTGTGATAGCCCCTCCGTTCTGGAAAACGACTTGGGCTTACCTGTTATATGCCCTGTTAATCGCAGTAGCCGGTTATTTCAGTTTCCATATCATCCGGAATTTCAACGCATTGCGCAACCGCATCGCAGTAGAAAACCAGTTGACGGAATACAAACTGGAATTCTTCACCAATATATCTCATGAGTTCCGCACTCCATTAACCCTGATTCAAGGAGCTTTGGAAAGAATCGTCAATATGGGAAACCACTCCAGAGATATGCAACATTCCCTAAAAATCATGGATAAGAGTACCAAGCGGATGTTGCGGCTTATCAACCAATTGCTGGAATTCCGGAAGATGCAGAAGAATAAACTTGCCCTTTCATTAGAAGAAACGGACATTATCGCTTTCTGCTATGAGATATTCCTAAGTTTCAAGGATGTAAGCGAATCCAAAAACATGGATTTCCGCTTCGAGCCATCACATACCTCTTACAAAATGCCTGTCGATAAAGGAAATCTCGACAAGGTGATTTACAATCTACTTTCAAATGCATTCAAATACACTCCGTCCAATGGGAAAATCATATTCAAGGTAGACATTTCGGAACAAAAGCAACAACTTTGTATCCAAGTGACGGACACAGGAGTAGGCATCCCGAAAGAAAAAAGAAACGAATTGTTCAACCGCTTCATGCAAAGCAGCTTCTCACACAGCAGCGTAGGTGTAGGGCTTCACCTCACCTATGGTCTGGTCAATATACATAAAGGAACGATTTCTTATAAGGAAAATGAAGGAGGCGGCTCTATCTTCACCGTAGAACTACCGGCAAATGCCGACGTTTACGAGGAAAAAGACTTCCTCATCCCTAACCAAATACTGATTGAGGAAGAAGAACAACGCCATAAAGAATTTATTGCGAGTGACAAGACAGAAGAACCGGCAGCACCTTCCGTTCCATTGAATAAACGGAAAGTATTAATCATAGAAGACGACAACGATGTCCGTGAATTCTTAAAAGAGGAAATCGGTCAATACTTCGAAGTAGTGGCCGAAGCGGACGGGATCAGTGGCTTTGAACGCGCACAGACCTATGACGCCGATTTGATTATCTGTGATGTGTTAATGCCGGGAATGACCGGATTTGAAGTGACTAAGAAACTAAAGAATGAGTTCGCAACAAGTCATATCCCCATCATCCTGCTGACTGCCCTTAATATGGATGAAAAATACCTGGAAGGTATAGAGGCCGGAGCGGATGCCTATATCACCAAACCATTCAGTGTATCTTTGCTGCTCGCCAGAGTATCCAGACTGATAGAGCAACGGGACAAACTCCGTGAGAAGTTCTCCAATGAACCGGGAATCGTCCATTCAGCAATCTGCACCAACAACAAAGACAGCAAGTTCCTGGCAAAGCTGAACGAAATACTGAACGAGCACATGGTAGAAGCCGAATTCTCGGTAGACGACTATGCCAACCTTATGGGATTGGGACGTACCGTATTCTATAAGAAAGTACGTGGAGTGACAGGATACTCTCCGAATGAATACTTACGTGTTATCCGTATGAAGAAAGCAGCGGAATTGTTATTGACCGAAGACCTGACCGTTGCCGAGATTTCCTATAAAGTGGGTATCAATGATCCTTATTATTTCAGTAAATGTTTCAAGAACCAATTTGGAATCGCTCCTTCGATTTATCAGAAGAATAAAGGACAGCATGGTTCGAGTTCACCACAGATTAACACAGATTAATTTAATGCATTAATAATCAAGATCTATTATCTGTGTTAATCTGTGGTGAGAAGAAGCCTCAGTGTACTATCTTACGGATTTGCGTACAAATCTCCATTACTGTTTTTTCATCAAAAGATAAAATTTACATCCTTTCCGTACGGGAGTATAGGCGTATTTTCCATTAATGCGCTTCCTTTGCAGCAAAACATTTTAATTGATCATCATGAAACACAACTTATTTCTTTTCGTATTTTTGCTGGTCGCATTGCCCGCCGTCAAGGGACAGGCAAGTGAACGTAAAAAGTACAATTTCAACAGCGAATGGAAACTGCAAACAGGAGATTTTCCTAAAGCCAAAGATGCAACATTCGATGACAGCAAGTGGAAACAAGTCACTTTGCCTCATGCCTTCAATGAAGATGAAGCATTCAAAGTTTCTATCGAACAACTGACAGACACGGTGGTGTGGTATCGTAAAAATTTCCGCATTCCCGATTTAAAAAGTAATCAGAAAGTATTTATCGAATTTGAAGGAGTACGCCAGCGTGGAGACTTCTACCTCAACGGACACAATCTGGGAAGACATGAAAACGGGGTGATGGCAGTAGGTTTCGACCTGACTCCTTATATCAAACAAGGCGAAAACGTGATTGCCGTGCGGACGGACAACGACTGGATGTACAGGGAAGAAGGAACCAAGTCCAAATTTCAATGGAACGACCGTAACTTCAACGCCAATTATGGCGGTATTCCCAAAAACGTATTCCTCTACGTTACTGACAATGTATATCAGACACTTCCCCTGTATAGTAATCTGAAAACGACGGGAGTATATACGTACGCTAAGGACATCGACATCAAAGGTAGAAAAGCTACGATCTGTGCAGAATCGGAAGTCAGAAATGACAGTAAAGAGCCTCGCCAGTTCACCTATCAGGTGACTATATTAGATGCCGACGGCAAACAAGTGAAGACTTTTCAAGGCGACAAAGTGACTTTGAAAGCAGGAGAAACTAAAACAGTAAAAGCTTCTGCCCCTGTCGGTGGTCTTCATTTTTGGAGTTGGGGATATGGCTATCTGTATACGGTAAAGACAGCTCTGAAAGACAGTAACAACCGCATATTCGACGAAGTAAGCACTCGTACCGGATTCCGTAAGACACGTTTTGCAGAAGGAAAAGTTTGGCTGAACGACCGGGTGATCCAGATGAAAGGATACGCCCAACGTACCAGCAATGAATGGCCTGCTGTCGGACTTTCCGTTCCGGCTTGGCTGAGTGATTATTCAAACGACCTGATGGTGAAGAGTAATGCCAACCTGGTTCGCTGGATGCACGTCACCCCTTGGAAACAGGATGTGGAATCTTGCGACCGTGTAGGTTTGATACAGGCAATGCCTGCCGGTGATTCGGAAAAAGACCGTGAAGGACGCCAATGGGAACAACGGGTGGAGCTGATGCGTGACGCTATCATTTATAATCGCAACAATCCCAGTATCTTGTTCTATGAATGTGGAAACAAAGCGATCAGCCGGCCTCACATGATTGAGATGAAAGCTGTTCGTGATAAATATGATCCGTTCGGCGGACGTGCCATCGGTTCCCGCGAGATGTTGGATATCCGTGAAGCGGAATATGGCGGCGAAATGCTGTATATCAACAAAAGCGAACATCATCCGATGTGGGCAACCGAATATTGCCGCGACGAAGGTTTAAGAAAATATTGGGATGAATACAGTTACCCTTTCCATAAAGAAGGAGACGGACCTCTTCACAAAGGACAACCGGCTACCGATTACAACCACAATCAAGACCAGCTTGCCATTACTATGATTAACCGTTGGTATGACTATTGGCGTGAACGTCCCGGAACAGGCAACAGAGTCAGTTCCGGTGGAACCAAGATTATTTTCTCCGATACCAATACTCATTATCGCGGTGAAGAGAACTACCGCAGAAGCGGGGTGACGGATGCCATGCGCATTGAGAAAGACGCATTCTACGCTCATCAGGTCATGTGGAACGGCTGGGTGGACACGGAAGCAGACCAGACCTACATCATCGGTCATTGGAACTACCCGGAGAATACAGTAAAACCGGTACATGTAGTATCCACCGGCGAGGATGTGGAACTCTTCCTGAATGGTAAATCGTTAGGAAAAGGTAAACGGCAGTACAACTTCCTCTTTTCTTTCGACAAGGTCACTTTCAAACCGGGCAAGCTGGAAGCTGTCAGCTACAACAAGAGCGGAAAGGAAATCAGCCGTTACGCCGTAAACACGGTAGGTGAGCCAGCCAAACTGAAACTTACCGCCATTCAGAATCCGGAAGGCTTCCACGCAGACGGTGCCGACATGGCTCTGATACAGGTAGAGGTAGTAGATAAAGACGGCAAACGTTGTCCGTTGGATAACCGCACTGTCCAGTTCACTTTAAAGGGAAATGCCGAATGGCGCGGAGGTATCGCACAAGGTGAAAACAACCATATCCTCGATACCAATCTACCAGTAGAATGTGGTATCAACCGTGCACTTATCCGCAGTACGACAACTGCTGGAAAAATAACACTGACCGCACAAGCCAAAGGGTTACCTGCAGCCACTCTTACATTGGAAACGGTTCCGGTGAAAGTAAACAATGGATTAAGTTCCTATCTGCCTCAAGCTAGTTTGAAAGGTAGATTGGACAGAGGTGAGAGTCCTTCCACTCCTTCTTATAAAGATACCAAAAGAGGAATCCGGGTTGTATCGGCAAAGGCCGGAGCCAACAGCGGAGATGTTGCCAAGAGCTACGATGATATAGAACTGTCTGAATGGAAAAACGACGGCAAGCTCAGCACTGCATGGATTACTTATACATTGGAAAAAGAAGCAATGATAGATGACGTTTGTCTGAAACTGCACGGATGGCGTTCGCGCAGCTACCCGCTGGAAGTATATGCAGGCAAAGAGCTGATATGGAGCGGCAACACAGAGAAGAGCCTGGGATATGTCCACCTGAACATAGAAAAGCCGGTACGTGCCAATACCATTACGATCCGTCTGAAAGGCAATACAAGTGACAAGGACGCTTTCGGGCAGTTGATAGAAGTAGAAGCGAAAGCCGCCAACAAAATGGAACTGGAAAAGAGCAGCAGTAAGAATCAGCTGCGAATCATCGAGGCAGAGTTCCTCGAGACAATCAAATAGATTTGTTTTCAACAGGTATATAGAACCCACATAAGATTGTTAGTTTGATTAAAAAGTCCTCTTTTACGTTTCTATCGTTTGGGAGGACTTTTTATTATTCAGTTTGTATTTAAAATCATAAACCATCATTTCATCATGAAAAATTTAGTTATCATTTTAATGCTTGCATTCTGTTGCAATTGCCTGGCAGATAATAACCAACCTGCCCATGTCATTATCACTGCCGGACAGTCAAACACCGACGGACGCGTGCCCAACGACCGTCTGCCGGATTACATCAAAGCTATGTCCACAGACACGGCCTTCACCACAGGAGCCTACAAATACTGTAAAATAGCCCAGAACCGCACAGACGGGAAGTTCCGTCCTTTCTGGCCGAAGAGCAAAAGAAGAGCCAAGCCCCACACATGGGGATATGACGCCATCACCTACTATTGGTTGGAGCAATTATGGCAAGAGCCTTTTTACGTTATCAAATGGGCTATCGGAGGCACTTCTATCGAACCGTCCGCCAGTTCGGACAAATCGGTTCACTGGTCGGCAAATCCCGAATGGCTATCCGGCAACGTGGCAACCAGCCAAAAGGGACGTTCCTTATTGCTTTCTTTTATCAATGACATAGACGGTTGCATCGACAACACCTTATCGAAATTAAAGAACGGTTACCGGATTGACGCATTCCTGTGGCATCAAGGAGAAAGCGACCGTGCATACGGCGACAAATACTACGAGAACCTGAAAGCAGTCGTCGCTTATGTGCGCAACCATCTGAGTGAAAAGACAGGAGAAGACTACTCCAAGCTTCCGTTTATCTTCGGTACGGTAGCCAAGAAGAACAAGCAATACGGCAGTGAGGTTGAAGAAGCGATGAAACGCCTGGCGAAAGAAGACAAGAATGCCTATCTGATAGATATGTCGGATGCGGAATTGATGGGAGACCGCCTTCATTTCAATCAGAATTCAGCCGAATATCTGGGCAAACAGATGTACGAGCAGATAAAAAAACTGCGATGAAAAGGCTATATTTGTACTTTTATAAGGGGTTGCGTACAAATATCAGGAGTATTTTTTAGCCATTAGTATAATATTACATCTTTTTCGTACGAATACTTGCGCATAATTTCTTCCGATACGCTTCCTTTGCAACGGAAGTCGGACAGACCGTCAGGCTCTGTTTGTTTCTTTCGTTATTTACTAATTTAATCACTTAGATATATCAACATGAAAAACATTCTGCATGGAAATGGTAGTCTGGGAAGGAAGATGCAATCTCTCTTTTTGATGACTCTGTTCGTATTACAATCTACCCTGTCGCTCGCACAGAACCGAACCGTGACGGGAGTGGTAGTAGATGAGAAAGATGAACCAATTATCGGTGCAAACGTCACAGTGAAAGGTACTTCCAAAGGAACGATTACAGACTTGGACGGTAAATTTGTGATTTCCGCTCCCACGAATGCCAAACTTCTGGAAGTATCTTTTATCGGGTACAACACCCAGACTGTTACAATCACCGGTAAAACTCTCCAAATCAAGCTGACCGAATCTGCCATTGCACTAGATGAGGTTGTTGCTATCGGTTATGGTAGCGCAAAGAAAGGAAATGTGACCGGCGCTATCGCTAAAGTCAATGCTGAGAAACTGGAAGACCGGGCAACAACCAACATTGCCTCTTCACTGCAAGGACAGTTAGCCGGTGTGGAAGTACGCAGCACTACCGGAGAACCGGGTTCGGAACTTCAGATTCGCGTACGTGGAGCCGCTTCGATCAATGCGGATGCTACCCCATTATATGTGGTGGACGGCATTCCCGTAGACGATCTAGGCAGTCTCAATCCGGGTGACATACAATCTATCGAGGTATTGAAGGACGCTTCTTCATCGGCAATCTATGGTTCGCGCGGTGCCAACGGAGTTGTTTTGATCACAACCAAGCAAGCGAGCGCCGATGATAAAGTAAAAGTACAGTTTCAAGCTTCTTTCGGTATCCAATCATTGGAAAGGAAAGTGGATGTCCTGTCACCGGAAGAGTGGATTGAGTTCCGCACCGCATACAATAATAACCGGTATATTTCCCAATACGGAAGTAAAGGAGCTACTATTGAAGACGACTACGCCACCCGTCTGGCAATGATAGGAGGCAAAGAAAGCTATTATTTCCTGAATGACCCGCGCTGGACAGAACCCGGCTACGGCAACTTGCAGCTGATTGACTGGCAAGATGAATTCTTCCGCCTGGCACCGATACAAAATTACCAATTGTCACTTTCAAGCGGTCGCGGCAATACCAAATACCGTGTATCTTTGGGCTATACCGACCAGAAAGGTATCGCTATCGAAAGCAGTTACAAACGTCTGAACTTCCGTGCCAATGTAGAGTCTAAACTATTCAACCGGATTACCGTCGGAGTGAATCTGGCGCCTTCTGCCAACTGGAGTGACGGCGGACGGGTAGACGGCAAGGACCGCCAGGCAACCAACGTTCTTACTATGGTGCCCGTTGCGGAACCGGAAGACGGTATATATACCGGTTCAGGCTCCAAAGGTTATTATCGCTGGACCAGTTCAAGCAAGGTAAGTCCCATCGCATATATGGAGGAAGTGACCAATCATGGTGAAAGTGTCCGTTTTAATTCCGCTGCCTATGTGAAAGCGGATATATGGGATGGGCTGAAAGCGGAAGTTACCGGTTCCTACAATTTCAGCAGTACGCAAAGCCGCTCATTCATTCCGAGCAGCGTCACCAAATACAGAACAGACAGCGAAGGGTACAAAACGACTGCAAGCCGTTCGGAAGCACGCAGCAATAAATTCCTTCTCCAAACGATCCTGCATTATAACAAAACGTTCGGCAGGCATACTGTCGGAGCGATGGCAGGTTATTCGATGGAAAGCTCCGGAGGCTCTTCCAGCAAATTAAGCGCTACGCAGTTCCCTGATAATTCTCTGGAAGTGTTCGACATGGCAGATGTAGTGCTGACAGCAGCCGCAGCTTCTTTGTCCACCCCTTCCCGACTGATGTCCTACTTCGGACGTGTGCAATACGAATATGATGACCGTTACCTGCTGACAGCCAGTATCCGTCGCGACGGTTCTTCACGTTTCGGTAAGGAAAACCGTTGGGGAGTCTTCCCTGCCGTTTCTGCCGCTTACCGCATCTCAAACGAGAAATTCTGGCCGAAAGACTTCTTTATGAACTCTCTTAAAATACGCGGAAGTTGGGGAGCCAACGGTAACAACTCAATCCCTACCAACACCGCCCTTGCCAAACTAAGCAGCGCCAATTACTCGTCCGGAAACATCATTAACGGTTTTGCACCGACATCGCTTGCTAATCCGGATCTTGGCTGGGAAAAGACGGAAAGCTGGAATATCGCATTCGATATGGGAATGTTCAACAACCGTATCTTTCTATCTGCCGACTATTATGTAAAAACAACCAAAGACCTGCTGTATCAAGTTACTGTTCCCGCCTTGCTCGGTTTCACCCAAGCTTGGGGAAATATCGGTTCGATCCGCAATAAAGGTTTTGAACTGGAGCTGACTACCCAGAACCTGACGGGAAAACTGAAATGGACGACTTCTCTGAATGTATCTTACAACAAGAATAAAGTTCTCAGTTTGGGAGATGACAACAGCACCGTATTCACCGGATACGACAAGACGACACAAGTGTTCATGGTAGGCCAGCCTTTAAGATCATTCTATATGTATGATGCGGTCGGTGTGTATCAGACGCAAGCCGACTTACAGAAATACCCTGTCATGCAGAACACCAAAGTCGGTGATGTACGCTATCGGGATGCAAACGGTGACGGAGTGATCAGCGACAGTGACCGTACATTGATGGGGAAACCTGATCCGGATTATACTTTCGGTATGACCAATACTTTCAAATACAAGAACTTCGATCTTTCCATCCTGATCACAGGACAGACAGGCGGACATATTTACGGAGTATTGGGACGTGCAATGGACCGCCCGGGTATGGGCGCCAATATCAACGTGCTTGCACATTGGAAAAATATGTGGAAATCGGAAGCAGAACCTGGTGACGGCAAGACTCCCGGTATCGACAATGCCAACACCGGACAATTCTACGACAGCCGCTGGCTGTACAGCACCGATTTCATCAAAATCAAGAATATTACATTGGGCTATCGTCTTCCGTTCAAAAAGAAATTTATTCAGAACGCACGCGTCTATCTGTCGGGAGAAAACCTGCTGATGTGGGATAAGTACGACGGCGGATTCTCACCGGAAGCCAACAACGCCGGTTCAAGCGGAGACTACGACTACGGTTCGTACCCGCAGGCAAGAGTCATTACTTTGGGCGTTAATGTTACATTCTAAAAAAGCAATAAACTATGAAACTATATAAATATATCATTTGCGGAGGACTGGCGCTGACATTGACTCTGTCCTCTTGTGAAAGCTGGTTGGAAGTAGAACCCAACGATACACGTACCACTGATTATTTCTACACCACTCCCAACGAAATGGAGCAGGCATTGATCGGTATCTACAACGGTCTGCTGCCGATTGCCAATTATTCATGGATGTTGTCGGAAGTTCGTTCGGACAATGCTTGGGTAGATAAAACCACCGACAAACAGCGCGACTATATCGACATAGGTACGTTTAATCCCAATATATCCACCATCAGCACCCTTTCGTCTGCATGGAATGATTTGTATGAAATCGTAGCGCGTGCCAATATGTTCCTCAGCAAAACGGACGGTGTTACTTTCTCCGACGAAAAGATAAAGAATCAGTTTATCGGTGAAGCCAAATTCCTCCGGGCATTGGCTTACTTCGACCTGGTTCGTTACTTCGGACATATCCCCATCGTATTGGAACCTGTATCGGTGAATGAAGCAATGACCATCAAACAGTCAAAACAAGTCGATGTTTACGAGACCGCAATTGTCCCCGATCTGGAAGATGCAGTGAGAAAGCTGGTAGACACTCCCTTGAATTATCAGGGAAACAATGCTTCTGCCGGACGCGCCACCTTAGCCGCTGCCAAATCGTTGCTGGGACGTGTTTATCTGACAATGGCAGGATATCCCGTGCAAGACGAATCCAAGAAAGCATTGGCGGAACAGCTATTCAGTGAGGTGATAGACTATGCCCGCGCCAATAATAAATATTGGGCACAAACGGGTGACGAATGGCAGAAAGTGTGGATCAGCGACAATGATAACAAATACCATATTTTTGAAATTCAATACATAGCTTCCAAAAACTATGGTAATCCGATGGTGTTCAACTCGGTTCCGCAAGTGAATGATTCGTATACAAAACTGGAAATGTCCGGTAATAGAATATGGTGTGAAGCCAGACTGGCAGGACGTTTCAAATTAATGGATACGGAAGGGGTGTCTTTGGATATACGTTGTCCGAGCACGATTTACACGGATGATTTCGTGGATGACGACGGTGTGCCTTATACGGGCGGTCCTTTCTTCCAGAAGTTCTTTGAACATAAGATGAAACGCAAGATGCTAGGTTACGAAGATATTGATGCACAGATTGCAGACCGTACCTATTTCCCTATCAATTATCCGATAATCCGTCTTGAAGATGTAATGTTGATGTATGCCGAAATTGTAGGACCTACCGATAAAGCAAAATCATTGGTCGATGATATTTGCGAACGTGCCGGTGTCCCAACCGTACCCGATCATGTTACTCCCGAAGAATTTGCCGAAATTGTAGACTGGCAACGCCGTCTTGAACTGGCTTCCGAAGGCATTCGCTGGCATGACCTCGTACGCCAAAACCGTTATGTAGAGGTATTGCAGGAAATGTTTAAGTTTAATGGCTCGGACGAGAACGGCGTGATTAGCAAACCGGAAACATACGAACTATATAAATTGGTTACAAAAGACTCATATATCTATCCGATACCCGACTCGCAAATGAAGGTAAAAGAAGGGCTATATGAACAAAATAAAGGATATAATTAGACGATACAATACCGGCATTCATTTATTAAAAGGTTGATAAGAAAAGTCCTCCGGTCTGGTTCTACGGATCGGAGGACTTTTCTTTATTATATAAGGTTTACTTGTATCAATTCCCCTTAGCTTTGGAACGTAAAGACCGTATGCTTTATCGGAAACATATAGACGAGGTAAGCACTTCTCCCGCACAAACTAATCATTGCATACCGTAATACTAATAAAGTCTCCTAATAGAATTAAGATATTACACTTGAGCAACCTCAATAATACACAAGTGTAACCATTAAGTCAGACTTGTGCATCATCACGGTTGCCCAACAGCAACAGACTAATCGTAAACAGGCAGAATAATATAGAAGTAACAGGCTGATGAACAGACTGTTATCCAGAAAGTGCAATTTTATTTCCAAAAAGAGCGAAAACGACCTTATGTTTTCTGTAAACTTACTTTAATTTAGGGACATTTTCATCATTAAGTATCTGATTATAAGCGATGTGACATTTTTGTTTTTCCCCGTATAAAACTTAAAATAAAGACAATTTTGTTGCACTGAAGAAATAAGAATGGGGAAAACTGTCCTTACATACAGCTTTCCCCATTCTTATAAGAAATGAATCTTCTTTTATTTTCCTATGGCACCAGCCCAGTCTTTGGCAAAGCGGAAATTACCGATATTTCCTTTAAACCCATTACGGTTTCTGAGTGCGACAGACTTCAGACCTGCTTTCAAAGCACCTTCTTCACCAGTAACTACTATATCAGCTTTTGGCTCGCTCTGTCCCAATTCCGGATCTACAAATAATGAAACTTCATTCTTCGTATAGTCTACCTTCAAGACCAATAAATGAGTTTTATTATAATCATAAGCCATCGGAGCTTCAGCACGTTCTTTCAACAATCCTACTGCAAATTTGATTTTATCATTTCCTTCGCGTCTCACATATACCTGACCGCGATTTCCACCACCTACATAACTGGCACTGGCAGCCAAGAAGTCGGCCAAGTTTGTTCCGACTTTAGAGAAATTCGCCAGACAGGCAATATAATATGTACCTTTAGAATATACTTTTCCGGATTCAACCAATGAATATACGCTGACACGAGAGCCTTTCACACCTTGCGGAAAACCCAAAGTGATAGATGGCCCCGCTTCACTATATCCCTCATAAGTCAACGCCTTTCCTATCGTAGGGCTTACCGATCCTTCAACCGGTTTAGAAGTAAAACCACCACACCAAGTATCTACGTTGATAGGCGCTCTTTTATCATTATAAACTGTTTTCTCCAAAACATCACCTTCTTTATAACCTTTCAATAGGTCATTCTTAACGATTTGAGCCTGACTGCCTAATGCTACAGCAGCTAAAGCTATTGATACAAATACTTTTTTCATCATTTTCTTATATTAATTCATTCAAAAAGCAAAAGTAAAACGAAGATATGCCGTTCTAGTAGACTTATAGGCTCTAGCTTCCTTGATACTTTTTTCTGTTACTTTACTATTGTATGCATACATCATTTGGTTGTTAAATTCAGTACTTGACCAATAACCTAGTTGTTTATCATTAAGTACAAAATCCATTTCCTTTTGCTGCATTATTTCTAGCTTCTGATTCACTATATCCTTATTTTTATAAAGTATAGCCAATTCCTGAATAGAAGGAATAAACCAGTTTGTCGTCATTTCAGGTAGTAAACAATTATCACGATATCCCTGTAAACTTCCAATATTAATATATTCAGATCCAGGTGCTTGTTTTACTATAGTTTCTATTACCTTTGTGTTATTATATCCAAGCATTTTTTCAAACTTACTTGGAATTCCATAATCTGCTATTTGCACATTGAAAAAAGAACTCTGCAAAGATAATGTTTCAAACCATTTACCAAACTCTATACTTTTCTTTTCCGTCTCCCAATAAATACGTTCATCTTCTCCATCAGTCAAAGCAACAACAAAAGCATGATTACATGCAGGATAGTCACGTTTCAATGCATCTTTAGTCACATCTCCATATTCACCCTCATATAATTCAGAAGGAAAAGTTTTTCCCACATAATAAACCACACCAATACATCCTTTGACCGGAGGATTTTCATCTGTCACAGAGACAATGTTACCATCTGCATAATAAAAATCACCCACCTGCAAATGATGTTTCTTTTCCTGATGACCACCATCAACAACGAAGCGTTTATATTTGCCTTGTTCCATTTTACCTTCTGTCACTAGTGAACATTTCTTTCCATTATAATACCCTGTAATCGTTTCTGCAGACGACGGTTTTCTCAACAAGCGATACTCATCCTTAGCTGCATCATAATAAGGCAATATTTTCTCTTCTCCTATCTCAAACGAAATACTCGCCGGATTCGGTTTCGCAATATAAGGAGTTTCTTCCGGAAGTACCGTTCCCTCTGCATCCGTAAATAGATAATGTGTAGAAGGCAACTTCACCACAACCAGACTCATACGATGCGATAATTGAAAACTCAATGAATAATTTCTATTTTCACCAATTAGCTCCGTCTTACCCGAAGTCATTAAATCCTGTTTTGCGTACTCTTTCTGGTCACTTTGTGCATTAGTCAAATTCCAACTATCTACAAGAGGAGCAAAGAAATCCTCTCCCTGCAAATCAGTTTTACCCGTCATATCTGCTTGATAAGGATAATACGCATAAAATACTACGCCTTCCAAGCTTTCATCATATAATATCGGCTTACCCGACCAACTAGAACCATTGTAAGTGAGCAGCATATTATTTATTTCATCCATAATCACACCATCCTTCACTGCGAACAGTCCTAATTGATCACCCTGCGTGAAGGTAGTCACAAATCCGTCGTCAACCGTGCGCGTCTGCGATTCACTACTTACCAACCCTGTATCAGCCACATTCAATACAACCAGATTTTGCTGATTTACTTGTGTTTCTTCATCCTGTGAGCAGCTTGCACAACCCAATGCCAACACTGCCAACAACAGCTTTTGTATAAATTTATATTGTTTCATATCCGATTCTTAGTTTTGAATATTACTCTGCATCATCAGTTCCTTCCACTGATTCATCATCACCATCCCATGACGCTGAATTCTTCTCTACTTCCACCACGAGTCCCGGTTTTCCTACTCCTACATTATATGTATACTGGTGTCCGCTTTCCAAAATTCCTTCACCATTGCCCGGTGTATGGGCAAACTTTCTCCCATCTTTCAACTCTACCTGAAAAAACAATTTACCTGACATATCCTGAGGAACCGTCAACATCTGATAAGAAGCGACATAATCTTTTCTAACCTCCGATACAAACGGATGCATCACGGAAGTCTCCACACCCTCTGCAGGGCTGATCTTCCCTTCGGAAACAGTTGCTTTTGTCACGGTTCTTACAGTAAATACCGCACCTTCCAAATCTGTCTCTGATACCGTATCGTCATCTCCTTTTACATTAATAATCAACTTAACCGTTCCATGACGGAAAGTAAGTTTCCGATCGCTACGGAATTTCATCTTTTCATACGCATAAAGGAAATCCGCCTGATTGTACGCCTCTTCAGTAGTCTGATCTTCCGGTACAGTCCATCCGGTCAGCAATGTCTCCGAAGCCGGATACCAGGCAAATAAAGTCTCTTCCTCCGTAGTTGTGTACCAATAAAGAGGATCGTTATTCTTGGCTGTCATTTCCTTGGAAGCCGAAACCTCATATAATTTCTGCGTAACGCCATCATAAAGAGATATTTCCTCTCCACCATTCCAAGAGGTCTTTTCTCCAATAGCACGGGTAAAGGTCATATCCGCCTTTTCCGCCATCAATTCTACCGGATACTTATTATTCTGAAAGTCATCTTCTGCCATATCGGTACACGCTCCGAAGAAACCTGTTACCATCAATAAGCAAGAAAGGGCTAATTTATTTCTTTTCATACCGTTCTTTTTTTGAATCCTTATCATGCTTTATTCACTCTGTCACTGACGCTGTCACATCCTTTTCATCTTCCTCAACCCAATCGGCAATTTCAGCAGTCTTAATAGTCATGGCGGGATTTTCAAATGTCACATTGTAAGGATATGCATGACCGGCCAACAGATTTTGTGCAGGAACATATTCAGTATAAGTCTCATTATTCATTCTGACTTCCAACAACACACTTTCAGTCATTTCTTGCGGGAACAGGATGATGGAAACATTCATTTCCCCTTCCGACGGTTTGGCTACATCCACTGTCAACTCAGAATCAGGAGTAGCTCCTTCTTTAGCAACCGCCTCTCCGATATTCACATCAAATGTACCTTCCAGTTGCAGACTTTTCAGATGTACAGTCATATCATTCAATGTAGCACCATTCTTTGCTGCGAAACGAAGAATGATTTTAGCCATCCGATGTGTAAAATTAAATGTTACGGGAGAATCCGCATATACTTCGGTAGCCTCTGCGAAAAGGAAGTCAATCTGAGGTTGTTTATCGGCAGACTGGTCCGCTCCGCTTATTTTCTTTGTTATCACTCCTTCTTCTCCCGGCAAAGCACCGTTCTCTCCCTGATAAGGATAATACGCCGCCAATGTGTATGCGCCATCACCCTTCAAACGGATATTGTTATCCACAGAACCTTCGTTCACAACACGGAATGCATTGCCATTGTCTTTACGATACTGAATATTGATATAAGTATCGACTGCATTACCACTCGTCGGTCCGTCCACAGTGACTCCGATACGGTCGTCAACTCCCCAGTTTGAGCCGACAGCACGGGTATTCTGAACATCAGTCGCATCATTGATAGTTCCCAAAATCTCGATTGGATTATAAGCACGGTCCGCTTTTCCCGATTCATCATCACTACAAGCTGTAAAAGCCAATGATACTGCCATAGCGGCAGCCAGATACATGTTTTTCATTGATGTCTTCATTTTTAAGTTATTATTTTCCGATTGTTTTTTGCAAATGTAAGCCTACTTATCGAAGTGTACAATGGACGATTGTACGCAAATGACTTGGTAATCATCCATTGCTTCCCCTTTAATTGCCGTCCGGTTTTTCTATCTCCGTAAATGGACATAAATTCCATTTGAAGGTTTCAAATTTATCCGGTTGGGCAGGGTTGAATCCTTTATAATCTGCTCTCAAATAATTGACAATATCCAATTTTGCCTTTTTCATTCCTTCCACCACACACTTCGCAGTCTCATAAGCGCCATACGTGCTGAAATGAGAATTATCCTTGAACTCTCTCGTTTGTCCGGAAAAAGTTCCTGCCGGATAGTGAACATATAATTTCATGGAGCCGTCAACTCCTAAAACATCACAAAGCATGGTTGTCATCCCATTAAGCTCTATCAAAGGAACATTCTCCTTTTGTGCTACCCAACGAATAGCGTCCGGATATTCCCCATGTGTATTTACAGATTTTCCTTCTTTGTCAAAACGACGGCGACAAGTAGGAGTGACCAGCACCGGATTGGCTCCCTTAGCACGGGCCTCATCAATAAATATTTTCAGATTATAGACAAAAGAAAAGTAAGCCCCTGTTCCCGGTTGCTTCTGCTTTTGATCATTATGACCGAATTCAACGAGAAGATAATCTCCTTTTTTAATCTGGGACATGATTTTTTTCAAACGGTTACCACTGATAAAAGTATTAGCGGACAAACCGGATTCGGCATGATTGGCTATACACACTTTATCCGTGAAGAAACGGGGAATCATTTGTCCCCAAGCTCCCCAAGGTTCATTGTCGTAGTCTACAACCGTTGAATTGCCACAAAGATAAACGGTCGGAACATTCTCCACAGGTTCTATTATTAAAGAGTTCAAACGGGGAGATTCTCCGTTAAATTCCAGTGTCAGTTTATCATCCCAATTAAGTTTATTCTTCTCACGGGATTTGATACGTACTCTCTCTTTCCCGGATATTTTAATATTACGCTTATTAATTGTAAACGTCTCTGTTTTCAATTCCCCTTTCTTGGTAGACAGGTTCTCTATAAACAAACGGCGCGACTCACCACGTACCGTAGTGCTGGAGGGTTCATTCTTACTGCCTATGACCACTGTCACTTTATAATTTCCATCAGGAACATTCACCGAAAAGAAGAAAGGTTTGTTACTTTTGCCATCCCATGCGGGTTGCAAATCATACCCATAGCCTTGTTCATTGTTAAACAAAGTCTGAGGCGTAACCTTCAAATACCCCTCCTTTACTTTCTTATCCGAACTAAAATCGAACTTATAGGTCTGCTTTTGGGCAACACATATCGTTGCAACCAGTAAAACATTTAGCAATAATGCAATCTTTTTCATTATATCTGAATTATTTAAAGTTGAACATTTCATCGCGTTCTCTCAATTATCGCAAAGATAGCGGGAATCAAGTAATCGGATAATGGAAAATTATACGTTAATACAGGGAGGATTATCCATTCACGGCTTTTCCTGTCCCCCAAAAGCCTGGTTCTTCTACATATATACAAAAACGGTTGAAAGCCAATGCATCTTTTCCGATGAATTGTTTTCAACCGTTTCAATAAAATACAGTTGGTTTCTTTATTACTTAAAGAATGCTTATTTCAGTTTATACACTTCCGTTCCGGCAAGCAGGAAACAACCTACACCGTAATCTTCAAAATCAGGCACACTCTTATAAGTCACCGGTTGTCCGTCTTTCGGCTCTTTACCCGTCCCTTGAACATAACCCAAGAATCCGTTCGGATGAACAGCGTCTTTTACCATAGCATTCCATGCTTTCAAGAGAATGGGCAGATATTCACTACGGTCCAACAAGCCATTACGCACTCCCCAAGCCATTCCATATACAAAAAGAGCCGTTCCGGAAGTTTCTTTTCCACCGAAGTTGGTAGGATCATGCAGGCTGACATTCCAGAAACCATCTTCACGCTGGCATTTCTTCAATGCCTTACTCATGGTAAGGAAATCATTTATATAATCCTGACGATGCAGCTCGTCTGACGGAATTTCGTTCAGCACACGTACCAAAGCGGCATATACCCATCCGTTGCCACGACTCCAATAGCAGTCTTCACCGTTCGGTTCCTTATAAGGAGGGTTAAAATCCTGATCGCGCCACCACAAGCCATCCTTCTGATTGAACATACCTGTTTCGTCATGCTGGCTGCGTGTATAGTAATACATATCCCACATCTTATCATAATATTTCTGCTCTCCGGTCATTTTTCCGAATTTGGCAAAAATAGGCATTGCCATCTGTACGGCGTCAATCCACCACCAGTCATTGACTTGCGGAGTATTTACCATCATATCAATGGATAGTTTGATATTCTTAATCATCTCCGGTTGGGGACAGATATTATATAAATCGATATAGGTTTGTCCGCAGCAATGGTCATCGGCATTGCGGGTAGTGTTGCCATTACGCATTCCCCATTTATGGAAAGCTGCCCAATCATAAGCATATTCATAATAATCCTCGCGCGGATAGATAGAATGGAGCGACATCAGTCCTTCATAATAAACACCTCGTGTCCAGATATTGCTCGGACGTACACGGCCGTAAAAACTGGGAATCGTGTAATCGGCATACTTTTTCATAAAGTAACCGTTCACTTTTTTCATGACTTCCAGCGTTTCCTTCCGGTCGGGCAAAGATTGGGCACTGACAGAAACCGTCAACGCAAAAAAGAATAAGAGCACTAAATTATTTTTCATGTGTATTCAAAATGATTAATTAAACTTCATGCCGCAAAAGTAGATGGATTAATCGTACGAAACAATGTACATTTGTACATAATTCTATGTATTAGTACAAATATGCATTTTTTTAAGGAAAGAATGCCGTAATTTAGCAACGTGAAAAGAAACAGCCTCACAAAGCTAATGATACATATATAAAAACATGAAGAAAAATACACTATTGATAGGTCTCCTGCTTGTCAGCGGAACCTTAGCGGCACAAGATTGGCCGACAGTCCAAACAGAAGCGCGTCCCGGCAGCAGATGGTGGTGGATGGGAAGCACAGTCGATATTCCCAATCTGACTTACAACATCGATGAATATGCTAAAGCCGGGTTGGGAACATTGGAAGTGACTCCAATCTACGGGGTACAAGGAATGGACGACAAAGAACTGAAATTCCTGTCACCCGAATGGACGGCTATGTTAAAGCATACCCAGGCAGAAGCAAATAGAAACGGTATGCAGATTGATATGAATACCGGAACCGGCTGGCCTTTCGGAGGACCGGAAATTACGTTGGAGGACGCTGCCACCAAAGCCATATTTCAGGAATACAAGATAGAAGGAGGGGAAGAAAACATTCTCAATCTGGAGGTAAAAGACCCTAAACAAGCAAAGGTTGCAAAATTGAATAAAGTTATGGCCTACAATGCACAGGGACAGAAACTGGATATTACCTCAAAAGTAAAAGATTACCGGCTCACATGGAAAGCTCCCAAAGGAGAATGGCGAATCATTGCATTATATATAGGAAAGACACAGCAAAAAGTAAAGCGTGCCGCTCCCGGAGGAGAAGGTTATGTAATGAACCACTTGGATAAGGGAAGCGTTAAACGTTATCTTGACAAATTCGACAGGGCTTTTCAAAGAGATAAGGTCACTTACCCCAAAACATTCTTCAATGATTCGTATGAAGTGTACCAAGCCGATTGGACACCTGCCCTATTGGAAGAGTTCGCCCGCCGAAGAGGATACAAATTAGAAAATTACTTCCCCGAGTTTCTGGATGAAAAACGACCGGAAATAACGACACGCATCATAACGGATTACCGGGAGACGATCTCCGACTTACTGATTGAGAACTTTACCCGGCAATGGACTGCATGGGCACATAAGCATGGAAGTATCACGCGTAATCAAGGGCATGGTTCACCCGCCAATCTGATTGATGTATATGCCTCCGTAGATATTCCGGAATGTGAAGGTTTCGGACTTTCCCAATTCCATATCAAAGGATTACGCCAGGATTCACTTACCCGCAAGAACGATTCGGACATTTCAATGCTGAAATATGCCTCTTCCGCTGCCCATATCACAGGAAAGCCATATACATCCAGTGAGACGTTTACCTGGTTGACGGAACATTTCCGGACTTCACTGTCTCAATGTAAACCGGATATGGATCTGATGTTTGTCTCCGGAGTGAACCATATGTTTTTTCACGGCACCCCCTATTCTCCCAAAGAGGCGGAATGGCCGGGCTGGTTATTTTACGCCACTATCAATATGTCGCCGTCCAATAGCATCTGGCGTGACGCCCCGGCTTTTTTCCAATACATCACCCGTTGCCAGAGTTTCCTGCAAATGGGTAAGCCTGATAATGACTTCCTTGTTTATCTTCCGGTATATGATATGTGGGAAGAACAACCGGGACGGCTTCTCTTATTCGACATCCACCAAATGGCCAAGCGTGCTCCGAAGTTTATAAAAACCATCCACCAGATAACCTCCAATGGTTACGATGTAGACTATATTTCGGACAAGTACCTCCAGAATACCCGCTACGAGGGAGGAAATCTCCGTACAGAAGGAGGCAGTAACTATAAAGCAATTATCGTGCCCGCTGTAAAATATATGCCGGAGAAAATATTGGCACATCTAGTCTCATTGGCAAAACAAGGAGCAACAATTGTATTCATGGAGAATTATCCTAAAGATGTTCCCGGATTCGGTAATCTGGAAAGTCGCAGAAATGCTTTCACAAAAGTTCAAAAACAACTTCCCGACATCAGCGATTTTAACCAAAGCATTAGCAGTTCATTCGGAAAAGGACATATCATAACCGGTACGGATTATGCTGCGACATTAGGTAAATGTAAGGTAATGCCTGAAGAGATGAAGACGAACTTTGGTCTGCAATATATCCGCCGCCAACACAGCACCGGACACCATTATTTCATCTCTTCTTTGCAAGACAAAGGAGTAGATAATTGGATTACTCTCAGTGTTAATGAACCAACAGCCATGCTGTTTGATCCGATGACCGGAGAAAAAGGAAAAGCGCAAACCCGGATAAAGGACGGAAAGTTACAAGTATATCTGCAATTACAGTCCGGCGAAAGTGTGATTATTCAAACATTCGATCATCCGGTTGAGACTCAAGCATGGAAATATATCCAAGAGCAACCTGTCAGCCTCAGCCTCGACCATGACTGGACGTTGCGTTTTGTACAAAGTACCCCCGCTATCGAAGGAACTTTCGCTATCGATAGCCCGACTTCATGGACAGAAATCAACCATCCAAACGCAAAAATCAATATGGGCACAGGGTTATACAGTCTTGAGACAGTTCTGCCTGCGCTGAACGCTGATGATTGGATTCTCGATCTGGGAGATTTGCGGGAAAGCGCCCGCATACGCATTAACGGTAAAGAAGCGGGAACTGTCTGGGCCGCACCTTTCCGGTTAAAGGTCGGCAAATATCTGCAACCGGGCAAGAATCTGATTGAGATTGAGGTGACCAATCTTCCCGCTAACCGTATTGCAGAATTGGACAGACAAAACGTTCCCTGGCGCAAGTTTAAAGAAATCAACTTTGTAGGGCTCAACTACAAAAAGAATAAATACGACAGTTGGGAAGTCCTTCCTTCAGGCCTCAATGGAGGTGTGAAACTGATTCCGATAACTACTTTGTAACCAACTTCTTTACTGCATCCTTCAATCCTTTGGAGGATGCAGTTATTACTACCTCGCCACCGGAACGGTCCGAACGTAAGATCGCCATGATGAATCCTTTATGCAACTTCTTCGTATTTCCGGTAAATAACTCATCTGTAAAATGATCCCCATTGTCCACAGCAATCAGCCTTGCAGCCCCCGAAACCTTAAAAGTAACCTCGTCTTTAGTATCAGGTACTACCCTTCCTTTATTATCCACCGCATATACCTTTACATATTGTAAGTCCATCCCATCCGCTTTCCAATCCTCCGGATTCTCTACCACCATTTTCAAAGCAGTCGCCTTACCGGTCGTTTCCAACCTATGACGTGCCACCTCTTTTCCGTTATTCCGGGCAACTGCTATGATATTTCCTCCTTTACCGTATGGTATGTTTTCCCAATAAATGATATTGCGCCGGGTGATATCCGTCCGGTCATTCTTACGTATCCCCATAGATCTGCCATTAACCAGCAATTCCACTTCATCAGCGTTGGTATATGTATATAAGTTCTGCATACTGCCCGTTGCCCAGTTCCAATGAGAAGCCAAAGATAAACTTCCCACCATAATATCATTCCATTCAATGGCTTCCTTACCATTATCCATCACTCCGATATGCACCAAAGGCTCTTCGCAGAAAGCACTCTTTATCAGATAGGCTTGCGGATAAGGTTCCAGACAATGATTGAAGAAAGAAAAGTTCCAGCCTTTCTTCGGCCATCCGTTCGATTCCCCCCAATACTCGATAGCTCCCCAATAGGCGAGTCCCACCATCTTATCATGATCCATGCCAAAGAAAGGAGCAGCAAGCTCATTCGTTGTAGCTTCGCTCTGATATACGGTCATGTGCGGACACTTTTCCAGATATTGGGCATAGTTCAGATAACGATAATTGAAACTTGACACTTCTGTTACAGTTGCCAGCTCGGGAGGATATACTTTGGTGTTAAATTCCGGTTCATTCTTTCCGATAGCTCCGGCACGTGCCGGAAACATAGCCACAGTCGTTTTACGAGTCTTATCATAACGTTTGACAAGCACATCGAAGATACGGTAAGTGGTGACACCCCAATCACCGGTAGGAAATCCGGCTAAGTCTTCCCGCATCTGCAATTCATTTCCCAAACTCCATAATATAACAGACGGATGATTGCGGTCACGTTTGATCCATTCGGGAATCATCTGATACCATAGTTGTGTGAAAGGCACTCTACCACCCCAATAGCTATTGTCGCTCCATTTATCAATCAGCTCATCCACTACCAAAATACCATATTTATCAGCCAGTTTCAAGAACGACTCGGAATAAGGGTTGTGAGACGAACGAATGTGATTATAACCGAACCGCTTCATTAGCTGAAACTGCCGCTCGATAGCTCTGTCAAAAGCGGCAACTCCTACAGCTCCCAAATCATGATGGTTGGAAATACCTTTTAGGAACAATTTTTTGCCGTTCAGTTTAAATCCGAAATCAGGAGAGAACTCTAACGTACGAATGCCGAATGTCTCCGTCACACAATCAATAACTTTACCATCCTGCACCAAAGAAACTTCAGCAGTATAAAGATTAGGGGTCTCACAAGACCATAACCCGGGACTGTCTACCGTTACTATCGGAAGAGAAACCTCAACTGTTTGTAATTTCGATTTTTGAGGAGCCTTCCCTTTCGTATCGGCAACCGTTTTTCCGTCAGGAGCCAATATTCGGGCATTGATTTCAATATCCAGACTTTTATTGCGAATTCCTTCCAACTCTACTTGTACACTGACTTCCGCCCTTTGCTCCGTGATTTTAGGAGTTGAGACAAATACGCCATGTCTTGCAATGGCAATGGGATTCTTGATGACCAAATGAACATCCCGAAACAAACCACCGCCCGTATACCAACGCGATCCGTCTTTTTTGCCCGTTGAGGCCCAGACAGCCACTACATTATCCTCATCATATTTAAGCAAATCAGTAATATCCGTTTCAAAACCAAGATAACCATAATCGGTACTTCCTACCTTCCTGCCATTTACCCAAACATCTCCAACAAGCATAATGCCTTCAAAGTCAAGCAAGACACGTTTACCCTTCCATGCAGGATTTGCCTTAAAATGTTTACGATACCAACCTGTCCCCATAGCTTTAAAGCCACGTGCCCCTCCGGCGGACTCATCCCACGTTTGCTCTATCTGGAAATCATGAGGCAAATCCAGCACACGCCAATCATCATCATCATAAGTTACCAATTGAGCTTCTTTCAAATCACCGGCCCGAAACTTCCAGTCAAAATTAAATAATTGCGATACACGCGGCTGTTCTTGCGCAAAGACTAACACTGATTGCAGTACTAAAAAGGATAATAGAATAAAATTTTTCATCTTAGATTGTTTTCTTAGTATTATTCTTAAATAATTGTACGGATGATCCATATAATTATCATTCACCCAACAAAGATAAACCGGAAAATCATCTATCCCTATATAAATTCTACCGAATACATATAAAATAATACACTTACAACTTCCTCATGTACTATTTTTCATGAAATCCGCACATATATCCATAGAAATGCTAAATCATATTCCCTACTTTTGCATAGTTAATATAATAAACTCAAATATCATGAAGAAATTTCTTTTTTACCTTTTTACTTTAGGACTTTTTTCAAACTATGCTTTCAGTTCAGATAGCATTTACGTCGCCCGATATAAAGGAGACAAAGCTTGTGCCATCAGTTATACCTTTGATGACGGATTAGCAGAACAATATACATTGGCTGCTCCCCAACTGGAGAAACGGGGATTTCGGGGAACTTTCTGTGTGAATGGCGCCAAAGTCAACAAAGACAACAAACACATCACAGATACCACACGAGTGACCTGGACACAGTTAAAAGAAATGTCCGACAAAGGTCATGAAATCACAAATCACGGATGGGCACATAAAAATTTCTCCCGTTTTCCCTTAGAGGAAATCCGGGAAGATATAGTAAAGAATGATAGTGCCATATTAGCCAATACCGGCGTCATGCCCCGTACTTTCTTTTATCCCAATAATAACAAAAAAGAAGAAGGCAAACGAATTGCCGTACAGAACCGGGTAGGAACAAGGACCAAACAACGTTCCATAGGAAGAAAATCCACTCCACGAGACTTGGAAAAATGGGTGGCGACATTAATTGCCACAAATGATTGGGGAGTGGGTATGACACATGGTTTGACGTATGGTTACGATGCCTTCCCGAATCCACAACGTTTATGGGATCATTGGGACAAAGTAAAAGCTATGGAAGATAAGATCTGGGTAGGTACTTTCCGGGAAGTGGCAGCTTATACCAAAGAACAGAAACATACGCGCCTGGACATTCGCCAACAAAAGAAAGGACTCATCATAACCCCGCAACTGGATCTGGATAAAGAGATTTTCACAGAACCGCTTACAATGGTCATTCAAAAAGAAGGTGTCAGAAAGATGACAGCCAGACAAGGAAAGAAAAAATTGGCAGTTCATAAAATTGGCGATAAATTCATATTCGATTTTAATCCTTTCGGAGAAGCAATCAAAGTTTATCTTAAATAAACAAGAAGGAGGGTGATAAAAAAACGCAGGATTAACGCAAATTATCGTATTATTTCAGTTATTAATCAACGACTTATAACATTATTTCTGCGATAATTTGCGTTAATCAGCGTTTTAGTTTTGAATTTCCATCCACTCCGTTAGCGTACCTCTTGCGAATTGACCTTTACATTCTTAACTACAAAACGGTCAACAATATCCTTATCAAACTGGCCTTTCTTCGCCCGGATATTCAGATCCTCAAAACAAAAATCGGACAACCGATATTGGTCAGACTTTTTCACATTGAAGAAAGTAGTACAATCCAGATCGATATTACGCATAGTAATATTATTAGAATATGAGATAGGGATATCTTTCCGGTCTCCTAAATTATAGAATTGAGTCCACGGTGCCACATAGATAAAATCTCCGGCATTTCCTTTTATATCTTCCACCAAGATATATTCGTATTTCTGCGGAGTATCGGGACGCATCTTTAAATGCAGAAGAATACGTGCCTGATCCATCGTACTGCGACGGAATATTACATTGCGGTTATGTATTGACTCACTCCCGCAGGTCAAAGCACTGTGACAATAACCATATCGGCAATCTTCAATAACAATATCATAGTTGCCGCCATTATTGACATCTTTGTCCGCCCAAGGACCTTTGCCTCCCTTTAATGCCACCGCATCATCGCACACTGACATATAACAATTCTTTATCAACACATTGTTACAAACATCCAGATCAACAGCGTCCGTACTCGGGGCCTCCATCGGCTTGCGGGGAGATGTTATATGAAGATTCAATAGTTTCACGTAACTGCATTTATAGTAATGAGTAGTCCAAAACGGAGAATTGGCAATACTGATTCCTTCTATCTGAACATTCTTGCAGTTAGACAAATAAATGATACGGGGACGCTGCTCATCCATATTCGTACAGTTCGGATTCCACTCCCTACGCAACCAAAACGCTTTCCAATAACGGAAACCATTGCCATTGAGCATACCTTTTCCAGAGATAGTAAAACCGTCAATGCCGTCTGCATTAATCAAAGCTGTATAATACTTTACCGTTTGTCCTTCCATGCGGGTAAGCTGAATTCGGAAATCACCCGCATCATCACTTCCTTTCAATACGGCATTTTCTTCAAGATACAAATGCGTCTTCGGTTTAAAGAAAAGCGAACCGCTTAGAAAAGTCCCTTTAGGAATTACAATGACTCCTCCACCATTCTTCGCCGCCCGGTCAATCACATTCTGTATCTGTTCGGTTTGTAGTTTTGCACTGTCATTAACTACCCCATAATCTGTTATCCTATACTGCTTACCGAGCGAATTTATATTCACGCTCTCATTATTCCTGAACCAGTCAGGAATCAGTTTACCATCAGGGAACTTATCTTGTCCCAAAACCTGCAAGCAGCAGCAAAGTGTGATAAATGCAACAATCAATTTCATCTTCGATATTACTTTTTTGATTAAACTTGTACATTGCAAAGTTATCACATCCACCGTAAATAGGAATGGACTAAAATAACAGAAGAATGCACTTTTGTACATTCTTCTTTAATAATTCATATAAAATCGTTCATTCCTATTAGTTTTCCGGTCTATTTTCTTCTTGTTCACCGGATTTCTCTTCCGGTAGCTCTTCCTCCGATACAGCATCTCCGTCTACTCCGCGCTGATACACAGAAGGCGCTACACCAAAATGCTCCTTAAAACATTTACTGAAATAGAACGGACTATTAATCCCTACCCGATAAGCCACTTCCGAAACCGTCAACCGTTCATCCGACGATAATAGCTCGGCAGCTTTCTTCATACGTACTACACGTAGATATTCATTAGGGGAATAGCCTGTCAAGCCACGTAATTTTCTATAAAATACCGTCCGCCCCAATTTCATAAATTGTGCAAACTCATCCACAGAGAACTCCGGTCGGGACAGATTACGCTCCATCACAATATCCAACCTTTTGGCAAACTCTTTATCCCGGTCGGTAGCACAAATCGTAGTGCGCACTCCCTTCTCACTGGAGAATTTCTCTTTCAGTTTATCACGCTGTTCTATCAAACGGAATACCCGTGCCAACAATAGTTTGATGCTGAAAGGTTTCGCAATGTATGCATCGGCGCCGGCCTCAATACCTTCCAAGTGTTTTTCCGCAGAATTCAATGCCGTCAACAAAATTATCGGTATATGACTGGTTGCAAAATCCGTTTTCAGCTTCTTTGTCAACTCAAATCCTGTCATTCCCGGCATTAGCACATCACAGATTATCAAGTCCGCATCATACGTAGTCGCTTTTTCGAATCCGGAAATTCCATCGGCAGCCACTTCCACCTCAAAATACACGCCAATCTCTTCCTGCAGGAATTGACGGATATCATTATCATCCTCAATAATCAAGATTTTCCGTTTATTCAAAGGAGTCGTCATTTTATCCTGTCCGGGCAGTTCTTCCGGCAATTGTTCCAAATGGTGATTCCAGCTATCCGCTTCTTGCAACAGCACATTACCGGCAACCAGAAAATCTTTCTCTTCATAAACTGTCTTATCTGTCGGAATACACACCGTAAACACAGAACCGCCACCTTCGTTATCTCTATACTCAATAGTCCCCTTATGTACCTGTACCAGTTCATGGCTCAAATGCAAACCTACTCCAATACTGTCACCGGAGAAATTACTTTGCATAAAACGTTTGAATAACTCATTCTGCTTCTCTTTCGGAATACCGACTCCCGTATCTGAAACCTGAATCTGCAAAATCTTCTTCACCTCATCCACATTTACAGACAGGATAATAATACCCTTAGAAGGAGTATATTTAAATGCGTTGGAAAGCAAATTATAAGTCACCTTATCCAAGTTGCCCTTATCAATAAACATTTTGTAAGAAGGGACGGAAGGCTGGAATCGAAAATCCATCGCTTTTTGTTCCGCCACATCACCGAAACTCAGAAATATCTCGTAGAGGAAAGAAATTACATCCGTCTCTTCAAGGGAAAGAGCCAGTTTATTATTCTGCATTTTCCGGAACTCAAGCAACTGATTAATAAGGCGCAGCATACGTTGAGTACTCTTATCCATTGTCTTTAACGGATGTACCAACTCACGCGGAATATCAGTCACACGCTGTATCTTTTCCAAAGCCCCGTGAATCAATGTCAGAGGGGTACGGAACTCATGAGATATGTTTGTAAAAAACACAAGCTTGTATTCCGTCAGTTGCTTTTCTATATTGATACGGTTGCGTAAGCTATTGAAATTATGGATAATACGGAAGGCAAGATACAGGGCTATAACCAATACCAGAATATAACCGAATACCGCCCAATTAGTCTTCCAAAACGGAGGAACCACAACAATCTTCAAAGTAGTCTCATTTTCATTCCATATTCCCGAGCCATTGCAAGATTTTACATGCAACAGATAGGTTCCCGGATTGAGATACTTAAAAGATGCGAAATTAAGAGAAGACGGAGCACTCCATCCTTTATCATAATTCTCCAGCCAATACATATATTTCGTACGTCCGCTATCCGAATAGTCCAGTGTTGAGAAGTCTATCAGAATGGAGCTTTGATAATATTTCAAAGAAATCTCGTCCGAATAAGCCAGTGACTGTTGCAAAGGCGAATCCTCCATTTCGGGATTCATCTGGATTCCATTTACATACAAATTAGTGAAAACAACCGGAGAAAAAGAATCACTGTTTTGTATCTTCTCCGGATCAATGACAATCATTCCATAGTTTGTTCCAAAAAGCAACTTGCCGTCTTTTCCCACACAAGCACAGTTCTCACTATATACATTTCCTAAAGTATAAGAAGAGAAATAATAATTATCAGAAGAATGAGTAACCGGATTAAACTTCGAAATACCATACTCGGTAGCCACCCATAAGTCACCGTTTTTATCTCCGAGAATGGATTGGATAACATCGTTTACCAACCCTTCGTCTGTTCCGTAATTCTCATATTTCAGCAAATCATAGTTTTCTTGTGGTTCACAAAGATTCAATCCCGACCCCGACGTACCAATCCACATACGCCCCTTATCGTCCCGATAAATACATTTAATCTCATTACTACAGAATTTACCGTTCGTGTAGCTGAACAAATGATAATTATCGGCATCGGCAATCAATGAGTCAGGATGGAAAATGCATATTCCCTCGCTGGTTCCCACCCAAACCATACCGTTCTCGTCTTCTTCTATCACACGAACCATCCGCAGGCCCAACCTTTCCTGAAAAAAGTGCCTGAATTTATATCCCCCGTCCGCAGTCGGTTCAGCCAAATCAAGTCCTCCCCCGAAAGTACCTACCCACATCCGGTCTTTCCGGTCACGATAGATCGAAAAGACATCATTAGCGGATAATGTAGTCGGATTCGAAGGATCATTGACATACCATGAATCCGCTATCTTTAATCCGTTTCCACGAGTCCCCATCCACATTTTCCCTTCTTTATCCTCAGTAATGGCATAAATGTTGGAATGAAAATACTGATTTGTTATCTTCGAATGAAAATCCGAGTCAATGGTATACAGTCCTCCCCTACGCGTACCAAACCAGATATCTCCGTCGGATGTCTTAGTCAGCATACGAATGGTATTCGAACGGTCGAACAAATCGGGAGATTCCGGATAAATACGAGAAGTACCTTCGTTCAAAACAGAGATATGGGATAATCCGGAATACTCCGAACTTACCCAGATTCCACCGGAACGATCCTCCATCACATAAAGCAGGAAATCTGAAGCGATATGACTTTTATCGTTTATATTGGCCAGAAAATGTTCCAATTTATCCTCAGCCGTATCATAGGCAAAGAGACCATTACCATACGTAGATATCCAGATAATGCCACGCGAATCGTGCACAATATGATAACGCTCAAAATCGATATAGCTCAACTTGTCTTGGGGAATCAACCGGAATTCCTTTATTTTTCCACTATCGGCTGTGATATAGGTAAGACACCCTGTGTGATTAAAAATCCAGTAATCACCACGATTGTCCATTGTTAATTTGCCATGTTTGATATTCAGGCGGGAATCCGCAGCTATTTCTCCGGTACTGAAATCATACATATACACTCCGGTAGTAGTAAGGATCACCCATTGGTCCTTCAACAGAAAATTCCCGGTAGGTGATGTTTTTCCCGCAATAGAAGCAATAGAAGCACATTTTTTCATCTTTTGCGTAGTAGCCTGATAGCAATAGACATCTCCCTCTTCCGTCAGAAAATACATATCATTCTTATAGGACTGAGAAAAAGCAAAATGAATCAACCGGTCTTCAATCCTGTACTGACCGTTAGAAACGGATACTAATCCGCTCTGTGTCCCAATCCATATCCGTCCATCCGCACCCTCACTGACAAACCGCACTCTATTGTCCGGCATATTGCCCCGTTCTGTTTTAAACACAGTCGATGTCATCTCTCCGTTATCCTTATGAACGATTCTCCGACAACCATTTCCGGAATGCCATAACCACACATCACCATTGTTCGCTACGAATATAGTCGAATAGTTCTGCCTCAAATCTCCGCAACCTGTATAATCAACGAAACGTGCACGCTGCAGGTCATAGCAACTGATCAATTCCGGTGTCGTAGAAATCCATAGAAAGCCATCCTTGTCTTCTGTAAGGTCAAAAATACGGTTATCAGACAACGATACTTTATCTCCGGCTTGCGGGCGGAATGTCAGAAACGAATTACCATCATAACGGCTCAGTCCATTCAAGGTTGCCAGCCATAAGAATCCTTTAGTATCCTGATATATATAACGAATAGAATTGTTGGGCAAACCATCACTTGTTCTCATTTGTGTAGAGCGAAGTTCAGTCGCCCCGTAAATGTTCAGCACAAGACCGATAGATAAGATGAAGAATAAGATATGTCTGTTTATCATAATAGATTTTCAGATTAATAATGAATTAGACAGGCAAAAGTACTAAAAAAACAACACACAAAGGTACAGGCCATAGCTTTTTATTAAAATAGAATATTGTACGTAATTATATAGAAATTGTGATATAACCTCATTCAGACTGTACTATGCACAATATTGAATAAATATGAATGAATTTATATTGAAAAGAAGAAGAACACATCGTACTTTTGCACCAATTATCTATAAAAAATAAATCATGAGAAACAAGTTATTTTATTATTTATGTTGGCTGACAGCCGTCACAGGCAGTTTGCAGGCGCAAGCACAAAATAAAGTGGTTGCTCCGATGAAAGATGTCAATCAAGTAATCGACAACACATTGGATAGTCTGAACAAGGCACGTACAGCCAGACCGATAGCCGGTTCCAGCCGGAAAGGCGATAATCCGGTATTATTCCTGGTCGGTAACTCCACCATGCGTACAGGTACATTGGGAAACGGAAACAACGGACAATGGGGATGGGGATTTTATGCGGGCGACTACTTCGATCCGGACAAGATCACAGTAGAGAATCACGCATTGGGAGGAACCAGCAGCCGTACTTTTTATAACCGTCTTTGGCCGGATGTCATCAAAGGGGTACGTCCCGGAGACTGGGTTATCATAGAACTTGGCCATAACGACAATGGTCCTTATGACAGCGGTCGTGCCCGTGCCTCTATTCCGGGAGTAGGCACAGACAGCCTGAACGTGACAATCAAAGAAACCGGAGTGAAAGAAACTGTATATACATACGGAGAATATATGCGTCGTTTCATCCGTGATGTCAAAGCCAAAGGCGGACATCCCATTTTGTTCTCCCTTACTCCACGTTACGCCTATGAAGATAAAGACAGTACTATCATCAAACGTGTCAATAAAACATTCGGTCTATGGGCAAAGCAAATAGCAGAAGAACAGAACGTACCTTTTATTGATCTGAATGACATTTCAGCCCGCAAATTTGAAAAGTTCGGTAAAAACAAAGTGAAGTATATGTTCTATATCGACCGTATTCATACCAGTGCATTCGGAGCAAAGGTCAATGCCGAATCTGCCGCTGACGGTATACGAGCCTACGAGGGACTGGAACTTGCCAATTACCTAAAGCCTGTCTCGCAAGACACAAAGACCGGTTCCAGCCGGAAAAAAGGACGACCGGTATTATTCACCATCGGCGACAGCACGGTGAAAAATAAAGATAACGACAAAAATGGTATGTGGGGATGGGGCAGCATAATAGCCGATGAGTTCAACCTTGACAAAATATCCGTCGAGAACTGTGCTATGGCAGGACGTAGTGCCCGCACTTTCTTGGATGAAGGACGTTGGGATAAAGTATACGAAGCTTTGCAGCCCGGTGATTTTGTACTCATTCAGTTCGGACACAACGACGCAGGAGCTATCAATACAGGAAAAGCCCGTGCAGAACTACGTGGTTCCGGAGAGGAAAGTAAAGTCTTTCTGATGGAAAAGACCGGCAAATATCAGGTAGTATATACTTTTGGCTGGTATCTTCGCAAATTCATCATGGATGCTCAGGAAAAAGGAGCAATACCAATCGTATTGAGCCACACTCCACGCAACAAATGGAAAGACGGAAAGATAGAACGCAACACCGATTCTTTTGGAAAATGGACACGTGAAGCAGCAGAAGCTACCGGAGCCTATTTTATTGATTTGAATAAAATCAGTGCCGACAAACTGGAAAAAAAAGGTATCGAAAAGACAGCCGCTTATTACAATCACGACCATACGCATACTTCTTTAAAAGGAGCACACATGAATGCCGAAAGTATTGCGGAAGGATTGAAAATGGTTAATTGTCCGTTGAAGGATTATTTGAAGAAATAAAACATAAAAATCCCTCGATATACGTAAGAGCCACATTATATCGAGGGATTTTTTTATGTTTTATTTCATTGTTTCCGCACCGACATAATATCCTAGGTTAGTACCTTGATTATATCCCATATTCTGCATAGCTTGAGACATATCATAATTATGATCTGTCATCAGATGGCGAAGACGGTGAGTAGTCGGATGATTTGTAGAGAAAATATAAATAGAACGATAATCACTAGAGCCTAAGATAACCTCTTCACGATAATCTCCCAAGAAATCTCCGTAATAACAAGGATTGTATTTCGTTCCATGATTACCTTGATTACTTCCATATAGATCGAAAGAAACCAAACGGTTCTTATTTGTTTTATTTACATCCGAATTCTCTTTATAGCTCACAATACAGGCACGGTCATACATTTCCCGCGTCCCTTGACCACTCCAATAAATAGCGGCATTGTACATCACTCCGCTACCAATACCTGTTGGATATGAACCGGAAACCAATTTACCGCCATTACAACTCAACATACCTTGTTGTGCAGAAGACCAATATTCAAAGTCAGGACTATTCGGTTCAACGTCTGCCACTATACAACGGCCAACATCACTTTCTTTTGGTGGTAATCCTTTCCCATGTCCAGTAATCAGACTACCATCTCTCGCATCAATCACTTGGCAGGCATAACCGTGTCCTTGTCCCTCATAATTGACAGACTCTTCAAAACTTGCGACAATTTGTAATCCACTACGGTTTTGAATGAATTTACCTACATACAGACAGTCACCATGTCCGTTTCCGGTACACCATAATTCTTTCCCATTATCATCAATCGCCGCCGAACCATACAGTATCTCATCTTTTCCATCACCATCCAAATCCGCCACACGGAAGCAGTGTGAACACATTGCCAACCATTTTTCGCTATGATCAGCAGTATCAAATTTCCAACGATTCACTAATTGGTTACTTTGCAAATCAAGTGCCCAGACTTGCCAGTTTTTATAAATACCTCGAGAAATAATCAGGCTTGGATTGCTTTTTCTTACACCAGTCTTCTCATCAGGTATACCATCCAGATAGGCTGCTCCGATAAAGAAACGGTCCATACGATTTCCATAATCATCTCCCCAATAAGAATCCCAATATTGGGCACGTGCTACTTTTGACTCATCCTCACGGCCACGAGGTATATTGGGAGTTCGGGTAATTTCACAACCGTCAAAGCCACGACAGATAGAAATATACTCAGGACCTTCCAACACTAGTCCGGCAGTAGAATACAAACTTTTTCCGGAATACCATCCCACACCGTTCGTATCTCTTAAACGATAATCATTCACGAACCCATTGGCATCAGTAATAATTCTTCCGTTAGGGAATTTAGTACCTTCAGATGAACGGAATGCAATTTCACACAAACCATCTCCATCGAAATCATATAAAATATAAGAGGTATAATGTGAACCGGAACGAATGTTTAGTCCTAAATCTATACGCCATAAAAAGGTACCATCCATTTTGTAAGCCTCCAAAAGAGTGGTCCCATTGTGCCATCCTCCTTGATTAGCTCCATCATACGGTTCTCTCTTGACTACAATTTCCAATTCTCCGTCTCCATCCAATTCACCTAGCTGGATATCATCAGGAGCATAGGTTAATGCAACATCGGGCACATCACTTCTTAAGACAATTTCCCTATAAAATTTAGTAGCCATTTCAGAAGTGAACGTATAATCGCACAATGTTTCCTCTTGGTTAGCCAATGTCACCCGATAATAATTTACCTTTGCCGGATCGATATCCTCATCTACCCAACAAGTAGTCTTCGTTATCGGCTCTTCGTTCAGTTTGACTTCCTCTTCCCCGTCTTCTGATTTATAAATATCGAAACCTATATTATCCGGATCGGTCAGCAATAACCGCCAGCTAATCAATGCGAATGAAATCCCCGTTGCGTTATGTTGATCAACGTTTGCCATAGGGTCATAGCTCACCCACATTGCACGGCTTCCGGTAATAACCTCTGTAGGCAAGTCTTTCAATGGTTCTTCCGTAATGTTATTATTAAAATCCGGTTCTTCGTCCACTATCGGCTCAGCGTCCGAGCATGCACTCAACGTCAATAGCCCAAACAGTCCCAGTGTATATAATATCTTCATCATATTCTGCTTTTAATATTAAACAATCATTTTTCAATTCCGGGGTAACCTCTACCACCCCGGATTCTGTGTCAAATTAGGATTCTTTGCTTTCTCACTTTGCGGAATAGGAAAGAAATACATCTTATCATCCCATTGTCTATTCACAGTAACACGCCTATATGAATACGAATCCCCACTCTTATATATTTTCATTTCATCAATACTGCTGAAATGTTTGTCTCCTTCCTTCCAACGGCGCACATCCCAAAAACGATGTCCCTCGAATGCTAACTCTACCATACGCTCATTCTGGTATTTCTCCCACCATAACTTATTATCCAGACCTGCGGGAAATTTAGGCATATTTACCTTTGTACGCCGACGAGTTTTGCTCACCATCTCATTGGCAGGAATAGGGAACTCATTATTGGTAGCATAAGCAGTACCTAAATATTTGAATAACGCTTCTGCGTAATTCAGGTAGAACTCACCCAAACGATATATAATCCATGTATGATTATCCGTCGTAGGTTTCGCTGTCGTAGTATTAATACTTGTTTGGCAATATTTTTTCAAATAATAACCTGTAGGTGTCCCTCCGCTCAGGGGTTCCGCATTTGCACCTCCCTGATAGGTTTCCAACGCAGTTTCATTCCAATTCGGCCATTTTGTATCACCATTCTTAGCAATAGTTTTCTCAAATCGAGGATCACGTCCTTCGTAATAAGGTTTATTTTTATCATAATCCGCTTTTTTATCAGGCCTTTCACCACTGTCCTTCAACTCATAGGCATCCACCAATGTCTGTGTAGGGCAGTTTCCACCTCGACAGTTCTCCAGTCCGACAGGAAAATTATATTTCTCAAAAGAATTGGTAGCACGTATGGCACGACAACCGAAAATGAGTTCATCGATTGCAATACTATAACTTTTTGCATCCCATAAATTCTCGTAGTCATCTATCAGTCTCATACCGGCATCTTCGCAAGTCTCGATCAATTCCTTATTGGCCTTGGCTGCGCGATACCACAACTCCTTGTACCCTTGACTCCCTTCCTGATGAGAATTGAATAACGGACTTGCAGCATACAGAGCCGTACGCGCTTTCAATGCCAGTACAGTACGCTTGTTGGCACGCCCTGTTTCCGCCGATTCACCGGAAGGTACCAAAGCCCCCAGGTTATTATAATCCGGTATTATCAGATCTTTTATCTCGTCACATTCTTTAATAATCCAGTCGAATACCTCTTGGGCAGGTTTACGTGTTAGCGTATTCACCTCAGTGGTTGACAATACATGGTCGGTAAATGGTACATCCCCATATTGTCTTACCAAATTAAAGTAGAAATACGCCCGCAGGAAACGGACTTCATACTGATAGTTATTATAGCGATACATTTCAGCTTCATAGTCAGAAATTTGTTCATACTCCGAGAATGTCAGTCCGGTAAATTCCTCCAGATAATTGTTACAATTAGCAATTGCTTTATAACAGGAAGTCCACATACTGCTTTGTGCATTTACCGGACTCCATGCCCCATTGTAAAAAGTCTCAATAGCATTACCTGTATAGGAATATTGTGATTCATCCGTAGCAGAACCAAGAATAGCACCACTATAATTTCCGAAATCAGAGTCGAGCGACTGGTAAATGTTAGATACCAATCCTCCTACATCATAAAAAGTACGCTTTACATAACCCGCATCATAAGGATTGTATTCCGAATATTCCATCTGGTCCGCACAAGAAGAAAAAGCGAAGATGGTCAGAACACCATATATCAAATTATTCAGTTTCATTCTTTACCTCGTTTTTAATGATTAAAATCCTATCTTAACACCTACTACCACACTCTTGGTCAATGGATTTGTCGCACCGTAAGATTCCGGATCTGCCACGTCGATATGATCAAAACAAAGCAAATCCACTCCCCGTACATACAATTTGGCACTACCTAATATTTTTGTCCGCTTCATCAGACGTTGAGGGAATTTATAATAAACCTCCACATTGCGCAATTTCAAGAATGAACGGTCGGCAAGCCAGATCGTATTAGTCTGATAATTATTGGCATTACTCTGCGAACTCAGACGCGGATATTTTGCATTCAAGTTCTCCGGAGTCCAGCGATTTTCATAATAGTGCGTGGAAAGTGATGTATTGTTAATCAACGGCCAAAACATACTCTTTGTATTCAAGACGGCAGAATAGTTTCCTGTTCCCTGAAACATAGCATCTAATCCAATCCCCTTCCATTCTGCTCCCAAATGGAAAGAATAATAAATTTCCGGAGCAGCCGTACTATATCCAATAGCGGTCACATCGTTTGCATCAATCACTTCATCTCCATTTACATTCTTATATTTGATATCACCGGGAACTACTGTACTGAAGTTCTGTGCCGGGCTACTCGCGATCTCTGCCTCATCTCTGAAAATTCCTTCCGCTACCAAGCCATATACTTGATTCAACCGGTGTCCTGTCCGTTTCAAATTATCATATAAACGCGGTTCTTCTCTCTGTTCCTTAATCTCATTCCGGTTAAAAGCAAAGTTTCCTCCGGCATTAACAGTCCAGTCACCCCATCGCTTCGTATAATCCAAACCGAACTCAGTGCCCCAACTATCCACAATACCAGCATTTTCATAAGGAGAATCCATACCAAGTACTGTTGAGTATTGACCGCTAGGGTCTACCCAAATATCTTTTCGACGTTGATAATATCCTTCTACCGTCAAATTCAATCCTTTGAACAGTGTCGCATCCACCCCCACATTATATTTATAAGCTTTCTCATGTGTCGAATTTATTGTAGCCAACCGATTCATGTAAGTAGTTCCAAAATTGGATCCATAACCGACATCAAACAGATAGCGTGTACCCGTTGTCGTATAGATTTGTTCCCAATAGTTATACACTGAGTTGTCACCGTCTTTCGGTAGATAATCAGCATTAATAACACCAAACGAAGCACGTAACTTTAAAAGATCAACCCAAGAAACCTCTTTCATAAAGTCTTCTTCCGAAAGCACCCAAGCTGCAGAAACAGTTGGTGAGAAAGCCCATTTATGTCCCGGAGCCAATAGATTTGAGGCCGATCCGACCAATGCCAGATCTACATAATAACGCTTATTGAAGCCATAGTGAGTATACCACGATATATTTTGACGATATATACTGGTATTCACTCCATAAGTGTCACGAAATTCATACTCCCATTTCAACTGCGAATAAACATCATGTTTGCCGAACGAACGATTATAATCAAAACCTCCGGAGAAATTGAACTGACGCGCCCAATCGTTTGTATCGGCACCGGTTGCCATCTCACTGGGTTTTCCACCTGTAACAACTGTGTACAACGGACCACCGGCGCTTGAATCCTGCCAGCTAGGTATATATCCTCTATAAGCATACGTCTTGCTATGATCTTCCCAGATGGAAGAGTAGTTGTCATAAGCCAAACGAAAACTCACACCTAGCCCCTTCACTAATCCGGACAAATCTTGGGATAAAGTCAAATCTGCCAGCAAGCTACGTGTATGTCCCTTACTATAAGCTGCTCCTTGCGATTGCGCCACCGGATTCATCGTACCTGACCAAGTGGAACTTCCTCCCCACGAACCATCATCTGATAGTATAGGAAAGGCTGCGGAAGGAATCGAATAAACCATATCCCACAAATCCGTACTAGAGGTTCCCGGACGACTTGATTCAGACAATGAGCCGAGAAGATTTAATTTGAGTTTGGTAGTACTCGTCAAGTCAATATCCAAATTTGTGCGTAAGTTAGCACTAGAATATTTGTCTTGTGTAGAATAACCGTCATTCATATTAGCATTGGCAACAAACCCTTTGTCTGTCATCAACCCCAACATAGCATAGTAACGGAATTTACTGCCACCTCCTGTAAACTCAATATTATATTTATTAGAAACTCCCATATCACGGAATGTTTCATCAATCCAATCCACATTCGGATAAAAATAAGGCAATTGCACATTGATACGATCACTTAGTCCCTTCACTCTTCCATAACGGAACGCATGAATTTCGAGAGGAGTATAACGTACGTCTAATCCTTCGTAACCTCGTGCCTCGTTCACAGCTTCGGCATAAGTAGCCGCATTTACAAAATCAGGACGACGTGATTGGAAATTGATTACATGATCGTAAGTAAACTTTATTTCCCTCGAATGATATTTTCCCCGTTTGGTTGTTATCAGAATAGCTCCATTAATACCTTTATAACCATATAACGCCACTGCAGCGGCATCTTTCAATATAGAGACCGATTCTACCTCTTCCGGTGACACAAGGCTCATATCACGTTCCAACCCGTCTACCAAAACTAACGGTGAACTGCTAGATAGGCTTTGTAAACCACGTACGTAAAAAGTAGGTTCCGTACTGGAAAAGTTACCCGCATTCTGTAAGGCTGTTAATCCTAGTCCCTGTCCGAAAAGAGAGTTAGAGATATTCTTTGACGCCCTTTTATCAAATTCTTCATTATAAACGGTAGAGACTGCCGCAGTCGATTCATGACGACTGAACGTCCGGTTAGCCCCTACATCTACAGTGACGGAATCTCCAGACACTCTTCCTTTATTATCCATATTCTGTGCTCCTATCGGCATACCCAAAGATGCCAACAGAGCCAGTACCAGCATTTTATTATTTTTCATATCACTGTTCTAAAATCAATTTTACTCATGTTTCTCATCACCAGCCGGGATTTTGAATCAAACCGTATCCTTTGTTGATTTCATTCTGAGGAAACGGAGACAGATACCATTTCGGATCGAATCCCTGCGTCCACCAAACACGTGCTCTGTTATGCAATTCAAATTTCTGATATTCGAATCTCGTAGGCTGCATGGCATTTTTACCAAACGCATCTGTTCCATCTCTCCAAGGTTTCTCTATACGGTTACCCGCCTCATCCAAGCGATAAATTAATAGCCCATGCAGTTTCTTTTCAAAGCGATCTGCACGTTTGTAACGAATCAAGTCAAAATATCGACTGTCTTCCATACCTAATTCACAGGCACGTTCGCGAAGTATTTCCTCCAATAAAGCATCTTTATCACTCGTCAGATTTTTATTCGGGAGGCAATCTTCCAGTTTACCTAAACCAACGCGCTTACGTACTTCATTCACCCAATAAAGAGCATCTGTGAAATTATTATCGGCTTGTAATAAAGCCTCTGCATACGTCAAAAAGAGATCAGACAAACGAAGATATACCCAATGAATAGGTTGGCGTTCATAATCACTATCGCTCAAATAATATTTCATATTATCATATCCGGTAGCAAAACGCATATTTTCCAATGCAGGAGCCGTCTTTGCATCTGTACCTCCCACCCACAATTCCCATGGGTAATCACTCATTTTAGGAGAAGACCATCCCAAATTTCGAGGTATATTGTTCACAATAACAGATTCGTATAACCGTGGATCACGAGTCAGTATGAGATTGGAAAGAGTATTTTCTCCATTAACAAACTCGCCAGTCAAAAACATATCGTTCAACTTACCTTCTGTATCTGCCTTATTCCAGTCAAAAGGTGTTCCATCCGCCCAAGGAAACATTTCAACATACTCTTGGGTGGGAGTATAAGAGTTACGTCCATTATTACACCAAGTACGCCATATATAAGTAGAGGACCCGCCCGGACGTTCATAGCCCGCTACACGTACGGAATGCAAGACCTCAGGACTATCCAGAAGGATATATCCCATCCGGTAAGCATACCGATATTCAGTAGGAGTAGGATTGTCACCTGCTGCTTTCCGCAACTCATAGAAGCCATTTGCCTCTATGGCGTTGAAAAACTGCCTGCAATATTCAAGACATTTATTCCACAAATCGGGGCGTTTACTTCCATACCACACCAAATGTTGTTGCTCCGCCTCACTACGTCCACCGGCATATCCTTGAGTATCATTGAACAAAGGAGAAGCAGCAAACTGCCATAGCTTACATCTCAATGCCATAGCCCCTGCTAATGTCCAATGACCACCATCGGAATTAAAATCAGCTCCTTCATACGACCATTTCAGGCCACCGGAGCCAATAGCCTCCTCCAGCATTTTATCCATATAGTTCACGGTTTCTTCCACCGTGGCGCGCGGAAATTGGTAGTTTGTCTCTGTTCCCGTAAACGATGAATAAATGAGCGGTAACCCGCCATAGTGGCGGAACATATCAAAATAGCGAGCAGCAATAAGGCATTTTGCTTCTGCTTTCATCTGCACTTTTTCATCTTCTCCCATACCAGGTACTCTGTCTACGTTCTCCAACAGTAACCAGCACCACCGCACAGTCTGCCAAACACCTTCACGAGTATATCCGAAAATATCCCCACGAACACCGTAATTAGCAGTATGTGTACCACTATAATAACTGTTATAAATTGTAGTTCCCGAATAGTGAAGTTGCCAACAATCAGTCAATGCATCAAACTTTCCTGTATAAGGATTAGAAGAATCCGGAAAGTCGTCAACAGAAGAATTTACGTAAGGTAAACCATAATATTGGCGGCTATAACAGGTGTTCAGAAACTGCCGGGTATAAGTGACACTATTAAATATAGTATCTTGAGTAGCAGATCCACCCGGTGCTTTTTCGAGAAAGCTGTTACCGAATTTAATCTCGTCTACGCAAGAAGTCGCTCCCATACCAAGCACTCCTGCTATCATTGCTCCGATAAACCATTTATATTTTTGTTTCATAATAATCAATCTTTAAATCTGTTTTTAGAATCCCAGTTTCAGCCCCAATGTATATGTCTTTGTCAATGGGTACGAAGGTGCATTACTAGCTCTTGCTTCCGGGTCTCCCCATAAATAAGGTGTAAGAGTCCACAAATTATAACCGCTAAACGATAGCTGACAAGTACTCATCCCCAACTTCTTCATCAGAGGGAACTGAAAATTATAAGCAATAGTAAGGGTCTTGAGACGCAAATATTTGGAATCCTGTTCGTAAAGGGTTGATTCCGCATAGTTGTTATCAGCGTTCTCCCATGTAGCACGTGGATATTTCGCATCTTGCGACGGATTCTCTTTTGTCCATGTATTCGTCAAGTGATAGGCAAGCAAACCACCCGCAACATTACCGGAACTAGATAAAAAAGGCCGACGGAATACATCCGAAATCATTCGACTCACATTCCATGCACCGGTCCATTGCGTATTCACTTCCAGATTCTTCCAAGAAAATCCGAGATTCATACCTACCATGTATTCCGGATCATCCGTAAATCCGTAATCATAGCCCATATCATTTTCATCGATTTTTCGATCACCATTCAAATCGACATACACAGCATCCCCATCTTGCAGAACAACCGAATGAGCAGGAAACGGACGATGGAATGTTTGTTCATACAGTGCCGGTGTCTGTTCATCATAATAACGCCAGAAAGCATATTGCTTACGTGAACCGATACGATGTCCTTTCTGGTACAGATAGTCGTACTCCTGAGGAGCTTCTTTACGCTCGATGATTTCATTTTGATTATAAGAAAGGTTTATACCCGCCCAATAACGGAAATCTTTTCCAATCTTATCGTTCCATTTCAACGAAAGTTCCCATCCCCAGTTATTTACCTCACCTAAATTGGAGAAAGGTTGAGCAAAACCTAACATACTCGGAGCTGTTCCGTCTTGCAGAAGAATGTCCCACCGGTGTTCCTTATAGTATTCTATTGTAGCAGATAAACGATCGTTTAAAAAGTTGATATCAACACCATAGTTCTGTTTAAACGCTTTTTCCCATGTCACATTCGCATTGTTAATCGCCCACTCATGTGCTCCTAAACTCACAGTAGAAGTCTGTCCTCCCTGACCGAAAAGATATCCATAGGCAGCCTGTAATTGAGCAAGATTACCAGTTCCATAACCAGAGTTACTTACATATCCGTTCAAATTAACATGATAAGGATTAGCAGTATACATAAAACGAGAGCCACCGATTTTATCGTTACCTACTAAACCGAAACTGGCGCGTAGTTTCAGAAAGCTTATTACCGGTTTGACAGATTCCCAAAACTTTTCTTCACTCGCTACCCATCCTACGGAAGCTGCCGGAAAGAGAGCAAAACGATTGCCCGCAGCAAAGTTCTCCGAACCATTATAACCCATGTTAGCTTCTACCATATAACGGTTTTTCCAGTCATAAGTTACACGTCCTACCAAACCGACATATCCTCGCGGAACATCTGAATATTCTTTAGGATAATATTCTTTAGACTGATTATAAAGCACCAATGCCCCTATATTATGATCACCAAACGAATGATTATAATTCAATGCGGCTTCCATATACCAGTTACGTGATTTTCCCCGAGTAATTCCATAGCTCACATTAGTATACTTACTACCGTCTATCGGTCGTAGTCCTACACTTCCATCACTCTGCAATACCGGTGTATAAGTCATTTCCGTACCACCCGACAAATTCTTATTAATGGTAAATGAGCTATTGTATGAACCTTTCAATTTGAATGAAAGTCCTTTAGTGATAAAATCCAATTTCTGATTCAAAATAAGGTCGGCGTTCAACGAGTTGTTGATACTATGTGCTGCCCCACCCCCATAATAAGTGAATGGATCTGCATCACCGACAAAAGGCAAGTTCAACCCATCGGACTGTGAGTCAGTAGTAGTATATACCAATTTATCATTTACAAAGCCGGCACTCCTAAACGGAGTAGAATAATAGATATTTTTAACCATTCCGGATGACCCTTGACTAGTGCGTGGCTTCTCAGAAGAATTAACGTTTCCTGCCACATTGAACGAGATAGTAGTGGTTTTCGTTACATCTATATCTAAATTACTTCGGTAATTGAAACGGCGATATTGATAACTGATACCATAAGGCAAACTAAACTCATTGAAAAGTCCGCCTTGCGTATAAGCACCTGCTGAGATAAAATAACGTACCTTATCCGTACCTCCGGAAATATTCAGATTATGCTGGCTCTGCAGAGTAGCGTCTCCCATGATATAATCAATCCAATTGATACTTGGAAAACGGATAGGATCAGAACCATCCCGGAATTTTTGAATAACTCCATCCGAGAATGTCTTGACAGGTTTTTCCCCCGCAGGTGTATCATTGGCCATCATTTGATTATAAAACATTGCATATTCATAAGAGTTGGCAGTTTCCACCATTTTAGTAGGCATTTGTATAGAAGCAGAAGTACTGAAAGAGATGTGTGCCTTTCCTTCTCTACCGCGCTTGGTAGTTATCAAAATAACGCCATTAGCTCCGCGTACACCGAACACAGCAGTAGCAGAAGCGTCCTTCAAGATAGATATAGACTCAATTTCATTCGGATCTATATCATTCATGCTACGTTCCACACCATCTACCTGAATTAATGGAGACGCATCTCCCCACGTCGCTTTACCACGAATAAAAACCTCGGCGGCATCTGCACCCGGTTCACCGGATGTTTGAATAGTAGTCAGACCAGCCATCTGACCTCCTAATACATTAGATACAGAACCGATAGAAGTACGTGTCAGGGCTTCGGTCTTAACACTTGCCACAGCACCTGTCATCGTTACTTTCTTCTGCACACCATACGCCACGATTTCCACCTCTTGTAAAGTGGTAGCGTCTTCAGATAAAACCACTCGCATATTATTCTGGGCTACTACCACTTGTTCGGTATACCCGATAAAGGTGATTTTCAGCTTCGCCCCTGCTTTCGCATTGATCTTAAACACACCGTCGATATCAGTAATAGTACCGACAGAAGTACCTACAACAAGGACATTGGCCCCAATCACCGGCTCGCCTTTATCGTCCACCACAGTTCCCTTAATACTGCCTTGTTGCTGAACGATGTCAACAGCAGCTACAGCCTGTCCTTGATTGCCGAAAGTCGGCATCAGGGCGAAAGAGAAAAACAGGGCAACAGGTAAAGTTGTTCCTTTTATTAAGTTTTTCTTATTCATATATTTCTATTTTCATGATAGAGGAGTATGAGGCGGCAAAATACGCCGCCTTTATTTACTTTGAAAATACATCGTATGAGCTTAGAAAGCAAGCATCATACGAAAATAGCCCGCACCTTCATTACGACGTTTATCAAGTATTACTCCTGTAGAAAGATTATGTTGATATACAATTTGTGTATTCCTATTACGCTCATTAGTACTCCAATGACGATCGCCCGCTTTCAGTTCGTCTCCATTTACTTTTTTTAATTGTGCATTAATTGTAGATATTTCTGTAAATAATACATGTAATTCTCGCAAGGAAGGAGCAAACCAAGCCGAAACCGTACTCGGGCTCTCTACATTTTTACGATACTCCTCAACATAATTTGCTGCCGCCTCACATGCATTAGCTCTTGAAGGAGACATCAACATTAATTCTGTGTTGTTATAACCTAAAAACGGTAAAGTCGATGCGAAGGTAGCAAGATCTGTAGCGCTACTAGTCAGTACATCATCTGAATTAAAAAATTTATCTTTCCATTCTTCGTCTGTTTTAAACCAATCTCCATAAAAATAATCTCTTGAATTTGGTGAAAATACAGAAGTTTTTGAATTGTTATATTCTGCATAATTTACAGCAACAACCAAACCATGAGTACAATTCGAATAATCACGAAGTAGAGCATCTTTTATTTCATTTTCGGAAGAAGCCTCTGAAGGTTGTATATTTCCAACATAACACACAATTCCTATTACATTATTAGGAACAATTTCTGCATCTTTACTTACAAGTGAACCGTCGGCACAATAATAATCTCCCACAGCTAATGTATGTTCTTTTTTATTCGTATCTGTAACTTTGTATTCTTTAGCAGTTCCACTATTTAGTGTAGTGCTAGCAGTACAAGTCATTTCCTTTACCCCTGTATAAGTTGCTTCTATTTTAAACTCCTCTCCCGGTTTTACTAAAAAACGATATGCACCTGTACCCTTTTGATAATACGGAGTTACTTCCTCATTATTCAGTTTGAAAGAAGCATTTGAAATAGGTATCTCATAATCATCAATAGTTACACTCCCATTAATAAAGTTATAGACTAGATTAGGCATCTTCAATACAGCTAAAGCCATACAATGCTGCATCTTAAAGTTGATTTCCCCTTTAAAGCGATTGTCTACCACAGCACTGCTTGAACTTGTCATCAAATCATATTTCGTATATTTCTCACCGCTTTGATCATTACCAAGTGTCCACTCACTAATATACTCAGCAAAAGGATCCCCCTCCGTAACATTAAATTTCACATTGACATCGTATGGATAATATGCATAAAACTTCATTTGTTTGAATTCAGCTCCGTTGTATTTGATTTGTTCACCGTCTATTTTCCAATTACCGTCTGCCGTCATCATACATTTCCGATTATTGATATTCTCTACTATTCCATTAGCGTCCACTCCAAAAATACCAATCTCGTCTCCTTCGGTAAACTCGGTAGCATATCCTTTCTCTATAGCACGTGTACCTGGAGTTGTATCAAAATATCCACCATCAGATACACTGATTTGTAAACCACTAGAAGAGTTGTCTCCGTTCATTTCCTTTACATCTTCCTCTTGTGAACAAGAAGAGAAACTTGCAATACCTGCAATTAAAAGTGCTGATATATAACTATATATTTTCATATTCGTATTTCTTTTTTATTGAATAATTAATGTATATATAAATAGGTTTAAAAGATAGACTATTGTTTTTCAGTAGCAGTAATCTCCCCTTCTTCTACATTCCAATTAGGATTCTCTGTCGTAGCTCCTGTATCAGGGGCGGTGGATTCGGCTTCAATATCTTCTTCTTCCGTAGTCCAATCATTTATTTGCGTACCCTCTTTCGTGATACTAAATACATACTCTTTTTGATCCACCGACATATTTGCCGTAATTGTATAATTATAAGAAACGCCCATATCCAACTTCGTTAATTTGGGAAATTCTACTTCATACAAACGATCTTCCATTCGTGCTTGAATACTCACCTTGTTATCTACAGTTTGCGGTAATAAAATAGCCTGCATCTTATATTCATCTACCGCTCCCACATTACCCCAATAAATGTCAGTAGGCTTTGCAGTTTCGTTAACAGTTGTTGCCCCCGTCATTGTATTGAATGTACCTTCGAGTTTCAAACCGATGAGATAGCAATCAATATCCGAAAGCTCAACTCCATCACCAGCTTTAAACTCCACTTTCAGGCGGCTCATCTTGTGATTAAATGACAACTGCACATTTGGCTGAGTAGCACTTGCTTTTGCTGTAGCATAAAGAAAGTCAAGGTATTTCCTCTTTGCTTCCGTAGCTTGATTTTCACTATCAGTCAAAACCTGCACTACCCCTTGACTGATACCGGATGTACCAACAAATGGACAATAGGCAGCCACATCATATTCTTGTGTACCCAACACCCAAATTTCTTCTGCTACTCCACCTTTCGCTACAAACATATTATTTGCATCACCGGTGTATTTGTAGTGAATGTTCTGTTGATTATTTCCACAAGAGATCCCTATAGAATCTCCAACTTCCCATTGGGTATCAGTTGCTCTAGTCGGTGCCAACGTACTTCCTGTTGAGTTATTGATCACTGCACTAAAAGAGACTTTCACCCCCGTCTCTCCCGCAAATTTGATGTCAGATTCCTTAACATCAGTACTACATCCTGCTAAGAATAACAGAATAATAGCAATCATTACATAGTTTTTCTTCATACCATGCATTTTAAAGTTTTTATAAATATGTATTGTTGATTAAATCCATTATAATATGGAATGAAAAGAAATTGCCGACAAAATTCATTTTGCATCGCAACTAAAGTAGAAAATGCTTGTTTTTCATTGTGTATCATTTTTATTATACTTAAGTTAAACAAAAGTTAGATTAAGTTTTAATCAGGCATCATTATTTATATTATATACCTAAAAACTGATGCAAACTTAGAGAACAATACAGTTATTAACAATACAATATTGTACATAAGCATAAAAAATACCGCCTTTTGTACAAATGAATATGGGATGAATAGGACATATATGGAATAAACAGGTAAAAAGAACATCTCATATCCGTTCTATTACATATTTTGATAAATTCAGAAAACCCGGATCAGAAAAAACAAGTCGAATCTATCCGTAATACAGTCCAAGTTTCATGTCCGACTATTGCTTTTTACTAATTATTTTTGTATCTTAGAAGTTTCCATCTTCTCAAAAACAAATGGTCACCTTATAAAGTGCCATTTGTCATTCTATAAAGTGCCATTTGTCCCGTTATAAGATGACTATTGTCCCATTATAAGGTGACAACTACCCGAATGCATAAACTATACTAGTTTTATGCACTGAAAATCTTTAATCTTCGCACTGAAAACCCTTGAAAACAACGATGAAATGATGGAAACCTTATTGTATCATATCAAGAATAACTGAAGCATCCACCGCAAAGGCCGTTCCATGACGGATTCCTTTCGGAAAAGAGACTTGATCGGAAACGTCTTCCCACGTTTCTCCATGATCGAGGGAACGGACAGCCCCATAACGATGGTCACGATACTTATCAAAATACACATAAAGAGTATCACCTACAAAAAGAGGAGCAGGCCCCTCCGCCCAATAGTTGCCTGTGATGGGAGCCGATACTTTGGTTGGGAATCCCCTCCTTATATTCTCCGTACGTGTCACACGCAAGTTTTTCTCCGGCGGATTAGAGTTCTCATTCTTAACTACCATAATCAGATCGTTCCTCTTTGGATCTTTCACAATAGCAGCATCGATAACGCTGAAATCCGGATTGAAAAACATGGCAGTCTTCGAGAAAGATTTGAAATCCTTAGTCGTTACATAATAGATACGGTGGTTCAGTCCCTTTTCACTTTCACTGGTAGGCACTTCCTTATGACGGCCGGGGATCGTAGTTGCCCAGAAGATATAATAGATTTGTGACGATTCATCATAAAACAGTTCGGGAGCCCAGCAGTTATGTGCGGCAGGTTCATTCATCATCACAGGAATAGCCTTTTGCTCACTCCAATGAATCAAGTCACGGGAAGAAGCATAACCAATAATCCGGTCCGTCCAACTAGAAGTCCAGACCATGTGAAAAGTTCCGTCGGGAGCTTGACAAATACTAGGATCGCGCATCAATTTATCTTTGCCCACAGTAGGAGTTAAAAAGGAACAACCACCATTCAAAGCCGTCCAGGTCAGTCCATCATAACTATAAGCCAGATGCAAGCCATCTTTACTGTTATTTATAAAATAGGAAAAGAGATAAACGGTATCTCCAGCGGTAACGTTCATTATAGACCAGACGGTCAAAATCATCCAGACAATTACATTTTTCATGGTTCATTCTAAGATTAATAGATTCAGTTCGCAAAGATACCGTATCTTCCAAAGATACCGAAAAGCAAAGGGATAGATTAATTGGTATATTCATACAATTTTGTACACATACATCTATACATCCCATTTTTGATACGATTGTTTATGTTTCTGTACATCTTTATATTTCAAGAAGTTCGAAAAAGCCCTACTTTAGCACCAGAATTTAAAAGATAACGAAAATATATCAATCTTACGTATCATGATAAAACATTTTCTAGGCAGTATTATTCTTGCATTTCTTTCGATATCGACCGTTACAGGTCAAAGCAATGCTCTTGATCTATCCGGTAAGTGGAATTTCCAAATAGACCGGGAAGATACAGGCGTAAAAGAGCAATGGTTTCGAAAAATATTGGAAGACCACATCAATCTGCCCGGTTCCATGCCCGAGAAGTTAAAAGGCGACGAAGTGACCGTACACACGCAATGGACAGGAAGTTTATACGACAGTTCCTACTATTTTAATCCTTATATGGAGAAATACAGAATGGAAGGGCAAGTAAAACTACCATTCTTCCTGACTCCGGACAAACATTATGTAGGTGTGGCCTGGTATCAGAAAAACGTAACCATACCATCCGATTGGAAAGGTGACAGGATCATTTTATTTTTAGAACGTCCTCATATAGAAACCACCGTTTGGGTAAATAACCGGGAGATAGGAATGCAGAATAGCCTCTGTGTGCCGCACGTTTATGACCTAACTGCCGCCGTTGCTCCGGGAAAATCTTGTCGGATTACCATCCGCATTGATAACCGTATCAAGGATATCAACGTAGGACCGGATTCTCATAGTATTACCGACCAGACTCAGGGCAATTGGAATGGTATCGTAGGACGCATAGAGTTACAGACCACTCCTAAAGTTCATTTTAGCGACATACAGATATATCCGGACTTGAAAGAACGGAAAGCCACAGTGCGAATCAGTCTGTACGCACCAGCCTCTGCCAAAGCAACGTTACAATTATCCGCTGAAAGTTTCAACTCGGATAAAAAACATTCCGTCCCTACTGTACAACAGAATATCTCAGTACGTTCCGGAGATAACAAAATCAAAATGGAACTACCGATGGGAGAAGGTTTTCTGACTTGGGACGAATTTGATCCGGCACTCTATAAACTGACAGCGACACTGACCTGTGGCAAAGAGAGAGAAGTCAAAGAAGTACAATTCGGTATGCGCGAATTTACCATCAAAGGTAAATGGTTCTATGTGAACGGTCGGAAAACAATGCTTCGCGGCACAGTAGAGAATTGTGATTTTCCGCTTACCGGCTACGCTCCTATGGATGTAGCTTCATGGGAACGGGTATTCCGCATTTGCCGCAACTACGGGCTGAATCATATGCGTTTCCACTCTTTCTGTCCGCCGGAAGCCGCATTTATTGCTGCGGACCTTGTCGGTTTTTATTTGCAGCCGGAAGGTCCAAGCTGGCCTAATCACGGTCCGAGACTGGGCAACGGCCAGCCTATCGACAAGTATCTGATGGACGAAACGATTGCCTTGACCAAGCAGTATGGAAACTATGCCTCTTATTGCATGTTGGCGTGTGGAAATGAGCCTTCCGGACGCTGGGTGCCATGGGTAAGCAAATTCGTTGATTATTGGAAAGCAACCGACCCACGCCACGTATATACAGGAGCTTCCGTAGGCAACAGCTGGCAATGGCAGCCCCATAACCAATATCATGTAAAAGCCGGTGCGCGCGGACTCAGCTGGACCGGTGCGCAGCCGGAAAGCACATCGGACTACCGTAACCGAATTGATACGGTAAAACAGCCGTATGTTTCCCATGAAACCGGACAATGGTGTGCATTCCCGAACTTCAACGAGATACGTAAATATACCGGAGTAAACAAAGCCAAGAACTTTGAAATCTTTCGGGATATATTGAATGATAACCACATGGGAGGTATGGGACACGATTTTATGATGGCTTCCGGCAAGCTGCAAGCGATCTGTTACAAGCATGAGATAGAAAAGACATTGCGTACTCCCGACTATGCGGGATTCCAATTATTAGCTCTCAATGATTATTCGGGTCAGGGAACGGCACTGGTAGGATTGCTGGATGTATTCTTTGAAGAGAAAGGATACATTAATGCCGCAGAGTTCCGCCGTTTTTGCAGTCCGACCGTTCTATTGGCACGTATCCCCAAGTTCACATACACCAATAACGAAACGTTCCATGCAGATATCGAAATATCCCACTTCGGAAAAGAAGCTTTGCAAAAAGCAAATACAGTCTATTGCGTAAAAGATAAATATGGCAAGATATATGCTCGCGGAGTGGTTAGTACACGGGATATTCCTATCGGCAATCTATTCTCGTTGGGCAGCATAGACATGAAACTGAACGATATCCGTACTCCCCAAAAACTGAATCTGGAAGTACGTTTGGAAAACAGTGATATTGTCAACGATTGGGACTTTTGGGTATATCCTGACAAAGTGAAACTTACACAAGGAAACGTATACACAACGGACACATTGGACGAGAAAGCGATATCCATCTTGCAGGAAGGTGGAAACGTATTGATAACAGCAGCCGGGAAAATAAAATACGGCAGGGAGGTCAAGCAATATTTCACACCCGTTTTTTGGAATACATCTTGGTTCAAGATGCGCCCGCCGCATACGACAGGTATTTTTCTGAATGATTATCACCCGCTTTTCCGTGATTTTCCGACTGAATATCACAGTAACCTGCAATGGTGGGAACTATTGAACAAAGCGCAAGTTATGCAGTTTACGCATTTCCCCGCTGAGTTCCAACCGACTATTCAAAGCATAGACACTTGGTTTATCAGCCGTAAAATAGGAATGCTGTTCGAGGCTAATGTATTGAACGGCAAACTGATAATGACCAGCATGGACATCACTTCCCAACCGGAGAAAAGGATTGTTGCCCGTCAGATGCATAAAGCGATTCTTGATTATATGAATTCGGATGCTTTCCGCCCGAATACAGTCATAAGTCCCGAACAGATTCAGACATTATTTACTAAAATAGCCGGAGATGTGAAATCTTATACGAAAGATTCACCGGACGAGCTAAAACCGAAAATTAATTAAGCAGACTGATATGAAAACTACTTTCATAGGGCTTCTGTTTCTGATAGCCCCTTATATAAACGCACAGGAGAAAATCCGAACTTTTCAACTGTCGGATGCACCGCGTTACAGCGAAGAAACTGGATACGGATATGATCTTACCGATACACCGGAAAAAGGCAGTAAGGCACCCTTCTTCTTTTCTGTCCGTGTACCGGACGGTAACTACCAAGTAACCGTTCGTCTGGGAAACAAGAAACAGGCAGGAGTGACAACAGTAAGAGGCGAATCACGCCGACTGTTCATTGATAACCTTGCGACCCCAAAGGGACAATTCGTAGATGAAACATTTATCATCAACAAACGCAATCCCCGCATTTCCGAGAAAGAATCCGTACGAATCAAACCCCGCGAAAAGGCCAAACTGAACTGGGACGATAAACTGACGCTGGAATTTAACGGTGATGCACCCGTATGCCAGAGTATCAGTATCAAGCCTGCCGATCCGTCGGTGATTACCGTTTTTCTATGCGGTAACAGTACCGTAGTCGACCAGGACAACGAGCCATGGGCCAGCTGGGGACAAATGATACCTCATTTTTTCGGTACGGACGTTTGTATCGCCAATTATGCGGAATCGGGGGAATCAGCCAATACGTTTATTGCCGCAGGACGTTTGAAAAAAGCATTGAGCCAGATAAAGAAAGGAGATTATCTTTTCATGGAATTCGGGCATAACGACCAAAAGCAAAAAGGACCAGGCAAAGGAGCTTATTACTCTTTTATGACCAGCCTGAAAACATTTATTGATGAAGCCCGTGCGCGGGGAGCATATCCCGTACTGGTCACTCCCACCCAACGCCGGAGTTTTGACGCCACCGGACATATCCGTGACACACACGAAGATTATCCAGAAGCCATGCGCTGGCTGGCTGCTAAAGAAAATGTTCCGTTGATCGACCTCAACGAAATGACCCGTACGCTTTATGAAGCTTTGGGAACAGAAACGTCAAAGCGTGCTTTCGTACACTATCCGGCAGGGGCTTATCCGGGACAAAAACAAGATTTTGCCGATAATACCCATTTTAATCCTTACGGTGCCTATCAGATAGCCCAATGTGTGATTGAAGGAATGAAGAAAGCCGTACCTAACCTAGCGAAGCACCTAAAAATAGATCCGGCATACAATCCGGCATACCCGGACAATCCGGATACTTTCCACTGGAACAATTCACCTTTTACAGAGATAGAGAAGCCGGATGGTAACTGATATGTATATAAACTGATATAGTATATGAAAAATAAAAACATACTTGCCCTATGTGTAGCAGTACCTCTGTTTATCGCATGCACTCCTGCCAAACAAACCGGAAAAGACTTCCAATGGGGAGAACTTCCGCAACAGCCTGATTTATCATGGGCTGACAGTGTCGGTAGTCGGCAAGAACCTATCAATCATATAACCCTATCTGCCAATTCTTTAGGTGCGGTAGCAGACAGTACTGTACTCAGTACAACAGCTATACAAAAAGCAATCGACAGTTGTGCCGTCTCCGGCGGGGGAACCGTCACTCTCCAACCGGGATATTACCAGACAGGGGCACTCTTTATCAAAAGCGGAGTAAACCTCCATTTGGACAAGGGTGTGACTTTACTGGCCAGTCCTCAAATTCACCATTATCCGGAATTCCGTTCAAGAGTTGCAGGAATCGAAATGACATGGCCATCGGCAGTTATCAATATCATAGATGAGAAAAACGCATCTATCAGCGGAGAAGGGACACTGGACTGTCGGGGAAAGGTATTTTGGGATAAATATTGGGAAATGAGGAAAGAATATGAGGCGAAAGGACTGCGTTGGATTGTCGACTATGACTGCAAACGTGTACGGGGAATCCTCGTTGAACGCAGCTCGGATATCACATTAAGCGGATTCACTTTAATGCGTACCGGTTTCTGGGGATGTCAGATTCTTTATTCCGACCATTGCACCATCAACGGATTAACAATCAATAATAATATCGGAGGACACGGTCCCAGTACGGATGGCATCGATATCGACTCATCCACCCATGTATTAGTTGAAAATTGCGACATAGATTGCAATGACGATAATATCTGCATCAAATCCGGACGAGACGCAGATGGCCTGCGGGTGAACCGTCCTACCGAAAAAATTGTGATACGTAACTGTATAGCCCGCAAAGGCGCCGGCCTCATCACTTGCGGAAGTGAGACTTCAGGAAGTATCCGTAATATATTAGGATACAATCTGGATGCAGAAGGAACTTCTACGGTACTGAGACTGAAAAGTGCCATGAATCGCGGAGGAACAGTCGAAAACATCTACATGACCCGAATCAATGCTAAGAATGTGCAACAGGTTCTGGCGGCGGATCTAAACTGGAATCCCAATTACAGCTACAGCATCCTGCCCAAAGAATATGAAGGCAAAGAAATTCCCGAGCATTGGAAAGTAATGCTGACTCCCGTTAATCCGCCGGAAAAAGGATATCCACATTTCCGGAACGTGTATCTGTCTGATGTAAAAGCAGAAAACGTAAATGAATTTATCTCTGCTTCCGGATGGAACGATTCCTTACGCCTGGAGAATTTCTATCTCCATGCCATCAAGGCAACGACAAACAGTCTCGGAAAAATATGTTATACGAGAAACTTTAATTTATCTGACATTACATTGTATGCCAAAAACAGAAACGATATGGAACTGAAAGAAAATGAACAAAGCAATATCCAGTTCAGTTACGCCAATCCGACAAATTCTGACGACAGAACCGCCGAACACCTGTAATGGACAAGGGCAGTCAGATATCCGATAAAGTTCTTATTCATTATTGACTGCTCGTTCCAATTGCTTTAATGCCTGTTCCAATGTAGCACGCGGGCAGGCAACATTTAACCGCATAAAGCCTTCGCCCTCCTTGCCGAATGTTGTTCCGTCATTCAGTGCCAGATGCGCTCTTTCTACAAACAGGCGATTCAAACTCTCTTGGTTCAATCCCAGTTCCCGGCAATCCAAAAAGATAAGATAGGAAGCCTGCGGACGAATCATCTTGACGGCAGGAATATGTTCCCGCAAATAGTTTTCGGTAAAGTCTACATTGCCTTTGATATATGCTATCACCTGATCCAGCCATTCCGTACCATGGCTATAAGCCGCCGCCACACTCAGATAGGCAAACAGATGGCCTTCACAAAACTCACTCGCTTCCATGTAGGTACGGAAACGTCGAAGAAGTTCCTCATTTTCGATGATTACATAAGAGCTTGCCAGTCCCGGCATATTGAAAGCCTTGCTCGGAGACATAAAGACAAGTGAGTTCATCCGTGCTTTTTCTGAAGTCAAAGCAAAAGTGGGATGTTTATAAGGTGGCAAAGTCAGGTCTGCATGAATCTCGTCGGAGATAACCAAAGTACCGGTTTCCTGACAAATATCAGCAATCTGCGAAAGCTCTTCTTTCGTCCATACTCGTCCGCCCGGATTATGAGGATTACTTAAAATCAGTATTTTACAACCTTGTACATCCCGGCGGAAACGGTCGAAATCAATGTAATACTGTCCGTTCCTCAACACTAACGGGCTGAATACAACTTCGCGTTCATTTTTCTGCGCCACAAGGAAAAAAGGATGATAGACAGGCGGCATTACCATCACTTTATCTCCTTTTTCCGTGAAACAGTGGATAGCAAAAGCCAACCCGCGAACAATGCCGGGAGTAAACGTCAGCATTTCTTCGGTGACCGACCATCCGTGACGTTCTTTCAACCAATGGATAATGGAAGCCGCCCATTCCTTACAGGCGAATGTATATCCCAGCACTTCATGCTCCAACCGCTTTTTCAAAGCCTCTATCACAAATGGAGCCGTACGGAAATCCATATCGGCTACCCACATAGGAATCAGATCATTGCGTCCCCAACGGCCTTCCACTCCATCCCATTTTACGGAATCCGTACCGTTACGGTTTATTATTTCATCAAAATTATAGTTCATACTGCATGATGTTTTTATGTTATATGAGACAAAAGTAGTACTTTTGTCTTCAATTCAAAAAGGAATCTATGACGAAAGCTTTATTTTTTGATATAGACGGTACACTGGTCAGCTTCCATACTCACCGTATCCCGTCTTCCACTATCGAGGCTCTGGAAGCCGCCCATACGAAAGGACATAAAATATTTATCGCTACCGGACGTCCGAAAGCCATTATCAACAATCTCTCCGAGCTACAGAAGCGGAATCTCATTGATGGATACATCACGATGAACGGAGCCTATTGCTTTGTCGGAGAACAAGTTATTTATAAGAACGCCATCCCCCAGGAAGAGGTAAAAGCAATGGGAGATTTCTGCGAAAAGAAAGGAGTACCCTGCATTTTTGTAGAGGAACATCATATTTCCGTTTGCCAGCCCAACGAGATGGTAAAGAAAATTTTTTATGATTTCCTACACGTGGATGTTATCCCTACCGTCTCTTTTGCAGAAGCGACCGACAAGGAGATTATACAAATGACTCCTTTCATTACGGAGGAAGAAGAAAGAGAAATCCGCCCGTCAATCCCAACTTGCGAGATAGGCCGCTGGTATCCCGCCTTTGCCGATATAACCGCCAAAGGAGATACCAAACAAAAAGGAATAGACGAAATAATCCGTTATTTTGATATCAGACTGGAAGACACGATGGCATTCGGAGATGGGGGAAACGACATCAGCATGCTCCGTCATGCTGCTATCGGCGTGGCTATGGGGCAAGCTGAAAAGGACGTAAAAGCTGCCGCCGATTACGTAACAGCTCCGATCGACGAGGATGGTATCAGCAAAGCGATGAAACATTTCGGAATTATTTAACAAGGGGGATTTACTCTATTTATCAACATGAGCGTAGACACTAACAACGCAGAGTTTCAAGATGCCTTGAACCTGATTCAATATACACGCCAATCTGTTTTTCTAACCGGAAAGGCGGGTACAGGAAAATCTACATTCTTGCGTTACGTCTGCGAAAACACCAAGAAGAAATATGTTGTACTTGCTCCGACGGGTATTGCCGCCATCAATGCCGGAGGAAGTACGATGCATAGTTTCTTCAAACTGCCTTTTCATCCACTGCCACCGGATGACCCGAATCTCAGTCTCCAACGGGGACGCATCCACGAATTCTTTAAATATACAAAACCGCATCGAAAGTTACTGGAACAGATAGAACTGGTGATTATCGACGAAATTTCAATGGTACGGGCGGATATTATTGATGCTATCGACCGTATTCTGCGTGTATATTCCCATAACTTACGCGAACCTTTCGGTGGAAAGCAGCTGTTATTGGTAGGTGATGTTTTTCAATTAGAACCGGTTGTAAAGAACGATGAACGGGATATATTGAACCGCTTCTATCCTACTCCCTATTTCTTCTCCGCACGAGTATTCGGTCAGATAGACTTGGTATCCATCGAGCTTCAGAAAGTATACAGACAGACCGATCCTGTTTTTGTCAGCGTTCTCGACCATATCCGTACGAATACGGCCGGAGCAGCCGATCTGCAACTGCTGAATACCCGATACGGGAGCCAGATTGAGGAATCGGAAGCCGATATGTACATCACTCTTGCTACAAGACGGGATACAGTAGACTCTATCAATGAGAAAAAGTTGGCGGAACTGCCGGGAGATCCAATCACGTTCGAGGGAGTTATCGAAGGAGACTTTCCCGAAAGCAGCCTGCCTACCTCGCAAGAACTTGTACTCAAACCCGGTGCCCAGATTATCTTTATCAAAAACGATTTCGACCGCCGATGGGTGAATGGAACGATCGGTGTCATATCCGGAATTGATGAGGAAGAAGAAACGATATACGTTATCACCGATGACGGAAAAGAATGTGATGTAAAACGGGAATCATGGCGGAACATCCGCTACCGTTACAATGAAAAGACCAAAGAAATAGAAGAAGAGGTATTGGGCAGCTTTACTCAATATCCTATTCGGCTGGCTTGGGCGATAACTGTTCATAAGAGTCAGGGGCTCACTTTCAGCCGGGTAGTCATCGATTTCACAGGTGGTGTATTTGCCGGAGGGCAAGCATACGTGGCACTCAGCCGGTGCACTTCTCTGGAGGGGATTCAACTTAAAAAGCCCATCAGCCGGGCAGATGTTTTCGTCCGGCCCGAGATTGTGAACTTTGCCGGACGGTTTAATAATCGTCAGGCTATTGACAAGGCTTTGAAACAAGCACAGGCCGACGTACAATATGTTGCCGCCGCACGTGCTTTCGACAAAGGAGACATGGAGGAATGCCTGGAACAATTCTTCCGTGCTATTCATTCCCGTTATGATATAGAAAAACCTGCTCCCCGTCGGCTGATCCGTCGCAAACTGGGTATCATCAATACGCTGAAGGAACAGAATAGGAGACTCAAGGAACAATTACAGGAACAGCAGGAGCGTCTGCGGCAATATGCTCATGAATATTTATTGATGGGTAACGAATGTATTACCCAAGCCCACGATGCACGAGCCGCCATTGCCAATTATGACAAAGCGCTCAGCCTCGATCCCAATTATGTGGACGCCTGGATACGAAAAGGGATTACCCTCTTTAATAATAAAGAATATTTTGACGCGGAAAACTGCTTCAATACTGCCGTAAGCCTCCATCCCGCCAACTTCAAAGCTGTATATAACCGGGGAAAACTCCGTCTAAAACTTGAAAATATGGAAGGGGCTATTGCCGATTTGGATAAAGCCACCAGTCTGAAACCGGAACACGCAGGCGCACACGAACTTTTCGGAGATGCACTGATAAAAGCAGGAAAAGAAGGAGAAGCTGCACTGCAATGGAGAATTGCGGAAGAACTAAGGAAAAAGAAATCATAAAACTCCCCTTTTATCCTTTATTATCAAAAAGTTTTATTAGTTTTGTCTCTTGTATATTCGTCAAACTCTTAAAATAAAAGTAAATGAAAAAAGGTTTGAAAATCGCAGCTATCACTGTAGGAGTTATTATCATCCTCATGCTCCTTCTCCCTTTCGCCTTCCAAGGTAAGATAGCTGATATCGTAAAGACAGAAGGCAACAAAATGCTTAATGCACAATTTGATTTTGAGGGACTTAACATTAGCCTGTTCCGCAACTTTCCACAGGCTTCTGTCACACTCGAAGATTTCTGGCTGAAAGGTAAAGGAGAATTCGCTAACGATACTCTCGTACAAGCCGGAGAGGTTACCGCAGCTATCAATCTATTTTCACTTTTCGGAGATAGTGGCTATGATATTTCTAAAATCTTCATTGAAGATACCCGGCTGCACGCTATTGTATTGCCGGACGGGCAAGTGAACTGGGATATCATGAAGCCGGACACCACAGCAACAGAGGAAACACCTACGGCAGAAGAGGAATCTTCTCCTTTCAAGGTGAAGCTACAACAGTTTGTCATCAAAAACATGAACTTGGTTTATGACGATCAGCAAGGAAAAATGTATGCTGACATCCGCGACTTCAATGCCGTTTGTTCCGGCGATTTGGGAAGTGACCGTACCACATTGCAACTGGAAGCGGAAACCCAATCTTTGACTTACAAGATGAACGGCATTCCTTTCTTGGCAGATGCCAATATTTCCGCTAAAATGGATATAGACGCCGACTTAGCCAATAATAAATATACATTGAAGGATAATACTATCCGCCTTAATGCCATTCAGGCAGGTATTGACGGCTGGGTTGCCCTACAAGATCCCGCTATCGACATGGATTTGAAACTTAATACGAATGATATCGGGTTTAAAGAAATTCTTTCGTTGATTCCGGCCATCTATGCTACTGAGTTCTCAAGTCTGAAAACTGACGGGACTGCTACTCTGACTGCTGCTGCCAAAGGCGTTCTGCAGGGAGATACCGTACCCGCATTCAATATCGATATGCAGATCAAGAATGCCATGTTCCGCTATCCGGCTCTACCGGCTGGTGTAGATCAAATCAACATCAGCGCCAATGTTCAGAATCCGGGAGGAAATATTGACTTGACTACCGTTACCATCAATCCGTTCAGCTTCCGTCTGGCAGGAAATCCGTTCAGTCTGACTGCCAACGTGAAAACTCCAATCAGCGACCCGGACTTTAAAGCGGAAGCAAAGGGCATCCTTAATTTAGGTATGATCAAACAAGTGTATCCACTCGGTGATATGGAGCTGAATGGAACGATCAATGCCGATATGCAGATGTCCGGCCGTCTTTCTTATATAGAAAAGGAACAATATGAACATATACAGGCTGCCGGTACGATCGGATTGACAGGCATGAAACTTCAGATGAAGGATATGCCGGATGTAGAAATCCAGAAATCCCTTTTCACTTTTACTCCGAAGTATCTTCAGTTGAGCGAAACGACCGTCAATATCGGAAAGAATGATATCACAGCCGATAGCCGCTTCGAGAACTATATCGGATATGTACTGAAAGGAACTACCTTGAAAGGAAATCTGAACATTCGCTCCAATCATTTTAATTTGAATGATTTCATGGGTGATTCCGCCGAAGGAACAGACGCAACACCGAATACCGCCACTACAGACTCGGTTGCTACTTCAACCGGAATCTTTGAAGTCCCCCGTAACATTGACTTCCAAATGGACGCTAATCTGAAAGAAGTATTGTTCGATAAGATGGTCTTCAACAACATGAATGGCAAACTCATTGTGAAAGACGGTAAGGTAGACATGAAAAACCTTTCCATGAATACAATGGGAGGAAATGTAGTAATGAATGGATATTATTCTACCGCCAACGTGAAGAAACCGGAGATGAAAGCCGGATTCAAACTGTCGAATATCGTTTTCGCACAGGCTTACAAAGAACTGGATATGATACAGAAGATGGCTCCTATCTTTGAAAACCTGAAAGGTAATTTCTCCGGCAGTATCAATGTATTGACTGATCTGGACGCAACTATGAGCCCTGTATTGGACACAATGCAAGGAGACGGCAGCCTCTCCACCCGCGATCTCAGTCTGAGTGGAGTAAAAGCGATTGACCAGATTGCCGACGCTGTGAAACAGCCGAGTCTGAAGGAAATGAAAGTGAAAGATATGACACTGGAGTTCACTATCAAAGACGGACGTGTGGAAACAAAACCGTTTGATATCAAGATGGGTGACTACAACTTGAATCTTTCAGGTAGTACGGGACTCGACCAAACCATCGATTATACAGGAAAGATCAAGCTGCCCGCTTCTGCCGGTAACATTTCCAAGCTGATGACTCTTGACTTGAAGATCGGAGGCTCGTTTACCTCTCCTAAAGTCAGTGTTGATACAAAGAGCATGGCAAGTCAGGCTGTTGAGGCCGTAGCTGACGAGGCTATCAGCAAACTGGGACAAAAACTAGGTCTGGATTCAGCCGCTACCGCCAATAAAGATTCTGTCAAGCAGAAAGTGACGGAAAAGGCGGCAGAGAAAGCACTGGATTTCTTAAAGAAGAAACTCAAATAAAAAAGGAGAAAAAGGTTATGCTTCTGAAGCTATATGATAAAAATAATAACCCGCAGGATTTACAACGAATCATTGATATCCTGAATGATGGCGGACTTATTATCTATCCCACCGACACGATGTATGCTATCGGTTGTCATGGTTTGAAAGAACGTGCGATAGAACGGATATGTCGCATTAAGGAGATAGATCCGCGCAAGAATAATTTGTCAATTATCTGCTATGACCTGAGCAGTATCAGCGAATATGCCAAAGTCGACAATAATGTATTTAAGCTTATGAAGCATAACCTTCCGGGACCATTCACCTTTATTCTGAACGGAACAAATCGGTTGCCTAAGATTTTCCGTAACCGAAAGGAAGTAGGTATCCGTATGCCGGACAATCATATTATCCGAGAGATAGCACGGCTGCTGGACGCTCCCATCATGACTACCACCCTGCCTCATGAGGAAAACGAGGACTTGGAGTATATAACCGATCCGGAACTTATAGACGAAAAGTTCGGAGATATCGTGGATCTTGTTATTGACGGAGGTATCGGAGGCATAGAACCGTCAACTGTCGTAAAATGCACAGAAAACGAACCGGAAATCGTGCGTCAGGGAAAAGGCTGGCTAGAGGAGAATTGAACCATTTATAATTGTTCATACTCTGATTGTTCATATAGAAAACGGGCTGCATCAACGTTGAATTGATTGCAGCCCGTTTTTATAGAGTATATTCCACTTCTTACTAAATCAAAGACTCTGGATCCAGATGAGCGGATTCAATGTCTTTAAAGTAACGATAGGTACCTACTTTCAGTTCTACCGTAGCAGCATCGTCACAAACGATGATACCCTTTTCGTGCATCTGCAGAGCACTGATAGTCCACATCTGAGTGATAGCGCCTTCTACCGCATGATACAAAGCACGTGCCTTGTTATGACCATTAACGATAATCATCACTTCCTTTGCAGAAAGCACAGTACCGACTCCCACTGTCAATGAGGTCTTAGGCACTTTATTGATATCATTGTCAAAGAAACGGGAGTTAGCGATAATTGTATCCATTGTCAATGTTTTCTGACGAGTGCGTGAAGTCAGTGAGGATCCCGGTTCGTTGAAAGCAATATGCCCGTCAGGGCCGATACCACCCATAAACAGGTCTATGCCACCGTATGATTTAATTTTCTCTTCATAACGTGCACATTCCGCATCCAAATCAGGAGCGTTACCGTTCAAAATATTTGTATTCTCCGGCTTAATGTCAATATGGCTGAAGAAGTTATTCCACATAAAAGAATAGTAGCTTTCCGGATGTTCCTTCGGTAAACCTACATACTCATCCATATTGAACGTTACGACATTCTGGAAAGAAACAATACCCTTCTTATTCAGGTCGATCAAAGCCTTATACATTCCAAGTGGGGAAGAACCGGTAGGACATCCTAATACAAATGGTTTTTCAGGAGTTGGGTTAGCAGCTTTTATTTTTGCAGCAACATAATGTGCAGCCCACTGAGATACAGACTGATAGTCCGGTTGAATAATTAATCTCATAAGTCGATTGTTTTATAGGTTAGTTAATAAATAATATCTCATTCACTGTTTTATCGGTCTTTCTTCAAGCGGTCCGCCATTGCTCGTGCCAGATTTTCGCACTGAGTATAAGTGATATCCCTCATCGCCTGCTTCATCTCCACAGGATCGCCCACTAACTCGAATTTGCTCTTTTCCGCAAATTCAGCCAGACGTTTCACAGCAGCACCTGCCCATGTAAAGGAACCGAAGTAACCTAAATAGCGACCTTTCACCTCACGCAACAGAATCTTTGAAAGCAACGCATCTACTTCGGGGAATAGCTGATTGCTGTAAGTAGGCGAACCGATGATTAATCCTTTATAACGGAAAATATCTGCTATGATATAAGAAGGATGGCTCTTCGTCACATTGTGCATGACTATATTCTTGATTCCTTGTGCCGAAAGCTCTGCAGCGATAGCCTCAGCCATTTGTTCCGTATTTCCATACATACTTCCGTACACAATCACCACACCTTCATCCGCATCATAACGGCTCAGTCTGTCATAGATACCAATCACTTTGGCAATATTCTCTGTCCATACGGGTCCGTGAGTAGAGCAGATAGCAGAAATAGGAAGTCCGCCCAGTTTTTGCAAAGCCTTTTGTACAGGGCTTCCATATTTACCTACAATATTTGAATAATAACGTACCATTTCTCCCCAATATCTGTCTACATTCATGCCAGTATCCAGAAAACCGCCATCCAATGTACCAAAGCAGCCGAATCCGTCACCGGAGAAAAGAATTCCTTCCGTTTCATCAAAGGTCATCATCGTTTCAGGCCAATGCACCATCGGAGTCATATAAAATCGCAGTTTGTGATGTCCTAAAGCTAAGAAATCCCCATCCTTCACCAGATACTGTTCGCCAGTCACTCCGTAGAAGCCTTCAATCATACCAAAGGTCTGCTTATTACCCACAATAATAATTTCCGGGTAATGTTGCTTTATCAATCGGATAGAGCCGGAATGATCCGGTTCCATGTGATTTATAATCAAATAATTGATGGGACGTTCGCCAATCACCTGCTTTATTTTACGCAAGTAGACTTCAAAATAACAGATATCTACCGTATCCACCAATGCCACCATTTCATCATCAATCAGATAAGAGTTATATGAAACTCCATAGGGCAATGGCCACATCGCTTCAAACCGGTGTTTGTTACGGTCATTTACTCCCACATAGTGGACATTTCCTTTAATTCTTGTTTTATGTTCCATTCTTCAGTTATTAAGTGGTAAACTTATCATCTGCAAAAATAATCCTTTTTTCCGAATCCTTATACTTCTTGCCTTGATAAGCATCTCTTTCTTTCATTCTTTTTTGTAAACGTGCCACAAATTCATAATTTTTCAATCCCCAATCCGGTGCTATTAATAATTCTTTAGGAGATTGAGAAACAAAACGTTCCACCACCATATCAGGTCGGAGGTGTTCTATATAATCGATTACCAGATCAATATATTCGTCCACTTCCGTAAACAGATGGAAATCGTCCGGAACTTCAGCATACTCATGCGCCATTCGAGTACCCCGAATTAACTGTAACTGATGAATTTTAAGGGTAGATAGAGGCAATCGGGAAAGGATTCCGGCTTGTTCCACCATCGTTTCATGCGTTTCTCCCGGAAGTCCAAGAATAATATGCCCACCTGTCAAAATACCACAGGCAGCCGTTCGTTCTACAGCCTCCACTGTTTCCGCATACGTATGCCCACGGTTGATACGTTGCAAAGTTTTATCACAAGTACTTTCTATACCATATTCTACCATGAGGAAAGCATGTTTATTCAGTTCTTCCAGATAATGCAACAGTCCTTCCGGCATACAATCCGGCCGGGTTCCAATCACTAGCCCTACAACACCGTCAACCTTTAAAGCTTCTTCATATTTGCGTTTTAACCCCTCCAACTCCGCATACGTATTTGTGTATGCTTGAAAATAGGCTAAATACTTCATCTCCGGATATTTGTGTGCAAAAAAGTATTTTCCTTCCTGCAACTGAGTAGTAATGGACTTCTCCGTCCGACAGTAATCGGGATTAAAAGTTTGATTGTTACAATATGTACAGCCTCCCCACCCTTTCGTTCCATCCCGGTTAGGACACGTAAACCCAGCATTTAATGATATCTTTTGTACTTTATAAGAAAAGTATTTCCTCAAAAACGTTGGAAAGTCATTATATAATATAGGTGTGGACATATTTACTCCCTTCTTTTAGTATTTAATCGGCAAACATAAGAAAAATCAGTGAGTTACAGAAAGTTAGTGCAAAATATCTTCAATATATTAAATATTTCATAATTACCATAAGATAAATTAATAAATATTGCGATTCAAAAAATTATTTAATTAGTTTTGCCATGATTTTAGGCATTGACGGGAGGATACTTGTGAAAGTCTTGTGCAATTTATTCCCCAATTATGATTTCATCTCACCATACCCCATGCAACTCTCGTCAATAAAATTATCCTCTCTATATTCCAAATAAGAATATGGAGAGGATTTTTAATTCATCAATAGAAAACAAATGGCAAAGGAACAAAGAATAGAAAGAAGAAAATTACTAATCTGCATTTTGGTCTTGAACGATACCATGCACCAAACTATTCATGTACATTTCCAAATTAGTATATTTGCCATTTACATCAATCATTTTCTTATTTCCATCCGAGCTATCATTGGGATCTAAGCCATACTCTATTTCCCATTCATCCGGTATACCATCACCATCAGAGTCTATCACACAACGTTTAGTATCCAATGATAATTCCGGCCATGAATTACTTCCTAATTCTATTATATCGTTCGGTGTATTGATATACCCATCTAAATTGCCGGAAGCAGTGTAAGATGCCCCCCGATTTTTCACATCCTTTATAACCAGATTATCTACTTTATCCCTATAATCACAACACCCAACATATTTCATTACTTTATTATAAGCAACTTCTGCCGTATGGGTAGTCACTGTCCCGTAATCCAATGGCTTAGATAATTTCAACCCAGCTTGAGCAGCCCTTGTCCACATATTATCCACTTTGTCATCATTCGTTTGTTGGGCATACACTCCATTCGTCCAATTATCTACAGTCACTCCACTATTACCCTCCATCACATTTCCATCAATGTAAAAGGTTCCCCATTTTTGTGCATACGGTGCAAAAGAAGGGTTCTTCTGAACATATTCCTGTGTATAGATTCCTATTTTAGCAATACGATACTGTACTTTAGAAGAAGCCTTGTCCGTAGCAGGTCCTGGTTTATAATAATTATTCACGAGATTGACATGTTGGTCTTCCCCTCCATAGCAACCTTCACCTGCCCAATTATAAAAAACGTTATTACGAATATCCACACATTCTGTCAGAGCTAACGTAGTAGGACGAGGTCCCAAACGTGGGACACGGCTCTCGCAATGTGCAATCATATTATGATGATAGGAAGCATAATGACCACCCCAGTTTCCTCCAAACCCATGCGGTTTATCTTTCGAAGGAGTATCACGTAACGCCTGAGCAGCCAAACACCATTGCACTGTCGAGTTTTCCATTCCATATACAGATAGGCATTCATCCGTGCACCAACTGATAGAACAATGGTCTACTATAATATTCTTTTTATCCATCCCACCTAATCCATCCGAGTCTAAATTTACATTTCCAGGACGAAAACGCATAAAACGAATAATTACATTATTAGAATTGATTACAAAGTCATAATCAGCAATGCAAATACCACCTGGAGAAGTTTGTCCAGCTATTGTCAAATTATCATTTGTTGTTTTTAACTGAGCTTTTAGTTTAATTGTACCTGCCACATCAAAAACGATTGTCCTTGCTCCTTTTTGAGTAAGCGCCCAACGGAAAGAACCTTTTTGAGGATTAGTAGGATTATCCTCCAATGTAGTAACATGATACACACTCCCTCCTCGCCCCCCTGTAGTACTTCGTCCATGTCCTTCTGCACCGGGGAAAGCTAATAATTGTCCATAATCCAACTTCTTTATTGCAGTAGGAATATTCTCTCCTTGATTACCAAATTCATCATGAGACTCCGTGTTTTCATTAGAACAAGCCCAAACGCCACAAAGAGGTAGAATGGTAATACATAAAAAATAAAAATACTTTTTCATCATTCAAATTACATATTATTAGATTAATGTTTTCTTTCAGACGGCACAAAGGTAAAAGAGTAATGGAAAGAAGATGTTGAAATATTGTTTTTTCTAGAGATACTACTCTCAAAGTACTAAATAACAAAAAATACGAAGCGAAAAACAAATATTACACATAGCAATATTTACATTCATATACTTTTGTAGCGATAAATAAACACAGAAAAAGAAAGTGATACAGCTAAATCAAATTAATAACTATTTATAAACATGCAAAGAATGTCTAACAAAGTGGAAAACATGCGTACCTTGCTGTTAATGCTATTTGCAGCAATATCGCTCAGCGTATCTGCACAAACAATTACTGTAAAAGGTAATGTGAAAGATACCAGTGGAGAGCCTGTTATTGGCGCTTCCGTTGTTGAAAAAGGTAATACGACCAACGGTACGATTACAGATCTGGATGGCAACTTTTCCATCAAGATTGATGGGAAGAAAACATTGGTTATTTCATACATAGGTATGAAAACTCAAGAAATTGCAATTCAAGGTAAAAAAGTAATTAACGTACAGATGACCGATGATTCTAAAGCATTGGATGAAGTAGTCGTAATCGGTTATGGAACAGTTAACAAAAGAGATTTAACAGGATCGGTAGCTTCTGTCAATTCCAAGGACCTGGCAGTTGTTCCGGTATCCAGTGCCACCGAAGCCCTTACTGGAAAACTTGCAGGGGTAAGTATTACAACAACCGAAGGAGCTCCTGATGCAGACGTAAAAATTCGTGTTCGCGGTGGTGGTTCTTTATCCCAAGATAATTCACCTTTATATATTGTAGACGGTTTTCCGGTTTCAAGTATCAGTGACATTGCCCCATCCGAAATACAAAGTATTGATGTTTTAAAAGATGCATCATCCACTGCTATTTATGGTGCCCGTGGTGCAAACGGTGTTATTATCATTACTACAAAAAGTGGCAAAGAAGGGAAAGTACAAGTTGATTTCGGTGCCTCCTATGGTTTCAAAAAGGTTACTAAACTCAATAAAGTTATGAGCCCATACGACTATGTGGCTTATCAATATGAAACCGGAAGAACGGAAGAATACGGTCTTTTTGAAGATATGGATATTTGGAAAACAATGGAAGGTACTGATTATCAGGATGAGATATTCGGACGTACCGGCAACCAAGCCCAATATAACCTGAATGTCAGTGGCGGCAGCAAACAATTAAAATATAACATCAGCTATGCTCACAATGACGAAAAGAGTATAATGTTAGGGTCAGGTTTCAATAAAGACAATGTGAATGCTAAGATCAATTCAGAATTAAACAAGTGGCTTTCTTTAGATTTCAACGTACGTATGAGCTACAGTACACTAGATGGTCTGAGTGGAGGTGCTGACACGAACGAATCAAATGCGGCTAATTCCATTGTAGCCAATGCCACCCGTTTCCGCCCGGTCAATCCAATGGCGTATGACGCAAGTGATGATGAAGCAAATAATGCCTATACCACAAAGAATCCATTAGAACGCCTATTAGGAGTATATAAGAAAAAGACTACTTTCAATCAGAATTATAATGCAGGCGTCAACTGGAAACCATTCAAAAACTTCACATTCCGTTCTGAATTCGGTTACGGATGGAAGTATGAAGATACTGATCAGGTTTGGAATGCCGATGGTGCACAAAATTCAAAGTTAGGCTATAACGGACAACCGCAAGCTGTATTCACTAGAGTTACTACTAAAAACTGGCGTAATGCAAATACATTGACATACGATAACAAAAAGCTGTTTGGAGGACGTGATAGAATCAATGTACTTTTAGGACACGAAGTAAGTAGTAACGAAAAAAAGACATTGGAGAATACTTCTGTCGCATTTCCTACCAGCATGAGCATTGAAGAAGTTTTGTCTACTGCCGGTGCAGGAACAGCATTACCCAATCAAACAACACTTGCTGCCAAAGAAAATCTGCTTTCTTTTTTCGGTCGAGCCAACTATACATTAATGGACAAATACCTTCTCACCGTAACCGTTCGTGCAGATGGTTCCAGTAAATTCGCCAAAGGCAATCAATGGGGAGTATTCCCATCAGCTGCATTGGCATGGCGTATATCTGATGAACAATTCATGCAAAACACGCGCAATTGGCTTTCTAGTCTGAAATTACGTTTAAGCTATGGTACTGCAGGTAATAACCGTATCAATTCAGGACTGACATATACAGCATATTCACTGTCAAGCAATACTGCCCGTGCTCCTTTCTTCAATGGTGATCGCACCAGCATGATGGAATTGGGCAGTTATCTATACAATCCGAAATTAAAATGGGAAACAACCGTCACAAGAAACTTTGGTATCGACTACGGATTCTGGAATAATCGTTTATCCGGTTCTATTGACCTTTATTGGAATACAACCAACGACTTGCTCATGAAAACGGAAATACCGGCTAATGCCGGCTATAACTACCAATACCAAAATTTCGGAAGTACCTCCAATAAAGGTGTAGAACTATCTATGAATGCGATCATTGCTGACAAGAAGAAGTTTGGACTGAATTTTAATTTCAATATTTCCTACAACCGTAACAGGATTGAGAAACTAAATACGGACAATCCGTGGCAAAGTAGCGGTTGGGGCGGAAGTACCATCGCAAAATATGAGGATTTCCGTGTAGAAGAAGGCGGACGACTTGGAGAAATTTGGGGATACAAAACCAACGGATTCTATACAGCCTATGACCCTGTAACAAATCCGGAAGGCGAACTAATCCTAAACGGAACAAACTGGGTATTGAAGGACGGTCTGAAAGACAATAGCGTAAACATTACAGGCGGAAGTTATTTCCCCGGAGGATTAAAAGTAGAATGTGATGAGAATGGAGAACCGATCAAACAAAAGCTAGGTAACACAGTAGCTCCGGTTTATGGTGGTTTTGGCTTCAATGGTCGCGCCGGTAACTTTGATTTCACTCTCTTCTTCAATTTCTCTATTGGAAATAAGATTGTTAATGCCACCAAACTAGCTACCTCATTCTTTGCCGGAACTTCATACGGTTACAACCTGAATGAAGACTTCTGTTCTGGAAAACGCTACACTTGGATTGATCCGACAACCGGCTATAATTTAGGCAAATCTATAAGTTCAGACGCACTTGCTTACTATGGTGGTGAAGCAGGAATCATATCACGCTTGAATCAAATCAATGCAAATGCCAGCATTTACAATCCGGTAGCCGTCACTCAAATGCAGTTGACAGACTATGCTGTTGAAAATGCCTCTTTTTTACGTGTGAACAACATTACCATCGGTTATTCACTTCCTAAGTCATGGATTCGCAAATGTTATATGCAAAACGTACGAATCTACGTAACCGGGTATAATCTTTTCTGCCTGACTAACTACTCCGGTACCGATCCGGAAGTTGATACCAGCAGCAAACGAAATCCGATGACTCCAGGTATTGACTATGCTGCTTATCCGAAAAGCCGTTCATTTGTCGGTGGTATTAACGTAACATTCTAATTCTAACACAAAGGAGATTATTTTATGAAAAAGATAGCAAAGATATTATTTCTGTCCGCCAGCCTTTTCTGTACTACGGCTTGTTCGGACTTCCTAGACCAGACAGCACCATCCGAACAACCCGGAGAAAATGTATTTGAATCTACTTTCTTCACAGAACTGGCAGTCAATAAGCTTTATGGACTTATGACACAAGATGCCACATACTCTCGTGACATACCTATCGTTCTGAGTACAAATTCAGATTGTGAACTGGTTGATGGTCTAGGAACTGATGCCAACAATACAACTCACGAACGTGGTGCAATGAATTACAATGTAAGTCCGGGATGGTCAAAACTGTCCAATGTATGGGATGCTATGTATTCAATTATTGAAAATGCAAATCTGATTGTTGAAGGAATTAATAAGAGCTCCTTATTAACGTCAGGTGACAGTGACCAACGGGCGATGGAACGTTTCAAAGGTGAAGCGTTGACAATACGTGCTATGGTCTACTTTGACTTAATCCGCCTTTTTGGCGATATACCTTATAAAAGCGAGTCTTCCAACCCGGATTTGGGCAATGTTTACTTAGGGAAAAGTGATCGGGATGTTATCATGGATGAGCTGATTAAAGATTTGGAAACAGCAATTACCCTATTACCATGGGCAGGAGAAGTTTCTGCATACACTACAGAACGGGTGACTAAAGGATATGCCCATTCCTTATTGGCAAATATCGCTTTGTCAAGAGCCGGATGGAGTATTCGTGAAGAACAGAAGAACGGCTATGTTACCGCAGACAAAAACTCGGATCCGGTCTATCCTACCCAACGTTGCGATGACGCTACCCGCACCAAGATGTATGAATTGGCACTGAAACATCTGGCAACTGTCATAGATAATGGCACCCACCAGTTAAATCCATCATTCGCCAATGAATGGTATTTGATCAACCAACGCCAATTGGATGAAACTTATCGTGAAAACATCTTCGAAATACCGATGGGATTAGGAGTCAGTGGCGAACTAGGCTACACAGTCGGCGTACGAATGAACGGTTTTAGTACTTTATACGGTGAACAAGGAAACTCCTCCGGTAAACTTAAGATGACAGCTCCATACTTCTGGTCTTTCCAGGATGGCGACCAACGTCGTGACATTACTTGCTGTAACCTGCAATTAAAAACAGAGAACAATGTTCTAAAAGAAAAAATGCTCGGTAATACACCATTCGCCATTTACTGTGGAAAATGGGACATTCGCCAAATGAATGAAGAATGGCGTCAAGTTGCCATCGCTACAGGTAAAGCCAAATGGATGTCCGGTATTAACTGCGTCCGGATGCGCTATTCCCAAGTATTATTAATGTATGCCGAAACCCTAAACGAATTGGCCAGTGGTCCTGACGGAACTTACAACGGAGCCTCCACCCGTATTAGTACCGCTAGAAAAGCATTGGAATTGGTACATACACGTGCATTTGCAGATGCAAACAAATCTGAAGCCGAAAATTATATTGCTGCTATCAATGGAAAGGAAGACTTTTTTGAAGCAATTGTAGACGAAAATGCTTGGGAATTGGCTGGAGAAGGTTTCCGCAAATATGACTTGATTCGCTGGAATTTATTGATTGATAAAATCAAACAGTTTAAAAGCGATTATGAAAGCCAACTGTTTTCTAGTAAGAACTCATATCCGGAAAAAATTTATTTCAACTATTCCAATGACGACAAGACGAGCATAGACATCAGCAGCGTCACTTGGCATGGTATTCCTAGTGGAAAAAGTAGCAGCGATTATGATGACAACAACAATTTTTGGGGAAAGGAACGGACAGATACCAAAGGACAAGCTCAGTTGACAGTCAATTTACCTTCCATTTCCAGTGGACTAGTAGGAGATAATGTAGCAGTTATCAACCGTTACTTACTGCCAATCGCATCTACTACGATCTCCGCTTCTAACGGAATGTTACATAATTCATACGGATTTTCAGACTAATACCTAATCAATAAGTAATCATGAAAAAATTAACACATATTATAAAAACAGGAGCCTTCGCACTCCTCACTTCTCTAAGTGTTGCCGCTTGCATAGACGGTAACGACTGGGAAACCATTAGTGGTAACCGACTGTTCGGTACTACAAGCTTCTCTGTGGAACCGGCTGCAATAACAGCTGAAGCTAAATGGGACGCAACCCCCAATACCGAATATTACATCATCGAAGCAAGCAGGGAACAAATGGATGATAATATGCCAATGGGCAGTGCTTCAGGTAGTATCGTATACGGTGAAGACCAATCAATCAAAAAATCGCCTTATACCCTGACCGGTCTGTTAGGTGAAACGACCTATTATCTACGCATCAAATCCGTAGCAAGTGGAAAAGAATCCCGTTGGATATATTTGGAAGACGGAACATTCGAAACTTCGAAAGAAGAAATATTAGGTATCATTCCAAGCGAAAACATTACGGAAGAAACCATTTTAATTACTTGGGAAGCCGGTCTGGAAGTAACGCATTTCATCATCAAAGCAGGAATAGATGCTCCTATAACAAAAGAAATAACTTCGGAAGAAGTCACTGCCGGACAGAAACTGATTGAAGGATTACTGCCGGGAACAGAATATACATTCTCCATCTATAATGGAGAAATTAAGCGTGGCGAAACTACAGCGATGACAGTAATGCCCGAAATGGTAGATTTCACAAGTGTTACGCCTACCAAAACATCTGTCAGCCTTGTTTGGGATCCCGAAGCTATCCAAACCGGTTCCACGACAGTTTCTCATTATGCATGGTGCGAAGGAGACAGAACACCAAGCGTCAGTGATCATTATACTGCATTAACAGTTGAACAAATCAGTCAAGGACAATTGAATTTTGATGGACTTGAGCCTAGCACAACTTATACAGTAGCTTTAATGAGAGGAACGTACGTTCGTGCACTGACCACCTTTACAACAGTAAAAGGCATTCCTAGTGGATATACCCTTGTTTCAGTTACTGATATCATCACATGGAATGAGGCTATTAGCAAAACCGGAAAGGTGGCTGTCCTTATACCAGAAAACACAGACCTTGATTTAACCGGAATAACTCCCGAAATTCCACAATCTATTACTTCACTATTGATATGGGGAGCTGATATAGAGGGTAATCCCACTAATACCAAACCGAGTATCAAGACTAAAGGATTCAATTTCAACGGAACATTAGGCACTGTAGAATTCTACAATTTACATTTATATTCCAATGGTTCTGCTGGAAACTATATAGTCGATCAGAAAAAAGCCGATAACAATATCACTAATTTTTCTATAGAGTCATGTGTCATTGATGAAGCTCGTGGATTATTCCGTATTAGAAATACCGGAGTTTGGCAATCTATCACAATAAAAGATTGCGATTTAAACGGAATAGGAAGTTATGGACTTTTCGCATTAGAGGGAGGTACTATACAAACAATCTCCTTAAATAATTCCACCTTATATAATCCAACCAAAATTATAAAAGCCAATCAAACTACTGGTATAACCCTCAATATTGATTATTGTACAATATACGGAGCTAGCTATGTATTAATTGACGGTCAATCTGGTAGTATTAATATAAATGCAAGAAATATCCTTGTCGGAGGTTTGACCACAAACAAAGTATTCGAAAAAGGAGCAACCATCGTTACAGAAGAGAATATATTTACAACATCTGAAAGTAGCTACGAAAGCGGAAAATCATGGGGTGAAATGTTGACTATACCAGCAACCGATCTTTTTGAGAATCCCACGAACGGTGACTTCACCGTAAAAATAGACACCTATAAAACTTACGGTGACCAACGTTGGAATAAATAACAATAAAAAGAAAACTTATGAATACAAAGTATATTTATAAAATAAGCAATTACCTATTCATTTGTATGCTGGCATTAGCTGTTTTCGCATGCAAAGACGATGATAATTCAGAAGACACGAGCGCATTGACGCTCGTATCTTCCAACATTACAGAAGGTGCCACACTGGAAAGTAACAGTGGCTATGTAGAACTGACTTTCAACAAGAAAGTTCGCCAAGCCCCCAATACATCCATCACATTCAATGATGCCGATATACGAATTATCATTCTTAATAATGTGGTGCGCTATAAATACAGCACATCAGACAATACGGACTGTACCTTTAAAATACCTTCCGGAGCATTGCTCGATTATAGCGGAAACCCGTATCAGGGACTGACTCTGAATTTCAAGATCATGGAAGAAGCGATCACCCCAAAACTGTTCGACGTTATAGTCGATCCTAATGGAAAAGGTGACTATACCAGTATTCAGGATGCCATTGATGCTGTTCCAAGCAACCGTACGGAACCTTATCTTATTTTTGTTGCGAATGGGACTTATGAAGAATTCATCAATGTTCCCAAAATCAAGCCTTTCATACATTTGATCGGACAGGACAAAGAAAAGACAATCATCGCACGTAAGTTAACCAGTGCCAGCAATGCTACCGGTGACGGCGGAGAAGAAGCATGGCAGTATTCGTGGAGAAACGAGGCTAACCAAAGCCAAAGATTCCAAGAAGCTGTAACTATGATCTATGCTACCGATTTTTATGCAGAAAATATATCTTTTGTGAATACATGGGGAACAGAAAAACTGATCGGTCCTATGGCGGAAGCAATGTACACAGCCAATGACAGAATTGCTTTCTACAATTGTAAATTCAGATCTTTCCAAGATACATGGCAAACCAAAGTACAGTCTTCATCTGAGAATGGTATCAATGCCAGACATTATGCCAGTGATTGCTGGATAGAAGGCGCCGTTGACTATTTCTATGGAAACGGAAACGTATTGATAGAAAACACGACCTTATACAATGTACGCTACGGAAGTGTTATAACTGCCGCTAATCATACTACCGGCACAAATTGGGGATATGTATTCAACAATTGCACAGTTGACGGTATCAACAAAGTAGATCCTGACAAATATGGAACAGAAAGCCTCGACTATCAACCGAGTAAAGGAACCGCTCAAACATTAGGAAGACCCTGGCAGAACAATCCTATCACTGTATTTCTAAACACCAAACTGAAATTCGACATTGATCCTGCCGGATGGAGAGATATGGGCGCCGTACCTGCTTTGTATGCTGAATACAACACGACGGACAAAAAAGGAAAGGCGGTAGATATGAGTCAGCGAAAGACTAAATACACTATCAATGGTACATCATATAATTATGAAGGTAAAACCGAATTAAGTTACTCCGAATACATTAAATATACTTACGAGAACATTGTAAACGGTTCAGACGGCTGGAATCCCAAGAAGTTTATGGAACAATTGGAAACCCCGGAAAATGTATCACTCAACGGAACGACCTTAAGTTGGGACGCCCGTTACAAAGCAATCTGTTACCTGATCTTCAAGGCAGACGGAAGTTTTGAAGGACAAACGACTGACACTTCTTTTACCGTAAGTGATGCAGATGCAACCTACACCGTAAAAGCCGCCAACAAATACGGAACTCTTAGTGAATAAACAATCAATAAAATATTAAAGTTATGCACAAGTTATTATTCGGAGCATTTCTTTCCGGTTTACTAATTTCATTCGCAGCCTGTTCGGAAGACGAAGCGAAACTCACCAACAGTTATCAGTATTTTCCCGGAAATTCAGATAAGACAGAAGAACCTAATGATGAAGAGTTAATAGACTATCCAACACCTGACCGTACCAAAATAGCAGCCTTTCCCGGAGCATTCGGGGCTGGCCGCTACACAACAGGAGGTGCGGGAGGCAAAGTCTACACAGTAACGTCACTTGCAGACAATGGTGCAGTAGGAACTCTGCGCTGGGCACTCAACCAATCTGAAACTCGCACTATTGTATTTGCAGTCAGTGGAATCATCGACCTGCAACAAAACCTGACTATACAAAAAGGAAATGTAACCATCGCCGGACAAACAGCCCCCGGTGACGGTATCTGCCTGAAAAGATATCCGGTTATTCTAGAGGCTGACAATGTTATCATACGTTTCATGCGTTTCCGTCTAGGAGACGAGCAAATCAATAACGAAGAAACCAAAGACGCGGATGCCATTTTCGGCAGGAATCAAAAGAACATCATTATAGACCACTGTTCTATGAGCTGGTGCACAGACGAATGCGCTTCTTTTTATGGTAACACTAATTTCACAATGCAGTGGTGTCTCATTGCCGAAAGTCTTGCCAACAGCATACATCCGAAAGGGGCTCACGGTTACGGTGGCATTTGGGGTGGTTCTCCCGCCACTTTCCACCACAACCTATTAGCTCACCACGTCAGTCGTACTCCCCGTCTATGCGGAAGTCGTTATAGCAACTCGCCCGACAATGAAAAGGTAGACGTACGCAATAACGTATTTTACAATTGGGGAGCAGGCAACGGAGGCTATGCCGGAGAAGGAGGAAATTACAACTTCGTCAACAATTATTATAAGCCGGGTGCTGCTACCAACACGAAGAAAATTGTCATTAACCGTATTGTCGCTCCAGGTCCCGATGATGGAACTAACAACCAGGCAAAAGGCGTATGGGGAGTATTTCATCTGAAAGGAAACTATTTTGACGATACGTCAGCCGCTCTTGACCAAAGCAACAAATCACTTATTGCAGAAGTCAACAATGACAATTGGGTAGGTTTTCAGCCAAACCAGAAAATCAGTGTCAACGGTGTGGACGAAACCATTCCTTATCCAAACAATGATGAAAATGCATTAAAATCACAAACGGAATTTGTTATTTCAAATGATGTCAGTACCTTTACACAATCAGCGCAAGAGGCTTACGCAGATGTATTAAAGTATGCCGGAGCTTCTTATAAACGTGACGCTGTAGATACGCGTATCATACAAGAGACACAGGAAGGGAGCTACACATACCCAGGAAGCAATGGAGGCAAATTCGGAATCATCGATTCACAACAGGATGTAGGCGGATGGCCTACTTACCAATCAGAAAGTGCTCCACTAGATACTGACGGCGATGGTATTCCTGACAGTTGGGAGACAGCAAACAAGCTCAATCCCAATGATACATCCGACGGCGTAAAATACCAATTGAGTGCTGAATACACAAATTTGGAGGTATACATAAACGACCTAGTCAAGAACTTATATCCGATAAAATAAAAATCATATTATGAACAAAGTATTATTAGGAACACTCTGCATATTATTCATGCTTCCCCTTGCTGCAAGTGCTGCAATAATAGGGGAAAATTGTCCTAGTCCCATCGACCGCTCCAAAGTCCCCGCCTTTCCCGGAGCCGATGGAGCCGGTAAATACACCACAGGCGGTGCCGGTGGCGCAGTCTACACCGTCACCTCCTTAGCCGACGACGGTTCAAAGGGAACACTTCGCTGGGCTATCAATCAAAAAGGTCCGCGTACCATTGTTTTCGCGGTCAGCGGGATCATTGAACTCCAGAAATCATTGAAAGTGAATAACGGAGACCTGACTATTGCCGGTCAGACAGCACCGGGCGATGGTATATGTCTGAAGAACTATACATTCTCCATCCAAGCGGACAACGTGATTGTCCGTTTTATCCGTTCGCGTATGGGAGTTGACATCAAGCAAAAAGGTGACGATGCCATGAACGGAACAAAAGCGCATCAGAATATCATCATCGACCACTGCTCCATGAGTTGGAGCACGGACGAATGCGCCACATTCTATGACAACCGTAACTTCACCCTCCAATGGTGTATCATCAGCGAAAGCCTTGCCAACTCCATCCATGAAAAAGGAGCACACGGCTACGGAGGTATATGGGGCGGTCAAGGAGCTTCTTTCCACCACAATCTGCTAGCACACCACACCAACCGCACACCGCGTCTCTGCGGAAGCCGTTATACCGGCAAGCCGGAAGAAGAAAAGGTAGACCTGTTCAATAACGTAATATACAATTACGGCAGTGACGGAGCATACGCAGGAGAAGGCGGTTCGTACAATTTCATCAACAACTACTACAAGCCGGGACCTTTCAGTGCCACCAAAGGTTCTTACAAACGCCTGTTCACCGCATACGCCGATGACGGAAAGAACAATAATAAAGCCGGAGTTCACGGAGTGTTCTATTTTGACGGCAACTATATGGATCCTACCTGTTCCAGCCTGACAGACAAACAAAAGGAAGCTCTCTACAAAGTGAACCGGGACAATGCTTACGGATTGGTTATCAAAAAGGAATTCGCACCCGAAGACGAGGTTCTCTCTTCCAAAATATTTGATATAGCCGAACGCGCCTCATTGCAACCTGCCAAGAAAGCGTACAAGGATGTTCTCGAATTTGCCGGAGCTTCTTATCGCCGCGACGCGGTAGACCAACGCATCGTGGAAGAAACAAAGAAAGGGAAGTATACTTACGAAGGTTCTCATGGCAGCACCAACGGAATGATCGACCAACCGAAAGATGTAGGCGGATGGCCAGAATATAAAACAACCACCGCACCTGCCGACACAGACGGTGACGGTATGCCTGACGAATGGGAGAAAAAGAACGGATTGAATCCGAATGATCCTGCTGACGGGGCGGTTTATGGACTTAGCAAAGAATACACCAATCTGGAAGTCTACATGAACAGCCTGGTCAATCACTTGTTTCCTCAAAAGTAAATTCCGCGATACCACAATCGGATAAAACGCAGGATTAACGCGGATTTTCGCAGATCAGACTCCAGATTAAGAGTTTATCTTTGCGAAAATCCGCGTTAATTCACGTTAATCCGCATTTAAACAAATCCTATTTTCCCTGTTTCTTATCCCTATATTCAGTCGGTGTCATCCCCACTTGCGCTTTGAAACACTTGCTGAAATATCGCGGATCATTAATACCCACCATATACGAAATCTGCGTCATATTAAACTCACCCGTCTCTATCAACTGCACGGCACGCTTCATACGCATCTCCTTTATAAACTCAATAGGCGCCAGTCCCGTCAAGGTCTTCAGTTTCTTAAAGAATTCCGAACGGCTGACTGCCAGTTCACTGACCAGATCATCGACAACCAATTCTCCGTTATCCATATTCTTTTCCATCAGTTCGACCAACTTATCCATAAACTTACGATCGTTGGGAGACATCACCGGAACCTCCGACACCTGTCCGTCCACATCGTTCTTTTGTGCTTCGGAGGTACCCCCGACAACCGTTTCGGACGTTGTGGATACACCGGACAAACTACCGTTCGAGTCCACAACCGGTATATTCAGCAAATTCTCCCGATAGAAACTCTGCAACTTCTTTCGCTGCGACAGCAAGTTCTCCACACGCGCCTGCAAATAAGTCGCACTGAAAGGCTTCGTTATGTAATCATCCGCGCCATATTCCAACCCCTCCAATTTACTCTCGATCGTAGTCTTGGCCGTCAACAAGATAATAGGTATATGGCTGGTCGTCATATCCGCCCGGAGTTCACGCGTCATCTCGATACCATCCTTCTCCGGCATCATGACATCGCTGATAATAATATCCGGTACATACTTCAACGCCTTGCTCCATCCTTCCATACCATCAGCAGCCTCCACCACCCGATAATTCGAAGCGAATATGCTACGCAAAAATACCCGCAACTCTTGATTATCCTCCACTAATAACATCAGTTCCTTAGCGTTTCCCTCTTCCGTTTCCTGTTCTTCTTCCACAGAAGAAGCGGTCCCCACCTCCTCTGCGTCCGCAACCAACCTTTCGGACTGAATGGAGGAATTGGCCAAATCCACCACCTGTCCCATTTCCATCGGAGCGCCGGTATCTTCGAGGATAAACTCAACCTCTTTATCGTAATGTCCTTTCCCTTTCAGGAAATCCACTTTAAAACAACTGCCCTCTCCCAAACGGCTGTCAACACTGATAGTAGCCTGATGCATCTCTACGAGTTCCTTCACCAGCGAGAGCCCGATACCTGTGCTCGCCTGATTGAAAAGATTCTTATCCACCAGATTCTCAAAACGGACAAACAGCGATTTCTTCTTGTTCTCGGCTATACCGATACCTTGATCCTGCACACCGATGGAAACGACTTCTTCATCCTCGCGGATAAAAATCGTAATCATCTTCCCGTTCGGCGTATATTTAAAAGCATTGGAAAGCAAGTTAAACACAATTTTTTCCAGCTTATCCGCATCCACCCAAAGATAAAGATGTTCCTTTTCCGTCTCAAACAAGAAATCAATCCGGTGCTCTTCGGCGACAGCCTCGAAGTTATCCATCACCTTACGGACGAAAGGTACAATATCCACCCGCTGCACCTGCATCTTCATCTTCTTATTCTGAATCTTGCGGAAGTCCAATATCTGATTGACGAGACGAAGCATCCGACTGGTGTTCCTTTCTACCACCACCAACTGCTCCCGTGCGTCGGCCGGCAATTTATCATTCTTCAGCACCTGCTCCACCGGTCCGGCTATCAACGTAAGCGGCGTACGCAATTCGTGGGAAATATTCGTAAAGAAGCGCAACTTAATATCCGAGATCTGCTGCTCTACCGACACCTCATGCTTCAACCGATAAATCGTGAACAGGATATAAACAGCCACGAGGATAATAATCAAAACAAAAAGTACATACATCACATACGCCACAGGGGTCTCCCAAAACGAAGGAAGAATCACTATATCCAACGCACGCTCGTTCTCCACCCACACCCCGTCGCTGTTGGTAGAACGGACACGGAGCACATATTTCCCTTTCGGAAGGTTCGTATAAGTCACACTCCGCTGCTTGTCGGCAAACGTCCACTGCTTTTCAAAACCATCCAGAATATATGAATACTGCACATTCTGCGGATTGGTGTAGTCCAATGCCGCAAAATGAATGGAAAAAATATTCTCGTCATGCGAAAGCACCAACCGGTCTGTATCATCAATATCCACTTTCAGCAACGAGCCGTCTCTGGGGACGACGTTCTCATTGGCTACCGTCAACTTGGAGAATACGATAGACGGAACATAGCTGCTTTTGTGGATAGAATCCGGATTGAAAATAAAGACACCGCCACTGGCACCGAAAAGCATACTCCCTTTGGCAGTCAGCGTAGAGGCCGCCTCACTGAAACGCACCGGAAAAGTAATGCTGCGTTCATCAAAACTCTCGAAGCGTTCTTCCGACGGACTGAACTTGCAAAGCCCGTTCTCAGTACTGATCCATAGATTCCGTTTATGGTCCTCGCGGATGGAAAGCAAAATATCCGAAGAAAGCCCATCCTGCACCGAATAGGACTCGAATTTAGCATGACCGTCTTTGTCGATAGATACCAGCTTGTTGAGACCGCCGCCGAATGTTCCCAGATAAAGTTCCTTATTTTGAGTAGGGATAATCCAATGCACGTCATTGTTGCTCAAACTTTGCGTGTCGTTCGGCACACGGGAGAAATGATGGAACTCCACTTCTTCCGGTTTTTCAAAGTTCTCGTCGAAAGCGATAGCCCCCGTAGTAGTTCCCACCCACAGGCGACCGTTATTGTCGGAAGTAATAAAGCGAGCCTTATAGCAAGGGTCGATAGGATAACCTTTCAGATTATTACGATGATTGATAAACAAAGTCTTCCGGTCCTTGTCCCCCGTGATATAATTGATACCTCCGCCAAAAGTAGCTACCCAAATACGCCCGTGATGGTCTTCGTACACACAATACACGTTATTATCACTCAAACTGTACATATCATCCTCCTGATGAAGATAGCGGGTCAGCCTGTAGGACATACCGTCCGGAGAGGTGGACTCGGCACGGATCAGTCCGTCACCTTTCGTCGCAATCCAAATGATACCTTTTGAATCCTGAATGACGAAATAAGCGGTTCCCCTCATCGGAGTACCGGTGGTAGAGACAGTACCGTTCTCCGTCAGATAACCTTTGTACGTTCTGCGGACATCATACAGGCGGAGCATACCGTCTTTCACTCCTACCCACAGGTTACCCAACTTATCTTCGCACAAAGCACGCACCTCGTTATGCAGAGATTCATGCTCGTGCAATACAGGAATCATCATCGAAAAGGGAACATTGCGATACGTCACCTTTTCCAATCCTTTGGAGTGCGTACAAAGCCATAGATTGCCTTGTTTATCAGAAAAAGCCGAATGAATCTTATTGGAGAAACGCCAGTCGTGACTGCCCAATTCATTATAGAAAGGAACCAGACGCCCTTTTTGCCGGTCGAAGAAAGAGAAACCGCCACCGTATGGATGCACCCAAAGGAAACCGTTCACGTCCTCAAAAATGTGGAAAGCCGGACGCGAACGTTCGGGATTACTGTATTCAATCAGAATCTGTTCACGGGTGACTACTCCTGTTGCCGGGTTGAAATGAGCCACGACACCCGGTTCTTCCTGTTCAAACCAGACTTCAGAAGAACGGTCTACGTAGGCCGAAAGAATCGGACGGTCGGGCAACGCTTTGCAAGTCAGAGAAGAATAATGTACGGCAGCTTTCGTCTTCAGATGATAGGTAAAGAAACCATCCGAGTCCGTTGTGACCACCGTCTGCTCCGGAGCTACTTCGTGAATGGAGGTGATGCGGCTCTTCGTAGGCAGTTCAAACAATGTAAAGTCGCCACCTTCTTTCCGATAAGACCAGATGCGTCCATGATCGGAAGCGAAACGGATGTGTCCGTCATTCTCCTGCGCCGCATAAAAAGCCTGGTTCATGCCACCGTTCTTTCCTTTTGTCTCCGTAAAGTAGGAAACAGGTTCCCGCGTGCCCGGACGAATCAAGCCCAATCCGTTATCCGTCAACAGCCAATCGTTTCCCGCTTTATCCTGATAGACTTTAAAAACATGGAAAGAAGGGAACAATTCCGACTTGCCGGAGTAAATATCCCATGTCAGGCGGTTATTTTCTTCGGGATGGGTCAGGATACGGATCGCTCCGTCATTGTCGGTCAGCAACCAGACAGTCCCGTTCGGCATTACTTCAATGGTATGTACATTGAACGTACTTCCCTCTTCTCCCGCAGCGGGCACTTGCTCGAAAGTCTCCGTTCTGGGATCGAAGCGATGGACACGGTTGTCGTATGTCAGCAGCCAGAGGAAACCATAACAATCTTCATACATATGGTCTACCCTGTTATTGGTCAGACTGATGTAATCTCCCTGACGTGCCTTATAGGTCTTGAAAGTGTAGCCGTCAAAACGGTTGATACCATCCCAAGTAGCAAACCACAAATTGTCTTTATGGTCCTGAAGGATGTTCATGACTGTGTTCTGCGACAATCCGTCCTCTGTAGAATAGTGGGTAAAGAAGCAATGTTGCTGTGTATGTGCCGTGAATACGACAGCCAACAATAGAATTACGGAAATTAAGATTTTCTTTATCATATATCACTCGATTCTGTGCCGTAAAGATAGAAAAATACTTGCATTTTGGCGCTATCTTCAACAGCTATTTTGCAGAATCGGGAGATATAATCAACGTTTCACATCCAACAACCGGTTTCCGTCCCTCACCGGATTCCAACCATCGTCTCCTGCCAGCACTGTTACCGGCTCATAACCTTTCAGATTTTTCAACTGACGGGAGAATGCCGCACGTGCTTGCGGATTGGCCCCTGCGCCCTTACTGCCATATTCGGCATAAAAGACTGTCTTTTCGTTTTCCTTCTTACCCCAATTATTCCAGCCGACAGGAAGAATATGTTTACCCAGTTCGCAGCGAATAAATACAGCCTGTGCATAAGGTCGCCAGGGACGTGACAAATAGACCTTTGTAGCTTCCGCATCAGCCGTCAGCCGACAGTCGTAGAAAACGTAACCGTACTTCTTTCCTTTATCGGTAGAAGGAGCAGTGACGTAGCCATCCCCCTTGCTGTGAATGCGGCAACGATTGAAGACAGCCGTAGACCAGCCGAAAATAAAATCGACCGTGCCTTCGATGTAGCAGTCCTCATAATATTGGCGGCTTTGCTTGCCGTATGTGTAGAGTGTATCCTGGAAGCCGAGAAAACTACAGTTCTTAAAATAGGCACGGTCGGCAGAAACAAAACAGGCAACTGCTTGCCCCACGGGACCTGCAGAGTTCTCGAAGGTGATATTCTCGGCATAAAAATCAGGAGCATAGATGTAACAGCTGGACGAACCGGAAGTTCCCATGTTCTCACCGAATACGTTCTTCTTGTTTGCGAAATCGTCATTGGTCAGTATCGTACCATCTTCGCCAATCAGGGAGATATTAATCTTACTTTCGGGGATGATTATCTTTTCTTTGTAAGTGCCTTTGCGGACAAGGATTGTGGTACGTACATTTTTGCGAAAGTCGGGGACAGCATTAACGGCTTCCTGCACAGTGAAGAAATCACCACTGCCGTCTTGAGCCACCACATAATCATAATGACGGATACATTTCGCCAATTCCGGAATCTCTTTGCCGATGGCTTTCACCGCCAATCCCGCTACGGTTCTTGCCCCATAGATATTCAAATGAGTATTGTCCTCACGTCCCTTCGGAAAGGCCGGAACCCGATTGGGTTCTACAAACATGAACAGCTTTTTCGACTCTACGGGACCAAGTCCCTGCACCAAGTCGTGCGTGATTTTATTCAAGTCGATGAAGGTCACTCCCAACTCTTTGGCAACATTGCGGGGAGAATCCAGATAGGCCCCATGAGTATCGAACAGAACGGTTCCTTCTTTGGGCTGCTCTTTGGATGCACCGGGTATCCGTCGGATGTCTTCCGCAATAGAAGCGTCTTTCGGCTGAACAAAGTTACGACGGACGATGGAATTGAATAGTACGGGGATACCGCCTTTCGCACGGGTTTCGTTGACAAACCGACGGAGATTATCGTCGAAAGTAGTTCCCGGATCGGTATGACGGGTAGAATCCGTTTTTTCATCATTATGCCCGAACTGAATAAAGACATAATCTCCTTTCTTCACTTTAGAAATCACTTTTTCCCAACGTCCTTCAGAAATAAAGCTTTTAGAACTGCGCCCGTTGACGGCATGATTGTCTATCCGTACATCTTCGGAAAAGAAACCGGGAAGCACCATTCCCCATCCCCTTTCGGGATTTCCCCCATCCATCTTTTTATTTGCCATCGTCGAATCACCGATCATAAAGATAGTGACAACAGGTTTATCCGCACGGAATGCAGACAAAAGAATAAAAGCCGCCGCCAGCAGCCATATCATTTTATTTCCTTGTATTTTCATACTTATCTTACTTTAATTATACTACTCTCCTACATACAAAAAAACGTTTTCCTCTATCACCTATCACCGTGAAGCCAAGTGCTTATCACCGTAAAGATAAGTGTTTGCCGGTACAAAGCAAAGAGTTTCAAGCAGCCGAACAGAAAGTTTCTCACTGATGAAACTAGAGTTTCTTACCGGTGAAACTACAGTTTCACGCCGATGAAACCGAAGTTTCATGCCGTGAAACAAAAAGTTCGCTGTGGCGAAACAAGTGGAAACAAGTCGGCAAAGGACCGTTTACCCCATTTCTCTTACTTGTAAGGGTACCAATTGCTATTTTCTTTGAAAATATTCTCCGGTGTATACCTCAAGGCTTCCTTCTTTGTAAGCTGTTTGCCCCATGCCACACGTCCCGATGTATCCGCACCGTCTCCTGTGTTTCCAAATTCCGCATAACGGGCTGTTCTCTCATTCTCCGGATTCTTCCAATTATGCCAACCTTCGGGACGGATATGTCCGCCAAACTCACAATTAATAAAAGCCGTAGCGGCATATGGACGCCAAGGACGGCCTAAATAGACCTTTTTCACTCCGGGAGCAGCCGTCAGCTTGCAGTTTTTAAAGACATAGCCGAATTCTTCATTTTGAGGAGTCGAAGCAGCAGTGATATACGAATCACGTTTGCTATGCAGCTCGCAATACTCAAAAAGTGCAGTGGAAGGACCGAAGATAAAATCAGTAGTACCTTCTATATAGCAGTTGGTAAACAGCAAACGGCTACCCTCCGAGCCTGTATAAATGGTATCTTGATTTCCAAGAAAGCGGCAGCCGACAAACATCAGCCGGTCTCCTTCGGTATGGAGGGCAACTGCCTGCCCCAAAGGAGCGGCATTATTCTCAATCGTCAAGTCCTTGAAAGTGATATCACTGCCTTCCACTTTCACGGTGTAGGTACGGAATGTTCCCATCTTATTGATATTGGCATGATCATCATACGTAATAATCGTCTTTTCGGAATCTTCACCTACCAGTTGCACGTTCTTCACCCACGAAGGAATCACTAGCTTTTCTTTATATACCCCTTTCTTTATATAGATAGTCACCGTATAATCCATAAAGGCGCGTACCGCCTCCACAGCGTCCTGGATATTACGATACTTACCCGTTCCATCACGTGACACAACCAACGTGTCTTGCTTTTGCTGTTGCTCATAGGACAAAAGACGTTCATATTCCAAACTCGCCATTATGAACGGACCTACCGCCTTCGGGTCATTATTGCGAATCGTTTCATTGATATAATAGTCATAATCGCCTGAACGGTATACTTTTCCTCCCAATCCTGCCACCGCGCAAGCCTTCGTGACAGTTACCACTCCATTCTTGTCCACTTCGATAAAATTATTCAGGAAACCTTTATAGCCTTTCAGCGCCACATTCAAATATGATTTATCAATATATCCCAGCCGTACCGCCTTGAACAAGGAATAAATAAACATAGCAGAGCAGGAAGATTCCACATAATTCCCCTTATCCCCGCTTCTGTCCATCACCTGATACCATCCTCCGGTCTTCGGGTCTTGAAGTTTCCTCACTTGTACGGCAACATTATTCAAAATATCCAGCAGAGAATCTCTTCCGGCTTCATGCTTCGGAATAAACTCCAGCGCATCAACCAAAGCCATCGCATACCACCCCATCGCACGTCCCCAAGTGTGCTTGGACTGCCCCGTGACGGGATCCGCCCAACGTTCGGTGCGGCTCACGTCCGTCGCATGGCGGTAAAGTCCATTCTTTGGATCGTATGTGTGGCGGGCACAGGTTACAAACTGATTGATTACATCCGCATAAGCCTGCGGAAGATTATTGCGGAACGCATATTCCGCATAGAAAGGAGCTCCCATATAAATGCCGTCCAACCACATCTGATGCGGGTAAATCTTTTTGTGCCAGAAGCCGCCATCCGCATTGCGAGGCTGCCCTTCAAACTGGCTGTAAAGCAAGTCGAGCGCTTTCTTATACTTAGGATTCTTCGTCTGCTCATAAATACGGAAAAGGATTTTACCGGAGTTGATGCGGTCGAGACTGTAATCGGTCAGCTTATAAGCGGTAATCGTCCCGTCTTCATGTACCATTGTGTCCGCGTAAGCGATGGCGTAATCACGAATCTTCTCATCGCCATACGCATCATATACATCAAGCATAGCCCCCAATTCAAGTCCGTGACAATAGTCCCACTTCAACTTCGGCTGGAAATCGAGCTGCCAGGATTCGGGGCAACGGATCATTTCCGATTCAGTCATCCTCACCGACCAGGGCAATTTACTGTCTAATTTGCTGTCTACCTGCTGAGCCGACAAGACTAAAGGAACGGTTGTTATGAATAAAAACAATATAAAAAAATCAGAAAAGAGAGTTCGTCTCATGGATTGCTATTTTAAGGATTAAACATTCAGGTCTTTTCACGGTACGAAAGTAGCGCTTTTCCTCCAAATCCTATAGGATTTTTTAGTCAACTAGGTGTATTTTTTGTTTTTCGTGCACGGAAACGACTAATTTTGTGCACGTAAACGTCAAAAATGTCCATTTTTGATGCAATATCTGATAAATTAAGAGTTTCGTTTTGGAAGAAAGCGGAAAAGGTCGTACTTTTGGCACGGTTTACAACTAATACCCTCTGGGGAAACACAGTAATATATCATTAAAACAGAGAAAAAAGAACAGAATGGAAGAAGTATTCAAGTACATTATCGGTCTTGGAGCGGCAGTAATGATGCCGGTCATTTTCACAGTCTTAGGAGTATGTATCGGTATTAAACTACCGAAAGCGCTGAAAAGCGGTTTATTAGTAGGTGTCGGTTTCGTCGGTTTGTCGGTAGTCACAGCGTTGCTTACCAGCAGTCTGGGTCCTGCACTGAGTAAAATGGTAGAAATCTACGGATTGGAATTGGGTATTTTCGACATGGGTTGGCCTTCTGCGGCAGCAGTAGCCTATAATACATCTGTCGGTGCTTTTATTATTCCGGTTTGTTTGGGGGTCAACTTGCTGATGCTGCTTACCAAAACGACACGCACTGTCAACATTGACCTTTGGAACTACTGGCATTTCGCTTTTATCGGAGCGATCGTTTATTTTGCTTCCGACAGTATTCTTTGGGGATTCTTCGCCGCTATCATCTGCTACATCATCACGCTTGTAATGGCGGATATGACTGCTCCCGCTTTCCAGAAGTTTTATGACAAAATGGACGGTATCTCTATTCCTCAGCCGTTCTGCCAAAGTTTTGTTCCATTCGCTATTGTTATCAATAAATTACTTGATATGATTCCGGGATTCGATAAGTTGAATATCGATTCGGAAGGTATGAAAAAGAAATTCGGACTGATGGGCGAACCGTTGTTCCTGGGTATCGTAATCGGTTGCGGTATCGGAGCGCTGGGTTGCGCAAGCTGGCAAGAAGTAGTGGACAGCATTCCCGGCATTTTAGGATTGGGTATCAAGATGGGAGCCGTAATGGAATTGATTCCGCGTATCACCAGCCTCTTTATCGAAGGTTTGAAACCAATCTCCGACGCTACCCGCGAGTTGATTGCCAAGAAATATAAGAACAGCACCGGTTTAAGCATTGGTATGAGTCCCGCTTTGGTGATCGGACATCCTACTACACTGGTGGTATCTCTGCTTTTGATTCCTGTCACTATCTTCCTGGCTGTTATCCTTCCGGGCAACCGTTTCTTACCGCTAGCTTCTCTGGCAGGTATGTTCTACTTGTTCCCGATGATTCTGCCTATCACAAAAGGCAATGTGGTGAAATCATTCATCATCGGTCTGGTAGCCTTGATAGTAGGTCTGTACTTCGTTACAGAACTGGCAGGATTCTTCACACTGGCTGCCAAAGACGTATATGCAGCTACGGGTGACCCGACAGTAAATATTCCCGCAGGCTTTGAAGGCGGCGCGCTCGACTTCGCTTCCAGTCTCTTCTGCTGGGGTATCTTCCACCTGACTTACAGCCTGAAGATTGTCGGCCCGGCTATCCTTGTGATACTTGCGCTCGGAATGGCTGTTTACAACCGTATCCGCATGACTAGAAAAGATGCGAAAGAAGCATTAGAGAACAAATAATCAATGACATAATAATAATCCAATAAAAATTCGAAATATGAAAAGAGTAGCAATTGCAATGATGTTGGGTATCGCAGCCATGTCTGCTTCAGCCCAAGTAAATTACAAGATGCAAGTGGCTTGCAATCCGCAAGACGTGAAAACGTATGATACAAACCGCCTGCGTAGTAGCTTCCTGATGGAAAAAGTAATGGTTCCGAACGAAATCAACGTTACATATTCCATGTATGACCGTTTTATCTTCGGTGGAGCAGTTCCTGCAACTAAAGAGCTGGTATTGGAAACTATCGACCCGCTGAAAGCTAAATTCTTTTTGGAACGCCGCGAACTGGGTGTTATCAACATTGGCGGTGAAGGTATCGTAACCGTAGACGGTAAAGAATACACATTGAAATTCAAAGATGCTTTGTACATAGGTAGAGGCAAACAGAAAGTGACTTTCAAGAGTAAAGATTCAAGCAATCCTGCTAAGTTCTACATCAACTCGGCTACTGCTCACAAGGAATACAAGACTCAGTTGATTACAATCGACGGACGCAAAGGTTCTCTGAAAGCGAACTCTTTCCCTGCCGGAAAGATGGAAGAGAGCAACGACCGCGTTATCAATCAGCTGATTGTCAACAACGTGCTTGAAGAAGGTCCTTGCCAATTGCAGATGGGACTGACAGAATTGAAACCGGGCAGCGTATGGAACACAATGCCTGCACATACTCACAGCCGTCGTATCGAAGCATATTTCTACTTCAACGTACCGGCAGACAATGCAATCTGCCACTTCATGGGCGAACCGCAGGAAGAACGTATCGTCTGGATGCAGAACGAACAGGCTATCATGTCACCGGAATGGTCTATCCACGCCGCTGCCGGAACCAGCAACTATATGTTTATCTGGGGTATGGCGGGTGAAAATCTGGACTATGGAGACATGGACAAGATTAAATATACAGAAATGCGCTAATCGTTGCGCAGCTCTGAATTACATATCAGTAAGAGAATGTGTTAATACGCAGATTAACGCAAATTATCGCAGATTGTTTTAATTATATATAGGTTAACCAACGGCCTATAAAATTACTTCTGTGATAATCTGCGTTAATTTGCGTTTTATTATTCGTTATGACGCCCCCTTTGAAACAAATTACATACATAATGTAACGGATAATACATGAATTCGACCAATTTTTACAAATGAAATCCAGTCGAAATACCGACCTTTGTCAGCGAATCAAAATCTATTTAAATCCATTATCATGAATGCATTTCAAAAAACAGGCGAAAAGATGACAAACTACAGATGGACCATCTGTGCTATGCTATTCTTTGCTACTACAGTCAATTATCTCGACCGACAGGTTCTTTCATTGACCTGGGACGAATTTATCAAACCGGAATTTCATTGGAATGAGGTACACTATGGTACGATCACTTCCGTATTTTCTATTGTCTATGCCATTTGCATGTTGTTTGCCGGACGCTTTGTCGACTGGATGGGAACCAAGAAAGGGTATCTCTGGGCAATCGGTGTATGGTCGGCAGGTGCTTGTATGCACGCACTTTGCGGAATCGTAACCGAGCAATACGTAGGTATGCACAGCGCAGCCGAACTGATCGCCGCTACCGGAGACGTCGTTGTCGTGCTGGCTACCGTAAGTATGTACTGTTTCCTGGCTGCACGCTGTATCCTTGCACTTGGTGAGGCCGGTAACTTCCCTGCAGCTATCAAAGTAACAGCCGAATATTTCCCGAAGAAAGACCGCGCTTATGCAACTTCCATTTTTAATGCCGGTGCTTCTATCGGTGCTCTGATCGCTCCCGTATCTATCCCATTGCTCGCCAAGGCTTGGGGATGGGAAATGGCTTTTATCGTTATCGGTGCTCTCGGCTTTATCTGGATGGGAATGTGGGTATTCATGTATACTTCTCCCGACAAGAGCAAGCACGTCAATAAAGCCGAATTGGACTATATCGAACAAGATAAGTTTGAGGAAGGTGAGATCCCCGCAAATGCAGAAGTAAAGAAAGAAAAGAAAATGAGCTTCCTCCAATGCTTCACATACAAGCAGACATGGGCTTTTGCCGCCGGTAAGTTTATGACCGACGGTGTGTGGTGGTTCTTCCTGTTCTGGACTCCATCTTATCTGAACACCCAATTTGATATTAAGACATCCGATGGATTGGGTATGGCATTGATTTTCACGTTGTATGCTGTGACCATGTTGTCTATCTACGGTGGTAAACTTCCGACTATCTTTATTAATAAGACAGGTATGAACCCGTATGCTGCCCGTATGAAAGCGATGTTGATTTTCGCATTCTTCCCATTGGTAGTATTGTTGGCACAGCCGTTAGGAACACTTTCTCCGTGGTTCCCGGTTATTTTAATCGGTATCGGTGGAGCGGCTCACCAATCATGGTCGGCCAATATCTTCTCTACGGTAGGCGATATGTTCCCCAAAACCGCAATTGCAAGTATTACAGGTATCGGCGGTATGGCCGGTGGCGTAGGTTCTATGCTTATGCAATACGGTGCAGGCGTATTATTTGTGCATGCTGACGAAACCCACATGACATTCATGGGATTTGAAGGCAAACCTGCCGGATATTTCATCATGTTCTGTATCTGTGCAGTATCTTACTTGCTCGGATGGGTGATTATGAAAGCATTAGTTCCGAAATACAAACCTATCGTATTGGATTAATTCATCCACATACGTTAGATAACAAACAAGAGGGGGAACTCATCACGAGTTCCCCCTCTCTCTTGTATTAACAATAAATTTCTTTGAAAAAGAAAAAAATAAAAAAGCCTCTTCTCACGAAGAAGGCTTTTTAGGTTTACTTATTCTGCACCATCTTCCTGCAATATTTTCAATTGCAACACTTGAGATGAAGTGTCATTGCATTCTCATAATGAAGAATAGTAAACGTTAAGATGAAAAAAAGGGAAGTCTCACGACTTCCACAATTCTTCTAACCTTAAATCTAAATCTCTATGAAAAAAACGTGTTGCAAATATAGGCGTTTGTTCAACATAGAGGTGTTAATGAATCGCATAAAGAGAGAATAAAAACTAACATCTGCAAAAATTAGCAAATCACTCTTTATGCTCCATTAAATTTAATAAACTTTCGTAGAGTGGATTGGACTTCAGATACTTAGGGACTCCTGTCACAAACATCTGTTTTCGCGCACGGGTAAGAGCTACATTCAGTTTACGATCAATCAGCGTACCGTCTTCTTCTGTTAAATTCGATACAAACTTTAATTGAAAATAACTGTTGATGCAACAGGAATAGATGATTACATCCCGTTCGCTCCCTTGAAAACGCTCGACAGTATCAACCATAATCCGGTTCAGAGCCGGAATGCCCAATGCGGCTATTTCTTTTTTAATCAGTGCTATCTGACTTCTGTAAGGGGTAATGATTCCCAACGTACGCGCCTCATCGAAATCTATCCGGCAATCCTCATAGATACGGGCAACCAAATCCGCTACAATACGGGCTTCCGAATGGTTTATTTTCGTAGATGTTCCTGTCTTCTCCGGTATGGAAGGATAAAAAGCCAGACGACAAACAGTATCGGAGTCTTCCAGTTGGTGAGGCAATCCGACGGGAATCAGACGCCCTCCATAAAAAGCACGGTTGGCAAACAGAGCCACTTCGGGATGCATACGACCTTGACGGCAAAGCATATCGTAGGAAGGATGAGAGGTCAGGGATGACTGACGAGCGGTGCAGTTGCGGTAGAGACGTTCGAACAGGGAATCTTTCAAGTTGGTCAGTCCGATAGACATCAAGGACTCCTCGTAGATAGCGGACTGTTCAGAACTTTGCAGCACAACGGCAGGAAGTTGCTTATGGTCGCCAATCAGGATAAATTTATCAATGGCATTCCCACCCTCTTCGCCACGTGCACAAAGAATGCCTAATAGCTGAGGTTCCAATATCTGTGTAGCTTCATCTATAATGGCAACATTAAAATGTTTCAGACGGAACAATTCCGGTTTGCCGGAAATAGCCGCTACGGTTCCTACAATGATGCGGCAACTCCGAATACGCTCGTAAACTTCCGAACGGCGGTTGCAGGAGGCTAATTCGTTTTCTATCAGATGAGTGCGGTAAGTCTCGTCGCACGACAATTCACTTCCCACACGGATAAAATCAACGGCAGGACGAATGGAAGCAAGCGATTTGCATATCTCGTCGACAGCCCGGTTCGTATACGAAAGCAGAAGGATTTGAGCGCCTTTATCCGCATGGAATGTTTCAACCATCTTCTTTAAGGCACAAGAGGTCTTTCCGGTTCCCGGAGGACCGATAAGAAGAAAATAATCTTGTGCGGCTTGCGCTTTCAATGCGACACGGGTGAAGTCGTCTTTCGCCTGTGAAACAAGAGAATCCAATGATTCGTCGAACTTCGGCGGACGCTGGGCCAGCAATAAGTCGCGACGTTCCTGTGTTGCAGAGAGATAAGCGTACAATCCTTGATACATGGAGCGGAATGTCGTATCCATCGTGTCATGTTCTATCGCATAAAGGCTATCGGCAGGGAGCACCGAAGGATTCTGCTGTGTAGCCCGAAGGCGGATACTTATTTCATGATCGGTCAGATGTTCGATATTGCCCTTGAATACCATTTTATTGGTTACATTATCCGTCCCGCAGTTTCGTTCATAGAGGATAATGGCATCACCTTGACGGAAATTAGGAAGTACGTTTTGTATATCATTGTCCGCTACTGTCTCCGGCAGTTCCTTTTCTTCGAAATCGGAACGTACCAATAATAAATAAGCTTTATGCTCGTCGGCGGCATGATTTTCACGAATCCGCAAATTATAGATAATCTCACCGGCTTCGCATTTCTCGGCCAATGTGGAAAGCCACAAGGAAGCCGCACCCGTACGCCCTTCATAATCCACATCACCGGACTTAGAAGTATAAAGTTCTTTCGTCAGAAAATTATAGACCGCATAAAAATAGCTCTTTTCTATGGCGGAAAGCCTCTGCAACTTCTCCTGAAAGCGATCAATGGGCGGCCGCAAATAGGTTTCCCAGAAACGTCCTCGCAAGCCACGTTCATTCAATGTGGAAGCATTGATCTCCTCTAACTTCCGTGCAGTATATTCCGGATTGTTATGCAACTGGATACCATATTCATCGGCTACGATCCGGTTGCGCAAATCAATCACACGGCGCACCATTGCCCAAGAAGGCCGTGAAGGGTAAAGAAGCGGATAACGGGTATAAAGCAAATAGGCTTTTACTTTCCGGTGATCCATCCCCATAGAGTATTGCAATACTGCCTGATAAAGCAACATCTGCACCTTGTTGTTCTCTTTCGGTTCCACCTTGCCGCGGATAGCGTACTCGTCAGCTTTACCCGATTTCATTTCGATGAAGGAGGACATATCCCGTTGCATATAATCAAGGCGACCTTGCAGTCCGAGCGCTTCGCAGATATAAGAAGGTTCAAGCACCGCATCCGTCTTGTCCAATTCGTATCCGGCAGTATGAAAAGTATCATTCACCGTTTCGCGGATATGCTCGAAATGCAATTTGCAATCATCAAAGAATTGACGTTCCTTCTCTCTGTCCCGCAAATCGGGGCAAGCCGCCAATTCGATGGGATAGCGGCGGAAAGCCTTTTGCATACAAGTCCGATAATCAATATCCTCGTTCGGCGCATGAATCCATTCATCCAGAAAGAGATTGGCAATATTTCCCAGTAACAGGGGACGGGCATTCTCAATCGGTTGCATTCGGGAAAGGAAGTAGTTTCCCGGATGGTGTCCGTAATCGCGGAAACACTCTGCAAGCGAACTGATATCAATCAGATAATCCGGTTCGAGAACGATAAAAGAAGGGGTAAGGATTCCCGCCTCATCTATCGCAACGTCAAGCAGATTCATCTGGGCATGTTGCCAAAGCAGCTTACAGGTTTCTGCAAACTCTTCGTTTATTTGAGGTATATTATAGCGGACAAGATAGGGTCTCTCCGATACTTCGTCCAAAGGAGTCACATACAGATATTGTTCGTCCGCATATTGAAAACAGACACGCATTCGCCGAACTCGTTCACGGGCAGGAGGGGCAACCAGATAGGTAGCGTCCGCACGGGGAAGCAAACGGTATAACTCATCCGGAATATTCTCTCCCGAAAGTTTGCGGACCAGAAAGGCCAGTGTTTTAACATCCCGCAAGAGTTTTTCCCTGTTCGGTTCGAGACAGCGGTTCAGGATTTGATTGGAAGTCAGGCGGAAAGTATGAAGCCGGTTCTGCTCTCCTACCGAAAGTCCGGTCTTGGCAGCAATAAAACTGATTCGCGCCGAGAGGTCGGTCATTTGCAAACTGCCGCTCTGCATTTGCGCCCGGCAAATACGTTCGAGCAAGTCGCGCATCTGCTTGTAACCAACGGTCAGTTCATCCTCTCCCGCCTTGCAGACTGCTAGAAGTAATTCATAAGATTCTATCGCTTCACTCTTCTGACAGGGCAATTTCATCTTCTATTTCCTCTTCGGTTTTCTTCTTATCCTTTATCATCAGGATACTCATTTCGTATAGCAGATAAAGCGGAATAGCGACAACACTCAATGTAAACGGATCGCCTGTCGGAGTAATAATGGCAGCAGCTATCACAATGATGACAACCGCATGGCGACGGTACTTCCGCAAGAAAGACTTATTGACTATTCCCAGCAGGGATAGCAGCCAGGTCACTAACGGCAATTCAAAAGCTAGCCCCATACAGAGTACCAACATCATAAAATTGTCGATATAGGAATTGAGCGACAGAATGTTCTCCACTTCCGCACTCAACTGATAGGTGGAAAGAAAACGGAGCGTCAACGGATAAACCATAAAGTAACCCAGCAAAACACCAACAAAGAACATCACCGTTCCAACTGTCAGAGCTTTACGCACTCCTTTCTTTTCATTGGGATAAAGGGCAGGACCGATAAAGCGCCATACTTCAAAGAAAAGATAAGGCATGGCAGTGACTACCGACATCCAAAAGGCTGTCGACATATGTATAAAGAAAGGAGCCGCCAAGTTGATATTGACCAGCTTCACTTGAAATTCTTGTGTGAAGAAATCATCGGTCAAATCAAGCGCCTGACCGATATGCCGTAATAAATCGTAGAATATGAAATCATTGTGGCAAGGCGCCAATATCACATGATCAAAAAGGTAAGGCATAGCAATAAAATAACCTATTGCCAATACAAACCAAACTCCGATCACCCGGAAAAGTACCTTGCGCAGTTCATCCAAATGATCCCAAAAGGTCATTTCTGCCATCCGTACTTGCTTTACTTACTTGAGTCCGCCGGTTTGTCCAGGTCTTCTTTTGCCTTATTTATTTCCTCTTTCGCATCATTCACTCCGTCTTTGAAGCTCTTCACTCCTTTTCCCAAGCCACGCATCAATTCAGGAATTTTCTTTCCGCCAAAAAGAAGAAGGATAACCAAAGCGATAATAATCCATTCGGACCCACTAGGCAAAAAGCCTAACAATAATAAGTTTGTCATAAGTTTATTTGATAAAGAGGTTTTTATTAGTCGGTACAAAGATAATTATTTTCATCACAGATCACACGGATTAACACAGATTTTTATTCACCACAGAGGACACAGAGGGCACAGAGTCCTTTTTTCATAATACGCTGTCAGTATCCTCAGTATCTGATTTGTATCTTTGAAAAAACTCCGTGTCCTCTGTGGTGAACTAATCCTGATAATATATCCGTTTCACCCGCGTCGATATGCTAGTCAGCACTTCGTACGGAATCGTATCCAGCTTGTCGGACAATACTGTGATCGGCAGGTCGTCACCAAAGATTATAGCTTGGTCACCTTCACGGCAGTCGATGTCCGTAACGTCTATCATACAGACATCCATGCAGATATTGCCCACATAAGGGGCTTTCTTGCCGTTCACCAGACAGTAAGCATTTCCACGCCCCAAGTGTCGGTTCAGGCCATCGGCATAACCGATAGGGATAGCGGCTATACGGGACGGACGTATCAAGTGTCCCATCCGGCTATATCCCACCGTATCTTCTTCGGGGACATCCCGAATCTGAAGTATGGTTGTCTTGAGCGTGCTGACATTATGTATAATCGAGTTGTCTATCGGACTCACTCCGTAAAGTCCGATACCTAGCCTTACCATGTCAAACTGTGCTCCGGGAAAACGCTCGATTCCTGCCGTATTGCAGATATGGCGTAAAATCTTATGCGAGAAAGCCGCCTGCAATTCTTGCGAGCCTTTTTCAAACAACTCGATTTGCTGCCGGGTGAAAGCGTCAAATTGAGGAGAATCACTGCCTACGAAATGAGAGAATACCGAACGGGGAATTACCGCATTCTGATTCTTCAAGCGACGGATAAGCAAGGGAATATCTTCCGCTTCAAAACCCAGCCGATGCATTCCCGTATCCAGTTTCACATGAATAGGGAAATTGGTGATCCCTTCCTTTTCTGCGGCTTTAATCAGCGCATCAAGCAAATGGAAATTATAAACTTCCGGCTCCAGTTTATAGTCAAACATCGTTTTGAACGCTGTAAGCTCCGGATCCATGATGATGATAGAGGACGTGATACCCGCTTTGCGCAGTTCGGAACCTTCATCGGCTACCGCCACAGCCAAGTAGTCAACATGATGTTCCTGCAAAGTCTTGGCTATCTCGTATGAACCGGCTCCGTATGCCGACGCCTTCACCATGCAGATCATTTTCGTCTCAGGATGGCGCAACATGGAGCGGTAATGATTCAAGTTCTCCACCATCGCGCCTAGATTTACTTCCAGTATCGTTTCATGCACTTTCAGTTCGAGCGCTTCGGACACCAGATCAAAGTTGAACACACGAGAACCCTTTATCAGAATCACCTCCGAATGAAGAGATTTGAGCAGTTCCGATTTAAGAAGCGCTTCGGTATTAGGGAAGAAATAACGTTCTATCCCGTCGTCAAAACGAGCGGCACACGAAGAGATTTCCGGCCCTACTCCTATCAATTTATCAATACCCCGACTCTGCACCAGTTGGGCTACACGCCGATAAAGCGTGGCAGTACTCTGTCCTGTTTCCAGAATATCCGACAGAATCAGCGTACGTTTCAGTCCTTTCTTTTCAGAACGGCGTACCAGGAAGTCAAGAGCTATATCCAGAGAGGCCAGATCCGAATTATAGCTATCATTAATCAATAGGCAGTTATTCTTTCCCTCTTTCACTTCAAGGCGCATGGCAATCGGTTCGAGGCGTGCCATGCGTTCCGTTATCTGATCGGCGGGAGTCATCAAGTAAAGGCAGGCAGCCAAGCAGTTTAGTACGTTTTCGATGGAGGCGTCGTCGATGAAAGGAATACAGAAAGTGTTATCCATATTCAGATAACGGTAAGCAATAACGGTATGGTCTTCTTTCTTTGTCACACGGCTGATGTACAAGGGACGTTCAATATCCGTACGGCTCCAGGCAATCTCACGTGCAGTCAGCATTGATTTCGCCACACAATTGCTAATCAACTCATTATCACCATCATAAATCACGACATCACAATCTTTGAAAAGGGTTAGCTTTTCCATGCACTTCTCCTGCAATGAAAAAAAGTTCTCTTGATGAGCACCACCGATATTCGTCAGAATACCGATAGAAGGCTTTATCATCCGTTTCAATGCCCCCATTTCCCCCATCTCAGAAATACCCGCCTCGAAAATTCCCAATTCTGCTTCTTCGGAAAGTTGCCACACAGACAATGGAACACCAATCTGCGAATTATAACTACGCGGAGAACGGACGATACAACGGTCCGGACTCAGCAATTGGTGCAACCACTCTTTCACAATGGTTTTTCCATTGCTTCCGGTGATACCGATTACAGGAATATTAAACCTCTCCCGATGTACCTCAGCCAGTTTCTGCAATGCTTTCAGAGGGTTGGGAACGATGAGGAAATTGAGAGTCGAGGAGAAATTGAAAGTTGAGAGTTGAGAATTGAGAATTGGCTGCGCATCATCATCCTGCATAGCACTCTCAATTCTCAACTCTCCATTCTCAACTTGTTTAAACTCTTCCTCGGAGATCACAAAGTTTCGGACACCCCGGTCGTACAGTTCGGGGATGTAGCGGACTCCACTATTGCGTTTGGTGGTTAATGCAAAGAAAAGGGTTTCTTCCGGAAAACTCAGGGAACGGCTATCTGTTAAGAGCCAATCGATAGTCGCTTCATATTCACCCACACGGCGGGCACCGATACTTTGGGCTATGGATTCAATCGCGTATGACATAGTTCTGTTTCTTTTTGAAAATCTAAGTACGGGTATTTTCTGATAAGTCGTTCTATTTTTAACACTATTTGTCCTAAAAAGCGTTGATACGCTTCGGACCCGGGATGAAAGGGCTTGTGCGCCAAGTCCCGGCGGATGTCTTCTACTTCGCGGATAACCTGCTTTGTTTCAGCGGAAAAGAAGGTTTCGGAAAAGCGTTCCCAAAGGTAATGGACCGCCAACGGAGACGGATGCAACATATCATCCGCATAGAAGCGATAATCGCGTAATTCATCCAATACGATTTCATAAGAGGGGAAGTAGAAAACTTGTTCCGGGAACGATTGCTGCAACCGGTCGACGGCCAGCAACAAAGTCGATTTACTCAATTGGTTGGCGTGCATTCCATCCCGGATATGACGGATGGGACTGACTGTAAACAAGAATTTCAAGGTTGCATTCCAAGCAGCCATATCGGTAATCAATGAAGTGTATTCATCTACTATTTCATCCACAGACAAAAGTCGGCGATTAAAATCATTCTCCGGTAATTTGTGACAATTGGAGACTACCTTTCCTGTCTCTTTTGCTTCATAAACATAAGCCGTTCCGAAAGTCAACATCAGCCAATCAAGCTTCGGCACAGTCTGATGGGCTTGCAGCAAACGGGCATTGATATTCTGCAACGTAGCCTCTGGAGTAGTAGCCGAAAAAGAGCCATGATGCATAGTACTATGCCACAGCCCTCTATAAGCAAACAAATCTTTCTCCGTATATTCTTTTTTTATAATAATCTCTTTCAAAGCTGAGGATATGGACAAAGGATTATACAGAATTCCGAAAGGATTCAAATCCAGTTGAAACTTGGCCTCTGTCAAGAAAGTTCCCATATTCTCAGCAAAACAAGATCCCATCAAAAGAATAGGGGATATATGGCTGATAGGCGGTAGTCCGACCGGCAATCCCACAGATGTTTGAAAGTTCATCATGATTTTCCTACATTTTATTACGTTTCGTGGGCAAAAGTATACTTTCTTTTCGTATTTTTGCGCTAAATTTCCTCGAATCATGAAGAATGAACCGATATATAACTTGCTAAATGCTATTAATTACCCCGAAGACCTACGAAAACTAGACGTAGACCAACTGCCGGAAGTATGCGATGAACTAAGGCAAGACATTATTAAAGAGCTCTGCTGCAACCCGGGACATTTTGCTGCCAGTCTGGGGACGGTGGAATTGACTGTAGCCTTACACTATGTTTACAATACGCCATACGACCGTATTGTATGGGATGTGGGACATCAGGCGTACGGCCACAAAATTCTGACAGGGCGTCGCGAGGCTTTTTCCACGAACCGCAAATTTGGGGGAATCCGCCCTTTCCCGTCACCGGAAGAAAGTGAATATGATACTTTCACTTGCGGACATGCTTCCAATTCCATCTCTGCTGCTCTCGGCATGGCTGTAGCTGCTGCCCGGAAAGGAGAAATCCAACGTCATGTCGTAGCCATCATTGGCGATGGTTCGATGAGTGGCGGACTGGCTTTTGAAGGACTTAACAACGCATCCACTACGCCTAATAACCTGCTGATTATCCTGAATGACAACGATATGGCAATTGACCGTAGCGTGGGAGGAATGAAACAATATCTTTTCAATCTGACAACCTCCAACCGTTACAACCAATTGCGTTTCAAACTTTCACGGATGTTGTTCAAGCTCGGTATTCTGAATGAAGAACGCCGCAAAGCGCTGATACGTTTCGGCAATAGCTTGAAATCGATGGCTGCCCAACAACAGAATATTTTCGAAGGGATGAATATCCGTTACTTCGGTCCGATAGACGGGCACGACGTGAAGAACCTAGCCCGGGTGTTGCATGATATTAAAGATTTGCAAGGTCCCAAAATCCTTCATCTGCACACAATCAAAGGAAAAGGATTTGCACCGGCAGAAGAACACGCTACCGAATGGCATGCTCCGGGCAAGTTCGATCCTGTCACCGGCGAACGTTTCATAGCCAACACGGAGGGAATGCCTCCTCTCTTTCAGGAGGTATTCGGTCATACCCTAGTGGAGCTTGCAGAAGCTAATCCAAAGATTGTCGGTGTGACCCCCGCCATGCCCAGCGGTTGTTCGATGAATATTCTTATGGAGAAAATGCCCGAACGCGCGTTCGATGTCGGTATCGCTGAAGGACACGCCGTTACCTTCTCCGGAGGAATGGCTAAAGACGGGATGTTGCCATTCTGTAATATCTATTCCTCGTTTATGCAACGGGCGTATGATAATATGATACACGATGTAGCCATACAAAATCTTTCCGTTATATTGTGTCTCGACCGTGCCGGACTTGTCGGCGAAGACGGTCCGACTCATCACGGAGCTTTCGATATGGCTTATTTGCGTCCGATACCCAACCTGACCATCTCCTCCCCAATGGATGAACATGAATTGCGCCGATTGATGTACACAGCACAACTGCCGGATAAAGGTCCGTTTGTGATCCGTTATCCGCGAGGACGCGGGGTAGTGGTTGACTGGAAATGTCCGTTGGAAGAAATCCCGGTAGGAAAAGGTCGGAAACTGAAAGATGGTGACAACCTTGCGGTTATAACAATCGGCCCGATGGGCAACACTGCCGCCCGTGCCATTTCCCGTGCTGAATCGGAACTGGGTAAGTCTATCGCTCATTACGACTTACGTTTCCTGAAGCCTTTGGATGAAAGGCTATTACATGAAATCGGACGGAAGCATCAACGTATCCTCACCATCGAGGACGGTATCATCAAAGGTGGTATGGGTAGTGCGATTCTTGAATTTATGGCCGACAATGAATATAAGCCGACCTTAAAACGTATCGGCATTCCTAATATATTTGTGGAACATGGTTCAGTTGCAGAGCTGTATCATTTATGCGGTATGGACGAAGAAGGTATTCTGACTAAAATAAAAGAATTTATCAACTGACATGAAGATCATTATTGCCGGTGCCGGAAACGTAGGCACCCATTTGGCCAAATTGTTATCGCGTGAAAAGCAAGATATTATCTTGATGGATGATGACGAAGAGAAGCTAAGCGCTCTCAGCTCTAACTTCGACTTGCTGACAGTTGCCGCCTCTCCTTCTTCCATTTCCGGACTAAAGGAGGTGGGTGTCAAAGAGGCCGATCTGTTTATCGCAGTCACTCCGGATGAGAGCCGCAATATGACTGCCTGTATGCTGGCTACCAACTTGGGAGCAAAGAAGACAGTAGCGCGTATCGACAACTACGAATATCTTCTGCCTAAAAACAAAGAGTTCTTCCAAAAACTGGGAGTAGATTCATTGATCTATCCGGAAATGTTGGCTGCTAAAGAGATTGTATCTTCCATGCGTATGAGCTGGGTACGTCAATGGTGGGAGTTTTGCGGAGGAGCACTCGTGCTGATCGGTACAAAGATGCGTAAGAAAGCGGAAATTCTAAATATTCCCCTACATCAGTTAGGCGGTCCCACCATTCCATATCACGTAGTAGCCATCAAACGTGGAACGGAAACCATTATCCCGCGCGGAGACGATGTAATCAAACTAAATGATATTGTTTACTTCACCACTACCCGCAAATATATTCCTTATATACGTAAGATAGCCGGGAAAGAGGATTATGCCGACGTGCGTAATGTAATGATTATGGGTGGAAGCCGCATCGCTGTCCGTACCGCCCAATATGTGCCGGACTATATGCAAGTGAAAATCGTCGATAATGATATCAATCGTTGCAACCGACTGACCGAATTATTGGATGACAAGACGATGATTATCAACGGGGACGGCCGTGACATGGATCTTCTTATTGAAGAAGGGCTGAAAAACACAGAAGCCTTCGTTGCCCTGACCGGGAATTCCGAAACCAACATCCTTGCCTGTCTCGCCGCCAAACGCATGGGAGTGGAAAAGACTGTTGCGGAGGTGGAGAATATCGACTATATCGGTATGGCGGAAAGTCTCGACATCGGCACGGTTATCAATAAAAAAATGATCGCCGCCAGCCACATCTACCAGATGATGCTGGATGCTGATGTGTCTAATGTAAAATGCCTGACATTCGCCAATGCGGATGTTGCAGAGTTTACCGTTCCCCCCGGAGCTAAGATAACCAAGCATTTGATCAAAGACTTAGGGCTTCCGAAAGGAACTACCATCGGAGGTATGATCCGTAATGGAGAGGGAATACTGGTAACCGGTGATACGTTGGTTCAACCGGGTGACCACGTAGTGGTGTTCTGCCTGAGTATGATGATTAAGAAAATTGAGAAGTTCTTTAATTAAATTCTTTAATTAGATAGTAAGTATCAGGTAATTGTTATGATTAACTCGAAGATGATATTCCGGATTCTAGGCTTTCTGCTTCTGATAGAAACAGCCATGTTACTATGCTGCGGAGGTGTCTCGCTCTTCTATGAAGAAGGGGATTTAAAAAGTTTCCTAATCTCATCAGCTCTTTCTGCCGGTATAGGCGTTGTATTGCTCGCCATCGGCAAAGGGGCGGAAAAATCACTCAACCGACGTGACGGATATGTCATTGTCAGTGTGGCGTGGGTTACATTTTCCCTTTTCGGGATGTTACCTTATTATATAGGAGGATATATTCCCAATGTCGCCGACGCATTCTTCGAGACAATGTCCGGATTCAGCAGTACCGGTGCCACTATCTTGAACAATATCGAATCAATGCCTCACGGAATCCTATTCTGGCGTGCAATGACGCAATGGATAGGTGGTTTGGGAATTGTATTCTTCACCATTGCCGTTCTACCGATTTTCGGTGTGGGAGGTATCCAGGTATTTGCAGCGGAAGCCAGCGGACCAACGCATGACAAAGTGCATCCCCGTATTGGTGTCACCGCCAAATGGATATGGGGAATCTATGCCGGAATGACGGGAACTCTGATTATATTACTGACAGTGGGAGGCATGAGCATATTTGACAGTGTATGTCATGCTTTCACAACAACCAGTACAGGTGGCTTTTCCACCAAACAGGCCAGTATCGAGTATTACCATTCGCCTTATATAGATTATGTAATCTCTATTTTCATGTTCCTTTCAGGTATCAACTTTACGTTGCTACTGCTCATGTTCAATGGTAAAATAAAGAAGTTCATCCATGATGCGGAACTGAAATTCTATTTCCTATGCGTATCTTTCTTCACCATATTCATTGCAGTCTGGCTCTATCAGACTTCTCCGATGAGCGTGGAAGAAGCATTCCGCAAATCCCTCTTCCAAGTTATTTCACTACAGACTTCGACAGGATTCGCCACAGCCGACTATATGCTCTGGCCTTCTATTCTTTGGGGGTGTCTCCTTATCGTAATGATCATCGGAGCCTGCGCAGGCAGTACAACCGGAGGTATCAAATGTATCCGCATGGTGATCCTCTTCAAGGTAGTAAAAAATGAATTCAAACATATCCTGCATCCCAATGCCGTACTTCCGGTACGGGTGAACAAACAGGTTATCTCCCCTTCCATCCAATCTACAGTATTGGCCTTCACCTTTTTGTACGCGGTAATTTCTATTATCAGCATACTCATTATGATGGGGCTGGGAGTCGGTTTTCTGGAATCAATCGGAACGGTTATCTCAAGTATGGGTAATATGGGACCGGGACTCGGTACATGCGGTCCGGCCTTCTCATGGAGTGAATTGCCTGATGCCGCCAAATGGCTGCTTTCTTTTTTAATGCTCTTGGGACGTTTGGAATTGTTTACAGTATTACTACTTTTCACTTCCGATTTTTGGAAAAAGAATTAAGAATTCAATAAAGGTAGTCTCTTTAATGTAAAAGCTACAATAAGATATACATTATCAGGCTATTACAAAGAGTACTTATCTATTCATATATTCTCAACGATACTCACTGTAATGAGAAAAAATACTCATCGCAATGAGAAAAAGTTCTCATTACAGTGAGAATTCTTTCTCATTACGGTGAGTATTCTATCGTATTTCTACGCTGTTATCACATCAGACCTTTCTAAGTAAAATCTTTCTTACAACAGGCTTATTTATTTCATAAATCTTATTGATAAGAACATCCATTTCCTGTTGGCGAGCATCACGGACAGCTTCAAACATCATCTTTGAATACATATCACGACGTCCCTTCAACCAAACGTTTTTATCCAAGTTTTCATCCATCACCTCGATCGCTTTTCTGTCGTCAGCATACAGCAATCCCTTTTGCTGGAAAAAGCCGAATTCACACCACGCATATTCTCTGAATGTTCTTTCAATTTCCCAACGATATTCATTCAGGTGCATCACCGTCAATGCTTGTTGGTATTGGGGAGTTTTGGATTCAGCAGCAAGATTAATGCCCTTTGCCAGTTCATCTCCACTCCAGGTTCCAATTTCTTCATCGTCTATCAACAACTTATAATTGCCTTTCAGTCCTGTTACTTTCAACGTTTCACGGTTCATCTCTTCCATAAAAGGAACAACTTTCAACACTTCCGCCTGGCTCTTTTTCTGTCCCCAACCACGAGCAATAGTATCTAAAGGATAAGGAAGAGCTTCTGCCAAATAGTCAAAACTCAAATCTTTTCCATTCTTCTTTATATTTGATACAGTACAGTTCTCCGACTTAACGGCTTGTTTTTTATTAGCATTAATCTCCATATCCGCTACTTCCTTACCTACAAATCCCTGGGCTTTCAGGAAAAGATAGGCCATCACCATGTGCCCGTCGTTATCGGGATGAATACGGTCACTGCCACAAAGGGTAAAGGTAGGATCTTTCTGCTGATATTGCTGATTAAGAGCTGTCATAGGAGCATTTAAATCGGTAAATTCCCAATTATTTTTAGCTGCCGATTCTTTCTGATATTCAACAAGCCGTTTGATGGTTTCATTCTTTGTCTTAAACGGTGTATTCTCTTTCAGTTGTACGGTTTCATCATACGGAGAAGTTCCGACCATCACGATACGGGTATCAGGAAGATCTTTAAAACGTTTCTCCATCTGCTGGTAATTCTTTATACTTTCCTGATATTTCTGCTCACCGAATTCTTTGGGCTTATCACCGTTATATTCAAAATATCCGGAATCATTCATACCAAAAGTAACCATCAACACGGAAGGTTTCATCGCAAAAATATCACCATCCAAACGTTTGTTCATATCATAGGCCGTATCTCCACCAATACCACCGTTGAAAACACGGATAGGCATATCCGGAAAACGGGTCATATAGTACAACCAGATGTATGAATGGTAATGCCCACCATCCGTTATACTATTTCCCAGGAACACTGCTCTCTCACCCTCCTTAAAAGGTTTCACAGTTTGTGCAAACGCAGCAGTACATGTCATACAAGCCGCTGCAATCAATACAAAAAGTTTTTTCATGTCTTAATTTCTATTTTATAAACTATTATTTTCATTATGAACGTTTTCTTTATTTTTTGAGAGGATCATATACGGCAACTGCCACGCGTGAATCGGCACAGCCATAATATAAGAACCATTTCTGATTGTAGAATACAAGTCCTTCTATAAATACGGTTCCGGCTGGATATTGTCCGCTCTTTTCAAAGTCTGATTCGGGAATATAGAAAGGCTTATCCAAGCGATCGATTAGTTTAGTAGGATCTTTAGCATCAAATAAGGCTTGTCCGGCGCAATAAGAGTTGGCTGTATACAGTGTGTCTCCTTCTGCGCCCGATTTATTTTTGCCGTTATAAAATAAAAGGATTCCTTTGTCAGTCAGGATGGCAGGAGGACCACATTCGGTCAGGTCACTGTCGAACTTACCTGCGCGGGGAACCATCACTTTCAGGAATTCTCCATTTTCATCCAACATCGGTTCCCAGTTGACAAGGTCTGTGGAAGTGGCTACATTCACAAACTTTTCTCCCCAGTACATCCAGTATTTGTCGTCAATCTTGGCAATCACTTGTTTGCCGTCGATTAATTTGGTTACGATAGAGGCAGATTTGGAAAATTCATCTATGAATCTTCCGTTGTATGCTTTTGCGAAAGCCGGTCCATGTTTTTCCCACGTTTGAAGATCACGCGAGGTAGCCACTGCCAAACGCGCCTGTTTGCGGTTCCATTGTGTGTAATGCATTACGTAAAGCCCGTCTTCTGTTACAGCAAGACGTGGGTCTTCGCAACCGCCGGGATTTTCCAGCTCTTTCTGGCTGTCGTCTGCCGGATAAAATACAGGTACGGACATTCGTTTGAAGTGTAGTCCGTCGTCAGAAGAGGCATATCCCAAACGGGAGGTACGTGATCCGATACCGGTTGCCGAGTTATCTTCAGCCCGGTAGAGTACTACTACTTTTCCATTATAAACAGTGGCAGCCGGATTAAACGTATCACTCGCTTCCCATGCTACTGAATCCTGTCTCATCGGACAATAGAAAAAGGTTGTAGTGTCAGGAGAGATAATCGGATTAATACCTTCCGGACGCTGGAAATCTGCCCATGCCCAATCCGAGAATTCTGCTGTTTGCTTCTTCTCGCCACAGGAAGTGACTAATGCGGCAGCCATCAGTAGATAAGCTATGTTTTGTAGTTTTCTTTTCATTTTCACGTTTGATGTTATAAATAAGTGCTCTTACAAAATTATCTTATATCATAAATTTATATACCTCGTTGATTTGCTTTAAGGAAAAGAGGGAGGCGTCACTTTAGTTCCCCACTTCACGTCAGGCTTGGACGAGGTAGTGTATTCTATCGTAGCCCCATTATTCAGTTGATCCCAATCGATCCATGTACTGTCATACGGTTTACCATTTAGCTTCATGGACTTGATATAAATATTCTTTTCCGAACCGCCTTTTATCACCATATCCCCTTTCTTCAAATGAACTTTCACGGATGAGAATATCGGAGTGTTCACCGTAAAGCCTCCCACTCCCGGTATTTCGGGATAAAGACCGATACAAGCGAACACATACCAGGCGCCCATCGTCCCTAAATCATCATTGCCCGGCAGACCATCAATTTTACTTGAATACTGTTCATTCAATACACGGTTAATAATCTCCTGTGCTTTATAGGGAGTTCCGACCCAGTTGTATATCCAGGGAATATGAAAGCTCGGTTCATTGCCGGAAGCGAACCAGGCATCATTATAGCCGGCATCCAGACGAGTAAAGAATTCATCCAGGCGTTTTTCTGCCGCTGCTTTGCCTCCAATGATTTCTATCAGACCGGCAATGTCGTATGGCACCATCCAGAAATAATTCTTATAGGTCGATTCACGGAAATCTTCTGTCAGTGGCTTCCACGAACCATCCGGATTGCGTGATTGCAACCATCCGGTTTCCGGGTTATACAGATTCTTCCATGAACGTGCAAAATGGAAATAACGCCAGCTTGCAAACTCATCTCCTACGGCATGTAAGGCAAATTGTGCGATTGCAAAATCAGCGGAAGTATATTCCAATTGTATAGAAGCGTTGTAATATCCTTTATCCAAATACTGTTTCAGTCCCGGACGAGCCTCAACGTCCTGTGACATTGCTCCCGGTTCTTCCGCTCCTTTTCTCATGGTTTTGAAAATTGGTTTCGGATCATAATTGCGGGCACCAAAAGCGTAAGCATTGGATATCAAGATAGGAGTCGGATCTCCTTGCATCACGCCGGTCTCTATATTAGCCATCACCCAACGCGGGAAAGCACCACCAGCCTCTTCGGCAAACAATTGGTGAGAAATAACAATATCAGAGGCTACTTCAGGATCAAGGATTGACAATAGTTGAATCTGTGTACGATAGGTATCCCAGTTGCTAAAAGAAGTATAGTGCTTGGAACGGGACTTATGTACCCTGAAATCCGCTCCCATGTATTCCCCATTCACATCACTACATACGTTCGGGTGAATGAATGAACGATACAGATGGGTATAAAATTGAGTGGTACGATCCAGATTGGTTCCTTCTACTTCAATCTTACCCAAATAATGATTCCATTTGGATTCTGCCTGATTCTGAATCTGCAGGAAATCCCATCCGGTATTCTCCGCTTTCAGATTCTCGCGTGCATTTTCTACTGATACATAAGAAACCCCAATCTTATATTGGATATTTTTCTTCTTATTTACATCAAAAGTAAAATAGACTCCGGAGTATTCTCCTTCAGCAAAAGTCGTGTTCGGCTTCAGTTCATTTCTTTTCCATGTTCCCGATTCCAACGCATCCGTATCAAACTCTGCTACAAAATAGACTTTATACGGTGTACGGAGTCCACAGAAATTACCACCTTCTGCATATCCTTCACACTTATTCGGTGCAGTAATAACGATGGCGGCCTGCTCTATCGGAGTAGCAGAAATACCTCCACCGATAATTACCGTACCATATTGCTGATCGGCCGGATATTCATAACTCGCCATACCAGTTCTTTCGGTCACAGTCAGTTTAGCTTTGATGTCTTCCTGCACCATTGCCTCATAATAACCTGCATGTCCTTTTTCTTCAGAGATATTGATACGATAGTTGAGAATATTGTCCGGAGACATCTTCAGTTTGCCTTTTACCGGAAAAGTAGGGAAGTTGCCCATGTGTTCGCAACCGCCGCCACTCAATTGGTTGATGACGAATCCGGAACGTTTAGAAAAGTAAGAGGGGGTAAACTGCACCATTCCATAAGGGTAGGTGGCTCCGGGATAAAGATATCCCGAAGTCAGACCCACACCTTTCGTTCCTATCAGGGTATTTACCTGACGGGAATAATTACTCCCGGCGCTCTGCGCCGAGAGACTCCCCCACCCTCCAATCAAAACCAATAATAAACCTGTTAAAACTTTATTTTTCATACTGTATTCTCGTTACACTTTTTAGTTTCTTATTCTTTCGACAAAGAGAAAGGAGCGGCATACTTCGACGTACATCGTTCTTTATTCGGCTGACTCCCCATTTCGAAGCGGATGATTCCTCCGTCTGCTATATCGTCGTATCTGATAAAATTCTTATCCAACACACGTCCATTTAAGGTAGCAGACTGGATATAGAGATTCTCTTTACTATTGTTGTTCGCTTCAATCACGAATTTATTGCCGTTTTCCATCGTTATAGTAGCTTTCTTAAATAACGGACTGCCAATTACATACTCATCCGTACCCGGACAAACGGCATAAATGCCTAATGAGCTCAAGATATACCATGATGACATACCGCCTTGGTCTTCGTCTCCTGGATATCCTCTTTCTGTGGAATTATACAATCTTTCAACGATCTGGCGTACCCAATACTGTGTTTTCCATGGCTGGCCGGCATAGCTATACAGATAAGGCATGTGCTGAATCGGCTGATTGCCGTGTGCATATTGTCCCATACCCGCCAATTCCATTTCTTTCATTTCATGGATCACTCCTCCGTAAGTTCCCGGTTTAATAGTGCTGGGAAGGGTGAATACCGAATCCATTTTGGTCGTAAATCTTTGGTCGCTTCCGAACAAGTCTATTAAACCTTCTACATCATGGAATACGGACCAGGTATAATGCCAGGCATTACCCTCGCAGAAAGGTCCGCCCCACTCCAAAGGATCAAACGGTTCCTGCCATTTACCATCGACGCCTTTTCCACGCATAAAACCGATAGACGGATCGAATACGTTTTTATAATTATACATCTGACGGGCAAAAACTTCCTGATAGTGTTTGTTTCCAGTCATCTTAGCCAGTTGGTAGCCACAGAAATCATCGTATGCATATTCCATTGTCTGTGCACTTGATCCCATTGATTCCGGATAAGGAACATATCCCAGTTCAAAATATTCTTTCCAGAAACCGCGTCCGTTGGCGCCTCCCCAAGGACCTTTATTCATGGCTTCGTGTGCGTATGCTTTCAAAGCTTTCTCCGGATCAAAAGTCCGAATCCCTTTTGCCCACGCATCTGCCAGTAATGAAATGGAATGATTACCCAACATTCCTCCTGTTTCTCCGGGAGCTGACCAGGAAGGTAACCATCCGCATTGTTCCTGTGCGGCAAGCAAGGCATTCATGTAACGTCCCTGCATAGTAGGATGCAGAATATTAGTTAATGGAAATTGAGAACGGAAAGTGTCCCAGAAGCCATTATCTGTATACATATATCCATCATATACTTTGCCGTCATAAGGACTATAATAATAAGGTTCTCCATTCGCTTTACGTTCATAGAATTTGCGTGAGAAGAGATTGGCACGGAACAGGCAGGAGTAGAAAGTCTTCATTTGTTCGTCTGTTCCACCTTCTACCTGAATTCTGTTCAATAATTCATTCCACGTTTTATGTCCACGTATTTTGGTGGCTTCCAAATTCTTATCTTTACCCAGTTCGTCGTTCAGTGTAATCACAGCCTGCTCTGCGCTGATATAGGAAGAGGCAGCTTTTGCCTGTACTTTCGATCCTTTCTTAAATTTGATATAAGCACCATAGCCTTTGCCTTCTCCTTCCAACTTTTTAGGATAAATCTCATCTTTCTGATTTTCCCACATACCGTAATCCTCAAATGCTTTATCGAACTGCACTACAAAGTAACTACGGAATGTCTTAGAGTTATTTACAAAACGTTGGTTATTCACCCAACCGGAGATTTGTCTCTTTGCCGGATCAATCTTGATTTCACTCATATCCGTATATCCGTCAATTACCAGATAGGCGTCTTCGGTAGAGGGATAAGAAAAGCGTAAATGTACACCACGAGTAGTTGGAGCCATCTCGGTTGTAATTCCATTATCCAGCATCACTTTATAATAATGCGGCTTGGCAATTTCATTATCATGGCTGAACTTCGTTGCCCGCATCTCCTGATTTACAACTAATTTACCCACCATCGGCATAAAAGAATACACTGCATAATCACTCATCCACGGACTGCATTGGTGAGACTGGCAGAATCCTCTGATATTATCTACCGCATATTGATATTTCCAGCCTTCTCCATTTTTCCCTGTTTGGGCAGACCACGTATGCATGGCATAAGGCATACCGGTAGTAGGGTATGTATTTCCATAACTTAATCCGAAATGAGAGTCGGTACCTTGCAGTGTATTGACATATTGCACAAGGTCTTTTGTTTGGGCTTGCATCACTAAAGAAAAGAAAGCTGTTATGATCCCAACTAATAGTCTTTTTATGGTTCTCATTTGCGCACTAAATTATGGTGATTTACTTCATTGAGACGAATAAAAGTACAATTACCACTAAACGCCCCTTAAAAATAAGAGTTCTATTGAATAATAGAAGGCTATAACTCCATCAACTAGCAGCTATAACCTTCCATTATTTTTTATCTAATAAATTCAATAGTCATCAATCATTTTTTTCATATACACTTTCCCAATTAAAGACTCTAAAGAAAAAAGGACGATAATAATCAGCACTGCCTGGACGATTATAATTATCCCAAAAGTCTGCACAGTCTGTGTTAGTGGAGAAAACAAGTTCACCGGCTCTTGCCAAATGAGGATGTAAATTTACCATATATAAATGGTTATAATATTGATTGCCAATCTTATCAACCGTGTCAGGAATCACAAATAACACTTTTTGATCTGTAAAAGGTCCATACGGATTGTCACTTCTATAAATATGCATAGCATGTCCAAACCACATAGACTGTCCAATTAAATAATACATATCCCCTTTTTTAAACACCCATGGCATGGAACATTGACCATTATTCATCAATATGTTAGAACGCTTACTTTCCTCTTCTGTCGGAAAACTGGTAATCCATTGAAAATTACCAGATAGATCACGAACATAATATTCCCATGGACTTGTTAAATCATGTGTAGTAGAACGCGCAACCAAAACATCATATCCATTTGTCGTATATAGGTAAGTATGCCCATCTGCATCTTCATACAGAGTATTTCCATATCCCATATTATCTCCTGGTCTAAAATTATGGTCTACGGAAATTCTTTTCATATAATTAGGATCTCCAGGTTTTCCCTCCAAACTATAAGTAGCCAAACAACTTGCAAAACGTCTCATTGGGTTATTCTCATCTGTAAGATCAACCGCTCCCCATATTACCTGAAGTTTACCATCAACGATTGTGCCATCTCCTGCCCAATAAATATAATCATTGTCGATTTTTGATTCTTCCGGCTTTTCTACTTCTAGTGCAGCGTCTGGATGACGAAGCTGAGTATATGCCATATAATAGCCTGGTTTGTCAGGATCATCTGTCTGAACAAAATCTGCTAACCACATCAAGCTATTATCCGTTTCTCCCAACTTTCCATCTGCTCCTTTGGTTTGTATCATCAAACTATTACGAGGAAAACTACAACTGCGACGCGTTCTTGTCTCAGACTCTACAACCCCATAAAAACTATCATTAAACGACCAGAAGACATTTCCATCTGGTAACAATGTTGATAGTACTCCATCACCGCCATTCCAACCTAAGTTACGAGTAAACAAATTATCATATTTTTTATCTTTATAAACAAAAACATTGGGATTATGCTGTCCCACATTAGTTATTAATTCCAGTTCCCATTCAAACTTAATATCAGGCGGAGTAGCCACAACTCCATTTTCTTCTTCTGGATTCTCATAACCAACTACTACCGGATCATAATCATTGCAGGAACTTAAACTTGCTGCAATAAATATACTACATAAAAACCCTAATAAAATATTCATTTTTATCATATAGTTCCTATTTTAAAATTACATACCAGAATTTAATGGACGCATCACCTCTTTCATTTCAAACCAGTCATTCGATCCATATAATTTATAACGATAGAACAAAGTATATTCTTTTTTTTCAGAATCATAATATGAGGATTTATCTGTAACATCCTGTACCTCCACACTTTCTTGTGAATCAATCCATGGTTTCAAAGTCACTTTTTGCATTTTTAAATATTGACCTGTCTCCATTCCTTCATCATCCAAAACCGGAACATCAACTGTCTCATCTGGATTTACGACTACAACAATACCTTGTTTACGCAATTGCAATTTGTCTGTCGTCTGCGTGGAAGCTGGCAATATTCTAATAGCATACCGAGATATCGGAACTACTAATTTCGTTGCATTAACAGGAGTCGCTCTTTCTTCGCCTACTTTCTTAGATGTTCCACTCATTGTATAATAAGTATCCGTTTTAGTAGTAGCATAATCATTCTTCATAAAAATCTGAAATAATACATTCCTTCTCTCCTCCGAAATCATATAATCAGAAACGGATGCTATCTTCAAAGGAATAAAATAAGTTTCATCTGGATATAATCCTTCTATATTGACACGAATCGGACACAATGAATAAGGAGTCTCAACATCAGGTTTCAATGTTACAGTCATATCATCTATCACATAACGGTCTGTAGCAAGTTCTATTGCATAATTGTTATAATCTTCCCCTTTCACACGCTGATTATACTCTTGCAAAAAGGCTACATTTTTTGCAAGTTCCACCTCTACGTCATGTTCTACAGAAGTAGCTCCACCTGCATAAATAGAAAGATATCCCGTAGTCTCTTCGCCAAATGTAAACTCCTGCCCGAAAATATTATCATCACCACTAACAATATAGATTTCCTTACGATATTGCTCGTCCTTATAAAATTCTTGTTCGCAAGCTGTCATTAATCCTATTAGTAATAGACCAATACATCCAGCAAATTTCTTTTTTAGAATATTTATTTGTTTCATAGCTTTCGTTTATTATTATTTTTCCCAACCTGGATTTTGGTCAAGAGTAGGGACTTTTCTTAATTCATTTAATTCTAATGGTAAAAATATCATTTTCGGTTTAAAAACTCGTTGACGAATCGTGGAGTACTGAATAATAGTAGATGCATAAAATCCTTCCCATTCGCTTTGTTCCACATTACAACCAGTCAATGGTTCATTCTCTAAGTCCTCTACGATTCCCCAACGTCGTATATCATAATACCGACGTCCTTCATGAAAAAACTCTATCAAACGTTCTCGCTGAATCACGTTGTTAAATCCATCTATAGTAGCCAAATCAGCATCAGTAATTCCCGGTAATCCGGCACGATAACGCACTGGATTAAATGCGTCTTTAATAGACTGAAAATCGCGATAATAAGTATATCCATCAACTTCATACGAATTTTCCAGATTATTCAAGGCCTCTGCATAAGAAAGCAATATCTCAGCATAACGAATAATAGGGAAAGTCTTACTTATAATACGTGCCCCAGTTCCTGTTCTTGCATCTCGGGGATGAACAAATTTTTTGCTAGTATAACCTGTTAAATTATAAACATTATTAGTTGATTTATCCTTTCCACAATTACCACCTTTATAATACTGTACGGCAATATTATTCTTACCTCCTTCCGAACAAGAACTCATTGTCCACAGTGTATTGGTAAATCCAATATTCGCATAAAAACGAGGTTCGCGATTAGCATATGCTTTATAAGTTCCAGCTTGCAATGTATAATTCAAAGAAAGAATTTTGTTCTCCTGTACAATACAGTTTTTATCATAAGGGCTATTCTCATAAGGATATTTTGCACTGGAATTATTAATATCCCGTCCATCCACCATATAAAAAGCATCGACTATCCGTTGAGGAACACTAATAGAACTAGCTCCTCCATATCCTAATGGGAAAATATACTCAGTGTGATCACTTACAAATTGAGAATTTCCCCAAATCAACTCTTTATTAGTACTTGGTAAAGTCTCCCCTGTAAACATCTCAGAATAGGAACGATAAGGATCAATCCCACCTGCACCATAAGGGAAAGACTCCGAAGGAACATTTTCCGGTAATTCTGCCGTATAGTTATCAGCAGGTACCGTGTGTAATTCATATCTTCCCATATCAATCACTCTTTTAGCCGCTGCCGCCGCTACTGCCCACTTACGTTCATCATATACCTGAGAAACATAATGTACACCATCTGTACAACGTGTAAAGTTGCCAAAATATTTACGCGCTGCATCTCCTCCATTAAACAATGGACTAGCAGCTTGTAATCTCAAACGAGCAACTAATGCCAAAGCAGCACCACTAGTAGGACTTGCTATTAAATCTACGGGTTGTTCTTCTGGAAGCCCTTCTGCCGCAGCCTCAAATTCCTTACAAATATAATCTACACACTCATCATAAGTGTTACGGGTTTTCTTATAGTAACTTGGTTCTTCATTTGTATCCAGTAATTCATCTCCTAACAAAATCATCGGTCCTTGATTCTGCAAAATCCAATAATAAGCATAAGCACGCAAGAAACGAGCCTTAGCTCTAAATTCTATTCTTTCAAAACTATTCATATCGGGTACATTTTCAAGATGTGCCAGCATAGTATTTACTTTTCGGATTACTTTATAACAATCTGGCCATACATTAAAGTTCCAGTCCCATCCGCCCATAGAACTAGCCGTAATAGCATCAATAGTTAACTCCGTACCAGAAAATGAAACTTCCAATATACCATTGCTATATTTACCACAACTTACAGCTTCATCTGAACCTGTTACCCCCGGAGTACATCCCCAATGCCAAAGGCGTCCTTCTTTTGGAAGCAAGGCTACAGCACCATTATAATATCTTTCAATGTTAACCTTATTGGCAAAGATAGAATCTTGCTTAAAAGTATCTTCAAAATAGTCGTCTACATTCAAATAGTTACAGGAGCTTAATATACTTACTCCCAGCAACATGAATACACCTATCAATATTTTTTTCATGAATGTCAATTATTTAGTTATATTTTAGAAATTCAAATAAAGTTGTAAAGAATAACGTGCCGGCAATGGATAAGATTGTCCACAAGCCGTTGCCTGTTCTGGATCAAATAAATCAACAGAATCCCATACTGCCAAATTTTCACACATTAACCGAATATCCATAGATTGTATTCCTAATACACGCTGTAATGCCGGAACTTTCATATTATAACTCAAGCTAAGTTCCTGTAAACGTAAATAACGAGCATCTCCTAGCCAAAACGTTGAAGGCTTAGTATTATTTTCATTTTTCCCATAATACAGACGCGGGAAACGAGCATTAGGATTCTCTGTTGTCGGATTGCCAGAATATTCCGCAGAAGTCCAACGATTATTCTGATCATAAGCAATTGTCAACACATTTCCTTTAGCGCCATTATTAAAGGGTATATATCCATCAAAACGATCAGACAACATACCTCCATATAAAAATTTATTACGCCCGGTTCCTTTAAACAGCACATTTAAAGTCCAATTTTTATAGTTGAATTCCGCACCAAAACCATACATAAGTTGTGGAACACCAGAATAAGCAAATAAAGGAACCTGATCATCATTGGTTATCTTTCCATCCCCATTCACATCCTTGTATTTTATATCTCCAGGACGTACTTTGCCAAATTGTTCCGGACTCATATCTACATCCTGTTGGTCTTTAAACAATCCCAAAGAAATAAAACCGCGTTGGACATTATTGGCATAACCATTTTTCTCCAAATAAGGATAAGGTTGATTAGCCTCTTCCCAATTCAGAATTTTATTTTTAGATAATGTAAAGTTTCCACGTAATGTAACATGTGCATCCTTACCCAACTTTTGAAAGAATTCAAAATTACCATCAGCTCCCCAACTCTTCATACTACCCACATTACCATATGGCATCTGAATAAGTCCTACATAACTAGGTATCTGTGTACGTTCTTGAAAAATAGCTTCACGTTTATCGTTAAAATAATCTAATGTCAAAGTTAATTTATCATCAAACAGATGCATATCCATACCGAGATCTAACTTTTTTGCTTTCTCCCATACTAGATTATTAGCACCAACTTGACTTTCTGTCAAAGTCCCTTCTGTTCCTCCCCATGAGTTCTTATCACTTTCAACCGAATTCTCTTTAATGAGAGTTAAATACGGAAAACGTCTGTTACTAATCCGATCATTCCCTACTGTACCATACGAGAAACGCAGTTTAAAAAAATTCATCCAAGGTAACTTATCTTGTATAAATTCATAAGAAGTAGGCACCCAAGCCAAAGCGGCTGCTGGGAAAAAACCATATTGCTTGCCTGGTTCAAAATTCTCTGAGCCATTTAAGCCAAAATTTAAATCAAGAAAATAAGTATCTTTAAAACCATACGTAAAACGTCCAGAAAGACTCTGGTAACGTTTAGGTATAGCATTCATACTACTATCAGCTCCAGACTCTTGTGTATCTTCCAAATAATAAAACAATAATCCTCCAAGTCTATGGTCACCAAAAGCACGGTCATAATTAACATTAGCTTCAAAATAAAGTTTCCTCCATGTCCAAGCCAAGTTACTATAATCGACAGACACCTCATTTACACGCTGAGACATTAACAGTTCACCTTGATTATTACGTCCTGTAGCCATCCATAAAGAAGGCATTTTATAACGACTTTCACCCAAACGACTCTGATTATCCCATGAACCTTGTATTTTAGCAGTCAGCCCTTTAGTTAACATTCCCAAGTCTTGGGTAACACCTACTGTTACCAAGTTTCTTGTATTTTGTACCTTAGTAGATCCTGTATAGTTCAAAAGTACATAAGGAGATATATCATCTCCCTCTGCTGAGGCTGGAAGTTTACCGTCAGAATATCGCAAAGGATATGAGAGTGGCGTAGTCTTTGCCTGCGAACTCCACAACCAATCTGTCAGGCTTGATCCATCATACTTCTTACCCATACTCGGATAATTGTTAACTGACATATACCCAGTAGCTCCAACATATACTTTGGTCGTTTTAGTCAAATTTACATCCAAATTTAAACGATAATTATAAGTATTATATCCGACACCTTTATTATACTTACTATCATCCGCAGCCTTATAAGCTGAACTTTCTTGCGACATACCCAAACTAGCAAAATAACGAGCTACGCTACTTCCCCCTTGCGCACTCACATAATAGGTTTGTTGAAAAGAATTAGGGTTCAGAATAACATCCTGCCAATCAATATTCGGATACAAATCCGGATCAAGTCCATATCTGATAATATCCATCTCCGTACTATTATAAATAGGAGACATATTTGATGCTACCGCAGCTTCATTTGCTAACTCTGCATATTGAGCACCATCTACGTAATCTGGTAAACGCTTCAAATGAGAAATTGTCAAATTAGCACGTCCCGTAATTTTCAATTTTGATTCCAAACCACGTTTAGTAGTCACCAATACTACCCCATTTGCACCACGACTTCCATATACAGCTGTAGCTGCCGCATCCTTCAATACAGAAAAACTTTCTACATCAGCAGCATCTACCTGACTTAAATCACCTTCTAAACCATCAATCAATACCAATGCACCGCTACTTGCACCAAATGTACCAATACCACGCACCCAAAACTCTGAAATATTCTTACCAGGCTCTCCGCTTGACTGCACACCAATTACCCCTGCAACACGTCCTGCTAATGTATTAACAATATTAGTGGCTGGCACCTCTAATTGTGCAGGTTCCATTGTAGTAATAGCACCAGCAACACTGACTTTACGCTGAGTACCCATACCAACAACCACTACCTCATCAAGGTGTTCCGTTGAAGGCTTAAGAGTTACTTTAAGATCATCCAACTTCTTAGTCAAACGTTGCTCAAAATTTTCATAACCTAAAAAAGATACAACTATTATATCATATATGCTCACTTTTAAATGATACTTACCATCTATATCAGTAGTAACTCCCACACCTGGTTTATTCTTTACATATACATTAGCTCCCGGAACGGGCTCATTAAATTCATCGAAGACCGTACCGGTCAAAGTAAAACTCTGTTCTCCCTGCGCAAAAGCCTGACACGCAATAGTTAAAAAACAAAGTAAAAATACAATTACTCGATTCATGTTATATTAAAAATAAAATTAATAATTATTCTATTGCGATTCGACGAATTGCACGATTCTCCGAGTCTCCCACATACAATACATCATTCGAATCAATTACCAAACCAATGGGCTGATTAAACTGTGCAACTTCATCTGTTCCATTGCGATATCCAGCTTGTTGTGGAAGTCCAGCTACAGTAGATACATATCCGGTTTTCATTGCAATCTTTCTAACACAATGATTTTGTTTATCTGCTACATACATATCTCCTTGTGAATCAAAAGCAATCTGACAAGGTTGATTAAACTGTGCTTCAAGAGCATAACCATCTAAATATCCAGCAGTCCCACTGCCTGCAAAAACTTCACACTCATCAGTAGTCAAATTATATTTATAAATACAATGTCTCCCATCATTAGAAAAGTAAAAAATATTGCTATTATTAGGGTCAAACGCACAACCGTAAGTATTACCATTTTCTGTACCTACTTGACGACCGTTTGTCAAATTCTCTCCATACCTATTCAAGGGATTAATACGATAAAAATAACCGCCACCACTTCTTATATAGAACTTTCCATCCTCAGGATTCATTGCAAAACATTTTCTAGCTCCCCAACTAGCCATGGAGCCTTCTCCTCCCGGATGGATATCAGAATTATCATATGACACATTCCCCATACCAACCTCTGCAAATCCATTATTCGTTTCAAAATAGGAATAATCATAATTTCCACTATTACCATGAAAAAGATATACATTATTATCCAACACATTGTATGTAAGAACAGGAGCAGTAAGAAAGAAACCAAAATTATTTTTGATCAGTTTTACCTGATTGGCCTCTTCATTCAATACATATATATACCCTTTAGAATTCATACCATCGTCCGACTCCTGAACTGCAAAATACACATTGTTATTAGCATCCACTGCTATTACATCTTTTATAGAATTCTTAAATTGTGCTTCTGCAAGAGTAACCGTTCCGGTTACATTTTGAGTTGAACTCTTGTCACCTCCAACTAAAGTAGACACATTAGTTTGGATAATATAATCAAAGATCTGCTCGTATTGTCCAGCCTGTTCACCGATTTGTACCTTTATCACACATTTTTCACCAGGAAGCTTCGGAACAAGGACCAATATTTTACTTTGTGTAACAGATATAACAGCAGCCTCCTTCTCATTAAAAAATACTCTTACATTATCCTTATTAGTTCCAAAGTTTGAACCATTCAAAATGACTTGAGTTGAAATAGCTCCTGTAACCGGATAATAGTCAGTCAATGCCACTGGTTTATTTGGATCATAGTCCACTCCTGTTTTTTTATCATCTTGACAAGATAATAAATAAAAAGTCAAAGCAAAACATACAAGCCATTGCCGTTTAAAATGTTGTCGTAATAAGTTCTTCATAGATAGTTCATTCTATTTAAATTAATATTATGTGAATTTATTATATTTATCGTATAATATACACTATAAATATAATATATATTAGAACGATCAATTTTATATACTCCACTAAAAATGAAACTAAAAAGTATTCCATTTATCTATTTTATTTTTACTCTAAGGGTATCTGAAAGCTTTCCAGAAGTCCTATAAATCTTTCCATTATAGAATACCTCAACTTTTATAGTTTCAATATTCATCTTTCCGTTTCCCTCACTATTTACAAGTTTTACACTAAACTCATCTTTTTTCTCCTGTTGCGCTTTAAAGGTTAATAGCTTATAATCTCCTTTTTGAAACTCCCATCCATCTCCTTTGTCCCAGTACAAAGAACCTTCAGCTTTACCTTCCTTATTTGGACAAACCACTAAAGTCAAAGGATCAAATGAATTTTCATTCACATTTTGAATTATTTTACCAACAGGAATAATGGCACCACCCCTAACCTTTAGCTTGGCCTGATATTTACCTTTTGTATCTCCTTTCACCAAAGATAAATCCTCCCAAATACCTGTTGGTAAAGCCGGATTCTTTGCAAATGCAGGAACCACTAGAATATTTGTTCCTAACATAAAAGCTTGTTCCTCAGCACGTAATCTTTGATCTTTTAAATCCGCAAAAAAAACAGGAGCCATAACAGGTTGTCCATCTGTATGGGCAGTGTAAAAAGCAGTATAAAGATAAGGTAGCAAACGATATCGACGTTCCAATGCTATACGCGATTCTTTCTCAAGGTCTTTGCCAAAAGCCCACGGTTCCTTGTTATTTGTATCACAGGAAGCATGTCCTCTAGAAAAAGGGAAAAATGCACCGAAGCCTAACCAGTTTCCCCACAAATCGGGAGTCGTATTCCCAGCAAATCCACCTATATCCGGACCATTGAAAGGCTGACCGGACAACCCCAATGTAATAGACATCGGTACAGAAAGTTTCATCTGTTCATAAGTAGCTTCGTTATCGCCCGTCCACATGGCTGCATAACGCTGTCCGCCAATAATATTGGAGCGGGAAAGAAGAAATGGACGTTTGCCTGGATTAGCAGCCATCATGCCATTATAAGAAGCTTCGACCATCAGACGACCATAAGCGTTATGATACATTAAATGGCTACCAATAGGTAAGTTGCCTCCTCCTAAATGAATATTGTTCTCCGGCATCGTTCCCCCAGGACCATCAAATACAGACGGTTCATTCATATCATTCCAAATGCCATCTATTCCATTAGCCATAAAGTCTTTATAAAGTCCAGACCACCAAGTGCGCGTCTCCGGACGGGTAAAGTCAGGAAATGCGCAAGCACCCGGCCATACTTTCCCGTGAAACTCATTACGATAGATATCACAAACAAAAGCATTTTGCTCTTTTCCGGTTTTATACACAAAATAGTTATCATCCACTTTTACGCCTGGATCTATCATATACACGGAATGGAATCCATTATCATGCAGATACTTATTCATGCGCTTCGGATCGGGAAAATCCCTATCATTGATTGTGAATACACGGAATTCATCCATATAGTTGATATCAAACCATATTACATCGCACGGTATCTTCTTTTCACGAAAAGTATTGGCAACTTCTTTCACTCTAGCTTCCGGCACGTAAGAAAAACGAGACTGATGATAACCGATTGCCCATCTGGGAGGCATACTTATAGTACCGGTCAATTCAGCAAGTCCTTTTAATACAGCTTGCGGAGATTCACGATCTATGATATAAGTACGAAAAGGTGCTCCTTCAGTATTAAATTCAATTTTATCTGAATTAGTAATCAATTCAGCCTTCCAAAAACTATCAAACAATACGCCAAACGCTGTCCCGTCCGGACGAACACCCAATACCCACGGATGCGTTTGATACAGACGTGAGCCACCATCAACCCGATACATACCATTATCCGTATTCCACATTTTAATCTTTTGCCCATTACGCAGCAACGGACCGGTCACTTCACCACCTCCATACAGACTTGTTCCGGCTGGAACATCCAATGAGGCATTTGCCTTGCCATCAGTCATCGTAAATTGAGGAACTAATTTCCAGTTTTCCGGTACTTCACCTTTCTTTTCCGGTTCATGGGAGAGAATTAATGAAGGCGTACGGGAAACATCATACCCTACGGGGATAAATTCTACAATTCCATTTCCTACCAGTGTTACTTTTTCTGTTTTTATATTACCTGCCCAAGCTACCTGAGCCGTAAAGAAGAAAACAGCCATTTGCAATAACGATATTCTTTTTCTCATTTAAATTTTATTTTAGTTATTAGTTCCGCCAACGGATTTTAGTCTGGCAATTTCATAATCAAAAGCTTGGAAAACAGTCCTCATGATATCATATTTTCATTTTGGTCAAACAGGATTTCCAGCAACTCCTCCGGTCACTCATAAAAGAAGAACAAACAGACCGGAGGAATATTGTGGAATTTCAAACACCAATCCTAACTTTTTACCTATATCTATTGAACTTTATACTATGAACGCTTGATATTTGAGAAACCACTAAAGAGAAATTTAAAAAGAAGCATATAAAAATAATAATCAAGGCGATTAACTTCAAGTCCATTCACAAGACAATTTTCCTAAAATTAATTTTGTTTCTGCACAGACTTAAATTAAATGATAATTTAGTTTATTACGGTGCGTTTTTAAATGTATCAATAAAAAATTCAGCTGTCTCTAGAGAAGATTTTTAAATTTCATTTCTCATATTCTCATAGGTGACTGATAAACAACAAATAGTCAAATAAATAGCTTATGAGAAATACTTTCTAAGACGGCATTTCTCATAATACACCTTCTATTTTAGCTTAAAATTCACCTTATTCTCATAGTATTTCAGAGTATTTCTCATAGTTAAATACTATACTTCTCCTTTTTTCTGGTTGAAGATAAACTGTAGTTCCGATTGTCCCATATATTATGGGAAAATGTTCCCTAATATTATGAGAATTTATTCCCACAAAATAAGAGAATCTTTTCCCTACTAGTAGGGAATACTTTCCCACAATATATGGGACAAGGAGAATATGTACTTCCCTGATAATGGTTGACTAGTTGTTTCTTTATTCTTGTATAGGTTGATTGGAAAAACACTATGAGAAATGAATCCAACAAGTATGAGAAACAAGGTAAAATACGGGGTATTTGACGGAAAAACTATGAGAAATGCCGTCTTAGAAATCATTT
>OHDP01000004.1_pt1 | contig 145775 bp, 97 predicted proteins | sample 1567011 | NCBI WGS metagenome assembly OHDP01 (sample SAMEA3879532, study PRJEB24766) | human gut metagenome | biome: human-associated habitat; feature: feces | place: USA | collected 1985/1987
CTCCAGATTATGAGTCTGTTGCTCTAACCAACTGAGCTACAAGTCCGGTGTATCCATTTACTGGATGCGGTCACAAAAGTAGTGCTTTCTGTCGAATTATGCAAATTCTTTTGATAAAAATCTGCTATTCTTTGCCTTCAAAACTTGTATTTGCGTTTCGGATTCTTGGGAAACCAGCCTTTCCGTACCCGTTCTTCCTGTTCAAAGACCTCTTTAATGGTCCAGAAGGAAGAGAAAGCGAATACGCCTAGCATGGAGGACAGAATTACATTGCCAATGCTCAATGACGCTATGACACCGCCTATACCGAGTATCAGGAATATCCACCAACATTTAGTGCCCCAATAATATTCGGCCTTTACCACAACGGGGTGAAAAAGGCCGATAATCAAAAAGGTACAAATTCCGATAAATAGCCCTGCAAGGTGATATTCATTCAGAAACTCCATCGCTTGTTATTTTTCTATGCGAATGGGGATTTCTTTCTTGATGCTCTGTTCCAGAGAAATCAATGTCTCGGTGGCTACTACACCTGGTATCTCTTGCATTTTGTTATTCAGCAAATCCATCAGATGCTCGTTGTCACATGCGTACAATTTGGTCAGCATAGTGTATGGTCCTGTAGTGAAATGACATTCCACAATTTCGGGAATCTTCTGAAGTTCTGCCACAACAGCTTTGTACATAGAGCCTTTTTCTAATTTGATACCGACGTATGTACATGTTCTGTAGCCCAAAGATTTGGGATTAACGTGGTAGCCCGAGCCTACAATGACACCTAAGTCAATCAGTCTTTGCACACGCTGATGGATGGCTGCACGTGACACTCCACATTCGGCTGCTACGTCTTTGAAAGGGATACGGGCATTCTGGGAAATAATTTCTAGTATCTGCCTGTCGAGATTGTCTATTCTTTCCATAATAATAAATTATAATTTCCAGTTGTTATCAAATAGTAAGCAAATATAGAGATTTATTTTAATTATTCTTCTTTTTTGAGAGAAAAAATAGGCAAAAGCAAAAAAAAGAGATGCAAACGCTTTGCACCTCTTTCCTTTTTCTATTTAGAAAGAAACTTTCTTATTTCTTATCTTTTTCAATGCCCACCAGCTCAACTTCGAAAATCAAAGTAGAGAACGGTTTGATTTGGCCACCTGATTCTCTAGCACCGTATGCCAGTTCCTGAGGGATGTAAAGTTCCCATTTAGAACCGACAGGCATCATAGTCAATGCTTCTGTCCAACCTTTGATTACTTGGTTAGCACGGAAAGTAGCCGGTTCTTTACGTTTGTAAGAGCTGTCAAATTCTGTTCCGTCAATTAAAGTACCTTTGTAGTTAACTTTCACTTTGCAAGTGTCAGCAGGGATTTCACCTTTACCTTCAGTGATCACTTTGTATTGCAGACCGCTCGGAGTTGTTTTCACACCTTCTTTAGTCTTATTGTCGGCAAGGAACTTTTCGTTTTCAGCTTTGTAGTCAGCGTATTTTTCAGCCAAAGCTTTTGCTTTGATTGTTTCCATAGCTGTACGGGTATAAGTCTGAGCTTCTTCCATAGTCATCATGCCGCCTTTTTCCAAAGTACCTGCGATGAAACCTGCCATGAAGTTAGCTTTGCTGATTGTTTTAGTAGAGTCGCCGGCAAATAACTCCTGGTTGATACCTTTCATCATTTGGTTGCTGATCTGTTGACCGATTTGCAAACCTGCCATGTAAGCGATATCTTTCTTGCTGGTTTTGTTTGCACCTTCGTTCAAACCTTTGATGAAATCTGCCATATAAGCAGTATCAACATCCAAACGGCCTGTCAGGTAGCCTTTCAAACCTTGAGTCTGAGCCATACCGATAGAATAAGACAGGGAGTCGAGTTCTGTTGACAGATTTGCTTTAGGAGACTGAGCTGTGCAAGAAGCAAGGCTTGCAGCAGCGGCGATTGCCATAAAAATACTAACTTTTTTCATTTTGCTTTGAATTTTTTTATTTATAATACTTCGAGTAATTCTACTTCAAATACGAGTGTGCTGTGGGGAGGAATCATTTCTCCGGCACCTCTTGCGCCATAACCCAGTTCAGACGGGATATACAGTTTCCATTTAGAACCTTCCGGCATCAGTTGCAGTGCTTCAACCCATCCCGGGATTACCTGGTTCACGCCGAATACTGCGGGCTCACCACGCTGAACAGAACTGTCGAACAGTGTTCCGTCAATCAAAGTACCTTCGTAATGGCATTTTACCTGATCGGTAGCCTGAGGCTTTTTGCCTGTACCTTCTTTTATTATTTCGTATTGCAATCCGCTGGGCAGAGTTACTACACCTGCTCTTTTTTTGTTTTCCTCAAGGAATGCTTTCCCCTGTTCGATAGCGGCGGCGCCCATTTTAGCTTCCAGTTCTTCGAAATACTTGTTTACTATTTCGCGGGCTTCCTGATGGCTGATAGCCGTCTGGTTGCCTTCCAATACATCTTTGATAGCTTGTGCGAAGTCGTCTACCGAAAGGTTGGCGATTCCCATACTTGATAAGTTTTGGCCGATTCCGAGACCAATAGAGTAACTGAATTTATCCATATAATGTTTTTTGTTGGCGATTGAAGCGTATTTCATAGTTTTAGCCTTCAATCAATTGCAAATTTATGAATCGCAAAAGTACGTGTTTTATTTGAATGATTTAGCATTTGGTATTTAAAAATTCTTATATCTGTGAAAGTTAGCCGTTTTTTTACAAAAGAATTAGTTCTTTTATTCGATGATTCTGATTACATTTGTGTGGCTATTAAAAAAAAGGAGGAATAGTAATGAAGAATCTGGTAGTTTTGACGGGTGCGGGTATGAGTGCCGAGAGTGGGATTAGTACATTTCGCGATGCAGGCGGTTTGTGGGACAAATATCCTGTGGAGCAGGTGGCTACTCCTGAAGGTTATCAGCGTGATCCGGCTTTAGTGATTAATTTCTATAATGAGCGCCGGAAACAGTTGTTGGAGGTAAAGCCGAACCGTGGACATGAATTGTTGGCGGAACTGGAGAAAAACTTTCATGTAACGGTGGTGACACAGAATATCGATAACTTGCATGAACGTGCCGGGAGCAGCCGTATCGTTCATCTGCATGGCGAACTGACGAAAGTGTGTTCCAGTAGAGATCCTCATAATCCTCATTACATAAAAGAGCTGAAACCGGAAGAATATGAAGTGAAGATGGGAGACAAGGCCGGCGACGGCACTCAATTGCGACCTTTTATCGTATGGTTCGGAGAAGCTGTGCCGGAAATTGAGACAGCCATCCAATATGTGGAAAAAGCGGATATTTTCGTTATTATCGGTACGTCGCTTAATGTATATCCTGCAGCGGGGTTGCTTCATTATGTACCGAGAGAAGCAGAGGTGTATCTGATTGATCCGAAACCGGTAGATACGCATACTTCCCGTTCGATACATGTGATTCAGAAGGGAGCTTCTGAAGGAGTGGCTGAATTGAAGCAGTTGTTGGGAGTTTGAGAATAGGTCGGACAGAATTCTATGAAATTGTACACTATTCTATAGTACATTTTCTGCAAACCTGTAATTTTGTCTTCTATAAATAATAGAACCTATGAGACATAAACTTCTGTTTCCTTTTTTCATCTTTTTGATAGTTGCTTTACCGATTCGTAGTAAGGATTTTGTTTTGACTTCCGGTCAAACAGTTGTCATCGCTTGCAGCCCTTCTGAAGAACTGGTTGTACGAACCGCATTGGAAATGCTGGGGCGTGATATTCAGACAGTATTGTCGTCGACTACCCAAGCGAATGAGAAAACAGGTGAAATTGTGATAGGAACGGTGGGGCAGAGTGAGCTTATCAGCCGGACCGGCATAGATGTTTCTGCGCTAAAAGGCAAGAAGCAGGCTTTTCTATTATCTGTTTCTCCGGAGGGTAAATTGATCGTAACCGGCAGTGACAAACATGGTACGGCTTATGGAATACTCGAAATATCCCGTTTGTTAGGTGTCTCTCCCTGGGAATGGTGGGCGGACGTAACTCCGGAAAAGAAGAAACTTTTTAAGCTATCTTCTAAATTCCAAAGCCTTCAGGCTCCTTCGGTGGAATATCGGGGTATATTTATTAATGATGAAGACTGGGGCTTGATGCCATGGAGCAGTCGGACCTATGAACCTTCAAAAGTGAAAGGTGAGATAGGCCCGCGTACCAACGAGCGTATTTTTGAACTCTTACTTCGTCTGCGTGCCAACACCTATTGGCCTGCAATGCACGAATGTACACTTCCTTTCTTCCTGACCAAAGGCAATCGGGAAGCTGCCAAGAAATATGGAATCTTCATCGGTGCTTCCCATTGCGAACCGATGGCTTGCAGCGCTGCCGGCGAGTGGAAACGAAGAGGGGAAGGGGCTTATGATTATGTGAATAATGCTCCGGCTGTTTACAAATTCTGGGAAGACCGTGTAAAAGAGGTGGCAGATCAGGAAATACTCTATACGTTGGGTATGCGTGGTGTACACGATGGCAAGATGCAGGGAGCGAAGACGGTGGAAGAACAGAAGGCCGTAATAGATCGTGTGTTTGCAGATCAACGCGGGTTGATTGAAAAATATGTTGATAAGGATGTAACTAAAGTCCCGCAGGTTTTTATCCCTTATAAAGAGGTACTCGACATTTATCATGCCGGATTACAGGTGCCCGATGATGTAACATTGATGTGGTGTGACGATAACTATGGCTATATCCGCCATTTTCCTACGGCCGAAGAATGCGCACGTAAAGGAGGGAATGGAGTCTATTATCATGTTTCTTATTGGGGACGTCCGCATGACCATCTCTGGTTGAGTACGATGAGCCCGTATCTGATTTTCCAACAAATGAAGCTGGCTTACGATCGAGGCATACAGAAGATGTGGATACTGAATGTCGGAGATATCAAGCCTGCCGAGTATCAGATAGAGTTGTTTATGGATATGGCCTGGAATATAGAAGCTGTGGCCTCGGAAGGAGTGACCTCTCATCTGAAACACTGGCTGGAACGGGAATTGGGAGCTTCGTGCGCAAAGGCAGTATTACCTGTGATGCAGGAACACTATCGTCTGGCCCATATTCGTAAACCTGAATTTATGGGAAATACGAGGGAAGAGGAGAAAGATCCTGTTTATCGTGTTGTCAAAGATCTCCCATGGAGTGAAAAAGAAATCAACGGACGTTTGCAGGCTTATGATAAATTGTCGGAGACAGTGGAACGGGCAGCTTTGAAAATCCCATCCGGCAGACAAAGTGCCTATTTTGAATTGGTGAAATACCCGGTGCAAGCTGCTACACAGATGAACCGGAAATTGCTATATGCCCAATTAGCCCGCCACGGAAAAGCGGACTGGGAGAAAAGTGATCTTGCCTATGACAGCATTGTAGTATTGACAAAACAGTATAACTCACTGGAAGATGGAAAGTGGAACCGTATGATGGATTTCCAACCCCGAAAACTCCCCGTATTCAATCGCGTGGAAAGAAAAATGGCTACTTCTCCGATGATGAAAGAGCGTGTAGCTATCTATAAATGGAACGGCTTGGATGGGAAGAATATCCCGAATAGTAAGACCTTGAATGCGCGGAAAGGAACTTCTGCTATTTGTGAGGGCCTGGGATATGAAAGCAAAGCGACAGGCATTGACAAGGGAGATGCACTGATGTTCTCTTTTGACAACTGGAAAACAGACTCGGTAGAGGTTGACATCCGCTTGTTGCCTAATCATCCTGTGAGAGGAGATCAACTACGTTTCTCAATATCGTTAGACGATGCAGAGCCTGAAGTGATCTCTTATGAAACGAAAGGACGGAGTGAAGAATGGAAAGAGAACGTGCTGCGCAATCAAGCCATTCGAACAGTTCGACTTCCGATATCTGGAAAGAAGTCCCACAAATTGGTAATCAAGGCATTGGACGAAGGAGTGATATTAGACCAGGTAATGCTTTATATGCCTTCGCCTATTGGTGAGTAACTGCACGGATCACGAACCATACATGATGTATCGTGGTACTGATCCATCCATAATGCTCTGCCATAATGCGGAATCTCTCTTTGAGGGATGCTTTCCGGTTCCGGGTGGTCATGCCCTCGTCCAAATAGTCAATGATTGTCAGGTGAGTGTTGTGAAGGGTATGCGCTTTCTTCATGATGCGGATGCACCAGTCGAAGTCAGCGGAGAAGCGGTACTGCAAATCATACGGCTCTACCAACGTGTGGCGGGGGAAGAATGCCTGATGGCAGACCAACATCCCTTGTTTAAAGCTTTTCCACGTTAAAGTTTCCGGAGCGGATAGCCTGCGCATACGTAGGAAATGACCGTTCTTGTCTACGATGGCGGTTTCTCCATAAAGCACATCGGGAAGTTCGTTGCCGATGATGGTATGTACCATTTGCTGTAATGTATTATCTTCGTGGAAGCAGTCGCCTGCGTTCAGAAAGCAAAGGTAATCACCGGTGGCAAGAGAGATTCCTTTATTCATGGCGTCATATAATCCTTTGTCCGGCTCGCTGACGACAGTGTGTATCCGCGAACGGTACCGGTCGATGATGGATAAGGTCTTATCTTCAGATCCCCCGTCTACGATAATATATTCGACGTGATGATAGGTTTGTGAGATGACACTTAGAATGGTGTCCTCCAATACCTTCTCAGCGTTGTATGTTACCGTGATGATTGAGAATTTCGGGGTGGGATGGACGCTATGCATATTTTCCTGTTATTTTGTTATAGATATCCGTATATCTTTTGGCAACGATACTCTCCGAATAGTTGCCCAATACCTTGCGGCGGGCTTGTTCTGAGAGTTCGCTGTATTCCGGTTCTGTCAATATCCAGTGAATGCCGTTGGCAAAATCTTCCGAAGACTTGTATTGTGCCACGTAGCCATTGTGCAGATGGTCTATCATTTCGGGAATGCCGCCTACATTGAACCCTACGCACGGCACTCCGCATGCCATCGCTTCCATAATCATGTTGGGCAGATTCTCTTCCAGCGACGGGATGGCGAAAATATCTACTGAGTTGTATATATTCACTAATTCATGCTCATTCTTGATGTAAGGAAGTGAGTGTACACGAAAGGGAAGCAGAGCCTGTAACTGTTGGGATTGGTTGCCGAATGCAACTACCTCCAATGAATCTTTCCATTCCGGATGCTTTTCTGCCAGCATTTTGCAGGACTCAATTAAATATTCGACTCCTTTCCGCTTATCGGTAATCTTTACCGAACCGAACAGAATTAGTTTTTTGTTTTGCGGCAACATACATTTCGTACGTGCCTCCTCCTTCTTTTGTGGTTTGAAGAGATTCGTGTTAATGGCGTTCGGAATATTGACAATCTCTTTTCCTGCAAGCAATGCACTACTTTGTGCTTGTTCTTTCAGCCAATGACTGCAAGTGACGAAATGAATCGGGGCATGAGCATAAAGTTCTTGTTTGTTGCGGAAAGTGCGATATGACAGATCCTTCCGGCCTCCTTCCTTATATATATAGGGGCAGTGATGGCATTCCTTCTGGTATTTGGTACATTCCCGTGCATAGTGGCAGATACCGGTAAAAGGCCACATATCATGCATTGTCCATACTACAGGCTTGCCGGATGACAATATCTTTCGGATATCTTTCAATGAGAGCATTCCCTGATTGACCCAGTGAAGGTGGATGACATCCGCCTGACGGAACTCCGGAAGTGACGTAATGTCCGTGCCGGTATTCGCTATATCTACATCAAACATATGATTCCGGTGAAAACGGTTGGCACTCCAGATGACAAGACGTTCCCACATGAATTTCCATACTTGCAACCAGCTTCTGTTCAACCCGACAACACTAATCTGGTCGGTCTGTTTGTCACGTACCAACATTTTAGCTTTGATACCGTTGTTTTTCAGCGATTCCATCAGACGGCTTGCCGCAACGGCCGGACCGCCCATCTTCTCAGAAGTATTAATAATCAGTATTCTCATTTTCTAAAGTTTGCTTGCCAACAGGCTTGTATACAGATTGATATATTGTCCGGCTACCACCTTGCCCGAATATTTAGTCATTACTTCGTTTCTCATTGCTTCCGGTGACACCCGTTCTTTCCCTTCGGTAAGTCCCCATTTTATTCCGTCGGCCAGACTTTCCGCCGACTGATAGTCAGCTAAGTATCCATTCTCCTTATGGCGGATGATGTCTGCTTGTCCGCTGTTGCCGAACGAAACAGGCAGGCAACCGCAAGACTGGGCTTCAATCAATGTTTGTCCGAAGGTTTCGTAGAGCGAGGCGGACACTGCGACATCGGCTGCCGAATAGATTTGAGAAAGCTCCTCCGCTTGGCTTACCCAGCCCATATAGGTATGACTGACCGGAATAGACGGGAGCACCTGCAGGGGATATTTGATTCTTCCGAATAGTAGGAGGTGCAACTCTTTACTCCGAAAGTCTTTTCGTCGGATTAAAAGGCGAATGGCCTCCATCAACGTTGGGAATCCTTTTATCGGATCATCAATACGGGCAGCCCCGAACACGATAATCCGTTTGTCAGGAAGAGATAATGCTTGTCGGCATTCTACTTTATTAAGTATCCGGAAGTTGCTCAGTGAAAGCGTATTCGGTATCACTGTGACCGGCTTTCCTTTGAGTAGTGTGCTTTGGCGTACTTGTGAGGCGAGCCAATTACTTACTGTAACGATATTTATTCTTGCCGGAGAGAGTATGCTCTGTTTTTTCTTGAAGACGCGGTGAGACAAGTCGTTGTTCCCGGGAAAACGGAGAAAGTGGCAGTTTCCGCATTCGTTTTTGAATGATTCGCAAGAGTAGGAATAATGGCAGATGGAGGTACATTCCCACATGTCATGCATCGTCCAAACAACAGGTTTGCCGGAGGTGATGACTTGTTGAATATTGTGCAAGGACAGCATGCCCTGATTGATCCAATGCAAGTGAATGATATCTGCCTCTTTGAAAACCGGAAGCCGGGTGACATCGAACCCCGTATTGGCAATGGATACCCTAAAAAGATTCTTCCGGCTGAAAAGATTATTTGCCCAAATAATGAGACGTTCCCAGATAAACGTGAACTTTCTTTGCCAAGACTTACCGACGGTATGTACTTTATCGGAGTGGCTCGTTTTGTGCAGTACCAACATCCCGGTGTCTATTCCGGTACCGTTGAGCGATTCCATCAGACGGTTTGCTGCGATAGCCGCACCGCCCATTCGTTCTGAAGTATTGATGATTAGTACTCTCATGCGCATAAAAGTTTATGCAAATGTACGCTTTTCGTTGCAAATCTATGGTTGCTTGCGATAAGTTTTTACCGTAGTAGTTAAGATTTGCGATAATTCGCGGCTGTAATGTTCTAAATTATATTCCCGTTCTGCCAGTTTCCGACCGTTGGCTCCCATTTGCTGTGCTTCTTCAGGATGGGTGTAGAGGTAACGGATGGCTTGTTTCCATCCTTCCGTATCATTATAGTCTACATAGATACCTGCTCTTTCTTTTTCAATGTCCATTTGAAATTTAGGATTACGTGAGCAAATCACCGGGAGTCCTAATGCAAAAGCTTCTACTAGTGTGGTGAGTCCCACGGTGTAGGGGTTGTCAAGGCAGCAGATGACTACTACTTTTGAATGTGCTACTTCTGTGGCGAGCTTGTGTGGGATGATACCGCCCGTGAAATGTATCCGTATGTTGGTATATGGTATATATTTTTTTAGTAAAAGCTCATAGTTCTTGTCTCCGGCGGCAGGTGTGGTAAACACATCAAGGGGAAGCCCTGTTTCGGCAAATGCTTTTAGCAAGGTGGTGAAGTCACGATTCTCTTTCCCAGTAGTGATAAACGTCTTTTCCGGTTCTTCTTCGTTTGCGGCTGGAAGGTGCTGTCTCAGATAGTCATAGAAATCAAGGTCGGCTCCCCAATGTATAAGGTGCAACTGACCGGCGTTGACTTTGCCTGATTTTAAAGAGTCCTCAATTAACGTCTGACTGAAAAAGAACATTTGATCGATACCTCTATAATAAAAGCGGGAAATCAAATTCTTCAGTTTGTTGGAGTTTCGGACTACGGCTTGATGGTGCCAGATAGCAATGGGTTTGCGGTACAATCCGAACGCACGTAAGAAGATAATAAGCTCTAGTCCGTAAAAGGAGGTACCATACAAAAGGTCGTACGGTTCTTTGCAACGTATGATTTCAAAGAAATTGTAGAGTGAGAACCGTATACGGGATGCGAAATGACGGTAATGGTGGAGTATCGGGTGAATACCGTGTTTACTGAAATGAGTGAGCCCATATAATATATGTCCGGGGTGTAAATGGTTCTTCCATTCGTCCAATGCTTCTTGTATGGGGCGTGTGTGATAATAGTATATTTTCATGCGCCGAAGTCTCCTTTCAAGGTACGTTTAATTCGTCGAATCGCTTTGGCCATAAAGCAATTTGTGCGGTGGTAATAGCGTGCGAATGCTTCTCTGGCTTTTTCATTTTCTTCTATTGGCGACCATTTTTCTATTGGGAGCGGTTTCATCCATAAGGTGGAACTGTATAAACCTCCACCACCGCAGTTGGTGCCGCTTCCATCGAAACCGATGTTCTGAATAAGTGAACGTCCGGTGTTTAACGAGAGGATATCTGCTAAAAACAGGCTGGCATTCCAGCGGATGGCCCATGAATTGTTTTTTCCCTCGATTTGGCGCCTCAGCATTCGCGTGAAAGGATAATTCCCGTTGAGGTCAAATCTCCGTGTGAGGTTACGTTCTTCCAATTGGCGGAGCAGCTCTTTCCCGTCGGGATTGAAATATTTCCATGCTCTGTCCCAAGTAGCCCACCCCCAACTTCCGGTAAACTTGATAAGAAATGTATCGGGTAGGGAAGGGTCGTTGGTGAAATCACAAGCTTGTATGTGACCGACGCGTGGCTCGTCTTTGTAAGTCTCAAGTGCATCGTTCATAAATTGTAGGAAGTAAGGTGCTGTAATCAAGTCGTCTTCCATTACGATAACCCGCCCGAAGCGGTTGACTTGTGTGGTAACTCCGTCAATGATATTACGCGCAAGTCCCCAGTTCTTTTCCCGTTCGATGAGGGTGATGCTCTTAAATCCTGTTATCTTATGGATATAGTTGCGGACTTCAGCTACAGCTGCCTCGTCTGTGTCCTTGCGGGCTGCATCGGAATAGATGTAGAGCTCACTTTCGGCAGCGAGTGTGTTGTTTTGAAGTGTCTCCATCGTTTGTTTTAAATGTTCCGGACGATTGTACACGAACAGCAATATGGGAGCGTATTTTGTCATTATGTTATTTGGTTTTTGTTACTAGTTCAATAATTTTGCTGCCGAAGTACTGCCAAGCGTTTTCATCGAGAAATTGCCCATATCCAACTAGTGAGGCTTTTTCTTTTTTATAGTCTGAGAGGATGACGGCAATATCATCCAGACTTTTAAATGTGTGGACGTTTAATAGACTGTTGTGGCTGTAATCGATGAATGATCCGGTGGCTGGTCCTATTACCTTTGCCCCGAAAGAAAGGGAATCCATTAATACTCCCGAACTTAATACAGAATCGGGACAGTAAGGAATGAGTACAAAACGGGAGCAGGCTATGTAATTACTTAGCTTTTCAAACGATGGACTTTCAGGGATGATTTTGACATAATCAGGTGCTTTGTCCTGCAATTCTTTCAACAAAGAGGCGGAGGCACATCGTCCGATAATGCAGACATTGGGGTGTTGCTCCGGATGGTTACGTAGGTATGAAAGATATTCATGTATACCTTTATAGCGTGAGATAGTACCCCATATCAGCAAATCATAAAGAATATTATTCTCGGCAGGTAACTGTCGGGGAAGTCGATTGATGGTAGGATGGTGCAGAAAATGAACTTTTCCGCTGGCTTGCGGATATCTCTGCCGGATGATTTCCAGCCCTTCGGTAGCGTGTGTAAGTATTAAATCCGCTTTCCGGACGATGAAACGCATGAGGAATTTTTTCATGCCTGTATACCCGTCATTGTGTGGTTTTTTGTTGTGCAGTACCCATACGATTTTCTTCTTTGCCAATTTGAGTACTGTTACGAAACAGATTGCCGTGACAGCTTGTAAAAGTCCGTATTTGAAATCAGGAATACTTTCAAACCAATTGAAGATTATCACGTCTCCCCATCGTTTGGGAGGCAATATGCTAAGAAGCGGGTTTCGGTGTGGAGGATTGATAACAGTACTTTCTCCTTCACGGTTCAAGGAAGCGATGAAATTCTCTATATAGGGATTGTTTTTTTCGTTAGGGTTTTGCCTTAAACGCGGAAATACAGTAAATGTTATCATATTCCTAAGTCATTAATGGATGGCAAATTTACTACAATCTCGGATAAAATACAAGGGAGTGAAAAAAGACTTGATGCATGATTGCAAAAAACGTGTATGGGGATAAAGTTGTTTATGCTGAATGCAACAGACGCAACAGGCTTTCAGAATTCCAACAATACTGCCTGTCTTCATATACCGAATTGTTCGGATGGTATATTTCTGCCTGAATGGATAGCTGCTGACAACTCGAAAATATCTTTTTGTAACATTGCGCTGTGAGTGGTTGCTTAGGCTTTTCAGAGCAGTTTGTAGTCCTTCCCATGCATTGTATTTTTGTTCCGTATGGTAGGAAGTGGCTTGAGGATGTCTACGCCAATAGACCAGTCCTTCGTCAATGAACTCTATTGGTCCGGAGACAACGGCAGCCAGCATTAGCAAGGAGTCATAAGAGATGTTATTCTCTTGTTTCACAGCTTGCTGGAAAATGGGTAGGATATTGCGGTGGAAGAAACATTCGTGTCCCGGGACATATGGTTTCATTAGTAGATAAAGCTCGTTGTAAAGTACATTAGATTTGTTCTTTTTTCCCATGGTCTGTTGAATATCCGTGGTGAATAGGTAAGAGTTATGAAAAAGTAGAGAATGATTTGTTGCGTGGTTCATCAGAATCTCTATCTTATCCGGTCGCCAGATATCATCTTGGTCGGAAGAGGCGATATATTCACCTTCAGCTTTGGCGAAGGCGGATGAAAAATTGTAATTGAATCCTAGTGGTGCCTCGTTAATATAGAGTTTGACACGTGGGTCTCGTTTTTGATATGCTTCAATAATTGTTACTGTACGATCGGTAGAACAATCGTCTTGTATGATCAATTCATGGATGGGATAGGTCTGGCACAATATAGAATCTATTTGCTGTTCAAGATATTTATCTCCGTTATAGGTACACATAACGACTGAAATGGAAACCGGTGAGCTCGGATTAATATTCATATTTTTGAATTTGTGTAAATACTGTCTGCAAAAATAGCCAAAGAATAATAAACTTGTTTACTTTTGTGTTGGAAATGAATATATGATTATGGAAAAGATTATATTAGTGCCGGTGGGAGGATTAGCTAATCGTATGCGCGCTGTAGCTTCTGCCGTTACCTTGACATATAGAGTAAGGAGAAAGTTGGAAGTACTATGGTTCCGTGATTGGGGACTGAATGCTCCCTTTTTCAAAGTGTTTGAGGAACCGGAGTTGATGAATATATCCTTTTCGGAGACATCTTGCAAACATTTGCTTATGTATGACCGTCCTCGCAGGCGTAATTTTTATCTTCCGAAACTTTTTCAGAAATTGTTGTTTGAGGATTGTCTGTATGAAAGGGACGTACGTGCTCTTTGTTATAAGGAGTCGGAGCTGGAAGAGTGGGCATCTCAAAGTGGACGGTTGTACATTGCTACTTGTGACCAGTTTGTGAATTACAGTACAAATTTACTTCGTTCTTTGTTTCACCCTGTCGCTTCCGTTTGTGAGGAAGTCGAACGCCGTTTTTGTCACTTTTCCAAGCATACGGTAGGTGTACATATTCGTCGTGCAGATCATACGGTAGCCATCCGTCAAAGTCCATTGGATTTGTTTTTTACACAGTTGGACAAAGAAAGTGATATGTATGATGATTTGTGTATCTATCTGGCAACTGATTCGGAAGAGGTGAAACAGCAGTTACGCAATCGTTATGGTAGCAGGGTGCATACGGCTGAGACGGTTTCTGATCGTGGCTCGATTTCCGGAATTAAGGATGCTGTAGCCGATATGTATACACTGTCACGCACTCAAAAGATTTATGGATCTTCAGGCAGTTCTTTTTCGGAACTGGCTGCCCAATTAGGAGATATTCCCCTGCAAATACTTCGTGTTTAGATTTTCTTTCTTATAAATTCAATACACTCACGGAATATCACGGATTGTAATTTCCATAAAATCAGAGCGTACAAAGATACTACCAGCACTATTTTTATTAGTAAGGATAAATATAGATTCCGGATTCCGAGAGTGATATAATAAGCGGAGGCAGTCAATGTGGCTGCTAATAAGAAATAAGGAGCGATATCCTTGAGTACACAGGATAGAGTCAAAGGTATTTCTCTTTTGACGAAGAAATACCAGACAAAAAGCCATAAGATATTGATGGTAATGAACAGATAAATCATCATTGTGATACCATAAGGATAGCTGAGACATGCTGTGATAAGTTGCAAAATGCTGAGTGTGATATTGCAGAACATAAACACGGAAGAACGTCCCCGGCTGACCAACAGGTTTGAGAACAGGTTATTAATAGGGATAAACGCACCCCAGATACAGAGCAACTGCATCATTTGGGCGGAAACGAGCCATTTGTCAGTAATGGTAATCACGATGAACTCTTTGGATACAATGCTGAGGCCGAACATGGCAGGGAAAGAGATAAATGCGGTGAAGCGCAGCATTTTACGGAATACGGCTACCTGACGCTGGGTGTCTTCCGTTATGCTTGCTAATACGGGCTGGGCTACTCCGTTAATCATTCCTGTGATTAAGGAATGTCCCATGTTATTCCATTTGTTTGCTTGGCTGAAATCTCCTACTGCCTGCTTGGTATAGAATTTCCCTAATAGTACGGAGAACAGATTGTTGTTGATAGTCATGAATATGTTGGTAATTAACATTTTACTACTAAAACCGAACATCTCTTTTATAGGAGAAAAGTCGAAATGGAAGCTAGGCATCCATTTGGCGAAGTACCAATTGAGTATAACGACAACCGCTACGTATACAAGTGATTGTATGGCTATGCCCCAATAGGCAAATCCATTTACGGCAAGGACTATTGCTGTAATACCGGATAATGTAAGTGAGGAAAGGGAAATAATCGTATTTTCTTTCACTTTGAGGTTGCGGAAAAGGATGGCGCGTGGAGCGATCCCTAAACTAGCGATAAAAAAACTTAGGAAAGTCAGTCGGGAAAGGGGGACTAATTCCGGCGTACGGTAAAACTCGGCAATCAGTGGAGCCGACAGGTAGAGCAATATATATAAGATGGCGCTACAAGAAACACTAAACCAGAATACGGCATTGTAATCTTTGTCCGAAGCATTTTTACGGTTGACCAAAGCGGAGATGAAACCGCTTTCCTGTAGGATGTTGGCTATCGTTGAAAAGATGGTCAGCATACCGATCATGCCATAATCGGAGCGTGACAACAAACGAGCCAGAACAATTCCGAAAAGAAGCCCCAGCAACTGCTGTAAGCTGTTGCTGAGTCCTCCCCAAAATAATCCTTTGGCTGTCTTTTGTCTCAGTGATTGCTCTTCACCCATTTTTTTATTTTACTTCGCTGCCCGGCTTTACCTCCCGTCCCGGCATAATAACAGCCAAACTGCCATCATTATTTTCGGCGCTCAGAATCATTCCTTCGCTGACGATACCTTTCAGTTTGCGCGGGGCAAGATTGGCGATGAAGCAAACCTGTTTGCCTGCCAGTTCTTCCGGTTGATAGTGTTTGGCAATGCCCGATACGATAGTACGTGTTTCCAGTCCGTCATCGATTTTGAATTGCAACAACTTATCTGCCTTTGGTACTTTCTGGCATTCGAGGATAGTACCTACACGGATATCCAATTTCGTGAAATCATCGAATTCGATGTTCGGACGAATCGGATTGGCTTTGTAGTTTGCTTCTTCGTTTGCTTTTTTAGTATCAAGCAACTTCTGTACTTGTGCTTCGATAGTAGCGTCTTCGATCTTTTCAAACAGCAGTTCCGGTTTATTCAACTGATGGCCTACGGGCAGCAGATTGTCTTTTCCTAGTTCAGCCCATTCGAATGTGTCCATATTCAGCATCTTACGGAGTTTCTCCGAACTGAACGGCAGGAACGGATCAAAAGCGATGGCGAGGTTGGCAACCAGCTGTAGGGAAATGTTTAAGATAGTGCCTACACGCTCCATATCTGTTTTGGTCAATTTCCACGGTTCTGTGTCGGCCAAATATTTGTTACCGATACGTGCCAGATTCATGGCTTCTTTCTGTGCATCGCGGAATTTGAAAATGTCGAGCAGTTTTTCTACTTCTGCTTTTACGTCTGCGAATTCTTTCAGAGTTTCCTTGTCATAGTCAGTCAATTCGCCCTGTGCAGGTACTTTTCCGTCAAAGTACTTTTGGGTAAGTACCATAGCACGATTCACAAAGTTGCCATATACAGCGACCAGTTCGTTATTGTTGCGTGCCTGGAAGTCTTTCCAGGTGAAGTCATTGTCTTTTGTTTCCGGTGCATTGGCGGTCAGTACATAGCGGAGTACGTCTTGCTTTCCGGGAAAATCGGCCAGGTATTCGTGCAGCCATACAGCCCAATTGCGGGAAGTGGAAATTTTATCTCCTTCCAGGTTTAGGAATTCGTTGCTCGGCACGTTGTCCGGCAGAATGTAACTGCCTTCAGCTTTCAGCATTGCAGGGAATACGATGCAATGGAATACGATGTTGTCCTTGCCGATGAAGTGAATCAAACGGGTTTCAGGATCTTTCCACCATGTTTCCCAACTATCGGGAAGCAGTTCTTTGGTATTGGAAATGTATCCGATAGGCGCGTCAAACCATACGTACAAAACTTTTCCTTCTGCTCCTTCTACGGGAACAGGAATACCCCAGTCGAGGTCACGGCTCACGGCACGTGGTTGCAGTCCCATGTCGAGCCAGCTTTTGCATTGGCCGTATACGTTGGGACGCCATTCTTTGTGATCTTCCAGAATCCATTTGCGCAGCCATGCTTCGTGTTTGTCGAGAGGAAGATACCAGTGTTTGGTTTCTTTCATCACCGGTTTGCTGCCGCTGATGGCACTTTTCGGGTTGATAAGATCCGTAGGAGAAAGTGAGGTTCCGCACTTTTCGCATTGGTCGCCGTAAGCGCCTTCCGAATGGCAGTGAGGACATTCTCCGGTGATATAACGGTCGGCAAGGAATGTTTTTGCTTCCTCGTCGTAATATTGTTCAGACGTTTTCTCGATGAATTCGCCTTTGTTGTACAATGTTTTGAAGAAATCCGAAGCCAATTGGTGATGCGTCGGCGAAGTGGTGCGGCTATATACGTCGAATGAGATACCGAATTCTGCAAATGATTTTTTAATCAGCGCATGGTAACGGTCTACTACATCTTGCGGAGTGATTCCTTCTTTTTTCGCGCGGATAGTGATGGGCACCCCGTGTTCGTCCGAACCTCCGATGAATAATACATCTTCTTTTTTCAGACGCAGATAGCGCACATAAATATCTGCCGGTACGTATACACCAGCCAGGTGACCGATGTGGACAGGCCCGTTCGCATACGGAAGTGCCGATGTGACGGTGGTTCTTTTGAATTTCTTTTCCATTATATAGTGTGAATTTTATTGTTTTCAGCTTTGCAATGTGCAAAGATAGTGACTTTTCATCACAGATTACACGGATTAACGTAGATTTTTCATTCTCATAGTCGTGGTTGTCTTGTAGTTGTGGCTGCCTGTATAGCAGTTGTGACTGTGCTTGCAACATCTAGCAGGATTTTTGAGAATTAATATAAAAACTTTGTGTCCTTTGTGTCCTCTGTGGTGAAACTTACATCATCATGTGCCTCCTGATAGAGAATTTCACAATCGCCATCGCATTGATGGAAGCAAATGGAATATCCATCGGCTCATGGTGTGTGTTGTAACTCACTAACTTGAGATACCCTTCTTTTTCCGAACGGTTTACGTATTTTACTGCCAGATACTCGTCTCCGTCAATCATAAACGACACCAGATATATTTCCCCGTAAATGACGTTGTCGAAACTGCTGATTTCCTTGTATCCGATAATGTCTCCCGATTTCAGTATGGGATACATGCTGTCTCCGTTGACGTAGACCGCCCCGTCGCAGACGGATATATTGGGGATCAGTATCTTACCCAGTGCATATTGCTGTTTGTTGGTGAATAGTGTTTTCAGATTGGCTGCCGCCGTGATATCGTATAGCACCACGCTGCGGTCATCTATCGGTTCTGCTGTTTTCGGATTGTGAATTATCTCCACTTCTCCCCTTGCCAGTTCGCTTTCGCACAATCTCGGCTGGTGTTTCGGGTTTCCTTTTCCTAATAGTAGCCAGTTGTAATCCACCTTGTCTCCAAACTTGTCGAGCAGCAGACGGAAGTCGATGCTGTTTCGCGCACCCCAGTTGGATACTGTGGCGCGTGAAACGCCTAAATATTCAGCTAACTCGCTGTCGTTCTTGAAGTTTAGCGCCTGTTTGGCACGCTTCACGATTCCTGTAACATCCAGAAATGTATCCATTCTATGATCGTTTATTTTTGATGTAAAAATTCATAAACTCGTTAATTGCTCATTGATAATCTATTATCTACTTTTTGAAAGTTAAATTCTTAAATCGTTTGTTTTCTTTATGAAAACTATTTTATCTTTGTAGCAACGAAATCACAAATATGTTTCAAAAATATAAATTTTAAATAGAAAAACCATGAGAAACTGCAAAAAGTTTACGAAAGGTTGCAAAATACCTCATTCACCTCCTTTTTAAGGAAGCCGTGCCAGACGAATGGAAGTAATATAAAGCCTGCTTGCAGCGTCTATATATCCTGCGCTTAGCATCTATATACCCAATGTGCAGCCAATATATCCGCAATATGCAGCAACTATATGTCCTGCATGCAAGCGATATATCTCCAATATACAAACGAATATTTAAATATGAAAACTATAAAAACGGAAAAGCAGTATGGAAACCTTAATCAACCAATCTCTACACATCTGCGGATGTTGCAAGCGAGAGCTTCCACAGGAAGCCTTTTATATGAACCAGCGTACCCGTAGTACGGACAACTACTGCAAAGAATGTCGTAAGGCAAATGCACGCAGACATCGCAATCAGGATAAAAGTATATCATTTGAAAACAAACCGGTTTCCTATCCGGTAATAACCGAGGTGAAGGACTACGCTTTGCGAATGTTCCTTATCCGCCACGCCCGTCAGGTGGTGGCTGACAGTATCCGCCGGAAGCAGGAAAAGGAAAAACTACACGCACTATGGGAAGAATAAAACAGGGGTTGGATTATTTCCCCATGAGCACCAGTTTCATGCACGACCGCATAGTGCGCCGTGTCATGAAACGGGAAGGTGACGCCGCTTTTGCCACATTGGTAGAAACGCTGTCGTATATCTATGCCGGAAAGGGATATTATATCTCTGCCGCTGATGAGTTTTACGACGAGTTGACGGACAGCCTTTACAATACGGATCTTGATGACGTGAAACGTATCATCGCCCTGTCCGTGGAATGTGGGTTGTTTGATGCCGGGCTTTTCCGGCAATACGGTATCCTGACTTCCGCCGATATCCAACGGCAGTATCTCTTTATCACCAAGCGTCGCAGCAGCTCGTTGATAGAGCCGGTTTATTGCCTGTTGGAAGCGGAAGAGCTTGCATCGTACCACACTGCTCAAAGTGGCAAAGTCAGTGCGGAGGATGCTGATAACAAAACAGTCGATGCTGTAACACCAACTGCTGATACTGTAACATCAAACACCGATTCTGCAACATCGGAAGCCGAAATGTCGACATTGGGTACACAAAACAAAGAAAAACAAATTAAAACAAACCAAAACAAAATAAACCACCTCTCTGACTCTCCTCAAGGAGAGAACGGAGGAGGAAAAATATTGAAAAGAAGGAAGGTGATGACACAGGAGGATATCAACAATCTGCAACCACCGTGCGACGGCATGCAGCGTAACTTCGAGGGACTGCTGGAGAACCTTCACTCTTACAAGATTCCGCCTTCCGAGCAATATGCCATTATCCTGAAAAGCAACTTCGGGGCTATCGGACACCCCGTTTGGAAGGGATTCAGCAACATCCGCGGGAGCAATGGGAAGATCAAGTTGCCGTGACATTATCTTTTGAGCGTAATTAATTAATTTATGAACGCACTTTGAAAAAATGATTGGGTCAGTCTGAGTAATACCCGTATCTTTACAGTGTCATTAAGCTTAAGGACAAAACTAAACTAATTTATTAACACAAAAAAACTATTACGATTATGCCAGTATTGTACAAACCCTTCCAGTCGGTTCTGGAAGACAAAAACAAAAAGAAATTATTTCATCCCCGTGTGATCTACACGGCCAATGTGACCACCACCCAACTCGCCAAAGAGATAGCCGCCTACTCGTCTCTCTCCACGGGTGACGTGAAGAACACGCTTGATAACCTGGTGACAGTAGCTGCCCAGCATCTGCAAGCATCGGAAAGTGTAACGCTCGACGGCTTCGGAACTTTCCGCATGGTGATGAAGTCCAACGGCAAAGGTGTGGAACTGCCGGAGAAAGTATCGGCTGCCCAAGCTTCCCTTACCGTCCGCTTCCTGCCCAACTATACCAAGAATCCCGACCGTACCACTGCCACCCGTTCTTTGGTGACAGGTGCCAAGTGTGTCCGTTTCGATCTTGCCGATACTTCGGCTTCCGGTGGCGGAAATAGCGGTAAGCCTGATGACGGTGGTGGTTCCGGCAGCGGTGGTTCCGGCGATGGTGGTGGAGAAGCACCGGACCCGGCAGCATAGCCTGTCTGCATTGCGCAACACGAACACGAATGACTGACTAAACGACTAAACGGAGCTTTTTAACCAGACTAGTAAACTAATCACCCACTAACATGCGAATTATTAACTTAATCGTGGTGCACTGTAGTGCCACGCGGGGGGATTGTACACTCTCTCCGGAAGCTTTAGACCGGCTGCATCGGCGTCGCGGATTCAATGGAACAGGCTATCACTACTACATCCGCAAGGATGGAACGTTGCACCTCACCCGTCCGCTTGAACGTATCGGCGCACATGCAAAAGGTTTCAACGCTCATTCAATAGGTATCTGCTATGAAGGTGGTCTGGACTGCCGGGGACGCCCGGCAGATACCCGGACTCCGGCACAGCGAGCTACACTTCGACAACTCGTCGGGCAGCTACAAGAGAAATTCCCCGGCTGTCGGGTATGCGGACATCGGGATCTTTCGCCGGACTTGAACGGAAACGGTGAGATAGAGCCGGAAGAGTGGATAAAACAGTGCCCGTGCTTTGAGGTGGCAAAGGAATTCGAGGAGTTCGGAGGATTTGCTACTGTAACTAAGAATAAGAACACAGAGTAACACAACACATTAAAGAACAGAAAGGAGGTAAATTATGGCAATGAAGAAATCAGTATGGGATATGATCCTGAAGGTGGTTATCGCAGTGGCTTCGGCTGTGGCAGGCGTTTTGGGCGCTCATGTGATGACTCTGTAAGATTTTCCTTTTCCCTTGCATATCGAACTATTGTATATTATACTCTGGAGAGTAGGAGAGTATGCAAGGGAAGGGATTTCTATTTTTTAAGAAGTAAATAACGTTACATGATGAAATAAAAATACACTATTGTATGAAAAATAACTATTTTATAAGAATTGCAGCTCTTTTCTGCTTGATGCAACAGGTTCTGGTCGGACCAATGGCTTATGCACAAGAGGGCTTTACGGCATACGATATTGCTGCTAAAGCTGATAATTATTATCCGGCTTCTGTGTCTGCCTCTCAATTATTCAGGAAACCGGCAGAGGATATTGATTTCGCTACCGGACAGGCTACTATTCGTATTCCAATTTACGAGATACACACTGCAGATTTTACGCTGCCTATTTCAATATACTATACCACTGGAGGAATTAAAGTGAATCAATTGAATGGTTCTGTTGCTCTAGGTTGGCAATTGGATGCTGAACCGATGATTACACGTAATACGCGCGGAAAGCCGGACGAAGTGAGTACATTGTTGCAAGGCTCGTTGATTAAAGAGGATTCGGAGAATTATCGTAGACTTGTAGGTAAAGGAGAAACGGACCCGATGCAGGATATTTTTATTATCGTTTGTTAAACGGAAAGAGCGGTAAGTTTATTTTAGAAGACTCAAATCATAAAGAATTCATTCCTAGGCTGTTAAATGCTGATAATATTAAGATGTCTGCTCCGGAAATAAACAATAAGTATAATTACCCTATTCATTTGACGAATACGGACGGAACGGAATATATCTTTGGAGGGGATGATTCCGCGTGTGAAAATACCCTTCAACCTCTTAATCATATCTCATGCATCACTTCATGGAAAGTTAGCTCCATTACTTCGGTGAATGGTGATAACTTGCGTTTCAGTTATCGGAGCAAGCCAATCGATGAGTATCCTTACTCTTACTATGATTTCTACACTTTAGAAACCTACTTTGGAGATGATCCTGCTCATAGTCTCGAACCTACCGAACCTGGTAAGCCCCCACATCCCGGATATTGGAAAGGAGTGAACGGAAAGATGAATTACTATTTTCTGAGAGCCGGAGAATTCAAGAAATGGAAAGTTGTGAATGATGAGCCTTATCACCAACCGGGTAGCCATGTTGAAGCCCGACCTATTGAGCGGATTGATTACGATGGAGGGTCAGTACGTTTCTTCTATGACAAACCTTCAGCCTCTCTTTTTATATTGAAACGGATAGAAGTGTATAGTAGAGATACTTGTATACGTACCGTGTGCTTGAATAGCAGCGCGGCAAGTAGGGAAAGACAGGATTATTACTTGTTGAATAACGTAGAAATCAGTGGAACAGATAACAACGTGGTAGAAAGATATTCGTTCAAGTATCATTCAGGTTTCAATAAGACTTACCGAAATGCTGTTGATTACTGGGGATATTATAATGGTGAATCAGGTAATACGGACCTTGTTCCGAGAGTAAATCTGAAGATGTATGGCGAAGTATCTCCTACCGAAAAGCCTGTGGACCTCACTATTGGAGGTGCTGAAAGTAAAGAAAATGATTATCTGTATGCGAGTGCATTCATGCTGGAAGAAGTAACTTATCCCACGGGAGGTTGTTCGCAATACAATTATGAGCCGCATGACATCTATTTGCCGGAGGTCGATGAATATGGTCGTAATTCGATACGGGGAGGAGGGCCACGTCTTGCCTCTATCATAGAAATACCGATAGTAGGAAAAAATATCCGCCGCCATTTCTTATATGGTAAGGATTGTAATTTTGGAGGCGTTGGTTATTCGCGGTTTCCGGTAACTCCCGAATCATTCTGCCAACGGTTGGATAAATATTATTTCGTATTCAGCAACTACAACTATGCCGATTTTCAGGGTAAAAGTGTCACTTACAGCAATATGCTAAGCGAACAGGTAGATGAAAGGGTATATTATCCTTGTGTGGCTGAAGAAGTCAACGGAGTTCTTACTGTGCATTATAATCATTACGAGGAAGTTGATCTGCGCTTCCAACCTGATGTGATTGATGTACACGACAAATTGGCGATGGAAGATTCATGTGCAAACTACAAACGGATATTGACTAAACCGTTGAATTCAACACATTCCATGCCCGGATTGAAATACACAATTGTAAGAGACATCAAGCCGCTTGCCACTTTTGAGAATTATTGTGGAGAAAGCCTCCCGGAGCATTATTGGCGTCTTTACGGATATGGTTATAATGCCCGTCATGTGGATGTAGTGCAACGCGAATCAGATATAACAGAATCCACTCATAAATATCATGATGAAGAAGGAGGCACATTGTTGCAAGAGACGGAAACGAAAGCTTATTTGCATCCGGGAGTAGTCTCCCAAATCAATACTGATCAGGAACAGGTCTCTATTAAGTATTCGGGAATGGAACCACCTACAGGAGGATATCAAGTGATGCGACAAAAAAATGTGCTCTCTGTACCTACGGAAACGAAACATTATGTGAACGGTACTTTACGCAAACAAATTCGCTATAACTACGATATTAACTCGGATACTAACAGTGGATATAGCCTTTCTTCTATAGAAGAATCAGTGGGTAACAACGAGCAAATGCGTACTGTAGAGACTTATGGGACCTATCTTCCTTGTGGAAAACCCTGCCAGATAACAAGAATAGACGGTAGAAATATAGCTATTGTATGGAGCTATGGCGGAAAATATCCGATAGCCATTGCGGAAGGGTTGCAAGCTTCCGACTTGACAACTGCCGGAATTAATCTAAAATCCGTGGCTGTTGCGCATAGTGTGGCTGAGTCTGTATACACATTGCTTGATGGATTGCGGACCCGATACCCGAATGCGAAAATTAGTACTTACCGCTATGATCCTGCAACGGGAATGATTCGGAAAACTTCCTCTGACGGAGTTTCAGAACACTATTCCTATGATCCCGCCGGGCGACTAAAAGAAGTGAGAGATAACCAATTACAAACTATTTTAAATTATGAATACCATGAAACAAACCAGTAAATTATTTATAAAACGTCTATTGATATGCCTGATACTTAGCCATTTGGCATTATCAGTCAATGCGGCGGTTTTAGAATATGATTTGGGAGAATTTACAGATGGTCCCGGTGCGGGAACTACTTTTACCGTTTCTGCTGCTGAAGATCCAAATACATTATATGTATATTTTCGTGCTGATAAAGAAAAACAATTTCGTTATTTTATTGAATCTACCGATAAATATTCTTGTGAATACCATGTGTTTGAACGGTATGGAGGTGAGCGTGAATATCGTACCCGGCCTTTTAGCAATACTTATAAAATTGAATACAACAATTTGCCCGAAGGAGAATATCGTATTGAAATAACAGTAAAATCCAAGATATCGGGAGCAGAGACTTATAATGTATCAATATCAGTTGGTGTAGATAATATCAAGAAGGAAGAAACCATCGATACTCCGATAGGTTTTACTCATACCAGTCAACCGAAAGTAGAAGAGGAACCTACTTACAAACAAACTATTTCGCCGGGGCTTACCGCCACTCGCAGTTATATCCGTAAAATCGTTCCTTTATCCGCTAACGGTATTTCGGTATTGGAAAGCATTTCCTATTTTGACGGTCTGGGGCGTGGCATTCAAACCGTGCAGAAAGGCTTTACGCCACAGAAATCCGACCTGGTGGATTTTATAGATTACAACAGCCGCGGAAAGTCTTGGCGAAGCTGGGGTACCATTCCAGTCAGTGGTCTGAATGGGGCATTTGTCAGTGATCAGCCAATGAGAGCAAAAACGTTGTTAAACGATATGCGTCCATATTCGGAAATACTATATGACCCTTATGGTATGGATACTCCTGTTCGAGAGAATGGAGTTGGTGAAGCATTCTCTGAACATGGTGTCCTTGATGCGCTTCATGTGAACAAGGCCTCTGGAATATATGCCTGCAATTGTTATAGTATTCAGAGGGAGCAATTGATTGCTAGTGGGGTGTATCCTGCAGGTACCCTTTCTGTCATAGAAACAACCGATGAGGACGGACGAAGGAGCTTGGTTTTCAAGGACCGTATGAAACTCACGGTAGCCGAGAAACAAATAGACGGTCAAACAGAATGTTGTACTTATTATGTTTATACTACTGGTGGAGATTTAGGATATGTACTTCCCCCAGCATTGGAAGGTAATATAGACAGCGCAGCTTTAAGTAAGTACGCCTATGTATACAAATATGATGGACTTCACCGAATGACAGAAAAGAAGCTTCCCGGATGCGAACCGATACATTATTATTATGATAAAGCAGACCGGATAGTTTTCACACAGGATGGCAATCAATACTTGAAAGGAGAATACAGTTTTACGCTCTATAATCTTCAGGGGCAAATAGCTGTCACAGGAGTATGCAAATGTGACAATCCGAGAATTTTTGAAACATATTTAGCTTTTGCCATTCAGGAAGGAGGGGACGGATATTGCAACAGTGGTTATACTTTTTCACTGATACATTCTGCCACGAATATTCACCTCTCGCAAGTCAATTATTACGATACGTATGACTATCTGGATATTCCTGCCATGGCATCGCATAAGGTTCCTTTATCCTATCTTGATAAAGAAGGATATAGCACCCGTTATGTGAACAATCGATGCAGTGAAGCATCCTCATACGGGCGTCTTACCGGTAGCCGTACTTTCACGTCAGACGATAACAACGAGATGATAGCCTCATATTATTACGATGATCGGGGAAATCTAGTGCAGTCGTCTTTGAAGAATCATCTGGGTACTTACGAGCACAAATATATGAGTTATACCTTTAGTAATAAAGTTTCATCCTCCATGCACATATATGATTCGTCTGCAAATAAGTCTCAGTCTTATTTTTATACTTACGACCATGCAGACCGTTTGATTCGAGTGGCGCATCGTCTTAATTCTTCCTCTTTGGTGGTATTATCTGAAAACGAATATGATGAGTACGGCCGATTGAAGCAACATAGTGTTCATGACAAAATGAATAGTAGTAAGTATAGCTATAATCTTCGGAACTGGTTAACTGAAATCACTAATCCCCAGTTCTCACAAACCCTGCATTATATAGATGGAGCTGGCACTCCCCAATATGGAGGAAATATCAGTAGTATGAGTTGGAGGGCTGGTGGTGAAAGTGTTATTCGCGGCTATCAATTCGGTTATGACGCTTTATCCCGCTTAAAGGAAGCAACTTATGGTGAAGGAAATACATTAACTACGAATGCAAATCGTTTTACCGAACAGGTGACAAGCTATGATAAGATGGGAAATATTCTAGGGCTGAAGCGTTATGGCCAGTCTTCAGCTACTGATTATAGTCTGATTGATAATCTTTCTTTAACCTATGATGGCAACCAGTTGAAAAATGTGACGGATAAAGCAACCAGCTCGGCTTTCAACAACGGTTTTGAGTTTAAAGACGGTGCCAACGTGACAATTGAGTATGAATATGATAAAAATGGAAACTTGACTAAAGATTTAAACAAAAAGATTACTGATATCCAATATAATTATTTAAATTTGCCTAGTCGGATACAGTTTGAGGGTGGTAATAGTATCTCTTATGTTTATGGTGCGGACGGAACAAAACTTCGAACTACACATATAATAGACGAAGTAACTACAACGACTGATTACTGTGGAAGTGTGATCTATGAAAATGGAATTGCGAAGACTTTATTGACGGAGGCCGGATTCGTATCTTTGAACGACAATAAATATCATTATTACTTACAGGATCATCAAGGTAACAATCGGGTGGTTGCATCGCAGGATGGAGTAGTGGAAGAAGTGAACCATTATTATCCGTTTGGTGGTATCTTTGCTTCAACTTCATCTGTTCAGCCATATAAGTATAATGGTAAAGAGTTGGATCGGAAAGGTGGACTGGATTGGTATGATTATGGTGCGAGAATGTATGATGCAACATTAGGGAGGTTTATGAAGACTGATAGATTTTCAGAAAAGTATGTTTCTCTATCTCCTTATCAATATGGAGCAAATAATCCAGTGAATAATATAGATATAAATGGAGATAGTATTTGGTATACTTTAAATGACAATATTGTGACTATGCATGTAACTACCAAAATATTCAATAATTCAAGTGATAATATAAATATGAAGAGAGCTGCTAAAGATATAGCTTCTGATATAAAAAGTTCTTATGAAGGAGAATTTGAATGGAGTGATGGAAAGATTTATAATTTAAAGGTTGATATGGATCTCAAAGTTGTAACTTCTATGAAAGATGTTGAAAGTGCAGATCATTTATTTGTATTGGCGGATAGTGATGGTGAGGGAGCTCGTGGAGCAACAAGTATGTCTGGTGGGAAAGTGATGACTTTGGCATCAAAGGATTTTGCGGATGATAATTGGTTGTCTAATAATTTGTCTCATAATAACACCTTTACTGCAACTCATGAATTTGGACATGCAGCGGGATTGCCACATTCAAAGAATCCATTTAATATAATGAAACAAGGAGGTGTTTTTCACAATAGTAATTCGGCACAAAGAAAAATTATGCTGCAACAACAATATAATATAAATAGAGGTAGTAATTCCTTGAATTATATGAATAGAAAAATACCTTATCCATATGTTCACTATGATAATAATATTGTTGATGTCTATAGTTTAGGTCTTAAATGGAGATGATATAAATGAATTTGAAAAATAGAAAAGTATTAATAGTAACAGTCGGATTGATGTTATTATGTGTATGCATTGTTTGTTTTGCATCTAGGTCTACATTGATCTTTGTAGGTAATTCGTATGAAAATAGCCAAGATATTAATATTAGTATTTCATTGAATGATAAAATAGTATATAGTGGTTTTATAAAGGCTTATGAATTTCCAAGATTGTTAGAAAAAAGAAATATGAAAATAGGCTTTTATAAGGTTTCTGCAAAGCTAAATAATGTATTGGTAGAACAACGATTTTTTTATTTTTTGCAGAAAACAATTTGGATAGATTTTGATTGTGCAAACAGTGATTTTTTATTAGTTTCGAAATATTACCGACAAATTCCATTGTAATTTTGCATTGTGTATTACCCTGATTAAAGTTGACTAATCACCAATTTATATCAGGGTGTTACTCTATAAATAAAGAAGATCTGGGAAATAAAATATTCCGTATTAGTCCATCTGTTTTTTGAAAATGCTAAAAATAATGTAACTACAATTGGAATGTATTATGAAGTCTTATTAAATTTTATCCTCAATTATTCTTGGATAAAGAATAGAGAGAAACTAAATGCTTCTACTAGATTAGAAGAAGACTTGTATATATATGGTGATGATGCAGAAAAATTTCTATGTGAATATAGTGATAGATTCTCTGTTGATATTTCGAATTTCAATTTTTCCAGGTATTTCACAAAAGAAGTTTATTTTTATTCTATATACAAATGTCTTAATAGACATAAAGAAAAAGAAACTTTAACGATAGGAGATTTGGAAAAAGGAATTTTGGCCGGATGTTTAAATGATTATATTTTATCGAAGGAAAAAGCAAAGTAATTACATGTATTGCCCTGACATAAGTTGATTAAAAACAATTTATATTGGGGGATTTTTCTAACTAATCAATCAGACTTATCATATTCAGAGGAACAAGTGAGGCAGATCGTATGGAGAGGGACCCCTTTCTTGAAATTACTCATGAGTGGTATGTATGGCATATCGGTGATGACGACTTTAAGCGTGTAGGAGAATTGCGAGGAAAAAAATCGTGGAGCAGAGATTGGTATGGTTATGAGTCCTTATGATATACTAGACCGAATAAAGACTGGTATATCCAGGCTTTGAGTAATTGAACTTGTATCTGTTGTGATAATTGTTGTTGGCGGGATGTAAAAATGATACCTGTGTTAGGCAACTCATTTATTCAAGACATAGAATACTTTTATTTTAATCAGCACAATACTGTTCCACCACCTTCACATCCTTTCCTTGACGAATCATTTCGACATAAGTAGCGCCTCCTCCATAAAACAGTTCGATTTTCAGATGATTCTTGGTTTTGTATGTATAAGTCACTTCTAACGTCCCGACACTGTCAGTTTCAATTTTATAATGTGAGTTGTTTTCGGGCAGTTTTTCCCGTAGAAGTTTCTCAATGTTGCGCACTTTCTGGTTATAGACTTGCTGCATGTTCACATTAGGACATGTATATTCGAAGATATTTGTATAACCTTCGTCTTCTGTATAGTGACTAATGACGATTCCGTCTTCTGAAGTTGTTTTATCAATGAATGTACGTTCGGCAGGGTGTGTAGTTCTTGCGTCTTCATCAATGTTGTCGTTTTCTTTGATTTGGGTCTGCGTTGTATCCGCCTTATTCTTTTCGATGCTAGCTTGTACTACCGGACTCTGTTGTTTGGATGTACCGATACACTGAGTAAAGAAAGATATAAAACAACTTCCCGATAATATAATTGCAATGATAAGTCGTAAGTTTTTCTTCATATATGTTAGTTTGTAAGTGTGCAAATATACTACATTATTGTCTTTCTTCATTGTACATCGGGCAGAATATAATTGAGGTACATGATGAGATAATTACTTCATTTCTCAAAAAGTAAGTATAATCCATCTGATCTTCTGCTCTTTTCTCTTTGATAGTCTGTTTCCGCATACAATTCTCCCCTTTTTCTTTCTTTTTTCTCATAAGAAAGAATATATTTGTACCTAAGTTAAACGAAAACCAAAGCATGATATGATAACAACCCAGTTGCTTCGTCCTGAAAGCATTGTCGTAGTAGGGGCATCGAATAATGTGCATAAGCCGGGTGGCGCAATATTAAAGAATTTGATAAATGGAGGTTATCGGGGAGAACTTCGGGCGGTGAATCCGAAGGAAAAGGAAGTACAGGGAGTTCCCGCCTTTGCGGACGTGAATGATCTGCCGGACACAGATCTGGCGGTGTTGGCTGTGCCTGCCTCGATGTGTCCTGATATGGTGGAAACATTGGCTAGCAAGAAACAAACTAGGGCATTTATCATACTTTCGGCAGGTTTTGGTGAAGAAACTCACGAAGGGGCACTGTTGGAAGAACGTATTTTGGAAACAGTCAATAAATACGGTGCTTCGCTGATTGGTCCTAATTGTATCGGATTGATGAATACATGGCATCATAGCGTGTTCAGCCAGCCGATTCCTAACTTAAACCCCAAAGGGGTGGACTTGATTTCTAGCTCTGGTGCTACGGCGGTATTTATTCTCGAAAGTGCCGTAACAAAAGGTTTGCAGTTCAATTCAGTCTGGTCGGTGGGAAATGCCAAGCAGATCGGCGTGGAAGATGTATTGCAATTTATGGATGAGAACTTCGATCCCGAAAAAGATTCTCATCTGAAACTACTCTATATTGAAAGTATTCAGAATCCGGACAGGTTGTTATTCCATGCTTCGTCTTTGATTAGAAAAGGGTGCAAGATTGCGGCAATCAAAGCCGGAAGTTCGGAGAGCGGAAGCCGGGCGGCATCTTCCCATACAGGAGCAATCGCCAGTTCCGATTCGGCAGTAGAGGCGTTGTTCCGTAAAGCAGGGATTGTGCGTTGCTTCTCTCGTGAAGAATTGACTACTGTAGGTTGCGTGTTTACTTTACCCGAATTGAAAGGAAAGAATTTTGCCATTATCACCCATGCCGGAGGACCGGGAGTGATGTTGACAGATGCGTTGAGTAAAGGTGGACTGAATGTACCTAAGCTGGAAGGAGAAGTAGCCGAGGAACTAAAAGCCCAACTATTCCCCGGTGCTGCTGTCGGGAATCCTATTGATATTCTGGCTACCGGAACACCTGAACATCTGCGCCTTTGCATTGACTACTGCGAGGAAAAGCTTGACAATATAGACGCCATGATGGCTATCTTCGGAACTCCGGGATTGGTTACTATGTTTGAAATGTATGATGTGCTTCACGAAAAGATGCAGACTTGCAAGAAACCGATTTTTCCCATTCTTCCTTCCATTAATACAGCCGGAGCGGAGGTTTCCGCCTTCCTGGCAAAAGGGCATGTGAATTTTGCAGACGAAGTGACCTTGGGTACTGCCCTTTCACGTATCGTCAATGCTCCTAAACCGGCAGTTCCTGAAATAGAACTGTTCGGAGTAGACGTTCCGAGGATTCGTCGTATTATTGATTCGATTCCGGAGGATGGTTATATCGCTCCCAATTATGTACAGGCATTGTTGCATGCTGCCGGTATTCCGTTGGTAGATGAATTTGTTTCCGATAATAAAGAGGAGATAGTAGCTTTTGCCCGTCGGTGCGGATTTCCGGTAGTTGCCAAAGTGGTTGGTCCTGTGCACAAATCAGATGTCGGCGGTGTTGTTCTGAACATTAAAAGTGAGCAACATCTGGCACTGGAATTTGATCGTATGATGCAGATACCTGATGCAAGAGCAATTATGGTACAGCCGATGCTGAAAGGTACGGAACTGTTTGTTGGCGCAAAATATGAAGAGAAGTTCGGTCACGTGGTACTTTGTGGTTTGGGAGGTATTTTTGTGGAGGTGCTGAAAGATGTATCTTCCGGTCTGGCTCCGCTTTCTTACGAAGAAGCTTATTCAATGATTCATTCTTTGCGTGCTTATAAAATCATTCAGGGAACACGTGGGCAAAAGGGAGTCAACGAAGATAAATTTGCTGAAATTATTGTCCGTTTGTCCACTTTACTACGTTTCGCTACAGAGATCAAAGAAATGGATATAAATCCGCTCTTAGCAACAGAAAAGGCCGTTGTAGCAGTTGACGCGCGTATCAGAATAGAAAAATAGGACTATTCTTTCATTCATTGAGACATATTTACTATCTTTCCGCTGTGATTTTGCCTACATTTGGTAACTCAAACGGAAGGATAGAAAACACGTATGTTTATGAAGAAAGTTCTCATATTTTTAATCTGTTTAATCGGCTATCAGATCGGCTGCCATGCGCAAATGGCGGACGAGCATTATTATTTCAAAAATCTTAGTGTACAGAACGGATTATCTCAAAATACGGTCAATGCGATTTTGCAGGATAAGCAGGGCTTTATGTGGTTCGGCACGAAAGATGGTTTGAATAGATATGACGGTTTGTCATTCCGCAAATTCAAATACGATGACCGCACACGGCGGAGCATTGGTAATAATTTTATCACAGCTCTTTATGAGGATGCAAAAGGAAATATCTGGGTAGGTACGGATGTAGGACTTTATATCTATAATCCGGAAAAAGATTCTTTCCGGCATTTTGCTGAATTGAGCGCAGAAAACACGAAAATAGAGCATACCGTAACTGCAATCTCCGGAGACAACAAAGGATGTGTCTGGGTAGCGGTAGAGTCGCAGGGACTATTTTGTTATGATTTGGAGGAAGGAACACTCCAGAACCACACATTGAAGAACTTTTCTTTTATCTCCACCAATGTCCAGTCTTTTGTTTTCGATAATAGCGGAACCCTTTGGATTGGCTGCTATGGTGATGGACTTTTCTATTCGAAAGACCGTTTGCAAACCCTTCATCCTTATGTCTCACCTGTAGACGATCAAAAAACTTATGAGAATGATGTCGTGATAGGCCTGGTGAAAGGAGCATATAATTGTCTATATATAGGCTCTTTAAAAGGAGGAGTGAAAGAACTGAACCTGACCTCTAACAAACTGCATGATTTACTCTCTAAAGATGAAAGTGGAGAGTCTGTTTTTTGTCGTGAACTGCTGGTTGCTTCTGATAATGAATTGTGGATTGGTGCAGAATCGGGACTCTATATTTATAATCTCCGAATGGGTAAGTATGTTCATTTGCGCAGTTCGATCAACGACCCTTATTCTTTATCCGACAATGCTATTTATTCATTGTGTAAGGATCGCGAGGGTGGTATCTGGATTGGTTCTTATTTTGGCGGTGTGAATTACTATCCTCGTTTTTATACGTATTTTGAGAAATATTATCCCAAAGGGACTGATAATGGTTTGCGTGGGAAACGAGTACGTGAGTTCTGTCAGGATAATCAAGGTATTCTGTGGATTGGTACGGAGGACGGTGGTCTGAATCGTTTCAACCCCAAGACCAAAACATTCTCCTTCTTTACGCCCAGTAGTGCTTTTACCAATGTGCATGGTTTATGTTTAATTGGAGATCATCTTTGGGTAGGAACCTTTTCAAAAGGAGTGAAAGTAGTAGATACGCGTACGGGAGCTATCGTGAAAACCTATCAGAAAACGGATTCTCCCCGTTCATTGATAGATAATAGTGTTTTCTCTATTTGCTGCACAACGACCGGTGATATTTACCTGGGAACTTTATTCGGCTTGCTCCGATATAATAAACAGTCTGATGATTTCGACCGGATACCGGAACTGAACGGTCGGTTTGTGTATGACATAAAGGAGGACTCCGGAGGAAATCTATGGTTGGCAACTTATGCTAATGGAGCCTATTGCTACAATGTGAGTGAAAAGAAATGGAAGAATTATTTGCACGATAAAAATAATCCGAAGAGTCTCCCGTATGACAAGGTCTTAAGTATTTTTGAAGACTCTCACCGGCAAATCTGGCTGACTACTCAAGGAGGAGGTTTTTGTCGTTTTCAGCCGGATACGGAGACATTTGCCAACTATAATTTATCTGCCGGTTTGCCGAATGATGTCGTATATCAGATTGTAGAAGACAAGGACGGTCTTTTGTGGTTGACAACCAACAACGGTTTGGTCTGCTTCCAGCCCACAACCGGAGTGATGAAAGTATATACCACTTCCAATGGATTGTTGGGCGACCAGTTTAATTATCGTTCGAGTTTTGAGGTCGAGGATGGTACGATTTATTTGGGTAGTATCGATGGATTTATCGCTTTTAATCCCAAGAATTTCTCGGAGAACAAGTTTCTCCCGTCTATTGTAATTACTGATTTCTTTCTGTTTGGAAAGGAAGTATATGCTGGTGAACCGGGCTCTCCGTTGGAAAAGAGTATCACTTTCTCTGACCAGCTTGTTCTCCAGTCTAATCAGAATTCTTTCTCTTTCCGTGTAGCCGCGCTGGATTTTCAGGCTCCTAAGACAAGTCGGATTATGTATAAGTTGGAAGGCTTTGATACAGACTGGTTGACAGTTGGTGAAAGCCCTATTGTTACCTACTCCAATCTTCGATATGGTGATTATACCTTCCGGGTGAAAGTTGCCAATAGTGATGGAGTATGGAGTGACGATGAAGTGATATTGGAAGTGCATATTCTTCCTCCTTTCTATCTTTCTATATGGGCGTATTGTGTGTATGCTTTGCTGATTATTGGCTGTTCTTTATATACAGTTATGTATTTCAAGAGGCGTAGTAACAACAAACACCGCAGGCAGATGGAAAAATTCGAGCAGGAGAAAGAACGTGAAGTTTACCATGCAAAGATTGATTTCTTTACCAATGTGGCCCATGAAATACGTACGCCGTTGACATTGATTAAAGGTCCGTTGGAAAACATTATATTGAAGAAACAGGTTGATGCGGAAACACGGGAAGACCTGAACGTAATGAAACAGAATACGGAACGATTGTTGAACCTGACTAACCAGTTACTTGACTTCCGTAAAACGGAAAGTCAGGGATTTCGTTTGAATTTTGCGAAATGTAATGTAACGGAGGTCTTGAAGGAGACTCATGTACGTTTCACTTCCCTTGCCAAACAAAAAGGCTTGGAGTTCACTTTGCAAGTACCTGAAAAGGACTTCTATGCACATGTGAACCGGGAGGCGTTTACGAAGATTATCAGTAATCTGTTGAACAATGGGGTGAAGTATGCTGAAAGCTACGTACACATATCTTTGGAAGTGCCGGAAGCGGATGATAATAATTCATTCTGTATTCGTACGGAGAATGATGGGGTGATTATTCCCAATGAGATGAAGGAGGAGATATTTAAACCTTTCGTTCGTTTCAATGAAAAAGAAGACGGAAAGGTGACCACTGGAACAGGAATCGGCTTAGCTCTTTCCCGTTCATTGGCAGAACTGCATCAAGGAACCCTGGCTATGGGAGCAGGGGAAGAAAATAATACCTTCTGTCTGACTTTGCCGATCGTTCAGGATATGACAATCACTTTAACACCGGAACCGGAAGTTGAAATAGACAGGATGAATGAAATTCCTGTTGGAGAGACGGAAAAGAAAGATAACCGGCCTACAGTGCTGGTTGTAGAAGATAATCCGGATATGCTTGCCTTTGTAGTGCGTCAGCTATCGAAAGAATATACTGTATTGACTGCCACTAATGGTGCGGAAGCGTTGCAAGTGTTGGATGGTAATTATGTGAACTTGGTGGTTAGTGATGTTGTGATGCCTGTGATGGATGGTTTTGAATTGTGTAAGACGATCAAGTCAGATTTGAATTATAGCCATATTCCCGTTATTTTGTTGACTGCGAAGACGAATATCCAGTCTAAGATAGAGGGAATGGAACTGGGAGCAGATGCTTATCTGGAGAAACCTTTTTCTGTGGAATATTTACAGGCTTGTGCTTCCAGCCTTATTCAGAATAGGGAGAAACTGCGCAAGGCTTTTGCACAGTCTCCTTTTGTGGCAGCCAATACGATGGCGTTGACAAAAGCTGACGAAGATTTTATAAAGAAGTTGAATGAGGTTATCCAGGTGAATTATAGTAATCCGGAATTTAGCATGGATGATATGGCGGATAGCCTGAATATGAGCCGTTCTAATTTCTATCGGAAGATAAAGGGAGTCTTGGATTTGAGTCCGAATGAATATCTTCGACTGGAACGTTTGAAGAAGGCTGCTCAATTATTGAAAGAAGGAGAAAACCGGGTAAATGAGATTTGCTATATGGTAGGGTTTAATTCTCCGTCTTATTTTGCCAAGTGTTTCCAGAAGCAATTTGGAGTGTTACCCAAAGATTTTGTAAGTTAATATTAATTTATAGCTATAAAGATAAGGTAAAAAGGAGCTTTTAAAAGAATGATTTGATGAAAAAGTATGTAAATTTGTTCGTTTTCGTATTCATGATAGGTGCTTGTCTTTCGCAGGGGAGAGCACAGACAAAGTCTGCAGTGAGTTATAAGAATCCGGTTGTAGATATTGCCATGCCCGACCCTACGGTGATTAAAGCTGCAGATGGTTATTTTTATGTGTATGCTACCGAATCTACCAGAAACGTTCCGATCATGAAGTCGAAAGATTTGGTGGAATGGACGTATTGCAACACTGCATTTACGAATAAAACTCGTCCCAGGTTTGAACCTAAAGCTGGAATCTGGGCACCTGACATTAATTATATTAACGGTAAATATGTGCTTTATTATGCAATGTCGGTGTGGGGAGGAGAACAAACGTGCGGAATTGGGGTAGCTACGGCCAACTCTCCGCAGGGACCTTTTACGGATCATGGTAAGATGTTTCGTAGCAATGAGATTGGTGTACAGAACTCGATCGATCCCAGTCTCCTGCAGTATGAGGGGAGAAACTATTTGGTATGGGGCAGCTTCCGGGGAATATATGTTATTGAACTGACTGCGGATGGGTTGTCGATCATGCCGGGAGCGAAAAAAAAGAGAATAGCGGGAACTGCTTTTGAAGCTGTTTATATCCATAAGCACGACGATTATTATTATATGTTTGCCTCCATAGGAAGTTGTTGTCAAGGAGTGAAAAGTACATATAAAGTCGTAGTGGGACGTTCCAAGAAAGTATGGGGCCCGTACAAAGACAAGACTGGTAAACCGATGTTGAAAAATGGTTATTCTTTGGTGATAGGTGCGAATGATCATTTTGTAGGCAATGGGCACGGTTCGCAGATTATCCGGGATGATGCCGGACAAGACTGGCTTCTGTATCATGGTTTTTCAAGATCGACCCCGGAGAACGGACGTATTCTGTTGTTGGACCAGATCAAGTGGGACCAAGAAGGTTGGCCTTACGTAGAGGGAGGATCTCCTTCTTACGAAACACAAAAAGCACCTGTATTTAATAACTGATTTTCAAATAAACCAATTATAATCTTAAATACCACAAGCATGAAACATACCCCTATTAGCAGGCGGGATTTTCTAAAGAATTTAGGCATAGCCGGGGCTGGCACTCTTCTTGCTGCAAGCCCTTGGCTTTCTGCTTTTTCGGAGGTGACGAACACCTCAAACGAAAAGTGCCGTCTGGCAATAATCGGTCCTGGTTCCCGGGGACGTTTTTTAATGGGATTTCTGGCTAAGAACCCCAAAGTCGAGATCGTAGCATTGTGCGACATTTATAAACCGTCTATCGAGAGCGCATTGGAACTTGTGCCTAATGCCAAAGTGTATGGTGACTACCGAGAAGTGCTGGAAGATAAGTCGATAGATGCCATACTCGTAGCTACCCCTCTTAGTTCGCATTGTAAAATCGTCTTGGATGCTTTCGACGCAGGAAAGCATGTATTTTGTGAGAAGTCGATAGGTTTTACGATGGAAGAGTGTTACCGTATGTATCAGAAACATCGTAGCACGGGAAAGATTTTCTTCACTGGTCAACAACGTTTGTTCGACCCTCGTTACATCAAAGCGATGGAGATGATTCATGCGGGTACCTTTGGTGAAATAAATGCAATCCGTACCTTTTGGAACCGGAATGGCGATTGGAGACGCTCGGTACCTTCACCCAATCTGGAACGCCTGATAAACTGGCGTCTTTACAAGGAATTCTCGAAGGGACTGATGACGGAACTCGCTTGCCACCAGCTTCAGATCGGAAGTTGGGCTTTGCGTAAGATTCCCGAGAAGGTGATGGGGCATGGTGCCATTACTTATTGGAAGGATGGCAGGGATGTGTATGATAATGTGAGTTGTGTATATGTCTTTGATGATGGGGTGAAGATGACGTTCGACTCCGTTATATCCAATAAATTCTATGGACTGGAAGAACAGATCATGGGTAACCTTGGTACGGTAGAACCGGAAAAGGGAAAATATTACTTTGAGAATGTGGCTCCTGCACCGGCTTTCCTGCAGATGGTGAATGATTGGGAAAACAAAGTTTTCGATTCTCTTCCTTTTGCCGGAACGAGTTGGGCTCCGGAAACTGCAAATGAGAACACTGGAGAGTTCATTATTGGAGAACGTCCTAAGAGTGACGGTACGTCCTTGTTGCTGGAAGCGTTCGTAGAAGCCGTCATAACACAAAAACAACCGGAAAGAATAGCGGAAGAAGGATACTATGCAAGTATGCTTTGTTTGCTGGGACATCAGGCACTGGAGGAAGAGCGGATGCTCTACTTCCCCGATGAATATAAAATAGATTATCTGAACCATCAATCTGTAAAAACACCCGAAGCAGTATGAAAGACACGATTGTAACCGCACGACGAAAGAAAATAGAGTTAATTACTTTACTCGTTTGTTTCGTAGTATCCAATTTGATACACCTCTATGCAATTATAGTTTATCATGCGCCATTTACGGAGATGATAACTTCTATTTTTTATATCATCATATTTACTTTTGTGCTTTATGCTTTTTGGGGGATTTTGCGCCTCTTGTTTAATGGGCTACGGGCATTGTTTACTCGTTCACGAACTTAATCAATATCAATGGAAATAAATAACTTATGGTAACACGAAGAGATTTTCTGAAAACGATGTCAATGGCTTCTGCCGGATTGGCGTTGGGGGCAGGTGACTTACTGCATGCTCAAACGATTTCACCCAAGAAAGGAAGAGGTGACAAGGTAAAGATAGCCTATATCGGCATTGGTAACCGCGGTGAACAGATTATTGAAGATTTTGCGCGGACAGGTATGGTAGAAGTGGTAGCGTTATGTGATGTGGACATGGGTGCCAAACATACGCAAAAGATTATGGCTAAATATCCGAAGGCAAAACAGTTTAGAGATTTCCGCCAGATGTTTGATAAAGCCGGTAATGAGTTTGATGCTGTGGCGATTGCTACTCCCGACCATTCACATTTCCCGATCAGTATGCTGGCATTGGCATCCGGAAAACATGTATATGTAGAAAAACCGCTGGCCCGTACTTTCTATGAAGCGGAATTGTTGATGCAAGCTGCGCTTAAACGTCCTAACTTGGTTACCCAGGTAGGAAATCAGGGACATTCTGAAGCAAACTATTTCCAGTTTAAAGCTTGGATGGATGCGGGAATTATCAAAGACGTAACTGCTATCACTGCCCACATGAATAACCCGCGGCGTTGGCATAAATGGGACACTAATATCTATAAACTTCCTTCGGGACAGCAACTGCCGAAAGATATGGACTGGGATACCTGGCTCGGAGTTACCCCTTATCACGAATATAATAAAGATTATCATTTAGGACAATGGCGTTGCTGGTATGATTTTGGTATGGGTGCATTGGGCGACTGGGGGGCGCATATCCTCGATACGGCTCACGAGTTTCTGGAACTGGGGTTGCCTTATGAAGTCACCATGCAATACGCAAATGGTCATAATGATTATTTCTTCCCTTATTCTTCCACGATTCTCTTCCGCTTCCCGCAACGTAAAGGGATGCCACCGGTAGACATTACTTGGTATGACGGTCTGGATAATCTTCCTCCTATTCCTGCCGGTTATGGAGTATCGGGACTGGACCCGAACATTCCTGCGACAAATCAGGGAGATACTCCTGCGGCTAAATTGAATCCGGGAAAGATTATCTATACGAAAGATTTAATCTTTAAAGGGGGGAGTCATGGAAGCACTTTGTCTATCATCCCGGAAGAGAAAGCGAAAGAGATGGCTGGCAAATTACCGAAGGTTCCTAAAAGTCCTTCCAATCACTTCGAGAACTTCTTATTGGCATGTAACGGCATTGAAAAGACGCGCTCACCGTTCGAAATCAACGGCGTTTTGAGTCAGGTGTTCTCACTGGGTGTAATGGCTCAACGGCTTAATACACAGCTGTTCTTTGACAGCCGCACGAAACAGATTACAAATAATGAATTTGCTAATGCAATGTTGGCGGGACTTCCGCCGCGTAAAGGTTGGGATGAATTTTATAAATTATAAATAGAAACAGCTTTTTCCATTCCTTTCTTTAGGAGAAGGGGATGGAGAAGGACCAATAAATAATCATGAAAAATATTGTATTAACTTTACTTTTATTTTGTGCCGCTTCGTTGGGCGCACAAAACTGGGAACCTCTTTTCAACGGGAAAAACCTGAAAGGATGGAAGAAATTGAATGGCAAAGCCGAGTATAAAATTGTAGATGGCGCTATTGTCGGTGTATCTAAGATGGGAACTCCCAATACATTCTTGGCAACGACAAAGAATTATGGTGACTTTATCCTTGAATTTGATTTCAAGATAGATGATGGTTTAAATTCCGGCGTACAGCTTCGCAGTGAAAGCAAGAAGGATTATAAGAAAGGCCGCGTACACGGTTATCAGTTTGAGATTGATCCTTCGAAGCGCGCTTGGTCGGGTGGCATTTATGATGAGGCACGTAGAAACTGGCTTTATCCTTTGACACTGAATCCGTCGGCAAAAAACGCTTTTAAGAATAACGCATGGAATAAAGCCCGTATTGAAGCTGTTGGTAATTCGATCCGTACCTGGATAAACGGAGTACCTTGTGCTAATATCTGGGATGATATGACTCCTGTAGGTTTCATTGCTTTGCAAGTGCACGCTATTGGAAATGCGGCAGATGAAGGAAAAACAGTTCGTTGGAAGGATATCCGTATTTGTACGACGGATGTAGAACGCTATCAGACACCGGAAGCGCAAGCTGCACCGGAAGTGAATCTGATTGCCAACACGATTTCTCCGAGCGAAGCAAAAGAAGGCTGGGCTCTATTATGGGATGGTAAGACTACTGACGGATGGAGAGGCGCTAAACTTTCTACTTTCCCTGCAAAAGGCTGGAAGATAGAAAATGGTATTTTGAAAGTAATGAAGAGTGGTGGAGCTGAATCTGCAAATGGTGGTGATATTGTGACTACCCGTAAATACAAGAACTTTATTCTGAAAGTAGACTTCAAGATTACTGAAGGTGCAAATAGCGGAGTTAAATATTTTGTGAATCCGGATATGAATAAAGGTGCAGGTTCTGCTATCGGTTGCGAATTCCAGATTCTTGACGATGACAAGCATCCTGATGCAAAACTGGGTGTGAAAGGCAACAGAAAGCTGGGTTCGTTGTATGACTTGATTCCGGCTCCTAAAGATAAACCTTTCAATAAGAAAGAATTCAATACTGCTACTATCATTGTAAAAGGCAATCATGTAGAACATTGGCTGAACGGAGTTAAGCTGATTGAGTATGATCGTAACAATGATATGTGGAATGCATTGGTAGCATACAGTAAATATAAAAACTGGCCTAATTTCGGAAATCCGGAGGAAGGTAATATACTTCTTCAGGACCACGGAGATGAAGTATGGTTCAAGAACGTGAAGATTAAAGAACTGAAATAGTTCCGTTTTCTAGTTATTAGGAGATACGTCAAAACTCCTTTATGATTTTTATTCAGGCACGGATTACACGGGTTTCACGGTTACTCTAATGAAATAAAAACCGCGTAATCTGTGTAATCCGTGCCTAATTTGTGTTTTATACGATGCAGACCACTATTCAACATCTATACAAACCGTCAAATGATGGTAACTCCTTGTTTTATGCCTGGTTCCTTTCCATGCATACACGGGTGGATATTATCTTATGCAGCCGGAAACCGGAAGGGGAGTTGCTGCTTGTGGTCAATCGTATTTATGATGCATTGTGTCGGCTGGAAAAGATGGCGAACTTTTATGATCCGGCCAGCGAATTGTCTATTCTCAACCGGACAGCCTCTGTTTCTCCCGTTGTTCTTAGCGAAGAACTTTATTCAATGATCGATTTATGTCTGGAATATAATGGCAGGACTTTGGGATGCTTCGATATCACAGTTCATTCGGAGAATTACAACCAGAACACTATACATTCAGTACATTTATCTGCCGGAGATCGTAGTGTCGCTTTTTCACAGCCGGGAGTAACTATCAATTTGTCCGGCTTTCTCAAGGGATATGCTTTGGAAACAATCAGAGGTATATTGAATGAGGCTCTGATAGAAAATGCATTGATAAATATGGGAAACAGTTCTATTCTTGCTTTGGGTAATCATCCGGTAGGTTCGGGATGGAAAATTAATGATATACTTCTCCACAATGAATGCCTTACAACCTCCGGCAATGACTCTCCCAATCGTCGGCACATCGTTTCTCCCCAAAATGGAAAATTGGTGGAAGGCGTTAAACAAATTGCTGTAGTAACGGCTAATGGATCAATTGGAGAAATCCTGTCTACCGCTTTATTCGCTGCTGACAGTGAACAAACTAAAGCTTTGATGGGTATATATGCACAATGTCGTGTATATATATATCCATTGTGCTGAATATATATACTCACCGTGCTAGTCATATATATCTACCATACAGTTCGTATACATCCATCGATGCTTATCTAATTATATCTGACGGCCTTTTTGAACATATTCTGCTATTTATAGGTCGGTTTCTTTTATTCGTTTTATTGCTTTTTGCCTTACTTTGCGTTATTAATTGTCAATCTAACGTTTATATGAAAAATAAGATTTTATTGCTAGGCTTATTTTGTTGTAGCCTGATTTCGGCAAAAGCACAAGTTTTACTCGACAAAGGAACCGGAAAGAATAGTTTCCCTATTGTTTCTTCATTAACGAATGCAGTCGTTTGTTTTGATGGAAAAGATGCAACTGTAGTACGTAAAAGTGCTTCTCTTTTTGTAGATGATGTTCGCCGTGTGACGGGGCAAGAGTTGAAGATGGATGAAAGCAAGCCTGGAAGAGTATCTGCGCGGTATGCGATTATTGTCGGTACTATAGGAGAAAGCGGGTGGATTGACGCTTTGGTATCGAGAAACAAAATAGATACGGCAGCTATTGCCGGAGGTTGGGAACGCTATATGATAGAAGTGGTCAACAATCCTGTGCCGGGCATAAAGAAAGCAATTGTTGTAGCCGGAAGTGACAGGCGTGGCACGGCTTACGGACTTCTCTCTATTTCAAAAGCAATAGGAGTATCTCCCTGGTATTGGTGGGCGGACGCTCCAATCAAACAGCAAAAACAAGTTAGTGTAAAAGTCGATAAGTTCATTTCTAAAACACCGTCTGTCAAATTCAGAGGTATCTTTATCAATGATGAAGACTGGGGACTTTATCGTTGGTCGAAACGCAATTTTGAAAAAGAACGTGGAAACTTCGGACCGAGAACGTATGCAAAAGTGTGTGAACTGTTACTTCGTCTTCAGGCTAATTACCTTTGTCCGGCTATGCATGACGCATCCATGGCATTCCACCGTATTCCTGAAAATCGGCTGGTAGCGGATAGCTTTGCTATTGTCATGGGGTCTTCTCATTGCGAACCATTACTGTTTAATACAGCAAGTGAATGGAAACGTGATAAAATGGGTGAATGGGATTATATCAATAATAAAGAGGGTGTCAACAAGGTGTTGAAATCACGCGTAGATGAATGTGCTCCGTTCGAAAATGTATATACCCTGGCTTTGCGTGGATTACACGACCGGGCGATGAATGCAAGCAATAACATGGATGACAGAAAGAAAATGCTTCAGGAAGCACTGATGGCACAAAGACAAATGTTGGTAGATGCAATCGGTAAGCGTGCAGAAGACATTCCTCAAGCCTTTACTCCTTATAAAGAAGTGCTCGATGTATACGATCAGGGGCTGGAACTTCCGGATGATGTGACCATTATCTGGCCGGATGATAATTATGGATATATGAAACGTTTGAGTAGTCCGAAAGAGCAGAAACGTTCCGGACGTTCGGGAGTATATTATCATTCTTCTTATCTGGGTAAACCTCACGATCATCTTTGGATGAACACAACTTCACCCACATTGATGTATGAGGAACTACGTAAAGCATACGACTTGACGGCCGACCGTATCTGGCTGCTCAATGCCGGAGACATCAAATCATGTGAATTTGCTGTTGATTACTTCCTGACGATGGCTTTTGATATTGATTCATTCAACTTTGAAAGAGCGGCAAATTATCGTACCGAATGGTTGTGTGGCATGTTAGGAAACGATTATCGCAATGAATATCAGGATGTAATAAACTCTTTCTATAAACTGGCCTTTGCACGTAAACCGGAGTTTATGGGATGGGGTTACCAGTGGGCTACCGACAAACACGGAAGAGAACGGAATACAGATACTGATTTCTCACTTGCCAATTATCGTGAAGTGGATACTCGTCTGGCTGAATATCGTCGGATAGGGAATATGGCAGAGAAAATTCTGAAAGCTCTGCCGGAAGATAAGAAGGCATGTTATTATCAATCATTATATTATCCGGTCAAAGGATGTGAACTGTTGAATCATATGATTCTCAACGGACAGAGAAATCGTTGGTACTCTATTCAGCAAAGGGCAACTACCGCAGAATTGGAGAAAATGACTAAGGCTTGTTATGACAGTCTGGAAGTAATTACAAAAGGATATAACTCATTACTTGGAGGTAAATGGGATCATGTAATGACCATGAAACAGGGATTTGCCGCAGCCTACTTTGAACTCCCGGCTCTGCGGAAGGTTAATCTGGCACCTACAGCCTCTTTGGGTATATTAGCTGAAGGAGAAGACATTCTGAAAGGGCAGAAAAGCTTCCATTCATTGCCATCTTTCAACACATATTTCCGTCAATCATATTACGTAGACGTTTTCAATAAAGGAGCGACTCCTTTGAAATGGAAAGCATCAGTTTCAGATAACTGGATTCTGCTAAGTCAAAAAGCCGGAGAAACTGCTACAGAAAATCGTATAGAAGTCTCAATCGACTGGGCTAAGGTCCCGACTGGTGAGAAAGTATTCGGAACATTGGAAATCGCATCTGATCGTGGTGAGAAGGAGAATGTCTATATTTCTGTCTTCAATCCTTCCTCTCCTTCATTAGCCGAAATGGATTCTTTATTTGTAGAACACAATGGATATGTTTCTATTGATGCTGCCGGTTTCCACCGGAAAGTAGAGAACAAAGCTATTCAAATGAGAACGATTCCTAACTTGGGAATAGAAAATACAGCTATTCAGCTAGGTGATCCGACAGCCGCCCCGCAGCGGACTGCAGGGCGCAGTACACCTCGCCTGGAATATGATTTCTATACATTCGAACAAGGATCGGTTGATGTTTACACATACGTATTACCTACATTTACATTAAGTAAGGACCGTGGGTATGCCGGACATGAAGCAACGAATGTGGAAACGAAATATGGAGTATGTATTGATGAAGGTCCTGTTATGAACCCTTCCACTTCTTCTTTTGAATATGCACAAATCTGGTACGAAAGTGTACTGAAGAACTGTAGAATCAACAAAACCACTTTGCATATCGACAAACCGGGTAAACACACTGTGAAAATTATATGTGGCGATGCCGGAACAGTCCTGCAAAAGATTGTTTTGGATTTCGGGGGAATGAAGCGCTCTTATCTGGGACCGCAGCCGACAAGACAGGGGAAATAGTAAGCTGAATAAAATATAGTACAGCTATGAAAAACACTTTTTTTATGTTATTTTTCTCCATGGCTATTTCATTTATAGCGTGTGGGGGCGGTGGGGAGAATGATGAGAATTTATCTACTGATAACGGGAATACGGAGAAACCAAAGGACGACGAATCCCAGGAGCCTGTGGTTTGTAGCATCACACCTATTGGGGAATTGAATCAGGGGACACCTATTATAAATTCCCACGCAGATGTTACGAAACGCTCTTCATTGATGATGAACTATCGGATGCTTGTGACTATGGAATCTTCGTATCCTCGCTATCCTCGTATAAAAAAGATGAAGAATGGTGACTATATTTTGTTCTATCACAATGGTAGTGCTAATAATAATATTGGTCGGCGTTGTGTTTATGCGCTTAGTAAGGATCTGAAAACTTGGAGCAATAAAGGAGAAATATTTAACAGTTATGACATTATCGATAGCAAAGGCAATAAGAATATACATTGCTATGCTAATTGCGATGGGCTGGTGCTCTCTAATGGAGATATATTGGCAGTTGCATCTTGCAGAGCTAATTCCGGTTATCGGGATTTGCCGGAAGATGCAGGAATTGAATTAAAGCGCAGTACGGATAATGGTGTTACTTGGAGTGAACCTATCAAGATCTATCAGGGAGTTAATTGGGAACCTTTCTTGTTGGAGTTGCCTACAGGTGAATTGCACTGTTACTTTACAGATAGCAGTCGTACTGGCTTGGAAGGACATGGCACAGATACAGGTACGGCAATGGTTGTTTCTACTGATGGAGGAAAGACATGGAAACCGGACTTTAGTTCTTCTCCTTATTATGTATTGCGAATGAGGTGGGAGAAAAACGGAATTGTCGGCTATAATCATCAGATGCCTTCTGTTGTGAGACTCAATGATAATAAGGGATTAGCTGCTGCTGTGGAAACCAATAATTCAGGATATCATATTTCGCTTTGTTATTCAGATAAAGACAAATGGGAATATTTGGCTGCCGACCAGGAAGGGCCTGCCGATAGTAATAATTGTGTTTTCTCCGGTATGGGACCATATTTGGGACAGCTCCCTTCGGGAGAAACCATCCTTTCGTATGAATCGTCAAGTAAATATACTCTTAAAATAGGAGATGCCACTGCTCGTAATTTCGGTAGCGCTTATCAACCTTTTTCTGGTGGTTATTGGGGATCATTTTGTATTATTGATTCACATACTCTGGTTGGAACTAATATTAAAGCGAAAGAAGGACCGGTTCAGATGGCACAGTTTGTACTTAATCATCGTATTGATGCCGTGAAAAGAAAGGTAACAATAGATGGTAACAATAAAGAGTGGGCAAATACAGATCATGCACTCTTTGTGGGTAGTCAGTCGCAAGCACAAGGAACGTTACGCTGTTCGCATGATGATGATAATATTTATTTTCTGTTAGAAGTACTTGATCGAAACTTGCTAGCCTCTGATTACGCTTCCTTATACATATCTCCTGTGAGTAATAATAAGCTGTCAAAAGGGGCTTGCTGCATACAAGTAACAATGAATGGACTGAAGAATTGTGAAATATATGATGCATCATGGAAAGAAGCGCAATTAGATGCCCAGGTCAAAACTTATGTTTGCAATGAAACAAATGAGAGGCTTATAGATGATTATGGATATATTGCTGAAATTGCTATTCCACGTTCAAAATTGACTATCACTTCCGGGCAAGTACTTGTCAATTTTTCTATTACAAAGCGGAATTCTTTAGATGCCATTTGTGATGTTGCATCTACAAGTACGGCACATTGGATACCGGTGACTGGGTTATGATTCGGGGAATTTAATATTGAATAATTAATTATATAGAACACTACGATTATGAAAAGGAATTATTTGATTTATGCCTTATTGATGATTGTTTTTTTGAGCTCAAATGTGATTTCTGCTCAAAATTATTTTGGAGATTTTCCTGTGAAGGCAGATCCAAAGACGGTTGGAAATAAATTAAGCAGACGTTTAATGGAAACTAAACATCAACTGTATTTTGATAGAGGAATACATTATGCAGAGGTGTGTACCTGGTATGGAGCTCTTCGTTTTGCAGAATTGACAAATAATAAAGAATTGATAAAGCTGTTAAGAAACCGTTTCGAATTATTGTTTCATCTGGAAAAAGAACTTCTACCTCCACCGATTCACGTAGACCAAAATATGTTTGGTTGCTTACCTCTAAGATTTTATAATATAACGAAAGATAAGCGTTATTTAGATCTGGGACTGCCCTATGCTGACACTCAATGGGAGCTTCCTGCCAATGCGAATGAAGAGGAGCGTAAATGGGATAAAAAGGGATATTCTTGGCAAACTCGTCTTTGGATTGATGATATGTATATGATTACTATTGTGCAATCTGAGGCTTATAAAGCTACTGGTGATCCTAAGTACATAAATAGGGCTGCCAAAGAAATGGTTCTGTATTTGGACGAATTACAACATCCCAATGGTCTTTTCTATCATGCACCGGATGTGCCTTATTATTGGGGACGTGGTGACGGTTGGATGGCTGTCGGTATGACGGAGTTGCTTTATAACTTACCGGAAAAGGATCCTAATCGTGCACGTATTATGAAAGGTTATTTGTTGATGATGGATAATCTGAAAAAATACGTCAATAAAGATGGACTTTGGAATCAACTGATTACCGAACCGGACTTTTGGACAGAAACATCTGGTTCGGCAATGTTTACCTATGCCATGATTGTGGGTGTCAACAACGGTTGGCTGAATAAAGAAGAATATGCTCCGGTGGCACGTCGTGCATGGCTTGGCCTATGTAATTATATTAATGACAAGAATGATCTTACTGAAGTTTGTGTTGGAACCGGAAAGAAAAACAGTAAACAATATTATATGGATCGTCCCCGTATCGCCGGTGATTATCATGGACAGGCACCGATAATATGGTGTGCTTATGCATTGTTGAATAAATAAAACAATAAACCGGATACGGATCTAGGAGTTTTTTATTCATTGTGTATTGTTGCTTTTAACATAACATATATCTATTTTTGGGTGACCTGAAATTATAATGCTTGAATATGAAAAGAGAATTTTGTATTTTTATTGTACTTTTTTTAGTATTTCATATACATGCTCAACTAGTATACCACGATGCTTCGAATTTTCCACTATTAGGAAGGGCGACAGAGAGTGCTGGGGCACGATATGAGAGGTTTCCGGATTCATTAAAGAATATTTCTCGTGCTCCATTATGGAATTTAAGCCGTAACTCTGCAGGAATGGCAATACGTTTCCGTAGTAATTCCACCACGATAGCAGCTAAATGGGTGGCTCTTTTTAATATCCACATGAATCATATGACTGATACTGGTGCAAAAGGTTTAGATCTTTACTGCCTTCAGAGGAATGGTGGCTGGCGTTTTGTCAATACTGCCCGTCCAAAAGGAAAAACAAATCAGGCAACCATCATAAAAAATATGTCTCCTGAAGAAAGAGAATATATGCTTTATTTGCCATTGTATGATGGTCTTATTTCTCTGTCTATAGGAGTTGATTCTTTGGCTACCATTAGTCAGCCATTAGTGAATTATCCTATTCGTGAGAATCCTATTGTTTTTTATGGAACCAGTATTCTTCAAGGGGGCTGTGCCTCACGTCCAGGGATGGCACATACCAATATCATATCGAGAAGATTAAACCGTGAATGTATCAATTTAGGATTCAGTGGAAATGCATTTCTAGATTTGGAGGTGGCTAAAGTAATAGCTGAAATAGAAGCAAGTGTTTTTGTTTTGGACTTTGTACCTAATGCTTCTGTTGCACAGATGAAAGAACGGTTGGAAACATTCTATCGTATCATTCGTAGTAAACATCCGGATACACCAATTATTTTTATAGAGGATCCTATTTTCCCTCATACATTTTATGATGAAAAGGTTGCTAAAGAAGTGCGACGAAAGAATGATACGTTGAAAGAGATATTCAATCATTTAAAGAAAAGAAATGAGAAAAATATCATTCTTATTTCATCAAAGTATATGCTGGGAGAGGATGGAGAGGCTACTGTAGATGGTATTCATTTTACAGACTTAGGTATGATGAGATATGCTGATTTAGTTTGTCCGGTTATAAAGAAGGCAATTAGATAAAAATGGCATTGCTGTTAGCTTAGGATATTTACTGTGCAAAGTTGATAGTGGTGGTATCGTATTATATGGCGTTGCTATCTTGGATGCCTTTGGGTATTGCTATCAAGCATGAGTGGAAAACAGATTACAGAGAAAAATTTGCTCAATAAAAGAAAGATATTGTTCAGAACAAGATGAATAAATGGTCTTCTGTATTACCTTTGGATATTTTAGATTAGTTTGGGACTAATTTTTCATTAATTGACCTATATTTAATATCTTAAATACTTCCGTTTTTCTACTTTTGTATCAAGCAATAGGGGCACTAGGACCTCTATGAGGATAATGATCATTATTATATAATACGAATTTAGTTTTTATATATAGTTAAAAAGATAGTTCGAAGGATAACACTTTTTCTTTAATAAAACACACTAAGTATTACTTAAATCTATGTGTAATGAATAACAAATTATTTAGAAAAATATTTTTGGGAATTGGCACTATGTGCTTAATGACAGGATTATCTCTGTTTTTATCTTGTGGATCAGAAAAAGAGACATCTGGAGGTGATAGTGCGACAAAACCGTATTTATCCTTAAAGCAATATGGCTTGAATAGACTTTCGGTTGCCAATGCAGACGAGGTTATATTTTCTTTGAAGGTAGAGAGACATGCTGGGAACCTTGACTCTGAATATGTTGCAAAATTAAATACGTGGAGTGAGGAAGAGCTAAAGGTTTATAATGAGAAGGAAGGAACCTCTTTTGTTGCTCTTCCAGAGACATATTATTCTGTGACTCCATCAAAAGTTGTTCTAGCATCAGGTATAAAGGAAGCTAATATAGATATAAAAGTGCAGGCATCTCAAATTATATCTGAGATACTTAAAGGAACTCATTACTTAATTCCTTTACGGTTGAATAGTGATGTTGTGGAGTTGAGAAAAGGAAGAAGTGATATACTGCTTCAACTTGTTATTGATTATGCTAATGTAGAAATTGTTGCTCCTGAAATTATAGAGAAGATAAACGTGAACAATGTGTCTACTACTGCTACGATTAAGACGATCCTTGACTATAAGGTAGATGGTAAGGAGATGGCAAGTAGTTGGGATTTCACTTGTGATCTTAAAGTTCCTGAAAATGCTACAGAATTATTAGAGGCTTATAATAAACGATATAGTACTGACTATGAGTTGTTGCCAAAAGATAGCTATAGCTTAGGACAAGTGAAATACGCTACTGGAGATCGTGAGGCAGAAGCTAAGCTTACTATTCGCCGAAATGCTATTGAAGTGAAATACTATCTGTTACCGTTAGTATTAACTAATCCTTCTACTAATCAGGTAACCTGTAAAGATAATGTATACTATATAGTAGCGGGACAGTTCTATACCAATCCAATTATTTCTGATAGAAGTGTAGCTGATCCTACAGTGATTTTGGCACAAGATGGGCGTTTCTATTTATATGCCACTCAGAATAAAAATGATTATATGCCTGTCTATAGTTCCACAGACTTGGTAAATTGGAAATATGAAAAGAATGCTTTTCAAAAAGCTACTAAACCTACATGGGATAAGGATAATGCTTTCTGGGCACCGGATATGCAATATATTGACGGTAAATATGTTCTTTATTATTCATATGCTATGATGAATGGTACTGCCATAAGTCATACCTGTGTGGTGACGGCTGATACTCCATTAGGAACTTACACTAGTGCTTATCCCAAAGGTGCTTTTTTGGATAGTAAAAAGTTACTTTCGAATGAGGAATTTGGAGCAAACTGCATTGATCAATTCTATTATGAAGAGGGTGAACATAAATATTTATTCTATGGAAGTTTTACCGGAATTTATGTGGTAGAACTTACTGATGATGGCCTTGCTGTGAAACGTGATGCAGAGGGTAAGCCTGTACTAAAGAAAAAAGTGTGTGGCAATGCTTTTGAGGGGACAAATATTTATAAGAAAGGCAATTATTATTATTTGTTTGCTTCTATTGGTAATTGTTGTGCCAGCGAGAATAGTTCCTATGCACTGGTTGTAGGACGTTCGACAGACTTGCTGGGACCATATGTGGATAAAGAGGGAAGAAGTATGCTTGATAATAGTTGGGAGCCTGTTGTGGATGGTGGAGATAGGACAAAATGGGTTGGTCCAGGGCATAACTCTGTTATTGTTAAAGACGATGCCGGTACAGAATGGATGATTTACCATAGTTACTATTACAAGGAGAAGGGAAACAAGTCTACATTCGGAGGACGTTATGGGATGCTTGATCGTTTACAGTGGACAAATGACGGATGGCCTTATATTAAGAATTATTTGCCTTCTGAGTCAGATTTGATCCCAGTGTTCTATAATTGACAAGTATGAATTATTAATCATTAATTTTAGTATATGAAAAAAGAAAAATGTAGGGAAAGTATGTATAGCTACCTATGTATAGCTATATTAGCTTTATTCGCTTTTAGCTTAGCCGGTTGTAAGGACGATGAGTCGGAAGAAGCGGCTTTTGATCCGAGTAAGCCGATTGTGATTACTGATTTTGAGCCTAAAGAAGGAGGCGTTGGTAATAACTTGATTTTATATGGTGATAACTTCGGTAATGATCCAACCAAGTTGAAGGTTATTATTGGGGGTAAAGAGGCTAATATCATTAATGTTAAGAATCAAATACTGTATTGTGTTGTTCCACGAATGGCTGTGGATGGGGATGTAGAAATCAGTGTTTATGATGGCGAGGGAGAAGAAATAGCGTATGCGGAAGCCGAAGAGAAGTTTACATATGTAAAGCAATGGCTAGTATCAAGATTGGCTGGTCAACGGTTTCAAAATGAGAATGACGCATATGAACAAGATGGTTCATTTGATGATTGTGGGTGTATTAAAGGAGCTACTTGGTTTTCCTTTGATCCTAAATCTAATTTTGATCATTTATATATGACTGCTTCTGATGTAGGTTCGTGTCGTTTGATTGATTTGGAGCAAAAGACAGTAACCATGCTTCCTGATTTGGGGAATAAAACAGAACGACCCACTATTATAAATTGGACAGTGGATGAAAATCAGGATATGATTGTGTCTAGAGATTTATCTAATAATGGAGCTGTAAATATCGTTCTTTCTCGTGCTTCAGGTTTTAAAACGAAAACTTTGTTAGAGGACAGTCAACATAAACAAAAAGGAGTAACTGGTGCTTTTGTACACCCCAAGACTGGAACTCTTTATTATACATTATATGAAACTCAGCCGATGTGGCGGTATGATTTTGCAACAAAAGAATTTGCAACTTTTGCTAGTCATATGAGAACTAAAGAAACTTTAAGAATGGTGGTGCATCCTACGGGGAAATATGCATATTTATTACGCTTATATTCATCTCAAAAAAATAGTTATATTGCACGGATGGACTATAATGAACTGTTAGATAAATTTTCTGAACCTTATATAATTGCGGGGCATGCCAGTCAGTCTGGATATGTCGACGGAGTGGGTGGAAATGCTCGTGTGAATGGACCTGGACAGGGAGTTTTTGTGAAAAATGTGGATTATGCTGGTGCGGAAGATGAATATGATTTCTATTTTACTGATGAATATAATCATTGTATACGAATATTAACACCTACAGGTAGGGTAACAACATTTGCTGGACGCGGAAATGGAAGTACAGAAGCAGGGTATGCAGATGGAGCATTGCGTACAGAAGCACGCTTTTCTTATCCGTGGGCTATTGCCTATGATGAAAAAAGAAAATGTTTTTATGTGGGTGAAAGAGGAAGTCATGATGGGAAAAAAACTCAGGCTGTTATCCGTAAAATAGCCCAGGAAGAATAATAAAATGATAAACACATATTTTATGATGAGAAAGAATATATTTATATTGTTGTTACTTTTCTCAATAAGTGCATGGGCACAAGAAAGTGTAACAGTAACAGGTATTGTAACTGACCAGAATAAGGAACCCCTCATTGGTGTGAATATTGCTATAGAGAATATGCCGGGATTAGGTGTGATTACTGATTTAAATGGTAGATATAAAATTAAGACTTCTACTTATAACAAACTGGTATTTTCATACATCGGTTATGAAACAGTGAGTATATTGGTGAAAGAGCAGCGTGTAATAAATGTAGTTATGAAAGAAGCTTCTGCTACTGTGATTGATGAAGTTGTGATTACGGGTACGGGTGCGCAGAAGAAAATAGCTGTTACAGGTGCCATTACTAACGTGGATGTAGATGCTTTGAAGTCTGTTCCTTCTACATCAGTGGCAGATGGATTGGCTGGCGTAGTTCCGGGAGTAATGGCAATGCAAACTTCTGGTCGCCCGGGTAGTGTGTCAGAGTTCTGGATTCGTAGTATTTCTACCTTTGGTGCTAATACTGCTGCATTAGTATTAGTTGATGGATTTGAACGTGATATTGATGAAGTAAATGTAGAAGATATAGAATCTTTTACTGTACTGAAAGATGCTTCTGCTACTGCTATTTATGGAAGTAAGGGTGCAAATGGTGTCGTTTTAATTAATACAAAACGAGGAAAAGAGAGTAAGATTAATATTGATGCGAAAGTCGAAGGATTTTATAGCACTTTTACTCAGGCACCGGAGTTTGTAGATGGATATACATATGCTTCTATGGCTAATGAGGCTAGATTGACACGAAATCAAGAGGCACTTTATTCTCCAACGGAACTAGAATTATTCCGTTCAGGGCTTGATCCGGATCGATTTCCTAATGTAGACTGGATGGATGTGATGATGCGTGATGGTGCTTGGAGTTCGCGTGCTACTCTGAATATGCGTGGTGGTGGTCGAACAGCTCGTTATTTTGTGTCTGGTAGTTATCAAAATCAACAAGGTATGTATAAGGTAGATAAAGCGCTAAAGGATTATAATACCAATACAAATTATAGAAAATGGACATATCGTATGAATCTGGATATTGATATTACAAAGACTACTTTGTTGAAAGTGGGATTATCCGGTTCATTACGTAAACAGAATGATCCAGGAAGTGGAACGGATAATCTTTGGTCGGTGCTTATGGGATATAACCCTATTATGATGCCTGTAGTTTATTCGGATGGAAAATTTCCTGCTTGGTCTGATAAGGATGATAGTATGAATCCTTGGGTACAAGCCACTCAAACAGGTTTTAATGAGAGTTGGAAGAATAATATTCAGACCAATGTAACATTAGAACAAAAGTTGGATTTTATAACAAAAGGATTACGATTTATTGGTAGATTTGGATATGATACTTATAATTCTAATTGGGTTAAACGCTATAAGTGTCCAGAAGTTTATAGAGCCGATCGTTATCGTCAACCAGATGGAACGCTTAATTTTACTCGGGTAAGGGAAGCTGTTCCTATGACGCAGACATCTAACTCGGAGGGTGATAGAAGAGAATTCTTTGAGTGGGAATTGCATTATAATCGTGGATTTAAGGAACATCATGTAGGTGGTGTTTTAAAGTACACTCAATCGTCCAAGGTCTTTACGCAAAATTTAGGAACTGACTTGAAGACCGGTATGGCTCAACGTAATCAGGGATTAGCTGGTCGGGTAAATTACAACTGGAATTATCGTTATTTCGTAGATTTTAATTTTGGATATACTGGGTCTGAAAATTTCCACAAAGACTATCGCTTTGGCTTTTTTCCGGCTATTTCTGGTGCATGGAATTTGGCAGAAGAACCTTTCATGAAGAAACTGGCGGGAAAATGGGTTAATATGCTTAAAATCCGTTACTCTTATGGAAAGACAGGTAATGACAATCTAGGTAAAAATGTTCGTTTCCCTTATTTGTATAGTATTGGTGATGGAGGGACTTTTAACTTTGCTGATATATCTGTGGGAGACAAAAGTTGGACTGGAAAGTATTATTCTAGTATTGCTTCTCCCAATGTTTCATGGGAAGTTTCAACGAAACAAGATTTAGGTATTGATTTTTCTTTTTTGAGTGATCGATTGTCAGGTGCTATTGATTATTTCTATGAACGACGCGAGGGAATTTATATGGAACGCAAATCTGTTCCTTATGAAGTCGGATTGGAAAGTAATCCTAAGGCAAATGTGGGTATTGTAGAGGCGAAAGGATTTGATGGACACTTTGCTTGGAAGCAAAAGATAGGAAAGGTAGATTTCACTTTGCGAGGTAATATGACTTATAGTAAGAATAAAATTATAGAACGAGATGAAGAAAATACTATTTATGAGTATAAACTTGATCAAGGGCATCGTGTGAATCAAGCAACTGGGTTTATTGCATTGGGATTATTCAAGGACTATGAAGAAATTAGAAATAGTCCGAAACAAGAATTCAAATATACAAAAACCCAGAATGGGTATACAGAAGGTGAGATATACGAAATCATGCCAGGAGATATTAAATATAAAGATATTAATGGTGATGGTATAATTGATGGTAATGATAAAGTCGCTATTGGAGCAACGACTAAACCAAATTTGATTTATGGATTTGGTATGTCAGCTAAATGGAAAGGATTAGATGTGAATGTTCATTTTCAGGGATCAGGTAAATCTACTTTCTTTATTGATGGAACTACCGTGCAGATGTTTAGTGGTGGTGATGGATGGGGAAATGTATTGAAGGAGATGGCTAATGGTAATCGTTGGATCTTGGGAGTAAATGAAGATCCTAATGCTGAATTTCCTCGTTTAACCTATGGTCAGAATCCTAATAATTATCAGAAATCTGATTATTGGCTGAGAGATGGATCTTATCTACGTTTAAAAACCTTAGATATCGGTTATTCTCTTCCGACAGCTTTGGTGAATAAGATTCACTTAAATAGAGTACGTGTTTTCTTTGTCGGAACTAATTTGTTGACTTTCTCTAATTTTAAACTTTGGGATCCAGAATTAGGAGTTTCTGATGGAAAGAAATACCCTTTGAGTAGAACGTTCTCATTGGGTGTATCTGTTAACTTATAAACAATGTAAATATGAAAAAATATATTATAACTTTGTGTTTGGTAGTAGGGCTGGGTACCACTATTGTCGGATGTCGTGATTATTTGGATTCGGACTACATTTTTGATGAACGTATGTCTATAGAACAAGTGTTTCAGAGTAAAGATTATACAAATGAATGGTTGGCGCGTGGTTATACTTACTTGAAACATGATTATCTCCAGCAGGTGAATAGTAAGAAAAATACGTCTTTCAATTTTGCAGACGACATGTATTATGGTGATTTGAATTATGTAGATTGGAAGAGTGGTAATTATACAGAAAAAGGATTGGGGACTGGGAATAGTCTATATATTTGGCAATCTGCTTATCAAGGAATTCGTCATTTGTCTGTTTTCCTTAATAACATAGACATGAATAAGGAGTTTTCCGAACCAGAAATTGCCGATATGAAAGGACAAGCGCATTTTTTGCGGGCATATTGTTATTGGATGTTGATTCGTTCGTTTGGTCCTGTCCCTATTTTGCCAGATGAGGGTATTGACTATACGAAAGAATATGACGAGATTGCCTATCCGAGGAATTCATATGATGAATGTGTTGATTACATTTCTAATGAATTAGTAAAAGCTGCTATGTTGCTAGAGGGGGCACGAGGTCCACAAGATATAGTACGTCCTACTCGTGGAGCAGCTTTGAGTCTCCGTTCCAGAGTGTTGTTATACGCTGCTAGTCCCCTATTTAATGGAAAAGCTCCTGCAGAGGTGATTGCTGCATTGGTGGACAAGAGTGGAAAAAAACTGTTGTCTGATACTTATGATGAACGGAAATGGGCTATAGCGGCAGCTGCTGCAAAAGATGTAATAGAGTTAGGCAAATATCAACTGTATGTTGCTTATAAAAGTGAAGGAGGTTCAAGTTTATCTGACCCTGCAACTATTACTCCTCCGGACGATGAAGGAACTTTCCATTCTAACCCTTGGCCTAAAGGCTGGCAAAATATTGACCCATTTAAATCCTATCGTGCATTGTTTGACGGAGAAGTCCCTGCCTATGGAAACTCTGAGATCATATTTACTAGGGGGACTAATCAGGGAGCGGAAAATATAAAAGTGATGGTTATCCACCAATTACCTCGTTCACAGGGGGGAGGATACAATTGTCACGGCATGACTCAGAAGCAATGTGATGCCTATTATATGAAAGATGGTAGTGATTGTCCAGGTATGAACTCAATGTATGCAGGAATGGAAGGATATACAGACCCTAGTCGTTATAACAATGATCCTCGACCAACTGAGGTAGTAACGAAAGACGAATTGAGTAAGTATCCAGAATTAGGGGCAAAAGGAGTTGGCGTTTCTAAACAATATGCAGGTCGCGAACCTCGTTTCTATGCATCGGTAGCTTATAATGGAAGTGTTTGGCATATGTTAAATGCCGACATAAACCAAAAGGAGGAAAAAGATGTACAGATTTTCTATTACAGAGGCGAATCAGATGGTTATAAAATAGGAACTAACTGGCTTAATACTGGTATTGGGATTAAAAAGTTTGTGCATCCAAACGACTTGTCAGATGCAGATAAAGCATACGATGCAAGTCGCATTGAGGCTAAATATGCTCCGGATATCCGTTATGCAGAGATTTTGCTGAATTATGCGGAAGCACTGAATGAGGTGCAAGGTACATATGAGATCCCTTCATGGAATGGAGAAAAAATGCATACTATAACACGTACAACAGAAGAATTGAAGAAAGGGGTTCAACCAATCCGTATCCGTGCAGGGTTACCAGATTATGATGTGTATGATAGTCCTGATAAATTTCGTATTAAGATTAAGCGGGAACGTCAGATTGAATTGTTTGCGGAGGGGCATCGTTTCTTTGATATTCGTCGTTGGTGTGATGCGCCGGTAGAGGAATCAGTTCCTATGTATGGATGTAATATTTATATCAGTAAAGAAGATCCTGCAGGGTTCCATACTCCAGTAGAAACGACTTCAATGCCAACGATGTTCTCTACTAAAATGTGGTTCTGGCCGATTCATCATTATATAATGAAACGGAACCTGTTGATGACTCAGAATCCAGGATGGAGAGACCCAGAATAAATCTCATAACTTATTTATATGTATAAAATGAAAAAGATATATAATTTATTTTTGGTTGCAATGCTAGCGATATGCTGTACTTCGTGCAACAATGAATGGGAAGATGAACAGTTTAAGCAGCTGGTCTCTTTTAAAGCTACGATAAATGGTGAGGGAGTAAGTTCTACGTATGTACGTTATAAGCCAGATGGTATGGTTACATATAATCTTCCATTACTCCTTAGTGGATCTACAATGAATACAAATGTTAGAACTGTACATGTAGCTCTAGATCCGGATACTCTGAAAACCTTGAATCTGGAACGTTTTGGTGAACGTCGTTCGGAACTTTATTACCAGATGTTAGATCGACAGTATTATACGATGCCGGAAACTGTGGATATTCCTGCTGGTGAGTATGTGGCTACTTTACCTATTAATTTCACTTTAGGAGGTGAAAATAACGCTAATTCGTTGGATATGTCAGATAAATATATTTTGCCATTGACAATAGTAGATGATCCTTCATATGATTATCAATCGAATGACCGCTTACATTATCGGAAAGCTTTGTTAAATGTTATTCCATTCAATGATTATTCAGGTACGTATGATGGGAGTCAATTTAAGATTACTTTGGAAGGGCAAAAGGACCCTTTTACGGTGACTAATCACAAGGCCTATGTACATGATGATAATACGGTATTTGTCTATATGGGACTTAGAGATGTGGATTATATAGATCGCAAATGCTATAAATTGTATATGGAGTTTACAAAGGAAAAAATTACTCCTTTGAAATATAAATTGAGACTTTGGACAGATAATGGAGGAACGGAGGGGAATAATTTTAAGGAATTAAATGGTAAAATCGGAAATGTTGAATATGAACAGCCTTATTATACTGTAGTAGAGGAATATGATGCTGTAAAACCGTATTTAAAGCATATTTATATTACACTTTATTTAGCTTATACATTTGAAGATTATACACTCAGTCCAGGCAATAGGTTGAAATATACAGTGGAAGGTACCCTGAATATGCAACGTGACCTGAATACGTTGATTCCGGATGAAGATCAACAAATTCAATGGGATTAAGTGATACTTGACAAATGATAAAGAGGTTGGCTCAAATTGTGCTTTGAATCAACCTCTTTATAACTATTAATTTAAAGATTTGGAACTAGATTGAAATGGCATTATCATGAAAAAACGAACGATTCTAAAGAATATTTATATATGTCTAGCTTTATTCTCAACCGTTTTATTAGTCGGTTGCTCGAAAAGTGATGAAACCCCGATCTCTGATGATCCCCAGCCTTCTGGCAAAGGAAAAATCACATTTAACTTACATACTCCGGTTGCATTCCTTACTAAGGCAGTAGGTGTAGGTGACGAAAATGGAGGCACTAATGACAAAATAGCTTTTTATCAATTTAGCAAAGAAGGTAAGTATGAACAAAGGTATGTCTTAAATTATGAAGCTGCTTCCGTGGGTGCAAACGGTGATACAAGGTCATATACTGTAGAATTAACTTCTTCGACTGGAGGAGAAAAGCGATTTATCATTGTGGAGAGTGAGGATGAGAACAACTTTCCTAATATGAGTGGAGCAAATACAATCGATGAACTGCTAAATAGTAAGACTGTTGCGGAGAGTGGTAAATTGAATCCTCCATTTGTTATGTCTAATGTCAAAACAGATGGTAAGGAGTATGTAACAGTTACCGATGTAGAATCTTCCGACAATCAGGTTGATGTAAAACTTAAAAGACGTGTAGCTAGATTTGATTTGCTGAATGATCCAACAGAATCGGGATTAGTGATCGATAAAGTATATATTAAGAATAGATACACTCAAGGATTCATAGGTGATGTAAGTGGTAGTGCAGGCAATATATCAGCTGATGTTCTGGAAATACCGGTAGCTGATTTAGCTAATGATGGGAAAAGTTTCTATCTTTATCCGACTCAGTTGACTTCAACTCTTGAGCAGAATGAAAAAACAGTAGTATGGGCTACCACTAAACTTGCCAATACCAATACAGAAGGTCCGACTCTTTATCTTAATCTTACTGCTGATATTAATGTGGAGGCTAACTATCTCTATCAACTTAATACGAAAAAGATAGCTGGTTCTACAGGCTTTGATATTTCAGTGGAAGAATGGAAAGACGGAACTTCAATTGATTGGGTAACGATTGAGGACGGAATCTCCGTAATGGATGACAAAGCTACTATTATTGCTGGTACAGAGATTAAAGGGACTTATGTAAAGATTGCAGCTGATGCTGCAATGCCATATACTATAAAACGTGTTGTTACAGATTATAGCTCAGCAGCATTGGACGCTGCGTATGACGGAAGTTTGCCTGCATGGCTTACTATTTCTTCATCTACTAAAAATGCAGGTAGTGGTCTTTATCGTCATGAGATTGTTTATACGGTGACTGCACATCCTGCGAAGACAAGCCAGTTTGCTATCACACATCTTAGCGGAGCTGTTACGGACGAGAATCTGCTGGCCATCGGGTTTGTCGATCCGTATCCGGGCACTCCGCTGCCTTGTTTGTCAAGAGGGGAGAAACTTTATTCACCGGTACATTGTCGTCAGTCTACGTATCTTGTGCATAACACTGTGGATAAGGCGTATTTCTGTGGAAATGAGGGGTTTACGTTTGACACTCCTATGAAAGGTAAGACGGGTAATGAAGGGGCGAAGAATCTTTGTCCCGAGGGCTGGACAGCATTGAACAATGTAGAGGCCAAAGAGTATATTTTGTGGGTAGGAGAGCATCTCAAGTCACAAGTAATGGAGTCTATATATACTTACTGTTGGTCTGAGGCAGACGGTGAGGCTACCGATTTGCGTATATTGGCGGGATATCCATACAATAAAGCTACTCCCAATGTGAAAGATTTAGCTTGTTATGGCACTTGGCCAAGCGTGGCTTGGTTGAATATCAATGAGAAAGATCTCTCTATAAAAGACAAGACATTCTATGATTATAATAATTGGGATGTGAAGAAGGATTACGGAATCCCCTACAGATGTATTCGTGATAAAGCTGGCTGGGAATAACTGTGTGGACTCTCGAAAGGATATATATTCAATGATTAAATTGTAAGATAATGCTAAAGAATACTTTATTTGTGATTCTTCTAATGATTTCTAGCTTATTCACGGCTTGTGCTGAAGGATATGTAAGTGATGTACAGAAGGAGGATGACACAAAAGAGATACGTTTCAGTCTGAATATGGAGGGAGGGCTAACGATGTCTCCCACTCGGTCTTCTGTGTCTTTGGACGGAATGAAATGGAAGATATTCTGTTTTGACGATCAATATAATTATCTGTTTGACAAAACAGGAAGTATAGGGGATGCAGCAAATGAAATAAAGGTTTCTGTAACTAAAGGCGTCGTTTATCGATTCCTGTTTTTGTGTACCACAGCCGATAAATTCCCAGAGTTGACTTCTGGTAAGACTTATTGGGATTTAGAAGCGTATGCTCCTCAATTGCCGTTAGCTGATCCGATGGCGATGCTTGTCAGTAGAGGTAATGAAAAAGATGGTACACTTCGTGTAGCTGCTGCGTCTGCATCAGTGCAGGTTACTCTTGCTCCGCGTGCATCTAAAATCGTTTTGCAAAAGGATCCGGATACTACTTCGGATATTATAGTGAACTCCGTGACTTTTGCGGATGCCGCTTCTTCTGTTCCTTATGCTCATATCGAACCTCAACATTATAGTGAATATGAGAATCTTCCGGTAGTAACCCGAAAGACCTATCAGTGTGTGCCCCAAGAGGATGTATGCTATATGCTTCCGGATATGTGTGCCGGAACCTTTGGAGTGAATGCTACGCTGCATATCACTCATCCGATTTCTGGAGAACAGGACGTACGGGTAACGGTACCAGTGGGGCTTGCGCTGAATGTAGGCAGTGGAAAGACTTACTATATTGAAATGTCTACTGACGCAAACGGAAAAGTTGCTGCTACTTGGGCAACACGTGTAGCACCCAAAACGTTGAAACTTGCTACGCAAAACTTATGGGGTAAATCGACTTCCGTTGTGTTGGATTACTTCAATAGAATTGATGTGGATGTGCTTTGTGCGCAGGAATGTAGTGGGCTATCCGAATCTGATATACAGGCTCAGGGGCTTTACGTGCATACTCACTCCAACAATGGACAAGGAAAATGTAGCATTATATCGCGCTATCCTTTCTCGGGGATTACACCAAACAAGTATGGTGTTTATATCGACTTGGGTGAAGGCATTGTTGTGCTGGTGATGAACTGTCACGGTGCTTACTTCCCTTACGGTCCTTATCAGTTGAATGGTATTGAGTATAAAGATTTTCCTGCTACGGACGATGTCGATTATGTAGTAAAAGTCAATAAAGAAGCCCGTCAAGGCATGGTGGACAAACTGCTGGAGGATTTTAATTCGTCTACCACTCCTTTTGTTTGTCTCTCGGGCGACTTCAATGAACCGTCATGGCTTGACTGGACGGAAGGTGCCTTGGCAGCAGGTCTTGCTTCATACGTTGTTCAGTGGCCTACCACTCGTTCTTTGTGGGAAGGCGGTATAAAAGGTGATGCCTACCGGACGATACATCCGGACCCTGTGACGCATCCGGGATTCACGTGGACGCCGCGTCCGAGCGAGAAGGACACCAAAGACCGATTAGATTTGACTCTTTATACCTTGTCTCCCAACACGGAAGTGAAAAGTTGTCAGGTAATAGGAGAGAACACGGAAACGTCGGATATCGTTCTTCCTAATTGGGAACCGTTTGAAAATGTATTCGATCACCGGGGATTACGGACAGAATTTGTCTTTACGAAATGACGGAACGGTGTACCGGAATTAGTGAGTCTCCAGACTGTTAATTATTGAGGTCTCGGGTATTAATACCTGTCGTGTAAGGTATTAATATCCGAGAATTCAGCTATTAATAGCTAACATGCCAACTATTTGTAATGGATAAACCAATGATTAACTAATGTCTTTTTGTCTGTTGCTAGATAACCTTCAAATAGGCAATATATGGCAGTTTGGGACTCAAATTTCATTTATTGACTTGTTTTTAGCATGCCGGACAGGTAGAAAACACTATTTTTGTCCTCATCCGTTTTAGACTTTTAAGATTATATAAACCAATAAATTGTAACATACGAATATGCACAACATTGCTAAAACCTTTTTCCCGATTTTATTATTACTTTTTGCTGCAGTAGTGACAGCACAGAATGGGAAGAACAATGTCGGAAATGCGCAACGCATCTGGCTTGATTCTGAAATTGGTCATCAGGGCGACTACCAGTGGAAAATGATAAAAGCTGGAGATGCAACAGATCCCGGAGAAAAGATTTCGTTATCCAATTATGCAACTGCAAATTGGATGCCGGCCATCGTTCCCGGAACAGTTTTGAATTCTTTGGTGTATAACCAAAAATACCCGGAGCCTTATTATGGAATCAATAATAAGATTGAATCTAAATTGATACCGGATATTTCTGAAACCGGACGTGACTTTTACACCTATTGGTTTCGGACAGATTTTACAGTACCGCAGTCATTCAAGGGAAAGACTGTCTGGTTACAGTTGGATGGTATCAACTACCGGGCAGAAGTATGGGTGAATGGCAACCTGTTGAGTACAATGAACGGTATGTTTATTCAGGACTATATTGATGTTACGGATTTTGTGAAAGTCGGGGAGAAAAACGGACTGGCTATAAAGGTCTATCCGGTAGATGTTCCCGGAAGTGCGAAGCCGAAATCCTGGGGAGCAGCCGGCGAATTCCATAACGGTGGAAACGGTAACATTGGTTTGAATACTACCATGTTGATGACGGTAGGTTGGGACTTTACCTTTATGGACGGTATCCGTGACCGTAATACAGGTATATGGAAAAATATTTCCCTCTATGCTACAGGCAGAGTAGCATTACGCCATCCTTTCGTTAAATCTGAATTGAGAAAACCTGATTATGACCAGGCTCGTGAGACTGTATCGGTTGAGATTATCAATCCATCGACCAGTAACCGGGTAATCAGTTGCAAGGTGAAGGGTGAAATTGTGGGTGAAAATATCACTTTTGAAAAGACCTTCCGACTGATGCGTGGAGAAGAAAAAACAGCAACCTTCTCTCCCGAAGAGTTCCCGCAACTGATTATTAACTCTCCGAAACTGTGGTGGCCTGTCAATAAAGGACCACAAAATTTATATGACCTGAAGCTGACAGTATCAGTTGATGGCAAAGAATGTGATTCTGTGAAAACAAGATTCGGTATTCGTGAAATTGTCTCGGATAGAAAAACTCCCGATAAATCACGTGTCTTTTATGTGAACGGTAAACGATTGTTTATTCGTGGTACCAATTGGATACCGGAAGCAATGTTGAGAACTTCAGATGAACGTACTTATGCTGAATTGCGCTACTCCCGTCAGTCAGGTGTCAACCTTTTAAGAATGTGGGGAGGCGGAATTGCAGAATCTGATTATTTCTTCCAGTTGTGTGATGAATTGGGATTGTTGGTATGGCAAGAGTTCTGGATGACTGGTGATACTCGTCATCCGCATGATAAGGCTCTCTATATGAGTAATGTGGAATCTACCGTAAAACGCATTCGTAATCATCCTTCTTTGGCTTATTATGTTGCTTCTAATGAGAGTACAGAAGTTACCGGTACTCCTGAATTACTGAATAAACTGGATGGTACACGTGGATTCCAGATGCAGTCCGAATGTGAAGGGGTGCATGATGGCAGTCCTTACAAACAGGTAAATCCGATGCAACATTATGAAAATACGGCCTCTCCCAGAGGAAGCCGTGTAGACGGATTTAATCCGGAATACGGTGCACCTACTCTTCCGACTGTGGAAATCCTTCGGGAAATGATGGATGAAAAGGATCTTTGGCCTATCAATAAGGAAGTATGGGATTATCTGGATGGAAATGGTTTCCATCTGATGAGTACTATGTATACAGACTTGGTGAATAACTACGGAAAATCATCATCCATCGATGAGTTTGCACAGAAAGGGCAATTGTTGGGAGCTATTAATTCGAAGAGTATCTGGGAAGTATGGAACTACAATAAGCTGGATTATGGTGATCGTTTCTGTTCCGGACTCCTGTTCTGGTATCATAACTGCTCTATGCCTCAAGTGGCTTCTCGTATGTGGGACTGGTCTTTGGAACCGACAGCGTCGCTTTATCATACTGCCAACTCTTTAGAACCATTACATGCACAGTTTGACTATCTTAAGAATACAGTGTCTGTAGTGAATGATTATTATCGTGAATTTAAGGATTATAAAGTGATAGCACAGGTTTACGATATTAACAGCAAGAAAGTCTTTGAAGAATCAGCAGTGGTTAATCTGCCCTCGGATGGAGTGGTAAACGATGCGTTGACTATTCGTTTCCCGGAAAACATATCTCAAGTTCACTTTATTAAACTGATTCTGAAAGATGAAAAGGGAAAAGATGTTTCTTCCAATTTCTATTGGCGTTCCAATGACAAATATGAAGGAAGCAAAACTTTGACCGGTCCGGCTGCTTCAGGTTTTGAAGATTTGAGTAAATTAAAACAGGCAAAGTGAAACTTACCTATAAAGTAAGAGAAGACGATAACAATTACTTTGTAGATATTACTTTGAGAAATACCTCCGGGCAGATTGCATTCTTTAATCAGTTGCAATTCCTGAATTCAAAAATGAGTCCGATACGTCCTTCATTTTATACAGACAATTTCTTCTCCCTGATGCCGGGTGAAAAGAAAACGGTAACCATTGAAACCGCAAAAGGAAAGTTGAAAGATGGAGTTGTATTGGCACTGAAAGGCTGGAATATAAATAAGCAGGAATATAAATTAAAGTAAAAAAAGTAAGAATATGAATCGGTTCTACATTCTTAGTATCTTATTAACAATAAGCTGGAAGCTATTTTCTCAAAATAGTTTTGATCTCGTAATTGTTGGAGGCAATCCCGGAGGTATAATGACGGCAATCGCTGCCGCAAGACAAGGAAAGAGTTCGGTCATTCTGGAGCGTACCAACTATATCGGTGGTCTTCCAGCCAATGGTTTAGGGGCAACAGATATTGCTACCCGGAAAGCGACTACCGGTTTATTTGCAGAATTCACATCAAGAGTGAAGCAATACTATATCAAACACTACGGGGAAAACTCCCAACAAGTAAAAGACTGTAGTGACGGCTTCCACTTTGAACCCTCCGTTGCCACATCTGTTTATCAAGAAATGTTGAGCGAACATAAGAATAAGATAACCATCCTTTTGATGCGTCAGTTCGATGCAGAGAATCAGAATATAAATATCAAGAACGGACATATTGAAAGTATCTATGTGCTAAACCGGGAAAACGGGCAGAAAGAACAGTACCAAGGTAAAATCTTTGTAGACGCTACCTATGAAGGAGATTTGGGAGCTGCTGCCGGTGTACCTTTCCGTGTTGGCAGAGAAAGTAAGGAAGAGTATGGAGAACCCGGAGCAGGGAGAACTTACGAATATTGGAAAAGCCAGCCGTCAGAAGGTAGTACCGGAGAATCTGATAATGCGATACAAGCATACAACTACCGTCTTTGCCTGACAAACGACCCCCAAAAACGTATTCCTTTTCCAAAGCCAGAACTTTACAATCGTAATGAATATATATCACTCATCGAAGATGTATGGACAGGGAAAAATACACAAAGAATCATGGCGAAAGTCACAAGCGAGATGATGGAAGAAAACCGTCGCCATATTGCAAAAGGAAACCGGACTAAACTACCGGGAGATTACTGGGGAATAAAAAAGTTAAGCAGCCTGGTTAAATTACCTAACCAAAAAATGGACGGAAATAATCAACATGCGGCTTTTCTTTCAACCGACTTGCCCGAAGAAAACTGGCCTTGGCCTACTTCCTCCTGGGAATGGCGGGATAAATTCGCTAAACGACTGAAGGATTACACATTAGGTTTGTTCTGGTTTGCCCAACACGATCCGGCACTTCCCGAACACTTCCGCAAGGATATAGCCCAATGGGGACTAGCCAAAGATGAATATCAAGATAATGAGTACTTCCCACGTCAAGTTTATGTACGTGAAGGAAGACGATTTGAAGGAGTTTATTTCTTTACCGCTAAAGACGCCTTACCAGTTGAACAAGGAAAACGCCCTCCTTTGCATCCTCATAGTGTTACGGCGAGCCATTATGCACTCGATTCACATGCTGCCCGGAAAAGAGAAAAAGGAAGAGTTCATTTAGATGGTTTTATCAGCTATCCTACAGCCGTATACACCGTACCATTAGGGGTAATTCTCCCCAAGGAAGTAGACAATTTGCTATTACCCGTACCTGTATCCGGTTCACACATAGGCTTCTCAACATTACGAATGGAACCTTGTTGGATGGCACTAGGACAGGCAGCAGGCATAACAGCCTCGCTAGCAATAGATCGCGGTGTATCGACACACCATATAGATATAACCGAGCTACAGGATTTACTAACCCACCAAAAAGCAACTCTCATTTATTACCGTGATATTGGACCGGAAGATGCAAATTTCCCTTTAGTACAATATATGGGATTGCGCGGTTATCTACCTGAATGGGATGCCAAATTGCAACATTCAATTGACAATGAGACATTGCAAAAATGGAGTGAGTTATGCGGCTACTGCCTCCAAGCCACTCCGGGAGTAACGACCAGAGTAGAAGTTCTGAAATCAATTTATGATCGAATTGCTCAATAAGTGATGTTACAGAAGTAGTCAGTAAGGGATATAGGAATTCCTCAACCTCAACAAAGCGAAATATTTAATAGAATAAATCAATTATTATGTGCAAAAAAGTATTATTTCTTTTATGTTTTCTACCTATCCAGATCTTAATTGCCCAAACTAGTGCATTAAAAAACTTTCCTAATGGTAGCACCCCCGAGGAGATAGGTAAGCGGCTGGCATTTCATTTTGTAGAATCCAAACATGTTCTCCATTCAAACAGATGGATCGGTTATCCGGAAACATGTAGTTGGAACGGTGCCCTTAAGTTTGCAACAGTCACCAAGGACAAAAGACTCATTCAAATGCTGCAAGAAAAGTTTGAGCCTTTATTCACAACTGAAAATAAGATATTACCTGGCATGAATCATGTGGATTGGAATATGTTCGGAAGTTTGCCTTTAGAGCTCTATCGGGTCACCAAAGAAAAACGTTATAAGGAATTAGGAATGCCTTATGCCGACACTCAATGGGAAATCCCGGAAGATGCAACAGCAGAGCAAAAGGAATGGGCTAATAAAGGCTACACATGGCAAACCCGCCTATGGATTGATGATATGTATATGATAACCATTGTACAAACGCAAGCATATAAAGTGACTAAAGATAAAAAATACCTTGACCGTACAGCCAAAGAAATGGTAATGTACTTGGATGAGTTACAGCGGCCGAATGGTCTTTTCTACCATGCTCCAGATGTACCCTACTATTGGGGGCGTGGCAATGGATGGATGGCTGCAGGTATGGCAGAATTACTTCAATGTCTACCTCAAAAGCACAAAGACCGCCCACGTATTCTGCAAGGATTCCGGACAATGATGGAAAGTCTGAAAAAATATCAAAATCCTGAAGGTTTGTGGAATCAATTAATAGATCAATCAGACTGTTGGACCGAAACATCCGGATCAGCGATGTTTACTTTCGCACTCATCAAAGGGGTAAAGAATGGATGGTTGGATGCAAAAGAATATGCACCCGCCGCCCGTAAGGCATGGATAGCTTTAATTCCATATATCAATGACAAGAATGACGTAAGAGAAGTGTGCGTAGGAACCAATAAGAAAAACGATAAACAATATTATTACGATCGCCCACGTCGTACAGGTGACTTCCATGGACAGGCTCCTTATCTTTGGTGTGCCGCTGCTCTTTTAGAGTAACACCCGCTGACAATTTACACACCCAATAAAAGTGTTTTTTGTTCTTTTAGGGGACTTAATAGTACTAAAAACTCTTTTTTTCGACCAAAAATGAAGAGAATTTATTGTTTTTTGAACGGCAAATTTCCTTTATTCTCTTTTAATTCCCCTTTCTTTGCAATATCCTTTTAATAGAATTTATATCTAATAACTAACTATATTTTTATACCATGAACATGAAAAAGAATTTTCTAACAATGCTACTTGCATTGGCTTTATGCAGTTCGACTTTTGCTCAATGGAAACCTGCCGGTGACAAAATCAAGACATCGTGGGGAGAACAGCTTGACCCTAAAAACGTATTGCCGGAATATCCGCGTCCTATCATGGAGCGCAACGACTGGAAAAACCTGAACGGGCTTTGGAAATATGCAATCACTCCCAAAGGTACTCCTGCACCTGCCGCTTACCAGGGTGATATTCTTGTTCCTTTTGCCGTAGAATCGTCTTTATCAGGCGTAGGCAAAATGATAAACGAGAAAGAAGAACTGTGGTACCAACGTACTTTCGACGTTCCTTCTGCCTGGCGTGGTAAACAAATCCTGTTGCATTTCGGAGCAGTAGACTGGAAAGCAGAAGTTTGGGTGAATGATGTAAAAGTAGGCGAACACACAGGCGGATTTACTCCTTTCTATTTCGATATTACTTCTGTACTTAATAAAGGAAATAATGACTTGGTAGTAAAAGTATGGGACCCTTCAGATCGTGGCGAACAACCCAGAGGAAAACAAATAGCAAATCCTCATGGCATTTGGTACACTCCGGTTACAGGTATCTGGCAAACAGTGTGGTTGGAACCGGTTGCAACACAATACATCACTAATCTGAAAACTACTCCTGATATTGACAATAATTCTGTTAAGGTAGAAGTTGCCGCCAATACAACTTCTGCAGATAAAGTGGAAGTAAAAGTATTCGATGGCAAGAACCTTGTAGCCAAAGGCGCAGCGTTGAACGGAGTACCTGTTGAACTGGCAATGCCTGCTAATGCTAAACTGTGGTCTCCGGACTCTCCTTTCCTCTACAATATGGAAGTGACTCTGTATAAAGACGGAAAAGCAATAGACCAGGTAAAGAGTTATACGGCTATGCGTAAATATTCTATCCGCAAAGGTCAGAATGGCATCACTCGCCTGCAATTGAACAACAAAGACTATTTCCAGTTCGGTCCGCTCGACCAGGGATGGTGGCCTGACGGTTTGTATACTGCACCAACAGACGAAGCATTGGTTTATGACTTGAAGAAGACGAAAGACTTCGGCTACAACATGGTACGTAAGCACGTCAAAGTAGAACCTGCACGCTGGTACACTCATTGCGACCAATTAGGATTGATCGTATGGCAAGATATGCCGAACGGTGGTCCTAGCCCACAGTGGCAGGCACGCAACTACTTTAACGGCAGAGAAGTGATTCGTTCCGCTGCTTCGGAAGCTAACTACCGCAAAGAGTGGAAAGAAATCATCGACTGTCTGTATTCTTATCCGAGTATCGCTGTATGGGTTCCTTTCAATGAAGCATGGGGACAATTCAAGACTCCGGAAATCGTAGCATGGACTAAAGAATACGATCCTAGCCGCCTGGTGAATCCTGCCAGCGGTGGTAATCACTATACTTGTGGCGATATTCTCGACCTTCACCACTATCCGGGCCCGAACATGTTCCTTTACGATCCGAGACGCGCTACCGTATTGGGTGAATATGGAGGTATCGGCTTGGTAGTAGAAGGAAACACTTGGGTGAATGACAAGAAAAACTGGGGTTATGTGAAGTTCAATACATCGGACGAAGTAACGAACGAATACATTAAATATGGCAAACATCTGTTGGAATTGATCCAGAAAGGATTCTCTGCTGCCGTATATACCCAGACAACAGACGTAGAAGGTGAAATCAACGGTCTGATGACTTATGACCGTAAAGTTATCAAGATGAATGAAGCTAAAGTCAGAGAAATCAACCAACAGATCTGTAACTCTCTGAATAAATAATAAATAGAATAATACTCTTTTCCTTGTTGAACTAAAAACAGCACCTATGACGTCTATTCAGGGTGCTGTTTTTTTATATTCATATTCTTTTTCAGAAATGCTTATTCTTCCTGCATGAAGATCTTTACCTGATTCCAACTATTCTTCGTATCATTCGATACTTTTTCACCAGGAGTAGAACGACCATTCTCTACATATTGCTTCATAGCCCGTTTCATTTCTTTCACCTCATTTTCGTAACGCTTATCACCGATAATGTTTTCTTTTTCCGAAGGATCTTTCACGATATCAAACAATTGCATCGGAGGGAACTTCGCCACATCAGAAGGTTTGACAGGATAAGAAAAGCCACCCGAACCTCCGTAGAACACCAATTTCAGTTGGGAAGTACGCAAAGACAAATACCCCTCTCCCGCTTCGTGCACCAAGTCTTTACGCGCAGAAGCACCTTTCTTACTCAATATCGGCCACATACTGTAACTGTCAACAGCTTCTTCTGTCTCCAAATTGTGGTTAAGCATTTGGGCAAAAGTGGCATAAAAGTCTATCAATGAGACTAAAGAGTTGTTTGTCTCTTTCCCATATTTTCCTTTCCAGGAGACAATAAGGGGAATTCTGTGTCCACCTTCGTAAATATCGCTTTTGTAGCCTCTGTAGATGTAACTAGGAAAATGTCCTTTCTTTTCCATATCTTTCACGCCGATATAACCGGCACACCCATTATCCGAAGCAAAGACAATGATGGTATTATCCAGTTGCTTGTTCTTCTTTAATGTTTTTACGATTTGGCGCACCATGTCGTCTATCATAACTACGAAATCGCCATAAGGACCGATACTGGTTTTACCCTGAAACTCTTTCGAAGGCAATATAGGTGTGTGGGGAGCAGTAATAGGCAAATATAAGAAAAACGGCTTCTTGCTGTCTTTTTGTTCATTGATATAGTTCAGACTATGACGAATGATGTTGGGAAAACATTCTTCCGGCTTGAAATCGGCTCCTGCCATTCCTCCGTGCATCAGTAATGCCAGATTCTTTTTCTGGGGTTCTATCACATGATCGGGGATAGAGGTTGCTTTGTTATTTTCCACATAAACATAGGGAGAAATATCCAATGACGCGGGTATGCCGAAGTAGTAATCAAATCCTTTGTCGGTGGGTCCGTTCTTGATCGGAAGCGAGAAATCTATATCTTTCATACTTCTGCCATTGTTCGTATATCCCCAATCCCAGCCTAAATGCCATTTACCGATACAAGCGGTATTATAGCCATTCGCAGAAAACATTTGCGCGATTGTGCGACGTTCAGGATCAATCATTGCAGGCGAATCGCCATCAAGACCACCTCGTTTCAGCTTAGTTCGCCACGGATATCTTCCGGTCAGAAGAGAATATCTGGAAGGAGTGGATAAAGCGGAAGAAGCATGGGCATCCGTAAAGGCAATCCCGTGCTCGGCCAGTTTGTCAATGTTAGGAGTATGGATTTTAGATTCGGGATTAAAGGCCGAGATGTCTCCATAACCCAAATCATCCGCCAATATAAATACGATATTGGGCGTTTGCGCTTTTACAGCAGCAGCTGTAAGAAGTGCAGAAGAGATTGTGATTAGTTTATTCATATATTGAATGTATTAAAGCTATAGTTTGTGTATGATATAACCTATCTCTTCATGTTTTCCAACCGACATGCCCGGATTATCTGACTGACATCTCAATCGTTCCACTCCAGTAGACAAGTCCTTTCACTCCAGTGAACGAATCTATGCACCCTAGTGAACAGCCCTCGTCACTCTAGTGGAACGATGGAGATGCTCTATCAATAACTGGACGATAACGAATGAAAAACATGCCGGCATAGGGTTGTTTGAATGATAAGTACCTTTCATCTGTTTTCAATGTAAATAAGATCAGCAACCATCGTCTATGCAATCATCATGAGAAATGTATGAGAAATGCAGGATGAATACAGGGCAGATGTATGAGAAATCATTGAAAAACGAATGAGAAATAGCCGTTTTTTCGTTAAAATATCTGTAAAAAGCATGAGAAATGCCTGTATAGAAAGCATTTCTCATACTATATATTACTGATTATAAACTAATTATCTAGATTTTATGAGAAATGAGAAATAAAAAAGATAAATCTCTTTCAGAGAGCAACAAGCGGTAGCATTACGAATATTATACATTGGCTGCTTTCTTCTGCCTATTCTTAGGAGCACGCGGCCGGTCTTTATCAGCTCCGGTATCATTTTGCTGTTTCATCCATTTTTGCAGTTCCATCGTCAGTTCTGCCTTCTTCTTACTATATTTCTTCACATCCGCCAGATTATTCATTTCGAACGGATCTTTCTTGATATCATATAGTTCGAACTCGGGACGATTCTTATAGCGATTCATGATTTTATGTGCCTGATCCGTGTCCTGTGCTTTCCACGAGAGATACCATTCTGCCTTTTCAATATGCTTTTCTACGTATGTTTCCTTCGGAGTCAAGTTCCAGATTAGACGATAGCGTCCGTCTGAAATAGAACGGATTGGATATGCCGGACCTTCCGGAACATTGTTGTGAACATGATAAGCATACTTATGGTGTGTCTTTGTTTTCCCTTGAAATACATCTACCAGACTCTTTCCATCTATTACGTCAGGCACCTTTCCGCCTGCAACATCGATAAATGTAGGAAGAAGGTCTTCATATTGCACAATAGCGGAAGTCTCCGTACCGGGTTTAATGACACCCGGCCAGGAAGCCACCATCGCCGACTTGACACCTGCACTCCAATTGGTCCATTTGGCTCCGGCAAATTGCGTACCTTGCTCGGATATGAAAATGACAAGAGTGTTCTGCAGCAGATTTTTTTCTTTCAGAATCTGCATAACGTCACCCACCTGTTGATCGAGCAAGCCGACTTCCGCCAAATATCTGGCATAGTATTCACGTGTTACTTCCGTGTCGATAAACTGTGGCGGCAACTGAAGTTTCTTCCGGTCGAAAACGGAAGCGTCACCACCTGTCCAGGGAGCATGCGAATTAATAGAAGCCAAGACAAGGCAGAAAGGTTGGGAAGCATCACGCTCCATAAACTTCTCGATACCTTTGGTATGATAGTCAGTGTTTGGGCTTGTACATCCTTTGGGGAATCCCGGTACATCTTCGAACGGGAAGTTAGCCAAAGGTTTGATATGCCACTTCCCGGCCAATCCAACCCGATAACCCAGATTTCCTAGATAAGTAGGGAGAGATTTTACATCGGCATTGACCGAGCTATGGTTGGCGTAACCGCCATGATGCATCGGATACATACCTGTATAAACACAATGCCGGGTAGGCGTACTCATCGAAACAGAATTATACGCACTGTTGAACTTTATCCCCTGTCGAGCCAATGCATCTATATGGGGAGTCTTGTTGTTGACCGCTCCGAAACAGCCTATATCGTAATAGGAGCAGTCATCGGCTATGATTAATAATATATTAGGCTTTGAAGGAGTTTGGGCAAACCCGTTTCCTATCGCCAATCCGCCTAAGAGGCATAAACTAATCATTGATTTTTCCATCTTGTATTATTTTCAATTCATAGGGTTAACAGATTCAACGTACTACTTTCCATTCTTTAGGAGCTTTGAATCCGTCACGACCTTTACCGTAAGGTACTTCCGGTACACAAGGAGTGATCGTGTCATATTTCAGGGCAACCTCATACAAAGCTTTCACAATTTTCTCGTTTCCTGCGCTGGCATTTTTCTTTTCGTAAGGATCTGTTTTATAATCAACCAGAAAGTCCTGTTTCAAATCCAGTCCCGGTTTCATACCTTTTCTTATCAGTTTGTAGTCTTTATTGACTACTGCTCCGTGTCCCAGATAAAAATCGCGGTCGATACAGGTCTTTTTACCGTTTAATACAGGGAGGATGCTGATGCCGTCATATTCACGTTTCGGACGGCTGTGATCTCCTACCAAATCTTTCAATGTGGGAACAAGGTCAACAAAACCTGTCACTTGTGAGCTCAAGTTCTTATATTGTTTCTCTGCTTTCTTCCAATAAAGAACAGCCGGTGCATGTACCCCTCCGTCCCACTCGTCAAATTTATGTCCACGTAAAGGTCCTGATGAAGATCCCGGAACACCGGCAGTGCCGTTATCACTAAAGAAGATAAAGAAAGTGTTGTCCATAATTCCTTTCTTCTTCAAGGCATCTACAATAGCACCGATTCCCCTGTCCATACAGGAAACCATTGCACTGTAAGTCGCTTTTTTCTGTTCTTTCGGTGTCAGGCTGTCGAAATTGTCAGTATAGAGTTTTATATCTTTTTCCTGTGCCTGCAAAGGTGTATGAGGTGCATTATAGGCCACATACAACATAAACGGACCTTCTTTCTCGTATGCATCGATACAGCGGATGGCTTCTTTGGTTATCAATTCGGTAGAATATCCTTTGTCGTGGCAGGTTTCCCAGTCGTTGTGCCAGTCCAGTTCACCTTCACGCGTCAGGTCGAAATAATCTATCGCACCGTTCAGATGACCATAGAAATGCGAAAAGCCCCTATTCATCGGATAGTGCACTTTCTTGGTATGCCCCAGATGCCACTTACCAATAATGGCTCTGTTCTTATATCCGTTACGTGCCAGCATATCGGCCATCGTTTCTTCATTCTCATCCAGTCCGTCCTCACGCCAGGGCGGAATAACAGCCGAACGGACACCAAACCGGTTCGGGTAACGTCCCGTCATCAGCCCCGCACGGGTAGGCGTACTGATGGGAGAAGTGTAAAAGCGTTCGAGTTCCACTCCTTCGCCCACCAAAGCATCCAAACAGGGAGTCTTGATTTCACTACCATGAAACCCTACATCTCCCCAACCCAAATCGTCGGCCAATACAATCACAATATTAGGACGCTCTGTCTGCGCATGAAGAAATGCCGGAAGCAGAGTACATCCACAAAGCAAACCAAAAAATTCTTTTTTCATGATATACGATTTATAAATAACATTCTGTGTTTCATTCGTTTTGATGTGTGACGGTTTATTTTCTCTTTCCCGGCATGTGTTCGAAGGCACGCATTTCGGTCGGTTGTCCTTCGTCTCCACAATCCTTCATCCAGCGTTTCAACTCTTTATCCAAGCGGCTGATGGTAGAAGCTTGTTTCGCGTCCTCCGCCAGATTTTTCATACAATACGGGTCGTTCTTCACATCATACAATTCGATAGCCGGACGATGCTGGTATTTAGTCGTCATTGCTTTTGCATGACTATCCGTTTCCGCCAGACTTTTCCACTCTTTAAACAAAGGAGATTTTGTTTCAACATTCTGGAAAGTAGCTTCCGGGGTGAGATTGACAATATATCTGTATCGGCCGTTGTATACCGAACGGATGCCATAATAAGGCGATCCGGCATTGATGCCTCTCGTGGTCTGAAGGGAGAAAGAATATTTCTTGTGTGCTTTCTTCTTGCCTGTCAATACCGGTTTAAAGCTTTCGCCATCCACTTTCGCCTGCGGCTTTCCTCCTATTATATCGACAAAAGTAGGGACAATATCTACGTATTCTACCAACGCGTCACTTACGCTTCCCGGCTTAACCACTCCCGGCCAACGAACGATACAGGCAGAGTGTACCCCCGCATCATAACAAGTCCATTTGGCAAAAGGCAGGCTGTTGCCTTGTTCGCTCAAATATACGACAACAGATTTATCCGTCATTTTTTCCTTATCTAAAATAGAAAGGACATTGCCGAATTCCTGATCCATATAATTGATCTCTGCCAGATAATGGGTAAACAACTCGCGAGTCTGGGGAATATCTACATACATAGGAGGCAGTGTCAGTTTGTCCGCATTAAATTGAGAGGCATCGCCTTTATTCCAAGGAGTATGCGGTTGATTGGAGGCTACAAACAGACAGAAAGGTTCGCCTTTCGCCTTGCAATCGGAAATAAATTTCTGAATTGCTTCAAAATTCAAGTCCCCACCTTTCAAAGGAGGTACATAAAGGTCGAAAGGAAATACTGATTTCGGGGCAATATGCGATTTCCCGATCAACGCGACTTTATAACCCAATGGTTGCAGATGATGTACAACGCTCAATGTTCCTTCATTGGCACAAGTGTGATTGGGGTAAGCTCCGCTGCGTACAGGCCACAAACCGGTATATAGATTGTGCCGGGTAGGCGATGACATCGGAACAGCCTGATAGGCTTGTGTGAAGCGTACTCCCTGTGTGGCAAAATGGTCGATATTCGGAGTCTTCGAATCAACACTGCCATAACAGCCCAAGTCATAATGAGAACAATCGTCGGCTATGAACAATAGGAAGTTCGGTTTTTCCGTTTGCTGGGCGAAAGACAGGCTGGTAGCTCCCAAGGCTACGGATGCACTTACTAGTAATTTATTCATTTTGTGTTCCTCCTTTATTTATTTCTTCGGATGTTTCGGTAATACAAAGTTTGAATTCGCCCATTTCTCCCATTCGGCAACTAACTTGGTAAGCACTTCAGGGTGCTGTTCTGCCAGATTGTTACGTTCGGTACGGTCTTTAACCACATCGTACAATTCCCACTCTTTTCCTTTTTCGTCGCGGATTGCTTTCCAGTTTCCCCAGCGAATCGCTCTATTGTTCTGATGTTCCCAATACATATATTCATGTATAGAGTCTGCTTTCTTTTGAATAGCAGGGAAAAGGCTGCTGCCTACCAATGGATATATTTTGTTTCCGCCGTGATAAGTTTCCGGATAGGCGGCTCCTGTTGCTTCCAGGATGGTCGGCATAATGTCCGGCAGATAACCGGGAACACGACACCATTCACCTTTCTTATTCTTCAGATTGCTTTTCCACGACACGATGAGAGGAGTAGAAATACCTCCTTCATAAGAACGGCATTTGTATTTACGGAACGGAGTATTGGAAACCTGTGCCCATGCTCTTCCGTAAGAAGGGAACACGCTACAAGCCGGATTGTTGATTTCAGACACTTTCCCGCCTCCCAATTCAGCGTATGGCTCGGCACAAGCACCGTTATCGGACAAGAACATGACAAGCGTATTATCCAACTTACGATTCTTCTTCAGGTAGTCCAGCAGTTTTCCTACATTATAATCTACACAATGCACCTGCGCTGCATAAACGGCCATCCGGTAGGCTACTTCATCTTTTTCCTTCTCTGTCAGCTCGTCCCATTTCCGATTTTCCCATTCGGCGAACTCTGTATTCGAGTCGATAATTCCCAACTTAGCCATCCGCTTCCGTCTTGCTTCACGAATTTCATCCCATCCTTTCTCACGATAGATCTTCGTGAATTTTTGAATGTCTTCTTCTTTTGCCTGCAACGGCCAGTGAGGAGCGTTGAATGCCAGATATAGGAAGAAAGGTTTGTCGTCTTTCTGCTCATCAACAAAGCGAATCGCGTAATCGGTAAATGCATCTGTTGTATAATAAGGTGCTTCCGGCTCCGGAAGTTTTGTATTGTCAAGGGTCAAGCCGCGTCCTCCCGATGGACGGAGATAACTGCAAGCTCCTGCCAAAATTCCGTAGAAGCGTTCAAATCCCCGTTGCAAGGGCCACTTTTCTTCTCCATGCATTCCCAGATGCCATTTACCTGCCATATAGGTATGGTAGCCGCCTTCTTTCAGAACTTCGGCTATTGTGACACAATTACGGTTGAGGAATCCTTTGTATCCGGGTACACCCCAATCATTTGGACTCTTCTGGCCGGGATTTTTAAACGGGTCTTCGGACATCTGACCGATACCTGCCTGATGCTGATACAGTCCTGTCATTAAACTAGCCCGGGCGGGACATGAACGTGAAGTATTGTAGAATTGCGTGAAACGTACTCCTTTGGATGCCAATGCATCAATATTAGGGGTCAGTATTTCTCCACCGTAGCAGCCGATATCGGAATAACCCATATCATCTACCATAATCAGTACGACATTCGGCTTCTCTTGTGCCGAACAAAACGATGCCATCAGTAAGGGGGCAGTCATTAAGAAATTCTTCTTTACCATAGTATTATCAATTATCTGGAAAACAAAAATAGGGAAGTTTATGCAAAAGGAAGGAAAAATGCTAATCAATAAAGAACAAAATCAGGTATATATGCTATCCAACAGATATACAATGCGTCCATGAACTTTTATTTCTACTCTGAATAGTTTTTTTCCTTTATTGAACAATTAGTTTTCTATTTTTAGGTCAATATATTCTAACTTTGCATTTTAGTTAAAAACCTATTGAAATGAAAAACAAACGAATTCTTTTTCTTCTTTCTTTTTGCTTATCACTAGCAATAGCATGGGGAGAGATTCCTCCTGCCAAAGTTATATTCCAACAATACATGAACCAAGCACAGACATTTGCCAACAACTTTCCACGGGAGAAAGCGTATTTGCATTTTGACAATACGAGTTATTATGTTGGAGATACGATCTGGTTTAAGGCTTATGTCACTCTTGCCGAACAACAGATTTTCAGTCAGATCAGCCGCCCTCTGTATGTAGAACTGGTGGATCAGACAGGACATATAGCAGATAAACAAATCATTAAACTGACGCAGGGAGAAGGGAACGGACAATTCGTTCTTCCCCGTTCCATGTTATCCGGCTATTATGAGGTACGTGCCTATACCCGCTGGATGCTTGCTTTCAACGAACCGCAGTATTTCTCACGTACTTTCCCGATTTATCAACTTGCGAATAGTGATAAGCTGGAACGTAGTATCACAACTTACGAACTTAGTTCGTCGATGGAGAACCGTCCGTCGGAAACAAAGGAGAAGTTGAGTGTGCGCTTTTTTCCCGAAGGAGGGCAATTAGTGGAAGGAGTGACTTCGCAAGTGGCTTTCAAGGCGGAGAGTAAAAATGAGGGGAATATAGAATTGTCGGGAACGCTCTATACCAAAGAAGGAGCAGAAATCACTTCTTTCGAGACTTTGCACGATGGAATGGGGCATTTTGAATATACACCTTCTGCACAACCGGCTGTTGCCAAAGTCGATTTTCAAGGAAAGAAATATGAATTTACCCTTCCACAAGCGTTGCCTAACGGGTATGTGTTGAGTACTGTCAACAATGCCGGTGCCCTTTTGGTGAAAGTATCCTGCAATACCGCTACTCCTCAAGACACATTGGCTGTATTTATCAGTCATCAGGGGCGGCCGTATGTTCATCAATTGATTAGTTGCCGGGCGGACGCTCCACAAGAGTTCATTCTGCCTACCCGCAAACTACCGGCAGGTGTACTGCAAGTCAGCCTCATCAACCGAGCTGGTAATACGTTATGCGAGCGTTTTGTCTTTTCCAATCCACGTGCTCCTCTACAACTATCCGCAGAGGGACTGAAAGAGGTGTATACTCCCTACGCTCCTATTCGTTGTGAGTTACAGGTAAAGAATGCCAAAGGAGAACCGGTATCGGGAGATGTATCAGTCAGCATCCGGGATGCCGTCCGGTCAGATTATCTGGAGTATGATAACAACATTTTCACAGATTTGCTATTAACATCTGATTTAAAAGGATATATCCATCAGCCCGGTTATTATTTTGCATCGCCGTCTCCCCGGAAGCAAACGGAACTGGATATATTATTAATGGTGCATGGATGGCGTAAATATGACATGAGCCAAGCCATTTCTACTGCTCCTTTCACTCCGTTGCAGTTACCGGAAGCTCAATTAGTGTTGAACGGGCAGGTTAAATCAACGATCCTCAAGAATAAGCTGAAAGATATAGCGCTTAGTGTGATAGTGAAGAAAGATGACCAATTTATCACTGGAGGAACCGTGACCGATGAAAACGGTCGTTTCACCATTCCTGTAGAAGACTTTGAAGGAACCACGGAAGCGGTGATCCAAACCCGGAAAGTCGGTAAAGAACGCAATAAGGATGCATCTATCCTGATCGACCGTAATTTCTCACCTGCTCCCCGGGCCTACGGTTACAAGGAGCTTCATCCTGAATGGAAGGACTTGACCCACTGGCAACAAAAAGCCGAGAATTTTGATTCTCTATACATGGATTCTATCCGGAAAGTAGAAGGACTTTATGTATTGGATGAAGTGGAAATAAAAAGCAAACGCCGGCAAGGAAGTAATATGGCTACTAAAATCAATGAGAAAAGTATTGACGCTTATTACGACGTACGCCGTTCTGTAGATTTATTACGTGACAATGGGAAGATTGTCACAACTATTCCGGAATTAATGGAAAAGTTGAGTCCGCAATTCGATTGGGATCGTAGCAATGACAAGCTTACTTATCGTCAGAAACCGATCTGCTATATCATGGATAATCACATTTTATCCGAGACAGAGACTCAAATGATGTTGACCGAAGTGGATGGATTGGCTTCTATCATCATCAGCAAAGGAACAGGAGGCATCGATGACGAGATTATCCAAAACACCAAAATGTCCGAAGTTACGGATAGTACGGGAGTTGACGTCAGCAAACTGGATAAATACAGTGTTTTCTACCTGATTCCCCTACCCAGACGTGATGTATTGAACAAAAGTCAGACTGCCGTACTTGGTACCCGGCAAACAGTCATTCAGGGATATACTCATGCACTGGAATATTATTCACCTGCCTACCCGACCAAGGAATTGTATATGGATAAAGTGGACAAAAGACGGACGCTCTACTGGAATCCGTCTGTACGGACAGATGAAAATGGAAAAGCTGTGATTGAATGTTATAATAACCAATATTCCACTCCGGTGATTATTCAGGCGGAAACGATGAGTAAGGATGGACAGATAGGAAGTATGAAGTATTCTACAATCGGGCAAGCGGAGCAATAGTTCTTGTTGTAGATAACCTCATAGCAGATATTATTAATGGGGATGAAGTTATTCCTGATCCGGAATCCTTCATCCCCATTATTCTTTCAATGTTTCTATTCATTCCGTTTTAAATGGAATGACAGTTATTTCTTTTTTTGTCCCGGGTAAGGTTCTACCATGCAACGCTTCGCCCATGCTTCGTATGCTTTTGACATTTCTGCCACCTTCTCCGGATATTTAGCAGCCAGATCATGTTGCTCGCTCCGGTCTTCATTCAAATTGTACAATTCCCATTGAGAGTTATTTTTCGGGCGAACCAGTTTCCAGCCATCATTGGAAAGAAAAGCACGTTCGTTGAAGTGTTCAAAGCCCAGATAGTCGTGTCCCTTGCGATGTCCGGTCTTGAAGATAGGAAGTAAGCTCTTTCCTTCCATTGGAAGAATATCATGTCCTTTATAGGTAGTTGGATATTCAGCATCCGCTAAATCGACACAAGTAGCCATGATGTCCATTACATGACCTATTTCAGATGTCATGCCACCCACGTTCTTTTTAATTCCTTTCGGCCAATGAGCAATCATCGGAGTACAAATACCTCCCTCATAAGATTTAGCTTTCCAAAAGCGGAATGGAGTATTCGCTACATTAGACCAACGGGCTCCCAATGAAGCGTATGTAGTCTGTGGTCCAGGCAATACCTGTTTATTACGCGGGTAAATGATTTTCTTTCCATCACGAGTCATATCCGGACGGTCGTTCTCTCCACCAGACATGTTCTGGCAGTCTTCGTTACTGCAACCATTATCAGACAAGAAAAGAATCAGTGTATTATCAAGCTGTCCGGTCTTTTTCAAAGCCTCGATAATTTGTCCAATACCCTGATCTACACGGTCGATCATTGCAGCGTGAACGGCCATCGCACGGGCATCCCATTCTGCATGTGGATTGTCTTCCCATTTGTCATGAAACTGACGTTCGGACAAAAAGTTATCCATTCCCGGGAAAATACCCAACTGCTTTTGACGTTCATAACGGGCATTACGGATAGCTTCCCAACCTACTTTATAAGTATCCTTATATTTCTCAATATCTTCAGGAAGTGCATGCAGCGGCCAATGCGGTGCTGTATAAGCCAAGTACATAAAGAATGGTTTGTCATCCTTTGCATATTCTTCTACCTCTTGCACAGCGCGATCTGAAAGGGCTTGGGTTATATAATATCCTTTGGGTACTTCTTTTATAGGCACTTCACCTTCTACCAAGCTGAACGGATCAAAGTAATCCACCACTCCATAAATCACTCCATAGTGAGAATCAAACCCACGATTGACGGGATAATGACATAAATCAGAGAATGTATCATGGAAGACACGGTGTGCCAACCATTCGCGTTGGTCTTTACGGAGTGGAGTCTCTGCAACATGCCATTTTCCAACCATACTGGTGGTATATCCTGCTTCTTTCAACACCTCGGCAATGGTAACGGCATTGCGTGAGAGTGTTCCGCGATAGCCCGGCAAGTGAGCATCAAAGGTCATTCGTCCGATTCCGGCTTGGTGCTGGTAAAGTCCCGTCAACAGGGAAGCACGAGTCGGGCAACTACGACTTGCATTATAGAAATGATTAAAGCGTACTCCTTCTTGTGCCAGTTTATCCAAATTAGGAGTATGAATCTCGCTACCATAGCATCCCAGATCGGAATAGCCAAGGTCATCTGCAAGAATTACCAAGATATTAGGACGTTTGTCCGATTTCTTGCCTTTCGCCTCTGCTGCAGAATGGCCAGCAACCATCAAGGCGGTCGGTAATAGTAATAATTTAGAATTCATAAGTTTAATATTGGTTTATAATTTGTTTTTCACTGTATTACTCTTTTCCTTTGTCTTTGTTTTCCTCAAACCATTTACATACTTTCTTGCTCAACTTAGCTACGACTTGCGGATGCGACTGCGCCACATCGTTTTTCTCGAATTTGTCTTTTTCAATATCGTACAGCTGTGCATCGCTTCCATCACTATTTATCAATAGTTTCCAGTTGCCACTGCGTATAGCCAGATGAGGACTTCTGTCGTTTGCATTTCCCGGTTTCTTAAAGAATTGGTTTCTACCGAAATCCCACATCAAATCCGTTTTACGTTTAGCTTTCGATTTGCCCAAAAGAACTTTATCATAATTTTGTCCGTCTCCCTGATAACCTTTCTCTGTTTCAATTCCGGCTATCGCACATAAAGAGGGATATAAATCGACTGCACACAGTACGCTTTCATTATTCACTTGTCCAGCCTTTATTTTCTTGGGGTATTTTATAAGGAACGGCATACGAATTCCACCTTCATAAAGGCTGTTCTTCGTTCCTCTTAAATAAGCAGCACGAGCGGATTGGAAACTGGGCGCCGGTCCATTGTCACTAGTGAAAATCACGATTGTATTTTCCGACAATCCCAACTCATCCAATGCTTTGATAAAACGTCCGATCTGTTTGTCCATTTCAGCAAGAACAGGGATGAAGGCTTCTTCCGTATTCCAGCTTTTGTTATCCTTTTGCTTAAATTCCGGTACCCAAGGAGTATGCATATCATCCGGCCAGAGATTCAAAAAGAAAGGCTGGTCTTTATGACGTTTGACAAAGTCGATGCTCTTGTTTACAAAGTACTCGGTACGTCTCCAGCGTTTTACGCTGTCTTTGGCCGACCATATCCAGTTCGTAGCAGTGATTGCCGGTTCCGGGTCCGGACTTTCATACGTCGATATATATTCGTCAAAACCATAATTTTTAATAGAAGGTGCATTGTGCACGTCGCGCCCGCCTCCCATGTGCCATTTACCTATGTGTCCGGTGGCATAACCTGCACTTTGGAAAGCACGTGCCATGGAAGGATTCTTGTCACTCAAAAAGTTACGCTGTTCACACTTCTTGTTGCTGGCTTTATTATTTAAAAAGGTATTAATTCCTACTTCAATCGGGAATTTGCCTGTTGTCAATCCGCAACGTGAAGGTGAGCTGACCGGTGCGGATGAATAATACTGATTGAATAACAATCCGTCCTGCGCTATCTTATCAATATTCGGAGTAGGAACAAACTTACCTCCATAACAACCGATATCTCCGATTCCCATATCATCTACATAGATGACGACCACATTGGGTTTTGTCTCTGCCTGCATACTGGCCACGGGTAATAAAGCTCCCAACCAAGGCAAATGTTTTTTGATGTTCATAATTATTCTGATTTAATTAACTATGCTTTTTGTCGGTTTTTGTGTGACTGACTTATGTAACAAAAGTAGAGAAGTTTTTTAAGAGAAAGGGAAAAATACAAATCAATAAAGGAAAAAAACAGGTAAATAAAAAGATGGGAAAGGGCAGATTACTAGAAATAAAAAAGAATTCCCTCCTGCTGCAACAAGATGTAGAGTGCAACAGGAGGGATCTATTGGAGCTTATCAACCACTCCTATGTCATTCCGTTTGTATTACCATTCAATTTGTTGATCCTCATCTGGAATCTGAGTATTGAGATTTCGTTCAAGTAGCATTGTTCCTTTAACTTTATAAAGGACTTCTTGATTTCGAGAAGTCACATCCTTAAAATCATATTCAATAGTAAATGAAACATAGCGATGTTTCAAATAAGGGCGTGTAGCATCCATGGTCTCCGTTACACTATATGCAGGGGTACCGTATAGTTTAAATCCAATCTTTTCTTCGTTATCTGCCCACATACTCAATGATTTGTCTTCATTGAAGCGTATATATATTTTATAAAGTTCCCGTTCATCTCTTGATAAATCTTCGCTCATTAAACCGGCATAAAAGAAAATAGTATTATTATCTACCACATATGCTGTACGATTATTGGTTACCATCGGTTTATTATCAGTACTTCCATTTGCATTTCGAATATACACTTCCATTGTACTTGTACTATATGAACCGGAATAATCGTTAAAAGGAATTACACGCAATAATGCTTTTGCATAGTTTTTACGTGGATGACCTTGATAATTATAGGAAACATCATCAACGATAGTTAGAGGTAACACCCATTTATCTGTCATATTGATCCCTCTCAAATCAAAATCAATATTTAGCTGTTCCACACATGTCCCTGCCGGAATATGAACTGTTTCCGGGAATTCATATTTATCCTTCTCCAATAGCGTATACCATAAATCTGTACGCCCGCTGAAACGTTCCCTATTTAATATTTCCAAGGTATCCTCGTATAGTGCTACATGGACATCTATATCTTGTTCGTTCGTAGTTGACCCACTAACTATAACCGGTAACTGATAGCGTACTTTTCCATCAGGGTTGTATCTCACATATATTGGAGTTACCCCATTATCTTTATCGTTTATAGGTGCTTTAAAAGAAATATATTGCCGATACTGCTCATCTTTCCACTCATCATTACAAGAAGTGATCAAGAGCAACATACATAGTGCAAACCAACAATTATATATAATTTTCATACTTATATCATTTTAAAATTAATCATTGTATGTCCAACCCGGATTTTGTGTCAACAGCTTATTGCGTTTCAACTCCTCATGACTGATAGGCCAGAAATATAATTTGCGAGAAAAAGCAGTTGGAAGTTCATTGACTACAATTGGCGAATGAAACGCTGCTCTATTTTCTTCAGTCATAAGAGCATCACAGCCATATATTTCCATTGACTCTTCAACCGGAGCATCCTTCCATCTACGGAGATCAAAATAACGATGTCCCTCTCCCATAAGCTCTATCTGTCGTTCACGTTTCAATTTCTTACGGAATACATTCCGGTCTTGATATTCTGGCAATGTATAATCGGGAACCCCTGCACGGCAACGCACAGGACGAATGCCTTTTTTCATTTCATTAATATCACGTTCGACAGGATAACTGATGGAACCATCCCAAGATGGAATATCGTATGAAGCTCCATCTTCCAACTCATTCAAGGCTTCAGCGTAAATCAATAAGATCTCAGCAAAACGAATAGCAGGTTCCGTTTTTAGTTTGACATAGTCCTTATTACCTTTTGCCTCAGAAGTATCGTCCGGATGAACAAATTTCATGATTCCAATACCAGTGCGAAGCCAAAAATTAGAGTTGGTATATCCATTACCATTACCACGGTAATAAAATACTTGTTGCTCTACTGGTTTAGGATCTTTAAGCGTCGAATTATTCAATAGAGGCCATACACAACCATTAAAAGCAACCGAGGCATAGAAACGTGGTTCACGCCATGCGTACTCTTTCCATACTCCTTTCCTTAAATAAGGGTACGTCCCCGCATTCCCTTCCTTTTCAGTTACAAAACGGTTCTCAACCTGGCAAGTGTCCAAAAAGGTCTGTCTGTCAAACTCAGAACCATTATACATATAGTAAGCATCACACATCTTTTGTGTCATACCATGTGTATTCCAGCCATTGGCACTGGTAGGCAATTGATGTAATACCATATCTGCAAGATTACGGTCACCTTGATTTTGTCCACGACTGAAAATAAGTTCAGGATTATCAAACATAGACAGAGCTCCATTAAAAACTTGTCGATAGGATTCGAAGGGATCGATATCACGATATCCATTTGGCCAATCTGCATTCTCAAAATCCTTATCAGAATAAGGAGGAAGTGTCTTCGGATAACCAGCAGCGGCTTCATCTCTTTTCTTCACAGTGTGTAACACATAACGGTGTCCATAATTGATTCCCGGGAGTTCCATAACGTCTCTTGCTGCTGCAGCGGCTCTAGCCCATTTGTATTCATTATATTCCTGTGCTAACAAACATCTTCCGTCATGATCTACCAAATCTGTAAATCTTTCGGTATCTTCAGGACGAGGGTTATTAATAGGACTTGCCGCGTATAATAGAACTTTTGCGCGTGCTGCTAATGCGGCTCCTCTAGTAGGACGAGAGGTATGATTCGCTCCCCTGTCCAAAGGTAAGTCCTTAGCCGCCAAGCGCATTTCTGATTCGATATATTCTACGCATTCATCATAGGAATTACGTTGACAAGCCAAATCATCATAGCTGGCTGTATAATCGAGTCCTTCCTCCGGCAATAAAGGAACAGGACCATATTTGCGGAGCAATAACCAATAATAGTAAGCACGTACAAAACGAGCTTGTGCTTTCAGGTCAGCTCTTTCAGCTTCTGTAAACTCCATATTCATGTCGATATTTTGAATGAAAATGGATGCCTGGCGAATGCCTTTATAACTGGCTCCCCATGATTGTCGGTCTCCTTCACTATAAGTCCCTGTTTTAAAGGTGTTATAAATATCACGGTCACCAAAATAAATATCATCGGCAAAACACCACAGTATATTATCTTTGGTTCCAACATCCATATTCTCTCCTTTAAGATAGGAATAAGCATGAGCTAACCATTCTTCCGAGTTTTTTTCATTAGTAAATACATCTTCCAGTGTCATACGGTCTTTAAAATTTTTATCCGAATCCAGCTGGTCTACACACGAAACGATGATTGTCCCTAACAGGGCACCTATACAAAACTTATATATCTTTTTCATTTTACACATATTGATTAGATATTAACAGTCAATCCTAAAGTCATTACCCTAGACAGTGGGTATTCCGCCCCTGTGGAACTTCCTAATTCCGGATCCCATTCTTTAAATTTAGCGAATGTCAATAAGTTGGTACCAATAAAGAATACACGTATATTATTGAACTTAATCTTATTTACAATTGATTTAGGCAATGTATATCCTACTTCTAAAGTCTTCAAACGTAAATATGAACCATTTTTTAGCCAGAAAGTGGACTTTTGTTGATTATTATCATTTCCACCATAGCTAAGTCGTGGATAAGAAGCATTCGGGTCCTCATTAGCAGGAATTCCAAGCTTAGCTGCTGTGTCTGCATCGACCCAACGATTAGCCACTAAATTTCCCAAAACATTTCCCCACTGACTATCCTTGAAGGCAAATACCGTAGATCCATTTATGAAGAATGAAGACTTTCCTGCTCCTTGAAAATGGACATTGAAGTCAAATCCTTTCCATTGTGCAGAGATACCAAATCCGTAAATCAAATTCGGCTTAGTAGTCGCGCCGATAGCTACTTTATCACCATCATTAATTACACCATCTCCATTAACATCCTTATATTTAATGTCACCCGGTTGTACTTTTCCCCACGCAGTCTGTTGAGGACTGTTACGAATATCGTCATAATCTTTAAAAAGGCCTAATGCAATCAAACCTTTAGCTTGGTTTACACGATAACCCGCTTCTGTTTGATAAGGATAAACTGTATTTTCTTCATCCTTCTCTAATATCTCATTCTTACTATAAGTAAAATTACCACGAACCGTGAGGTTCACCTTATTGATTTTTTGTTTGTAGGCAAAGTGACCATCAAAGCCTTGAGAACGTACGCTACCCACATTTGCTTTAGGATTACTTCTCACAATTCCTACTATGCCAGGTAGATATTTACGTTCCATATAAATACCATCGCGTTGTTCGTGGAAATAGTCTACAGTGGCTGTAAACTTATCATTAAACAAAGAAAGGTCTACACCTATATCGTGCTTTGTTGCAATTTCCCAAGTAACGTTTTCAGAAGCTAATTGAGTATATGCCATACCATCATAAGAATTGCCATAACCATAATCACCCCAATTCCAACCAGGAAAGGTTACGTCCTTATCATTTTCTTTATATGACTTAGCAATTGTATATAGATAAGGAAAACGTTCACCCAATTTATCATTACCTACTTTACCATAAGAGTAACGCAGCTTGAACATATTCATCCATTCCAGATGTTTCTTAATGAATTTCTCTTCTGCAATATTCCAGGCCAGAGAAAAAGCGGGGAAGAATCCGAATCGATGTCCATCGGAAAAGTTTTCTGATCCGTTATAACCGAAGTTAAAATCTACGAAGTAACGATAATTCCAGTTATAGCTAGCACGTCCTGCCAAGCCCATATGACGTTTGGCAATGCCATTCTTTATATCTGTACCAATATCTACTGTGGTCCGATAAGCATCCTGACTATATTTTAAAGTACCACCTACGTGATGTGCTTTGAATGCACGATTGTAGTGTAAAATTGCTTCTAAGAATTCAGTCCGGTTACCTGTTGAAGTAGAACTTTGAGTCATTTTTTCTTCTGCTCGCTGTTCTTTAAAAGTAATTTCTCCATTAGTATTTCGGAAACGCTCTGCACGCCATGTTTGAGGCATCTTCTTGCGACTAATTTCATTCGTATTATTGGTATCGAAACCAAAACGTCCTTCAAAACGTAATCCTTTAGTAATAAAGTCCAGTTTCTGTTCCAAAGAAATATTGGTTTGTACCTTATTCTCCCAGATTTCAAAATATCCAGTTTGTGTTGCCAATACCCATGGATTAGAACGATCATCTTCTTTTCCAAACGCTGGTACATAACCATTGGAATACATTACTGGAATACTAATCGGGCTTTGATTTATTAATGATGCCCACACATTTCCACCTTGTCCAGGGGCATTACGTTTCTTTAAAGAACCGGAAACACCGACTTTCACAAGAGTTGTTTTTGTGATGTCAATATCGGTATTCAAACGATAATTCCATCGTTGACTACCGGGATTGGTATTATAATCTTTACGAACTGCTTCATCTGTCTTATACATACCTTCTTCACTAATATAGCTAAGCGAAACAAAATAACGTGCTGTACTACCACCACCGTTCATATTCACATTAGCACGATAAGTCATTGCTCCATCTTTCAATAATACATCTTTCCAATCTACATTTGGATAAAGATCAGGATCAAGTCCTAAACGTAGAATTTCCAATTCGTCATTCTGATAGATCGGTTCTTGATTACGAGTAATACGTGCTTCATTCATCATTCTAGCATGAGTGTACCCATCTACAAATTCCGGTGTGATAGTCCGTGTGTTATAAGATGTTTCCACTTTAGCACTGATATTGATTTTACCAGCTTTACCATGTTTTGTTGTAATCAATACTACACCATTAGCACCACGAGGACCGTAAATTGCTGTAGTAGAAGCATCCTTTAAAACAGTAAACGATTCAACATCCTCAATATTAATTTCATCGAGACTACGCTCAAATCCATCTACTAACACTAAAGCCGAGTTATCAGCTCCGAAAGTAGAAATACCACGAATCCAGAATTCCGAAGTATTTTTTCCAGGCTGACCGGATGTCTGCATAGCTAGAACACCTGCCACATTACCAGCCAAAGCATTTGAAAGATTTGCTGTCGGATTTGCTTTCAGATCATTTACATTAACGGTAGTCACCGCTCCAGTCACAGTTAACTTCTTTTGTGCACCGGTTCCTGTAATAACGACTTCATCAAGCTCACTTGCTTCAGATTCCTTCATAATTACATTGACTACCTGCTGCCTTTTCACTAATACTTCCTGTTTATCAAAACCTATGTACGAGAATACTAGTCTTGAAAACTCTTCAATACTAATTTTATAACGTCCGTTAATATCCGTAATTGCTCCTAAGCCAGCCTGATCTTTTACTGTTACATTGACACCGACCAGTGGCTCTTTATTCGTATCCGTCACTACTCCCGTTACTTCAATTTTTTTCTGCGCAAAAGTGGCAACAGAAACCAGTAACAAACAAATGGTGATAAAATTCTTTATTTTCATGTGTTTTTTCTTTTATTCGGTTATTGTTCTCCCTCTTCCGGTTGACTCTCTTCCGGATGTTCTTCTGTCGCTTCAGGAATCTTTTCTAATGCTATCTTCCGGATACGATGATTGTTCACATCACCCACATAAAAAGTTTCTGTATCTTCATCATAAGCTAAAGCATAAGGATAATTAAAACGTGCTTCATCACGTAAATGGCCATCCACATATCCATTAGCATGTACATTCATTCCTGTGCTTCCTCTTCCGGCAAAAGTAGAGACTACTCCATCCGGAGTCAATTTACGTATACAGTGATTATTACGATCCGTAAAATAGAAGTCATAACAATCCTCTTTATTCGCATCCTCATACTCTTTGTTAAATACGAAGACTCCCTGTCCGGGTTTATTCAAGCGTGCTTTTGTTCCTGCCAAATCTTTATAATCCGCTTGTCCGGGTTGTCCACAAACGATATACGGAGTTGTAAGCCGCTTGTTAACTCTGTCATAATTTGAACGGAGAATATAGTGCTGATTCTGTACCATCATATAAACATAATCACCAGATGGATGAACGATAAAGTTAAATTCCCAGTTGGCATCCTGAATCGTAAACAGTTCTTCTGCATGAGCTTTATTATCATTTGCCCCCCATTGGTAAAAATCATATCTGAGCACAGCCCCTGAACCAAAGAAATTATAGTATAATTCACCATTTTCTGGGTGTATCATTGAGTTCTGACACCCTCTACTTGTGGTCAGACGTTTTACTACAGGATTCTGGAAATCTGTAACATCAACCATATCATTGTCTTGGTTACGGATTAACATAATATTACTTGCAGCATTATCAGCTCCTTTTGAGCATGCTATAATCATAGTATCTTTACTTAAAGTCCATGACATGCTACGCAAGCGGTCGGCTCCTTCCGAACTACCGGTTATTCCAGTGTATATTCTTTCATTTTTCAAATCCAATATACGCATCGGCTTACCATTACCATTATTTTCTGCATCCTGAGTTAAATACAGGATATCGTGATTTTTCGGGTCAAACTCGAACCATGCAGGAAAATCTATTTTACCACAGTCGCTAAAAGGACCTTCCTTTATAATTTCTCCATTACCCTTCTCATCTACATATCCACATAAAGTTGATACGACCTTTTGTGGAACATATTTATATTTTGATGATACTATAACATCCTGTTCACCGACTTTTACTTCAATAGTTCCTTCGTAACATTGTTGCGGGGTAATACAGTACAAACTATTACCTTTCGCATTAATTACTTTTGCTTCTTTCCCGCCTATTTTCACAAAGACAATAGAGGAATCAGTACCGAAATTACTACCGTAAATAATCATTCGAGTGTTTGCTCCTCCTGCTTTGGGAGCAAAATCCGTCACAGTCACCGGTTGGCTGGGATCATAAGGTTCCGCAGACGCATCTTTATCATCTTTACAGCTACTGAAGCAAATCGTAAAGAGTAATAATAGAGTCATCCATTGAAATCCAATGATCTCATGTCTCATAGTTTTACATTTCATAATACACTAGATTTAAATTATTGATTATTCTGAACTTTATCCATTAATACCTTCATCCAGTATCCTCCGATTACTGAACGTGCTCTGAATCCTACCCATTTACCGCTGTCTGTATGGTGCCAGTCACTGATAGGTACACGTGATACTGTTTCATTGATATATTTATAGACAGGATCAGAGAATTTCTGGAAGGTTTCCTTATCTGATGACATAGCTGCCGTCCACATGATCCAGTCGGATTTTGTGTATTCTTTACGAGAATCCAAAGGGAGTCCATAAGGATTCTGTTTTGTTAGATAATAATTGAGCTCTTTTCCAATTACATTATTAGGAAATAAATTCAGGTTCCACAATTTGTCCCAAACCATATTATACTTCTGGCTCCAGGTATTCTTACGGTCGAAAGCCAAGCGATAGTGGTCGCCCTCATTTGCCATTTCCTCCCATTTCACCGCCATTTTCTTAGCTATTGCTGCATATTTTTCGGCTACATCACTCATTCCAAGCATACGAGCCATCTCGCTGTACCCAGCTACTCCCATGATAGCTTTTACAGAAAGATTGGCATTATGGGCCCAATGGCCTGCAAAATCATCTGTACAAAGTTGGTTCTCTGGGTCCTGTCCAGACTAAACTGTCATTCATCAATCATTTGAAATACAGGTAATTATCTTTGGTCTGTATTGTCTTTGTGTTGTTATGGCTATTAAATGAAGTACAAAATTCTAACTTATGAGCAGACTTTTAATAAATAAAAAGTTAATGGATAAATGTAGTGGTAGTCTAAGATGAGAAATGGACTAATCTGAAAAAATGAATATTTTTCCTCTCTCTTTTTTCATTTATCCATGTAATTTCTTTTATGACATAAAAACTAGCAACATTTTAAGATATTAAAAATCAAATAGATTGAATAATTGCTCTTGTTGAATGAATTCGACGTAAATAAAGCTTCCTGGAATGATTTATCTATCTTTTTATGCTATTTTGCAGAGAAATGTTATTGTGTGATAGCTTAAGGTTATAAGGAAAGTAGATGTTAGAACCCCATTCAGGAGTCCATAGTGTGGTTTATTTTAAACCAATAAGTAGTTTCTTTTAAAGGTAGGCGATGTTCCTTTTAAACCAACGACTTGTTTCATTATATCAAAACATCTTTTCGATAGTAGGAAAAAGTACATATTTATAAAGAATTATGCTATATATATTCAATAAAAAGAATATATATGATGTAAATGTGACTTTCTTTTTTCTATTTAGCAACTCAATAGAATCTTAATTCTTCTGCATATATGAAAAATAGAACATAATTTGAAATAACTAAGATGAAATATTTCAATCTTTACCTGGCAAGTTTAGCTCGAAGTTCTTTTAGTCTTTTTGCAGCCTGTAGATTATCCACCTTTATATATCTCATGAATGCAGATGGACTCTTATGCCCGGATATGCGCATAAGTTCTCCGGCAGGAAAGCCGGATAAATACATATTTGTGCAAAACGATCGTCGGCAAGTATGAGAAGAGATCATCTCCCATTTTTCATAGACTCTCTTTTCCCGTTCTTTCCCTTTTTTGCGAACAACTTCGATTTTCTGTTTTAGTTTTGCTCTTCGCCCTAATTCTTTAACCCTTTCGTTGAATATATATCTAGGAATTTTAGGTAAATCATAGTTGTACTTCTTGAGTATTTCCGGTACATAATCGATCATAGGGATTATGACAGCTTTATGCACTTTTCTCTGTTTGAGATTTATAATTTCATTATCTAAGTCAATATGTTCGGGACTTAATGTTGAGAGATCACTATATCGTAGTCCTGTAAAACACCCAGTAATAAAAACATCTCTAATCTCTTCCAATTGCTTATCATCTGACAAGTCTAACTCGTGTATTGTTGAAAGTTCCTTTTCACTTAAATAAATAGCATCAGTTTCTTCTTCTACGACCTTAAAATGCTTCAAGTCAATTGGAGGAATAACTCCTTTATCTATTTGATAATTAACAAATCCCTTTAACAAACGTATAATTTTTCCTGCAGAATTAGTGAGCAAGCCAACACTCCCATCGGGCTTTATAACCTTATAAAATAAATAGTCCATGAATTCATTGTAAAATATAAGATTCAGGTTATGAAAAGTAATTGGCTGCGATGAATGTTCTTTGAAAGCGATCAGATGTTTACGAAGTGTTCGGTAGTCTTTTATTTGGTCTGCAGAAACAACAAGAGCTTTTTCTGTAATATATCTTTCTAATGCGTCAAATATATCTACCCGATTAGGACGTAATTCATATTCTCTATTTTTTTTTAATTCAAGTAAAACAAAATCTACGGTTGGACTTATTCCGTTTATCTTAGCATATGTAAGAATTTCTCCAAGCTTGGACGTTATTCTAATCAGGCAGGCATCAATTTCATCATAGTTTGGACAAGCGCGCTTAATCCATCTCTTTTTAGAATCCCAGTGTTCCGGTTTAATACTGTATCCAGTAGAGATGAGCGTACGCTTAGTCCGATTGTAGTTATATCGAACATAAAGGACAGTAGTCCCTTCTCGAGTGACGTACCTAGGTTTAATATATGGAGTATATTTTGCGATAGTAAAATCTGTATTGCTTTCGTATTGCAAAGTTACAAAAGCTATCCGAAATGAGCAATATCTCATCGTTAAAAGCTAGAACCTCCAAAAGCATAGTACTATCTAAAAAAGTGGATAAATATTGCTCAAAAAGGAAAAAAACTACTCAAATCACACTGTAGGAGAGTTATTTTGCACTTTAAAAACATTCGAAACATGAAAAAAGAATAGATTTTGTCCTTTCTTGAACACAGATTTTCCTAATATTTAGCATTAATTCCATTATTTTGTAGCGTTACAAATAAAATGCTATAGAAAAACAGATGGATTTGTATGACTCCTAGGTCCTACCTGAAACACACAATTCTATATAAACTTTTCTTCTAGCATTTATAAATATTCGACAGTACTGATTTTAATATATTATTTAGGTATAGCGATAAGAAAGGTAAGATTGCATTTAAGAGGTAATAGTAAGAAGGTAAAAAGAGAAATAAAAGAAAACGTAGGGTTTGTTTTTCTTTATAGGTAAACAAGATTGTAGATGGGTAACCTTAAAATTGTAGATTAATTAGAAAATATTTATGAAGAAACTACTAACAGTAATGGCCTTTTCGGTCGGTTTATTCGCAAATGCTCAAACCGGCAACTTTTTTAAACCAGTAAAAGAGGTAGCGCTACGTACTCCATCGGTACCTATCGTTGTTTCAGATCCTCACTTCTCTATCTGGTCTCCTTATGATAAATTAATGGAAGGAAGTACAGAACACTGGACTACAGCTAAGAAGCCATTAGTAGGGGCTTTACGCGTAGATGGTAAAGTGTATCGTTTCCTGGGTAAAGATCAAGTAGCTCTAATACCTATTGCTCCCATGACAAATGTGGAACGTTGGGAGGCTGCATATACTAATAGTCAACCTGCAAATGGATGGCAAGAATTCCAGTTTGATGATAGTAGTTGGAAAAAAGGTAAAGCAGCTTTTGGTAGCCGAGATATGCCGCGTGTTCGCACAGAATGGAAAGGAGATAATACGGATATTTATATCCGACGTACATTTGAAATAAATGATTTGGATTTAACAGAGAATATTTTTCTTATTTATTCTCATGACGATGTATTCGAATTATATTTAAATGGAGAAAAACTGGTTGCTACAGATCTCGTATGGAAGAATAATGTAAACCTAAAACTTTCAGATGAAGCTAAGAAAAAACTTCGTAATGGCAAAAATGTGATTGCAGCACATTGTCATAACACGACAGGAGGATCTTATGTGGATTTTGGTTTATATCGTGAAAAGAAAAATGCAGTAACATTTGAGAATGAGGCTGTACAGAAATCGGTAGATGTACTAGCCACTTCCAGTTACTATACATTCACCTGCGGACCTGTTGAATTAGATGTTGTATTTACAGCGCCTCAATTGATAGATGACTTGGATTTGTTGTCAACTCCGATTAACTACATCTCCTATCGCGTGCGTCCTCTTGATAAAAAAGAGCATGATGTACAATTCTATATAGAAACGACTCCGGTATTAGCAGTGAACGAGACTACCCAGCCTACTATTGCACGTACATTATCGAAAAATGGTATTAGTTATGTGGAAGCTGGCACCATCAACCAGCCGATATGTGATCGTAAAGGTGATTTGATTTGTGCAGACTGGGGATATGTATATCTTGGTAGTGTAAATGGGGCAGGAAAATCTATAGGTTTGGGTGACTATAGCGGAATGAAGGAAGCTTTTGTTAAAAATGGAACTTTAGCTTCAAGTAAAACCAAATGGGTTACTCGTCGGGAAGAAAATACTCCTGCAATGGCTTATGTACATAATTTTGGAACTGTTACCAAAGATGGTAAGGATGGTTTCTTGATGATCGGTTATGATGACACTTATTCCATTGAATATATGTATGAGAAACGTATGGGATATTGGAAACATGATGGTAAAGTAACGATTTTTGATGCTTTCGAAAAACTAAGAGATAACTATCAATCCATCATGGAGCGTTGTCGTGCACTTGATGAGCTTATTTATAGCGATGCAGAAAAAGCAGGTGGTAAAAAATATGCAGAAATCTGCTCTGCAGCCTATCGCCAAGTTATTTCTGCTCACAAACTATTTACAGACAAAGAAGGCAATCTGATGTGGTTCTCTAAAGAGAATAACAGTAATGGTTGTATCAATACAGTCGACCTGACCTATCCGTCCGCTCCCCTGTTTTTGGTCTATAATCCTGATTTACAAAAGGCAATGATGACTAGTATCTTTGAATATAGTGCTAGCGGTCGCTGGGATAAACCTTTCGCAGCACATGATTTAGGTACTTATCCAATAGCTAACGGACAAGTTTATGGTGGTGATATGCCGATTGAAGAAAGTGGTAACATGGTGATTCTAGCAGCAGCCATTTCTAAGATTGAAGGTAATGCTGATTATGCTAAGAAATATTGGGACATTTTGACGACATGGACTAATTATTTAGTAGAGTATGGACAGGACCCAGAGAACCAACTTTGCACAGATGACTTCGCCGGACATTGGGCGCATAATGCCAATCTTTCTGTGAAAGCTATCATGGGGGTAGCCGGATATAGCGAGATGGCCCGTATGCTTGGCTTGAATGATGTGGCAGACAAATATGCCGCGATAGCCAAAAAAATGGCGGTAAAATGGGAAGAAATGGCGAATGAAGATGATCATTACCGTTTAGCTTTTGACCGTAAAAACACTTGGAGCCAAAAATATAACATGGTTTGGGATAAGTTATGGAATTTGAACTTGTTCCCTAACAATGTAATCGGAAAAGAAATAAACTACTATTTGACCAAGCAGAATCCTTACGGATTACCTCTTGATTCTCGCAAAGAATACACCAAATCCGACTGGATCATGTGGACGGCAGCAATGTCTTCAGACAAGGAGACTTTCCAGAAGTTCTCTGATCCTGTCTATAAATATATCAATGAAACAGTATCTCGTGTACCTATCAGTGACTGGCATCATACTGACAGCGGTAGATGGGTAGGTTTCAGAGCACGTTCGGTGATCGGAGGATACTGGATGAAGGTATTAATGGATAAAGTTCAGAATAATCAATAAAGTTACTATGACGTTAACTTAAAAATTGTACATATGAAGTTCTTAAAAAAAATTTTGTTGGTTGGGCTACTCCCTGGCTATTTGATATGCCAGGCGCAAAATGTCCAAAACAAAGAGGATGTACCCTTAGATTTAGGATATCGTGTACTTCCTATGGGAGATTACAACGGTTCAGCCTACACAATCTCGGGTAAACAGTTACGCAATCTACCTGTTACAAATCTTTCGGCAGTATTAGCCGGACTGGTACCTGGTTATTTTGCCCGACAAGTGCAAGGTGGTGGATTAGTGAATGAACAGAATTCATTCTGGATAAGAGGACAAAGAAGTAATTCGCCCGATGTATTAGTACTGGTTGATGGACAGGAACGGGATTTTGCTGTTTTGTCATCACACGAAGTAGAATCAATTACCGTATTGAAAGATGCTGCAGCAACAGCCTTATATGGAATGCGTGCAGGCAGTGGAGCTATTCTGGTTACAACTCGTAAGGGAGCCAAGGGGAAACCGCAGGTTGAATTGACAGCTCAAATTATAGCTCAACAACCACTTAAAGAATTAAAGTCATTAAACGCAGCCGATTATGCAAGACAGCACAACATAGCCCGCCATAATGACAATCTGGATCCCTTGTATTCGAACTATGATATAATGAATTATGCTAAGAATGATCCTAATTCCATTTTATATCCCAATGTAGATTGGGCTGATAAATATTTGAAGGATATCCGATGGAGTCAACGCTATAATCTTAATATTCAAGGAGGAACAGAAAAAAGTACATATTTCGTGAATGCAATGTATACTCGTAACAATGGCTACTTCAATACAGATGATTCACATGATTATAATACCAATCACTCTGCTGAACGGTTTAATATCCGTTCCAATATCGATTTTGCCGTAACTCGAACTACCCAACTGGATGTAAATCTGTATGGCTGGTATCAAAGTCAGAATGGACCTGGCAGCGGAGCCGAAAATATCTATAAGAATCTAGTCACATTACCGCAAGGAATTTTCCCAGAATGGTACAATGACCAAGGATATACAGATCAATACGGCAATGTTATTAATGCAGAAGATGGGAAAATTGTAGCAGGAAATGCATTCCGTGAAAATCCATGGGCAATGCTAAATCGCTCCGGCTACTTCCAGGACAAACAATTGTATGGTTCTTTCCGTACAAAACTCTCACAGGATCTTTCCTTCATAACAGAGGGATTAAAAGCTTCTGTTGCTCTATCCATGGATTCACGTACAATTTCTTCTATCAGACGTACAATAACTTTCGCATATTACGAAAAGGATGCGACGAATGAGAATGTTCTCCGCCGGACCCGTGAAGATGACTCAATGATAAACAAGGTAGATAATACCAGTTCTTTCCGCCGGACCGGTATCGTGGCTCAATTAGATTATAACCGTACCTTTGGAAAACATGGAGTTTCGGCTTTAGCTTTCTATGAACAATATGAAAGCAATGATGAAATGGTATTGCCAACCCGATTCCAAAGCGTAAATGGTTGGTTCGGCTATAATTATGATAAAAAATATGGCATCGATGTTATCGGAGCTTATCAGGGATCTCACAAATTTGGTCCGGAACACAAATTCGGTTTCTTCCCTACAATATCTGCCGGATGGACTGTTTCTAACGAATCTTTCTGGAAAGATGCAAAAAAAATAGTGCCCTACCTGAAGCTAAAAGCATCTTATGGACAAGTCGGCAACTCATCCGGCGTAGACGCCTTTTATTACAGGGGACGTATGTGGCCGCAAAACGAAGTCTATATCACAGGGGTAAACATGGGAACAAAGCTTGGAGGATACATTCAGGATATACTTCCAAATCCCGGATTGACTTGGGAGAAAGCTAGAATTCTGAATATCGGAATAGATACCCGACTATTTTCAGACCGGTTATCTGTTACAGCAGAATTTTTTAAAGACAACCGTCATGATATGTATGTAGTAAATAACAAAATCAGTTCTCTTGTCGGCAATGTAAAGGAATTTAAGCAGAATATAGGCAAAATCAATAGCCATGGAGTAGACTTATCTGCCATGTGGAATTCAAATATTGCAGACTGGAGCTATTTCATAGGTGGTACATTCTCTTATTCTACGAATGAACTGATTGCAAACGGTGAAGTAGATCAGCCATACGAATGGTTGAAGAATCAGGGACGGCCTTTAGGAGAAAATCGAGGATACATCGCAAAAGGCTTTTTCAATTCTTGGGAAGAAATAGCAGCCTCTCCTGTACAAACATTCTCTGATGTCCAACCAGGTGATGTACGTTATGAAGATATAAACAAAGACGGACAGATTGATGTAAACGATATGGTACCTATCGGTTACGGAGACATTCCCAGAATCATGTATGGTATTAACTTAGGAGTCGGCTACAAAGGATTTTCGATCACCGCATTATTTCAGGGAGCCGCAAAAGTCTCTCGTCAATATTCGGACATTGTGATGAATCCTTTCACAGATAACGGAACCATATTTGAGCATCAACTTGATTACTGGACACCCGAACACCAGAATGCAACATTCCCACGTTTAACAACACTGGACAATGCCAATCTTAATAACAGGCAGATAAGTACATTAAATGTGAAAGATGCTGATTTCTTAAGATTAAAAACACTGGAAGTTGCCTATGACTTTCCTACAAAAATGATACAGAAAATCCATCTTAAGGGATTGAGACTTTTCCTTAGCGGAACGAATCTGATTACCTGGACAAAATATAAATGGGTTGATCCCGAAGCTCCTTCACTGGCAGCTCCTTTGACGAGAAACATGAGTATAGGTTGTTCCTTAAAATTCTGATAGCATGAAAAAATCGATAATTTATTTGGCAATAAGCGCAACACTAACATTTTCCGGTTGTGATTATCTGGATGACATGCCCTATGACTGGGCCCAGCCTGATGATATTTTTACGAATGAACAGAACTATCTGAAACCGATTAATCAGGTGTATGCATATATTCCCGAAGGCTTCAACCACGTAGGAAATGCCTTTTTAGATGCAGCCACCAATGATGGAATAAGTACAATCATAGATTCGGATATTCATAAGTTGTCTCGTGGGTATGTCACTTCTTCAAATCCGATTGAAGAATGTTGGAATAAGTCATACAAGGGAATTCAACAGGCCATTTTTGCCCGCAAATATTTGCGTGAGGCTGACTTGGTGTTACAAAATAAGACAGAAGAAGACATCCAGACATTTAAAGATACCTATTGTGCGGAAACTGAATGTTTACAAGCCTTATTCGAGTTTAACCTGTTAAGACACTACGGAGGCTTTCCTATTGTCGATCGTATTTACGAAGTCGACGATCCTGAACTGCAGACAAAGGCAAGAGACTCTTTCAAAGACTGCGTCAATCACATCGTACAGTTATGTGAGAGTGCTGCCGCTGTGTTGAAAGTTGATCCGGAAGGTGGAAATGGTTCTTATGGCCGTATGACTAAAGGAATGGCACTTGCTATTAAAGCCAAGACCTTACTCTATGCCGCAAGCCCACTCTACAACAGAACGGATAATAACGATCCACTACTAGGCTATACTGACGGCTCGGATGTGACGGAACGTTGGAAACTTGCAGCCAAAGCTTGTGCAGATGTAATCAATCTAAATGCAGACGGAACAATATCTCCGAATGGAAATAAAAAATATAATCTGATAGCTCTTACTGCTGCTAAAACGTACGACAAGATCTTTATCAATGCCAATCCTAATCCGGAATATATCCTATTCTATACGGCTGCTAAGGACAATGCTCTGGAAAACAGACATTATCCCCCTACAATCTCAAAAGATCAGGGAGGAGGTACAGTACCTTCACAGCAATTGATCGATGCATTTACCATGAAAGATGGAAGCGATTATACCCATTCTTCTGACGGTGCAAGCATGTATACTAACAGAGACCCGCGTTTGGCAGCAATTATCGGATATGACGGTTCGGTTTATGGAAAGAATACCATTTATACGCGAATTAGTGATAACACAACCATAGACGGACTCAACCAAGTGAAGAACCGCTCGACCAATACGGGATATTATTTAGCTAAATTCCTGGACAAAACACTGAACTTCGGACAGGCCAATGTGAGTACCGTTTTCCACTTATTCCCGATGATTCGCTTATCTGATATCCTACTTTCCTACGCAGAAGCCATGCATCACGCTTACGGCATGAGTGCGGATCCAGAAGGCTATGGTTTGACAGCAATAGAAGCCGTACAAAAAATACGTACCAGAGCAGGATTCGGAACAAATGATAAATTTCTTAATGGGGTGACAGATAACAACTTTATGGAAAAAGTGAAGCAAGAACGCCGTATCGAACTCTGTTTTGAAGAACATCGTTACTTCGATTTGCGACGTTGGATGGATGGCAATCAACTTAGAGAACCTATTATCGGAATGAAAGTAGAAGAAAATGCTTCCGGGCTTCATTATACACGCATTACAGTAGATGAAGCACGCAATTTTAAAGATTACATGTATTATCATCCTATTCCTCTGAAAGTAATCAAGGAAAGCCCTTCCATCCAACAGAATCCAGGTTGGTAATGGGCATCAAAACTATTTAATAGATAGAAAACATGAAAAAGATAATAATATTATTCATATGCTTAACCTCCTCCATCTGGCATGTCTGTGCCCAAACCAAAGTTAGCGGAATTGTTAAAGATGCCCAAGGAATGGAGATGATTGGCGCTACTGTCCTTCAGAAAGGGACTAATAATGGAATAGTGACTGGTTTGGATGGCAAATTTACTCTTACATTGTCCAACAAAGCAGAGCAAACACTTCTTATCTCAATGATCGGCTTTATAGAACAATCTATTGCCATAAAAAAGAATCATCCTTTTATCAATATCACTTTGGAAGAAGACATTGCACAATTAGATGAAGTTGTTGTGGTGGGATATGGAACACAGAAAAAAGTATCTCTGACCGGTTCTATTTCTAATGTCGGGACCGAAGATTTGAAAAGCATGCCTGTATCAAGTGTCACAAACGCTTTAGGTGGCCGCATCCCGGGACTAGTAACCCGACAAGAGAGCGGACGTCCCGGCGGTGATCAGGCTACGATGTTCGTTCGTGGTCGTGCTTCATTGAACGACTCTAGCCCTTTAGTATTGATTGACGGGGTAGAACGACCTATGGCGCAAATCGACCCTGATGATATTGAAACCATTTCTGTATTAAAAGACGCTTCTGCAACTGCCGTATACGGTGTACGAGGAGCAAATGGTGTGATATTGGTAACTACCCGCCGAGGTCGTGAAGGAGAGACTCGAATATCCTTCTCATCTGAATTCGGTGTCACTTCCTTCAATCGTATATCTCAAACCCTAAATGCAGAATCCGTTTCAAGATTCATGCGTGAGGGGGCTATCAATGATGGCTTTGACCCTTCCGATACAGGTAATACTCGCGGTCTTTTCCTGTCAGAATATGACAACTATCTCTATCGTACCCAGAAAAGCCCGTTTACACACCCGGACAATGACTTTGTAGATATGTTTACGAAAAATGGTCTCCAACAGAAATACAATGTAAACCTATCCGGCGGAAATAAAACAGTACGTTACTTCGTTTCCGTTGGATACTTCACTCAAACCGGTATGTTTGAGACAGACGTAGACAAAATTAAAGAACATGAGACAATACAAGCTCTTTTAGCAGCCTCACCCGATGTAGCAAAAGGCTTATACAAAGAAGGTTATAATTCGGAATATAAGTACAGTAGGCTCACCACTCGTTCGAATATCGATATCAACCTAACTGAAGATTTCAAGGTATCCGTGAATCTTGCTTATCGTTTCGGAAGTCAGAACCGCCCCTATGGCTATGATGCTGACGGACAGGAAGCACTGCGTCTGTTCGGCATGTTCTACCGCAATTCTCCTCAAGCATTCCCAATCTTAAATGCGAATGGAACTTATGCCGCCGCCGATGGTATATGGAGACAGAATCCACTCGTGACATTATGCTATTCAGGATTTTTTCTTAATTTCAATAACAAACTTGAGACAGATTTTGCTTTTAAATATAACCTAAGGAAACTGTTAAAAGGATTAAGTATAGACGGAAAATTCTCTTACGATGCAGGCTGGAGCAATAACCGAAGCATACAGCAGCGTCCCAATATCTATCAATATAATCCTGTAAACGGGACTTATAAACAAGGACTTGAAATGGTGTTGCCAACAAAAGCCACCAATAAAACGGCAGCTACACATCGGAAGTATGCTGAAGCGGCAGTTCGTTATAAGCAATCCTTCTCCGGACATAATATATCTGGATTGGTACTTTATAATATGAGTTACACTTCCACTCCCGGTGGACGCTATTCTTATGTACCTCATATCTATCAGGCTTTAGTAGGACGTGTTAACTATGATTATGAGAATCGCTATCTATTCGAAGTTAACGCAGGCTATAACGGCTCAAACCGTTTCGCGGAAGGACACCGTTATCAGCTCTTTCCTGCAGCATCAGTGGGATGGGTACTGACTAACGAACCTTTCTTTAAAGAAAACCCTATCTTAAGTTTTACTAAACTACGCTTCTCTTATGGTGAAGTTGGTAATGACAAGCTGGGAGGTTTCTCTTACTATTATCGTTCAGGATACGATGAAGGACTAGGCTACACTTTTGGAGAGACACATAATCCTGCGATTAAAGGTCTGATTCAAGGAAAAAGCGCCAATGAAAATATCACATGGGAAGTTGCACGGAAATACAACTTAGGACTTGAGACCAAATGGTTGAAAGATAAAATATCTGCCAGTATCGACTTTTTTAAAGAGCGTCGTAGTAATATCCTATGTGAACCGGAAAGATATTCTCAAGCAGCCGGTTCAAACGGATTGGCTCCCATAAACTATGGTGTCGTAACAAATCAGGGATATGATTTGGAAATAGGCTATCAAGATCAAAAAGGAGATTTCGGATATTCCATAAAAGGGATTTATGGATATGCACACAATGAGATTGTAGAAAAAAGTGAATCTGTAAAGCCCTATGCCTATATGTCACAAACGGGAAATCCTATCGGACAGTTTATCGGCTATATTTCCGACGGTTTCTTTAGCTCTTATGAAGATGTAGCAAGTTCTCCCGTTCAATTCGGACAAGTAAGCCGACCTGGAGATATTAAATATAAAGACTTGAATCATGATGGAGTGATCGATTCTAACGACCAAGCTCCTATCGGCTATAATCCGGTACCCGAAATGACTTTCTCTCTTGCTGCCGGTTTGAACTGGAAAGGAATTGATTTTAGTATATTGCTTCAGGGAGCTGCCCGTTCATCCATCTATCTGCAACAGGATATTGCATGGGATAATTTCTGGGGTAATTATTACGAAGAGCATATCGGAAGATGGACACCGGAAACAGCAGCAACAGCAACGTACCCACGTTTCACTAAAGCAGCCACTCCTGCGCATCCTAATTATTATAAATCTGACTATTGGTTGAAAGACTCCAAATACTTACGTCTGAAAAACATTCAGTTAGGTTACACTATACCTCGCAAACTATTGAAAAAATTCGGAGTACGTTCACTTAGAGTATATGCGAATGCCTACAATCTCTTTACATGGGATAACGTAAAGAAGGTAGACCCTGAATCATCGAACAATAGTAATGGACAATTCTATCCACAACAAAAAGTAATAAATTTTGGTATCAACCTGAATTTCTAATGTTTGAAATGAATAATTTATGAGAAAACTATTTATATCCTTTGTAACGGCTGTCCTGCTTGCAAGTTGTAGTGCAGATAGCCTGATGAAAGAAACCGAACTGGATCTGACGGATACAGAGAAAGTTTATTCGGACATTACATTGACCCGCAAAGTTGCATACGACTTGTATGCACGTATGCGCATGGGGAGAGACCGCCTTGGCAGTTTTGGTTTTTTGGCAAACATTGGTGGTTCGCCTTGTATGCTTGACAACGCAACAGACGATGGAGCCGGAAATACAACCCGTGCCGGAGGGGCAGTTATTCCCGAACTCGAGAAATTTATCAAAGGGGGAATTGATGCTTCCAAAGGTTTGATTGGCGGTGACCATCCATGGATATTCTACTATAAGGCCGTCCGTTCTGCAAACACATTCCTGAACAACGTAGACCGTTCACCATTGGAGGATGCAGAGAAGATTTCCCTGAAAAACCAAGTACGCTTTCTGCGTGCATTGTATCACCACGAACTGTTTCGTTTCTACGGAGCATTAGTAATCGGAGACAAAGAACTCGATCCGTTACTTTATGACGAAATCAAACGTGAATCGTTAGAAACCACAGTCCGTTGGATTGCTAATGAATTCAAAGAACTTGCAGAGCCGGGAGTATTGCCCGACAAATACGATGCAGCAGATTACGGAAGAGCTACCCGGGGAGCAGCCCTAGGCTATCTGGCACGCACATTACTTTATGCAGCAAGTCCCTTACACAATGCGTCCGGAGTAACTTGGAGAGAAGCGGCTGATGCTGCCTACGACATGATTGAATATGCTGACAATGGAGATTTCTATCGTTTATATGAAGATCCGACCACTCCCGAAAAGAGCTACACACGATTATTCAATACCCGTGCCAATGGTGAGGTAATCATGGGATTTCTCCGTGCACCGGCAAATGACCTTTACGGAATGATGCCTGCCTTTGATCCCTGGAATGTAAATAAAGAGCTACTGACTTGTCCGAACCAATGGCTGGTAGACTGTTATGATATGCTCGACGGTTCACAGGCCATTCTCGGTTACGAATCAAATACGAAAGCTATTATTAACCCGAACTCCGGTTACAATGTAAATTCTCCTTATGCTAACAGGGATCCTCGTTTGGCGCAGAGTATTCTATGTGATGGTGCTACCTGGCCTTTAGTCAACGGTAAGCCAGCTGCAATAGACCTGTCAAAATCATATAGATGGGGAAGCGGATACTTCCTGACAAAGTTTCTGGATGACCGTATCGATCATCGAAAAGGTGGTACCACTTACATGGACTTTCCAATGATGAGATATGCAGAAATCCTGCTCGATTATGCAGAAGCCGAGAATGAGGCTGAAGATACGAATACAGCCAGAGAAAAAGCAATAGCCCAGCTTAACAGGATACGTCGCCGTGCCGGTATCACGACAGACTTACTGGCCGCAGATTATAATCAGGCAACCCTTCGGGAACGCATACGCAAAGAACGCCGTGTAGAACTTTGTTTTGAAGATCATCGATTCTTTGATATAAGAAGATGGCTGATAGCAAAAGATGTAATGAGATTACCGGCTGTCGGAATAAAGAAAATTAACGGTGAATATCAACGGGTAACTTTAGATACACGAAACTATAACGAGCGCATGAACTTGGCTCCAATACCACAGGATGAAGTTAATAACTGCCCGAATATCTACCAGAATCCAGGATACTAATCTAAATAGAATGTTTACTTAAAAAAATAAAGTCATGAAAACAAATAGTATAATTGCATTAATTCTGTCAATCAGTTTATTTGGATTATTCGGTTGTGCAGATAAATATGAAGTTGATTATGAAGCACCTGTCAAAATCGAATTTGCGGGTGTCGATCAGAATAATAGAGTATCATTAACGAAAGGGATTGCTGAATACACGGCAACCATCAAAGTACAAGGAGAAATCATGAGTTTTGAAATTTATCAGGCAGACTCCAAAACCGGAATGCAGGGAAGTCTGATAGAAGAAACTGCCCAGTCATTTGCAGACGGAACGACTAATTACGAAACAACTTACAAATTTACTTCTTTAAAAGAGAATGCCTGTATTACAGTAGTCGTTCTAGGTACCGACGGCCATACGTACCAACGTAACTTATTGGTAGAGATTACTCCTTCTGTTTTATTCTCCGATCCGGATTACGGAAAAGATGGAGAAATAGTAGAGACAGCTTCAGCTTATTATGGTTGTTATTATGCAACATGGCTTCTTGGACGCACCTATATGGCTGCTGATGCCATGAAATATACAAACGAAGTCGATTTCTCACTCGGAGATATTATCTTGCCTTCAGGAAGCGAAGCTGTACCTGCTCTTGTTTCACCTGCTAAAAGAAGTGATTATGGCTTGATGACAATTAATGGTTTACAACACACATTATTTGCTGAAACCTCTTTATCACAAGCAGAATTTAATGCAATCTCCCAAGTAGATGCAACTCCGATAGAAAATCTGGCAGATCCAACCTCCGAAGTCTTAGCTATTCAGGCAGATAAAGTTTACCTGTTCAAAACTGCCAATGGAAAGAAAGGATTGATTTGCATACAAAAAATAACAGCAAAAACCGGTACTATCGAAGTCTCACCGGATAATTGGGTAGAAAACACTAAATACTCATGGGTACAATTACTGACTATAACCGTGGCGAAGTAAAGCTCCCATTCAAGATACTTTCTCCAATGATCGTATCATAGAATAATTAGAAGAATAGAGAAGTTCTTGGTTTCTACAAGCTTCTCTATTCCTGTTTTCTCAATTAGAAGAAAGAAGAAATCTATCATTCTACCATTTTTTTTCCTTTATTGATTAGTATTTTTCCTTCCTTCTCTGATATCTTCCCTACTTTTGCGAAAAGTCATCATGAAAAACTGAAGTTAATTAAATCACAATAATTATGAATCTGAAAAAACATTTACCCTGGCTGGGAGCCCTACTCCCCATTGCTAACACACAAGCAGAAACCAAACCTAATGTAGTAATTATCTATATCGATGATATGGGTATCGGTGACATAGGTTGTTATGGAGGTAAATTCGTTCCTACTCCTAATATTGACAAGTTAGCACAGGACGGACTATTATTCAACCAATATTACTCTTCTGCGCCGGTTAGCTCTCCATCCCGCTGTGGATTAACCACAGGTCTCTTTCCTCTTGAAGTGGGAATCAACACTTTCCTGAACGACAAAGCTGCTAATAAGAGATGCGAACAACGTAATTTCCTGGATGATAAGTTGCCTTCAATGGCGCGTGCTTTCCAAAATGCAGGTTACTCAACAGGACACATCGGAAAATGGCACATGGGAGGCGGACGTGACGTACATAACGCTCCTTCTATTAAAAATTACGGTTTTGACGAATATATATCAACCTACGAAAGTCCGGATCCGGAACCAGCAATCACTGCTACCAAATGGATCTGGTCGGATAAAGACAGCGTGAAACGCTGGAGACGTACCGAATACTTTGTAGATAAAAGTATTGAGTTTGTAAAAAAGCATAAAGGCGAACCTTTTTTCCTGAATCTATGGCCGGATGATATGCATACCCCTTGGGTACCGGAATTCAAACAAAAGGAAAGAAAAAGCTGGGAAACACAAGAAGCATTTGCTCCTGTACTAGCGGAGATGGACAAACAACTCGGACGTTTCATCAAAACCCTGGATGAGTTGGGAGTGGGAGAAAATACAATCATTATTTTCACTAGCGACAATGGTCCTGCACCCAGCTTTAAATCTGTACGTTCCGCTTATTTGAGAGGAACTAAAAATAGTCTTTATGAAGGTGGGATCCGTATGCCGTTCATCGTTAGATATCCAAAGAAAATTAAAGCCGGACAGGTAAATAACGAGTCTGTATTATGCGCAGTAGATTTATATCCGACTTTGTGTTCTATAGCCGGAATCAAAACAGAAAAAGGTTACAAAGGCGATGGACAGAACTATTCAAAAGTTCTTCTCGGTAAATCGGAAGCCAAACGCAAGACCGATTTAATGTGGGACTTCGGACGAAACAAACATTTTGGCTTTCCAGGGAACCCTTATGACAGAAGCCCCCATTTAGCTATACGCAGTGGAAAATGGAAATTATTAGTGAACGGTGACGGAAGCGATGCGCAATTATATGATATGGAAAAGGATAAGTTCGAAAAGAATAATATCGCAAATGAGCATCCTGATTTGGTTGCCAAGTTGAGCAAGAAAGTATGTAAATGGTATGAGGAAAACAAAGACAAAGGAAAAGAGTAATACAGTGAAAAACAAATTATAAACCAACATTAAACTTATGAATTCTAATTTTTTACTATTACCAACCGCCTTGATGGTTGCAGGACATTCTGCAGCAGAGGCCAAAGGAAAAAAGTCCGATCAAAGACCCAATATCCTGGTAATTCTTGCAGATGACCTAGGCTATTCCGACCTGGGATGCTACGGTAGTGAAATTCACACACCTAATCTGGACAAACTGGCAAAACAAGGAGTACGTTTCAATCATTTCTATAACACCAGCCGGAGTTGTCCGACGCGTGCTTCCCTGTTGACAGGACTTTATCAACATCAGGCAGGAATCGGACGTATGACCTTCGATGACCACCTGCCGGGTTACCGGGGAACACTCTCACGCAATGCCGTTACCATCGCAGAGGTATTGAAAGAATCAGGATATGCTACCAGCATGGTAGGTAAATGGCACATCGCAGAAACTCCACTACGCAAAGATCAACGCGAATGGCTCGCACATCACGTATATCACGAAACCTATTCTGATCTTTGTCATTATCCGGTAAATCGCGGATTTGATACCCACTATGGTACTATCTACGGAGTAGTAGACTATTTTGACCCATTCAGTCTGGTAGAAGGTGAAGTACCCGTGAAAGAAGTACCCGACGGATATTACATCACACAGGCGCTTTCAGACCGTGCAGTGAAAGAAGTGAAAGAGTATGCCAAAGACGATAAACCATTCTTTATGTACCTGGCTTACACAGCACCACACTGGCCATTGCATGCACTGCCGGAAGATATTGAAAAATATAAGGATACCTATAAAGTTGGCTGGGAAGCTATCCGTAACGCCCGTTACGAACGTCAGAAACAGCTTGGTATATTCCCTAACATGGATAATTTCCTGTCTGATAGACAGTTCAAAGATAAATGGGAAGATAACCCACATGCTGAATGGGATGCTCGTGCCATGGCTGTTCATGCTGCCATGATCGACCGTATGGACCAGGGAATAGGACAAGTAATCGATGCTCTGGAAAAGACAGGACAACTTGAAAATACACTGATTTTATTCCTTTCCGACAATGGATGCAGCAATGAAGATTGTCAGAACTACTCTCCAGGAGAAAACGACCGTCCTGATATGACACGTAAAGGGGAGAAAATGGTTTATCCTCATAACAAAGAAGTGCTGCCTGGACCGGAAACAACTTATGCTTCACTGGGAGCACGCTGGGCAAACGTAGCCAACACACCGTTCCGTTTTTGGAAAGCCAAATCTTATGAAGGAGGAATCTGTACTCCGATGATTGCCCACTGGCCAAAAGGTATCAAGAAGAATGTCGGCAAAACGACTCCCGAAATCGGACATGTGATGGACATCATGGCTACTTGTATCGATATGGCAGGCGCCACTTATCCTACCAAATACAAAGGAAATGACATCATTCCATTGGAAGGCAAGAGTCTGGTTCCTATCTTCAAGACCGGACATCGTGAAGGACATGACTATCTTGGATTCGAACATTACAATGAACGTGCATTCCTCTCTAATGACGGTTGGAAACTGGTTCGTCCGGGAGAAAACGCTAAATGGGAATTATACAACCTGAATGAGGACCGGAGCGAAATGCATAATCTGGCAGCACAATACCCTGAAAAAGTAGCTGAAATGACAAAGGCTTACGAAGCATGGGCTAAACGTTGCATGGTAGAACCTTACCCGGGACAGAAAAAGAAATAAAGCCAACTCAATTAATTAGAAAGAGTACTCGATTAATTATTTTATATTTGACTCCTGTCGGAAAACATCCAATGATATTGCACGACAGGAGTTTTTTTTATATGCTTTTATCCCTTCTTTATCAAGCCTCACCTGAAATCGGAGGCTGACCTGTATATTCCTTAGGCAGTACACCATATTGCGCTTTAAAACATTTCGCAAAATAAGAAGAAGAAGTAAATCCTACCTGCGCTGCCACTTCAGAAATCCGGGTACCGCTCACAATCAGTTCAGCGGCTCTATTCATACGAAGTGTCTTCAAATAATCATTAGGAGACATTCCGGACAAAGCCTTTATCTTCCGATAGAAATTAGAACGGCTCATATTCATCTGTTCCGCCAAAGTATCTATCGAGAAGTTCTCATCCGCCAACTGTTCGGCTATTACTCCCTGTATCTTCGCTATAAATTCACAGTCTTTTTGAGACATCGCAAAATCCGTTGTCGAAACAGCAACCGTATCTCCTGCCAAGCTCACCATCAATTTATGGAAAGACTGCCTCAACTTCAACAGATTCTCGATCTGCATATGGAGCTGTTTAACAGAGAATGGTTTCTCAACATATACATCCGCTCCACATTCAAGTCCTTCGACTTTAGACTCCAAAGTGGTTTTCGCCGTCAACAAAATAACCGGAATATGTGAATAAGAGATTTCAGACTTCACCTTGCTGCAAAGTTCCAGCCCATCCATCTCCGGCATCATAACGTCACTCACTATTACATCCACGTTTTCCTGCGCAAGCACTTCAAGCGCTTCACGACCGTTGGAAGCCCTCAACACACGGAACCACTCTGCCAATGACTCACGAGTCAGATTCAGCAAATCAACATTATCCTCAACCAACAGAACTGTAAACTTCTTCCCTGAATACTCCGAAGAAATCGTTTCAGAAGCATCCGCATGCTCCGGGGATATTTCTACAATATCACTCGTTTTTTCCGTCTCCCACTCTTTGACCGGAAGAGACAGTATAAACGAAGAACCACCTCCAACATTATCTTCCAGACGCAAATCTCCCTGATGAGCTTCTGCCAAAGACTTCGCAAAAGCCAACCCGATGCCAGTGCCTACTGCTGTGGCCACCTTATCGTCAGGCAGTTGATAGAAAGCCTCAAATATCTTTTGTTTCTGTTCATTTGGTATTCCGGGACCATCATCGTTCACTTGTATCTCATATCCCCCATCAGTGACAAGCAGCTTCAAGTCAATACGCGCATGCGCATATTTGATGGCATTTCCCATCAGATTGACAAGAATCTTACTTAATTTGTCCCTATCCACCGTAGACACCAGTTCTTGTTCAGGCACAGTCAGTTGCAAATCAATTCCTTTTAATTCAGCAGGGCTTGTAAACTGATTATAAACGTCACTGACAAGTTCTTTAATATCACTCTTTTTCAAATTCAGATGCAGCGTACCACTCTCCATTTTCTGAAAATCAAGCAATTCATTAGTAATCCCCAACAGATAATTTACATTCTTATCTATCACAGACAAATACTTGAGATCTTTTCCTTCACGTTCTTTCTCTAATAATTTTTCCAAAGGAAGCCGTATCAAACTAAGCGGAGTACGTATCTCATGTACCAGATTGATGAAAAAGCTAATCTTCGACTTATAAACTTCCTGTTCCTTGGCAGTCTGGTATTTTTCCATCCGCCGTTTATATTTGCGTTTAACACGGAGGTTCCATCGCCAAGCCATCCAGCCGATCCATCCCAACAGCATGAGGACATAAACGAAGTATGCAAAGGTACTACGCCACCAGGGAGGAGTAATCACCACTTTTAAAGTGGTAGTGTTCTCGTTCCACTGACGATCATTATTAGAGCCTCTAACTTCGAACAAATACTCACCGGGAGGCAAATTGGTGTAAGAAGCCATATTGTTATCGGTATTCAGAATCCACTCCTTGTCCACTCCCCGAAGTATATAAGAATACCGGTTCTTCCCCGGATCTTCAAAACTAAGAGCGACAAAACGGATGGAGAAACTATTGTTTTCGTAAGATAAAGTCACCTTATCAGCCATATAAAGCGGCTTATCCAACTGAAGCAGTTTCTTCACCTCCTGCTCATCGGTTTGATAAGGTAACCGGATATCGGTCACATAAACCGGAGGAATATATTTGTTATCTACAAACTGTTCCGGCTGGAATACATTAAAGCCATTGATCCCACCAAAATACAATTTTCCTTCGGATGATTTCAATGAAGATCGAGCTATAAACTGATTTCCTTGCAAGCCGTCATTAATCGTAAACTGGCGGAAATGATCTTTGGTAACAGGATTAATCTTAAAAATTCCGGCATTGCTGGATACCCAGAATTCACCTCCCTGATCTTGCTCAATCGCATAAATAACCTTGTTAGGTAATAAAGTATTATGCGGATCAAACTCAATGAATCTTTTCTCTTTAGCATCAAAAGAACACAGTCCTCCCCCATTCGTTCCAAACCACATGGTTCCTTTCGTATCTTCAAATAAAGTAATGACCGAATTACTGGTGATCGTAGTCGAATCTTCCCGTTCATGCTGATAATGTTTCCAATGAGCATTCATTGTATTGTAAGAAAACACACCACTATTGGAAGTCGCAATCCAGAGATGATTGTACATATCCTCATAGATATCGACAACAGAAACCATTGAACCGACACTTGTGATGGTCATAAAGTTATCTCGAGCAGCGTCATAACGACACAATCCCCAACTCGTTCCTACATAAATTTCTCCTTTTCGTCCTTTATAAATACACAACACATCGTTGCTACAAATCGTATTGGGGATTCCACGAGAATGAGTATAGGCTTTCACTGCCCCTGTGCGTAAATTGATAACCCGTATTCCCCCGGCATAAGTACCGATCCATAAATAGTCACCATCCAGCATTAGAGAACGAATGTCATACTTTTGATTTTTAGTTCCTCCTATTGCATAAGGAGAAAGCTCCCGGGTGGCAACATTGAAGAAATACAAACCGCTTTGAGTTCCAATCCAGATATTCCCATCTTTATTCTCACAGAAAGGAGCAACGACCTCCCCCGCTCCCGGCACTCCGGACAGATAGGCAGGCGAATAATAATCAAAACGTTTAGTCTGCTTGGACATATAGTTGATTCCACCCAAATTGGTCAACACCCAAAGAGCTCCTTCGGCATCCCACATCATTCCATTGATAGTCTGGTCGCTCAAACTTCTCGGATCGGCCGGATTATCCGCCCGCTGAAATGTGTTTGTATTTTGATCGAATAGATAAAGCCCGTTATCCGTTCCTACCAACAGCTCTTTATCCGTATACTTCAACAAACAATGAACAGCTCCGAAATTAAATGCCGAACCACTGTAATTGTCTATAGCTTCAGTTCGTTCATCCAAACGGCTCAACAGATTACTTCCCGCACCAATCCAGATTTCTCCATCGATATTCTGAATACAGTTCACTTTATAACTATCGGAAGCATTTATATCCAATGAGATTTCATACGTCCGGAGAAACTTGCCGTTTTCGTCAAAGCACAAAAGTCCTTCCTGTAAGGAAGATATATAGACCCTCTTCCGATCAGCGCTCTGACAGAGGTCCCATACAAAAGACGTCTGAACACTATTTTGAGTCAGCACCTCTGTTTTCGGATCATAAATAAAAAATCCCTGGCCCAAAGTCGCAATCCAGATAAGACCATTTTCCGTCTTGATAATCTTTTTAATCTCACTGCTGATATACACATTATACTGCGTCGTTTTATCAAAGTAAGAGAAACGATCGGTATCCCGGTCATAAATATAAAGTCCGGAGTTTGTTCCAACCCAGAGATTCTTGTCCACCTCTATCAAGGCTTCTACAAAATTGTTTTCTAATGAGAACTTTTCGTTGAGAACATTCCGATACACTTTATTGCCCCGCCCGTCATAACGATTCAGTCCGTCACTGGTACCCAACCAGATAAAGCCATAACTATCTTGAAGGGCGCACCACACGGTATTATGAGACAATCCATCTTCTACCTGATATTTCTTGAACGAAAAATAAGGAGACGCGGATAGTGTTCCGGTCCAGAAGACCAGCAAGCATATTAGTATTTTAGTTAACTTCATTCTACGTGTTTTTTATTCAATTATCGGTTCAGCCAAGGTTCAGGATTCAACTTTTCTTTCTCCCTACGCAACTGGAAGTGCAATACCGTCCGTCCATTATCCGTACCGTCAGAAAAGACCTGACCGATGGATTGCTTCGTCTTCACCGTATCACCGGCTTTGACGGATGCAGAAGAAAGATTGCAATAAACAGAAATATAATTGCCATGACGAATGAGGACATTAAATAATCCGTTCAATTGGAACACAGCCGCCACCTTCCCATCAAAAATGGCACGCGCCTGTGCACCCGGTTTTCCCTGAATATCAATACCCTTGTTATCCAATTTCACGTTGCGCAACCCCTCTACGGCATATTGTCCGTAACGGCTGGTGATAATATAAGCGCCGGATATAGGCATTGGCAATTTCCCGCGATTCGCGGCAAAGTTACCTGATAATTCCCGATCCGCCTTACTCATGGTATAAGCCTCAAGAGGTTTCGATTTGGCGGCCGTTTCCGTTGCAGTAGATTTTCCCTCCTTGCTTTCCTCTTTCTTACGGGCAGCCGCTTCACGACGAGCTTCTTCCTGCGCACGCTTGCGGGCACGCTCTATTTCTTCTGCAATTAATTTATCGATGCGGGCATTCAGCTGATTGGCTTCCCTGCGTTTTTTATTTATCTCATTCTGCAATCCTTTCTGCTTCTTTTGCAGATTAGTCACTAACGTGCGTTTCTCTTTTTCCTGCTCTTCCAACTTCACCTTTTCGCTCTCACGTTCTTGCAGCAGGTTCTCTTTGGCGGCTTTCACTTGCTGACGTTCCGCTTTCTTCTTGCGTATCTGCTCCTGTTTCTTTAGGATTTCTTCCCCTTGCAGACGTTGATAAGTGGCATATTCACGAACATATCGCATACGCCGATAAGTCTGCCCCAGATTCTTTGCCGAAAAAATAAACATGAGCTTCTCCTCTATCGACTTATTCTTATACAAGTACTGGACAGAAGCTTCATATTTCTTCTTTTTATCTTTCAAATCCTTCTCCAGCCCGTGCAACTGGCGCTCCAATGAAGCCAACTCACGCTGGATAGCCTCCACATCATTGTTGATAGCCATGATATAGCGTTTCCGCTCTTCAATCTGTCCGGTCAACACAGCCAGACTATTCAACTGGCTTCCCACATCTTTCTTTGTATCCTTCAATATAGATTCCGATTCGGCAATCTGTTTTTGCAGCGCACCGCGTTTACTTTCCAGCTCACGAATCAACTTGTTCGATTGAGCGAAAAGAGGAACTGCCAACCACAGGCAACTGATTAGAATAACAAAGAAACGTTTCATCATAATAAAGCTACCAGCATTTTTACTAATTCTTCCAAGGGAATCTGGTTGTATTTGGACGTCAGTTCCGTCGGAGTCATCGAAAACTCTTGTGTAGAAAACTCATAAAGTTGGACTTTAGCCTTTTCTAATGAAGGAATTCCTATATCTTTTCCTGTCAGCTCTGTCTTTCCACCAGGAAGAGAGGCATCCATCAATATCTTTTCCAAACGGGAAAACTCCACATTCTTCGACAATACATTTTTCAATTCAGCTTTAGTGGCACGAACAAAGCGTTTATTCATCCTGTCTACCAATAAAACTTCGTCGGGAGTAACTTCTATACGTGCCACTTCTGTACGCAGAATAGGCATCAATAAGGAGATTTGTACCCGCTCATGAGTTTTCATCTTCATGGTTCCCCCTACAGACATGCTTCCCTTCTTGCCGGGAATAGTCAACTGAAGCTTGGAAGCCAGGTAACTGGATGTCGGAGCCTTTGTCGAAGTCTTAGTTGCCGAAGTTGCCAAGTGTTTCGAACTCTTACAGCCGGCCAACACCACTACCACCAACAACAGTAGATAAATGATTCTTTTCATTCCGCAATATATTTCTTCTTCTCTATTTTCTGTTTCAACGTTTTCGACTCGCTACCCATTTCCAGTGCCTTCTTCCAATATTTCAACGCACCTTCCACATCGCCAGTCATAAAATAAATATCTCCGCAATGCTCCACAATCACATCGCTCTTCTCGCCGTCGTTCTTCATTGCATTGTCAATATAGATACGGGCTTCGGCATAGTTTCCCTTTTCAAAAAGAATCCATGCATAAGTATCGAGATAGGTCGAATTATTAGGTTCGGCTTTCACCGTTTTGTAACTCATCTCCTCCGCCTTGTCCAAGTCACGACGTTCCACAGACAGATAATAAGCATAATTATTTAATGCACCAATATTGGAAGGATTATATACCAAAGCCGAATCGTAAGCAGCATAAGCCTCCGTCATTTGTTTCTTGGTATGATAAATATCCCCCATGATAGAATAAAAATCTGAAATGACTTCTTTTCTGGTATCGGGAGTTATATGTTCCAATGCTCTATTACAAACACTCAATACACTATCTCCCTGTTCTGCCTGATGATAAGCAATAGCCAGATAATAATAAAGTTCCAACGCATCCGGAGTAGCTTCAATGCCCGGTTCGCAGACCTTGATAATTTGCTTGTAATCTTCCTTTTTCACCGCCGCGCTAACCAGCATCAGACGGGCAGCCTTATTGGTAGGATCCAGATCAACCACCTGCTCCAATACCGGCACAGCCTCCTGTTCCATATTCTTCGACAACAGGTATTGAGAATAAAGCATCGGTATCTGCGGATCATCCATATCCTGCTTCATCATCCGGTCAAACAAGGCAATCACCTGAGTGCTATCTTTAGCGGACGACTGTTCATTTTCCGCAATCACCTGTCTCATGACACTGATTTTAGTATCAGAAGTCACCTTTTTGTTCAATAACAACGTATCCAGTTGCTGTTGATACAATTCTTTCTGCCCGGTCTGTTCATAGTAAGAAGCCATCGAGAAGAGAGCCATCGGATTATCAGGCTCTACAGCCAGTACCTTCTGGTATGCATCATAAGCTTCCTGCTTTTTTCCATTCTGAAGATACACATCTCCCAATATCACCTGATAACGCATATCCATCGGATATTCCTGTACCAGACTTTCTATTTCCTGAAATGCCTTCTTATCATCTTTCATCTGAAGATAAATACGGAATTTCTCCATAGAAAGCTGCTCATTCTTACCCAAGCGTTTCTCTAAACGGTTCAATGTAGAAATGACATCATTATATTTCTCCTGACGACTGTAAATATCAAGAAGACTGAACAAAGGCTCCTGCTTTGACGGAAAACGGGTTACCATTTTCTCAAGCAACGTTACAGCCTTATCCAACTCGTTCTGTTGCTGATACAGGCTGACCAGCCCCTGACTGTACCAGAAATTATCAGGAGCAAAAGCCACCGCCTGCTCCAAAGCCGCCTGACCTTGCGGCACCTGGCGGAGGAACATATAATACTGCGATATTTCATAAAGCGCCGAAGAAGCGTTCGGATTGATATCCAGACAATGCTGTAACAACCCAAATGCCGCATCATACTCATTCTTTTCTTTCATCCGCATGGCTTCCAAAAAGAAGTAGTCATATTTACGCTGTTGTTCAGCAGGAAGCAATGATTCTTTTACCGAAAAGGATGCATCTGCCTTCACTGCTGTTTTTGCTGTACGCATAGAACGGGTCCCCCCACACGAAGTGAGCACTAACACCGTCACGAACAGCCATCCTATTTTTATCTTCATTCTATTTTCTCCATTAAGCATTCATCATACTCCGGTATGTCCGAAGCCACCGGCTCCGCGTTCCGTTTCATCCAGCACCTCCACTTCCTGCCATACAGGCTGTTCGTGCTTTGCTATCACCATCTGCGCGATACGTTCGCCATCTTCAATAACAAAAGCCTCGGACGAGAGATTGACTAAAATGACACAAACTTCTCCACGATAATCCGCATCAATCGTACCCGGAGAATTAAGTACTGTGATACCTTTCTTTATCGCCAGCCCGCTACGCGGACGAACTTGCGCCTCAAATCCCTTTGGCAGAGCGATATACAATCCTGTCGGCACCAGACAACGTTGTAACGGTTCCAGTGTGATAGGTTCAGAAAGATTAGCACGGATATCCATTCCTGCGGACAATTCGGTGGCATAAGCCGGAAGCGGATGCTTCGATTTATTGATAACTTGAATATTCATAAATGCATGTTTACTATTTAACGGGCGAAAATACACATTTTGAACTGAAAAATAGTTAAGTTTGCAGTTAAATAATGTACCGTTCCCTAAATTGTAAATAGTAAATAGTCAAATCGTAAATAAAATGATGAATTGGAAACAACTAATATCAGCGAAACGTTTCGGGATGGAAGAATTCCATGAAGAACGACAGGAAAACCGATCCGAATTCCAACGGGACTATGACCGTCTCATTTTTTCGGCTCCTTTCCGCAGATTACAGAACAAAACGCAAGTATTCCCTCTACCGGGCAGCGTTTTTGTACACAACCGACTTACGCACAGTCTCGAAGTCGCCAGTGTTGGCCGTTCACTCGGGGACGATGTTGCCAAAGCACTTCTGGAACGTCATCCGGAACTTCAAGATTCTTTCCTGCCGGAGATCGGTTCTATCGTCTCGGCCGCTTGCCTGGCACACGATTTGGGAAATCCACCCTTCGGTCATTCAGGTGAAAAGGCTATTTCTACTTTTTTCTCTGAAGGGAAAGGAGTTCGCCTGAAAGAAAAGCAGCCGAACGGCGAGCAACTTTCTCCGATGGAATGGGAAGATTTGACACATTTTGAAGGAAATGCAAATGCGTTCCGAATACTGACACACCAGTTTGAAGGACGTCGCAAAGGCGGATTCGTCCTGACATATACCACTCTGGCTTCTATCGTGAAATATCCCTTTTCATCGAGCCTTGCAGGAAGCAAATCGAAGTTTGGATTCTTCGTCAGCGAAGAAGAAAGTTTCCAAAAAATAGCAACTGAATTAGGACTGACCTTGCTCAACGAGCATCCTTTGAAGTATGCACGCCACCCACTAGTCTATTTAGTGGAAGCGGCAGACGATATTTGCTATCAGATGATGGATATTGAGGATGCATATAAGCTGAAGATTCTCACCACTGAAGAAACCAAAGAACTATTAATGACCTATTTCAGCGAAGAGCGGCAGGAACATCTCCGGAAAACATTCCTGATTGTCAATGATGTCAACGAGCAAATCGCCTACTTGCGTTCTTCCGTCATCGGTTTATTGATCCGGGAGTGTACCCGTGTCTTTTTAGATCATGAACAAGAAATACTGTCCGGCACGTTCGAAGGATCACTAATCAAGCGCATAGCCGAACGTCCGGCAGCAGCCTACAAACACAGCGTCGAAGTATCTATCAATAAAATCTACCGTTCACGGGACGTACTGGATATCGAGCTGGCGGGATTCCGCATCATCAGTACCTTACTCGAATTGATGATAGACGCCGTAACCTCACCCGAAAAGGCTTATTCCAAACTCCTGATCGACCGGGTATCCAGCCAATACAATATAAATTCGCCTGTACTCTATGAAAGAATACAGGCGGTACTTGACTATATATCGGGAATGACCGACGTCTTTGCTCTTGATCTTTATCGTAAAATTAACGGGAACAGTCTGCCTGCGGTGTAACCACTTTAGGAGTAAAAACCTCTTCCCCTTCACAAGAAGACAATCTCAACGCATCCGGATGGCTTTCAATAAACGTCTGGATGTGTCGAATTCGTTTATCTTCAAGAATTTCGTCTACAGCAATCAGGATACCGGTTTCTTCCACATCACCGAACTCATAATTGACAGCTGTTCCGAACATACGCATCGTAGGGCTTAAGCTCATATACGCATTTACCAACGGAGGAATATTATAGCCCAATTTACGGATTTCACAATTCAATATCTTATAGTCCTCTTTAAAAGTACTCTTGCAGAACAATGCGTTCAACTCTTCTTCGGAAGTCTCAAGTTGCAGAGGCTCAATCGGAGTAACAAGTTTCTCTTTATCATAAAAATGTTTCTTGAGGAAATGAAGAATCATATCACGGCCACGACGATGGTAGCTAGGATACATGGTCACCTTGCCAAAGAAATACTTCACATTCGGCATAACCACGGTCAACGCTCCCAACCCGTCCCACAGGTTATCCAAAGCGAACAATCCTTTGCTTCCGGCACGGGTAGACTGATATTCAAGCGTAACAAACGAACGCCCCAGCTCAATTGTCTGCGGCAGGTATTCTTTAATAAAAGCATCAGAAAAATGAAACATGTGGGAAGTAGCCAGAATTGGCGCGCCTTTTTCATCAAAACGCACGTCCGTACCAAGCAGATACCGGTAACCGCCCAGAATTTCTTCCGCTTCCGGATTCCATACGATCAACTGCTTGTAGGGGTGTTCCATCGTGTCGTATTCATCAATATCCATTGACAGACCTGTTCCTCCACCAGCAGCACGGAAAGCTATTTCACGCAAACGACCAATCTCTCTCATTACATTAGGAGCATTCTGATGAGTAATAATATAAATCTGATTATTACTCTTATTCGTCATTCGTAAGCGTTTGTCTTCCGTCAATTCTGCCTTCAGCAGTTCTTTGCTTACCGGTTTAATAATCTCTTCCATATTCCTTGTTATAGTTGTTCTATCAGTTACAGTTTATAAACAATATCCTTTACGTATTCAGCCCACTGCGCAGGGGTTTTCGATTTATCAAAAGTCTGCCAGGGTATGGGTTTGCCAAAAGTGACAGTAAAAGTTTTGTGGCGATTCTTAAACATTTCATCCGCAAGATACAACATAGCAATGTTAAACTTGATACCCAATGCCTTGCAAATATTTGCCAGATTATAAAAGAAATCGGAGTTCCGACCTCCAAAATGCACGGGGATCACATCACGTTCCGTCTGTATACTCTTTACTACAAATGTCTTCTTCCATTCCAGATCGCGAATCACTCCATTACGCCGACGCGAACAGAGACCGGCAGGAAACATGATCAGCTGATCGTCGGACTTAAATCCGGCCTCCACCATCTTAGGGAAATCCTTTGCCTGTTTGCCGGTTTTATTAATAGGTATGCAAAGCGGAGCTAATCCGTGAAGATTCATCAACAAGTCGTTCACCAGATATTTCACCTTCCCGTCATAATGCCGCCCCAACACATAACCAAGCGCGACACCGTCCTGCCCTCCCAACGGATGATTGGACACAAAGGTGTACAATCCGTCTTTAGGCAGGTTTTCGATACCTTTCACATCCACCTTCGCATCCAGAAAGTCCATACATGCCTCCAAGAAGTCTACCCCTACTTTATCTTTCGATTCATTCAGGAATACATTGATCTCATCCTGATGAACAATTTTCTTCAAATAAGAAATCACGAACTTAGGGATGTACTTATATTGCTTCGGAGCTTTTGTCCGAAGAATCTTATCGACATCAATCAAAAATAAAGAGTCATCAGTCATTCTTTTCAAATAAAAATGATGGCACAAAATTAACGGTTCTTTTTTATTAATCGCAATAATTTGGTAGAAAATGCAGGATTAAAGTTCATAACACAAAAAAATAGCACCCAAAAACTATCAAATACCACCTAAAAACTATCAGCTGACAATTTTCAGGTCAAATTCAGTCTGATTTTCCCCCATCGGATTCCTGAAAATACCGTAAAATTGCAACATCGAAATTTACGAACGAATATTCACAATTTAAAAGCAACACAGTATGAAAAGTTTAAGCTTCAGAAAAGATTTAGTAGGAGTACAAGAAGAATTATTCCGCTTCGCCTACAAACTGACAACTGATCGTGAAGAAGCAAACGATTTGTTGCAGGAGACGTCATTAAAAGCATTAGATAACGAAGATAAATATATGCCTGATACTAATTTTAAAGGATGGATGTACACCATCATGCGCAATATATTCATCAACAACTACCGCAAGGTAGTCCGCGATCAAACATTTGTTGACCAAACCGACAACTTATACCACCTGAACTTGCCGCAAGATACAAGTTATGAAAGTACAGAGAGAGCATACGACCTGAAAGAGATGCACCGGGTAGTCAACAAACTCCCTAAAGAATACAGAGTTCCGTTTGCAATGCACGTTTCAGGATTCAAATACCGAGAAATTGCGGAGAAACTGAACCTCCCTTTGGGTACAGTAAAAAGCCGCATCTTCTTCACACGCCAGAAATTGCAGGAAGACCTGAAAGACTTTCGCTAGACCTTAACTAAAAAGATACTAAATTGTACGAGCCCCGAGTGTTGAACATACCGACACTCGGAGCTCTTTTTTTCAAGTAAATCAACATTTAACACTCTGTTGAAAACTTCTCTAAAAGTTTTTGTGGAAAATCGTGGGGAATTGTGGGGAATTTCATACTTTTACGGTCTCTTATTATAATAAGGTAATGATACGTTTTTTAGGTAATATTGAAGCCAAAGCAGACACTAAAGGAAGAGTGTTCATTCCCGCTATCTTCAGGAAGCAATTACAAGCTGCTTCTGAAGAAAGGCTTATTATGCGCAAAGACGTATTTCAAGACTGCCTGACTCTATATCCAGAGGGCGTGTGGAACGAGGAGTTGAACGAACTTCGCAGCAGACTTAACAAGTGGAACAATAAGCATCAACTCATTTTCAGACAGTTTGTGAGCGACGTTGAGGTGGTGACACCGGACAGCAACGGACGCATATTAATCCCCAAGCGGTATTTACAGATCTGCAATATACATGGGGATATACGCTTCATCGGCATCGACAACAAGATAGAGATCTGGTCGAAGGAGCGGGCAGAACAGCCGTTTATGTCACCCGAAGAGTTCGGAGCGGCATTAGAAGAAATTATGAACGATGAAAACAAACAAGATGGAGAAAGATGAACTGACATATCATGTACCTGTGCTGCTGAAAGAAAGCGTTGACGGGATGAACATCCGCCCTGACGGAACGTATGTAGACGTTACCTTCGGTGGAGCAGGACATTCGCGAGAGATTCTTTCACGGCTCGGGGAAGGCGGACGACTTTTGGGATTTGACCAAGATGAAGACGCCGAACGGAATATCGTTGATGATCCCCACTTTATTTTCGTACGCAGCAACTTCCGTTACCTGCACAATTTCCTGCGTTATCACGATATAGAGCAAGTAGATGCGATTTTAGCAGATCTAGGTGTGTCTTCCCATCATTTTGATGACAGTGAACGCGGTTTCTCTTTCCGTTTCGACGGAGATCTGGATATGCGCATGAATAAACGTGCAGGACTTACGGCAGCCGATATCGTAAACACTTACGAAGAGGAACGCCTCGCCAACATTTTCTATCTCTATGGAGAATTAAAAAATAGCCGTAAACTCGCGTCTGTGATTGTCAAAGCACGGAACGGGCAGGCTATCCGTACCATCGGAGAGTTTTTGGAAGTCATCAAGCCACTTTTTGGTCGCGAAAGGGAAAAGAAGGAATTGGCAAAGGTATTCCAAGCACTGCGGATTGAAGTAAACCAAGAGATGGAAGCATTGAAAGAAATGTTACTGGCAGCAACAGAAGCATTGAAACCGGGTGGCAGACTAGTAGTGATCACCTATCACTCACTGGAGGACCGCATGGTGAAGAACATTATGAAAACCGGAAATGTAGAGGGAAAAGCAGAAAGCGATTTCTTCGGGAATCTGAATACCCCCTTCCGCCTTGTCAACAACAAAGTGATTGTTCCCGACGAAACGGAAATAGAAAGGAATCCGCGTTCAAGAAGTGCTAAATTACGAATTGCAGAAAAGAAATAAAGAGAAATGGAAGAGGAAGTAGTAAATAAGAAAACAGAAGAGGGAAAAAAGAAAAAACGCACCTCACTAAAAAGTATTCTGGGTGGGGACATTCTGGCTACCGACTTTTTCCGCCGTCAGACGAAGTTGCTGGTACTGATCATGGTATTCATCATCTTCTACATCCATAACCGCTATGCCAGTCAGCAACAGCAGATCGAGATAGACCGGTTAAAAAAGGAACTGATAGATATAAAATACGATGCGCTGACACGTAGCTCGGAACTGATGGAGAAGAGCCGCCAGTCACGTATCGAAGACTATATTTCTAGTAAGGAGAGTGATTTGCAGACATCCACCAACCCTCCTTACCTTATTAAATAGGTGGAGATCTAGGAGTTTTAAAAGACAAGCACTGTGGCAGTTAATAAAAAGAATATAATGACCCGCTATTTCTTCGTCATCCTCGTGATGGCGTTGATAGGTGTAGCAATTGTCGTAAAGGCAGGAATCACTATGTTTGCCGAGCGTCAGTATTGGCAGGACGTAGCCGATCGTTTCGTGAAAGAGAACGTAACGGTGAAGCCTAATCGTGGAAACATTATTTCCTCCGACGGTAAACTAATGGCCAGTTCCTTACCCGAATACAGGATATATATGGACTTTATGTCCGGTGAGAAGGACGAAAAACGAAGAAAGAAAGATCAGGCCAGACGCGACTCCATTCTTAATGCCAACATGGATTCAATCTGCATCGGACTGAACAAGATTTTCCCGGATAAGAGTGTCGCTCAATTCAAGGCACATCTTAAAAAAGGGCGCCAAGCTAAGAGCCGTAACTATCTGATTTACCCGAAACGCATCTCCTATATACAATATAAAGAGGTAAAGAGATTGCCTGTGTTCTGCCTGAACCGATACAAAGGAGGATTCAAGGAGTTAGCCTACAATCAGAGGAAAAAACCGTTTGGCTCGTTGGCAGCACGTACGTTGGGAGATGTTTATGCCGATACGGCAAAAGGAGCCAGAAATGGCATAGAGTTGGCTTTTGACACCATCTTGAAAGGGCGGAACGGACTGACACATCGCCAGAAAGTGATGAATAAATACCTGAATATAGTAGACGTACCACCGGTTGACGGTTGCGACCTCCTCACTACTATTGATGTGGGTATGCAGGATATTTGCGAAAAGGCATTGGTAGACAAGCTAAAAGAGTTGAATGCAAGTGTTGGTGTAGTCGTTCTGATGGAAGTGGCTACGGGAGAAGTAAAAGCAATCGTCAATATGATGCAGGGCAAGGACGGAGAATATTACGAAATGCGCAATAACGCCATCAGCGATATGCTTGAGCCCGGTTCTACCTTCAAGACGGCCTCCATTATGGTAGCTCTTGAAGATGGAAAAATCACTCCTGACTACGTAGTGGATACAGGCAACGGGCAAATGCCGATGCATGGTCGCGTGATGAAGGACCACAACTGGCATCGCGGAGGATACGGCAAACTAACTGTCACCGAGATATTAGGAGTGTCTTCCAACGTGGGTACATCGTATATCATAGACCACTTCTACGGAAGCAATCCGCAGAAGTTTGTCGACGGACTAAAACGGATGAGTATTGACCAACCTCTCCATCTGCAGATAGCCGGAGAAGGGAAGCCGAACATTCGGGGCCCCAAAGAGAGAAGTTATTTTTCAAAGACCGCGTTGCCATGGATGAGTATCGGTTACGAGACACAAGTACCACCGATGAACATCGTTACTTTTTACAATGCAATAGCCAACAAAGGCGTAATGGTGCGTCCCAAGTTCGTAAAAGCAGCGATAAAAGACGGAGAGATAGTAAAAGAATATCCGACCGAAGTTATCAATCCGAAGATATGTTCGGACAAAACATTGGCAGACATACAGATGATATTGCGTAAAGTAGTAGGTGAAGGACTTGCCAAACCGGCAGGAAGCAAACAGTTCCATGTTTCGGGAAAAACGGGGACAGCGCAAATCTCACAGGGAGCAGCCGGATACAAGACGGGAAGAACGAATTATCTAGTCAGTTTCTGCGGTTATTTCCCGTCAGAGGATCCTAAATATAGCATGATTGTTTCCATTCAGAAACCGGGACTACCAGCCTCAGGAGGTTTGATGGCAGGTAGCGTATTCAGCAGGATTGCCGAAAGAGTATACGCCAAAGACTTACGTTTGCCACTCACCAATGCGATTGATACGAATTCCGTAGTCATTCCGAACGTAAAAGCCGGAGAGATGAGGGAAGCTCAGCGGGTATTGGAAGAACTGAATATTCAGGTGCAAGGTAAAATAGCCGACGCAGGAAAAGAAGTGTGGGGAAATACCCACCTGGCTCCACAAGCCGTAGTGCTGGAAAGTCGGAGCAATATGCAGAATTTTGTACCGAGTGTCATAGGTATGGGAGCTAAAGACGCTGTATACCTGCTGGAAAGTAAAGGGTTGAAAGTGCATCTTGTCGGAGTGGGCAAGGTAAAAAGTCAGTCGATAGCCAACGGAAGCATTGTTAGAAAAGGACAGACAGTGACGCTTACGCTAAAATAGTGAATGATTAAAAAACAAATAGAGTAATGTTATTAAATGAGCTACTGAAAGCAATCCAACCGGTACAGATAGCCGGAGATTCAAATATAGAAATTGCCGGAATCAACATAGATTCCCGTTTGGTAGAAGCCGGACAACTGTTCATGGCTATGCGCGGTACGCAAGCCGACGGCCATGCCTATATACCCGCCGCCATCAGTAAAGGCGCCACCGCTATCCTCTGCGAGGATATGCCCGAAAAACCGGTGGAGGGAATTACCTATATACAAGTAAAAGACAGCGAGGACGCGGTAGGTAAGATTGCCACTACCTTCTATGGAGATCCGACTTCCAAACTGGAGTTGGTCGGTGTCACCGGAACGAATGGAAAAACAACCATCGCTACCTTATTATATAATACCTTCCGCTATTTCGGATATAAAGTAGGACTTATCTCTACAGTCTGCAATTATATCGATGACGAGCCGATTCCAACGGAGCACACCACACCTGACCCTATCACGCTGAACCGTTTATTGGGACGGATGGCAGACGAAGGATGTAAATACGCCTTTATGGAAGTCAGTTCCCATTCGATCGCACAGAAGCGTATCAGCGGATTAAAATTCGCCGGAGGTATCTTCACCAATCTCACCCGTGACCATCTGGACTATCATAAGACAGTAGAGAATTATCTGAAAGCTAAGAAAAAGTTCTTCGATGACCTGCCGAAGAATGCGTTCAGTCTGACCAATCTCGATGACAAGAACGGACTGGTAATGACGCAAAACACACGTTCCAAAGTCTATACTTATTCGCTGAGAAGTCTCAGTGACTTCAAAGGACGGGTGTTGGAATCCCATTTTGAAGGAATGCTACTTGATTTCAACAATCACGAGTTGGCAGTTCAGTTTATCGGCAAGTTCAACGCTTCCAACTTATTAGCGGTATTCGGTGCCGCTGTCCTGCTCGGAAAAAAAGAAGAAGATGTGTTGGTTGCCCTTAGCACACTGCATCCGGTTGCAGGACGTTTCGACGCTGTGCGTTCAAAAGACGGAGTTACCGCAATTGTCGACTACGCCCATACTCCGGACGCCCTTACTAATGTGCTGAATGCCATACACGGGGTATTGGAAGGGAAAGGAAAAGTAATCACCGTAGTAGGTGCGGGTGGCAACCGTGACAAAGGCAAGCGCCCCATCATGGCAAAGGAAGCCGCCAAAGCCAGCGACCGTGTTATCATCACTTCGGACAATCCACGTTTTGAAGAGCCGCAAGACATCATCAACGATATGTTGGCCGGACTGGATGCAGAAGACATGAGAAAAACATTAAGCATCGCCGACCGCAAGGAAGCCATCCGTACGGCCTGTATGCTGGCTGAGAAAGGAGACGTAATACTCATTGCCGGAAAAGGGCACGAGAATTACCAAGAGATAAAAGGAGTAAAACATCACTTCGATGACAAAGAAGAAGTGAAGAGAATGTTGAACGATTAGACACCAACCACTGAAGAAATGTTATATTATTTGTTTGAATGGCTGCATAAGCTCAATTTTCCCGGAGCGGGAATGTTTGGATATACCTCATTCCGTGCACTGATGGCAGTTATCCTCGCCCTACTTATTTCGAGTATCTGGGGAGATAAGTTTATCAACCTGCTCAAGAAGAAACAAATCACGGAGACACAACGGGATGCGAAAATCGACCCGTTCGGCGTCAACAAAGTAGGCGTACCAAGTATGGGAGGCGTCATCATCATTACAGCCATCCTGATTCCTTGCCTGCTTTTAGGCAAGTTGCATAATATATATATGATACTTATGTTGATCACCACCGTATGGCTGGGATCACTCGGTTTTGCCGACGACTACATCAAGATTTTCAAGAAAGATAAAGAAGGACTGCATGGCAAGTTCAAGATCATCGGGCAAGTAGGCCTGGGACTGATTGTCGGACTTACTTTATATTTAAGTCCGGACGTGGTCATTCGCGAAAACATCGAGATACACAATCCGGGACAGGAGATGGAAGTGGTACACGGAACAAATGACTTGAAATCTACCCAGACAACCATTCCTTTCTTTAAGAGCAACAACCTTGACTATGCAGATCTGGTAGCTTTCATGGGCGATCACGCACAAACGGCCGGATGGGTACTGTTCGTTATCATCACCATCTTTGTCGTTACCGCCGTATCCAACGGAGCCAACCTGAATGACGGCATGGACGGAATGGCGGCGGGCAATTCCGCCATCATCGGAGCTACGCTAGGGATATTGGCTTACGTATCATCACACATTGAGTTTGCCGGCTATCTGAACATTATGTACATTCCGGGATCGGAAGAACTCGTAATTTACATCTGCGCCTTTATCGGTGCATTGATCGGCTTCCTCTGGTACAATGCCTATCCGGCACAAGTATTCATGGGAGATACCGGCAGTCTGACGATTGGCGGAATCATTGCCGTATTCGCCATCATCATCCATAAAGAATTGCTGATACCGATTCTCTGCGGTGTATTCCTCGTAGAAAATCTGTCGGTCATTCTCCAACGGGCTTACTATAAAGCCGGAAAACGAAAAGGAGTGAAACAACGGCTGTTCAAACGGACGCCGATTCACGATCATTTCCGCACTTCCATGAGTTTGATAGAACCGGGATGTACGGTGAAGTTCACCAAGCCCGACCAACTGTTCCACGAATCAAAAATTACTGTCCGTTTTTGGATTGTGACCATCGTGCTGGCAGCCATAACGATTATAACGCTGAAAATAAGGTAAACGCTGAAGATAACTGAGGCGTGAATTAACAATAAAGAATCAGAGAGTATTAACCCGATTATTAACTTTTAAAGGATGTGCACAACTAATAGGCAATTCAGCATATTGGAGACAAGAGCACATTAGTGTAAATGAAAAGAATAGTAATTTTAGGAGCTGGCGAAAGCGGTGCAGGTGCAGCCGTACTCGCTAAAGTCAAAGGATTTGAGACGTTTGTTTCGGATATGTCCGCCATCAAGGACAAGTATAAGGAACTTCTCGACAGCCACCACATTGACTGGGAAGAAGGCCGCCATACCGAAGAACTCATTCTGAATGCCGACGAAGTAATCAAAAGTCCGGGTATTCCGAATGACGCTCCCCTCATTCTGAAACTGAAAGCTCAAGGAACGCCGGTTATATCAGAGATTGAGTTTGCCGGACGTTACACGAACGCCAAAATGATCTGTATCACCGGTTCGAACGGGAAGACGACTACGACTTCCCTCATCTACCATATTTTCAAGAGTGCAGGTATGAATGTAGGTTTGGCAGGCAATATCGGCAAGAGCCTGGCTTTGCAGGTAGCCGAAGACCACCATGACTATTATATTATCGAACTGAGTTCTTTCCAGTTGGATAATATGTATAACTTCCGTGCAAATATAGCCGTATTGATGAATATTACTCCGGACCATCTGGACCGCTACGATCATTGTATGCAGAATTACATCGATGCCAAATTCCGTATCACCCAGAATCAAACTCCGGACGACGCTTTTATCTTTTGGAACGACGACCCTATCATTAAACGCGAATTGGCAAAGCATGGTCTGAAAGCACACCTCTACCCTTTCGCAGCCGTAAAGGAAGACGGAGCGATTGCATATGTAGAAGATCACGAAGTGAAAATCAACGAGCCGATTGCTTTCAATATGGAACAGGAGGAATTGGCTTTGACAGGCCAGCATAACCTGTACAATTCTTTGGCAGCCGGTATCTCAGCCAATCTGGCAGGTATCACCAAAGAGAACATACGCAAGGCCCTCTCCGACTTCAAGGGCGTGGAACACCGGTTGGAGAAAGTGGCACGTGTCCGTGGAATTGATTTCATCAACGACTCCAAAGCGACAAACGTCAATTCGTGTTGGTATGCCCTGCAAAGCATGACTACCAAAACAGTATTGATTCTCGGTGGAAAAGATAAAGGAAACGACTATACGGAAATTGAAGACCTGGTACGCGAAAAGTGCTCGGCTCTTGTATATATGGGACTTCACAACGAGAAACTGCATGATTTCTTCGACCGTTTCGGTTTGCCCGTAGCAGACGTGCAAACCGGCATGAAAGACGCCGTAGAAGCCGCCTATAAATTGGCGAAGAAAGGTGAAACCGTATTATTGAGTCCTTGCTGCGCTTCTTTCGACCTCTTCAAGAGTTACGAGGATCGTGGCGAGCAATTTAAAGAATGCGTCCGTGCCCTTTAATTTTTAATTTATAATTTTTAATTTCTGCAAGATTGGATTTATTAAAGAACATATTCAAAGGCGACAAGGTAATCTGGATTATTTTCCTTTGTCTCTGCCTCATCTCGATAATCGAGGTGTTCTCGGCAGCGTCGACACTGACCTATAAAAGTGGCGACCATTGGGGACCGATTACACAGCACTCTGTTATTCTGATGGTGGGTGCAGTAGTAGTGGTAATTCTACACAACATACCCTACAAATGGTTTCAGGTATTTCCGGTCTTCCTGTATCCGATTTCTCTGGTACTGTTGGCATTTGTCACCCTGATGGGCATCATTACAGGCGACCGTGTCAACGGAGCTGCGCGCTGGATGACCTTTATGGGATTACAGTTCCAACCGTCGGAGTTGGCAAAAATGGCGGTTATCATTGCCGTCTCATTTATCTTGTCCAAGAAACAGGACGAATACGGAGCCAACCCGAAAGCCTTCAAATACATTATGATTCTTACCGGACTGGTCTTTCTGCTTATTGCACCGGAAAACCTTTCAACAGCCATGCTGCTATTCGGAGTTGTATGTATGATGATGTTCATCGGGCGGGTATCTTCCAAGAAACTGTTCGGTATGCTGGGGCTAATGGCACTTGTAGGCATAGTGGCTGTGGGAATACTAATGGCCATTCCCGGAAAGACACTGCACAATACACCGGGACTTCACCGTTTCGAGACCTGGCAGAACCGTGTTTCCGGCTTCTTCGAAAATAAAGAGGTACCTGCCGCCAAGTTCGATATTGATAAAGACGCACAGATAGCACACGCCCGAATCGCCATTGCTACCAGCAATGTAGTCGGCAAAGGTCCGGGCAACTCAATACAACGCGATTTCCTCAGTCAAGCCTTCTCCGACTTTATCTTCGCCATTGTGATCGAAGAGATGGGATTGATAGGGGGGATATTCGTGGTATTCCTCTATCTATGCTTGCTGATGCGGGCCGGACGAATCGCCCAGAAATGCGAAAGGACTTTTCCCGCCTTCCTTGTGATGGGGATTGCCTTGTTGTTGGTATCGCAGGCAATACTGAACATGATGGTTGCCGTCGGACTATTCCCCGTCACAGGACAACCGCTACCTCTAGTCAGCAAAGGAGGAACAAGTACATTGATTAATTGTGCTTACATCGGAATGATATTAAGCGTCAGCCGATATACCGCTCATCTGGAAGAACAGAAAGCGCACGATGCGCAGATTCAGTTGCAGATCGCGACAGATGCGGCCGCCAATTCGGAAGCTCAGACTGCCGCCGAGCCAACTGCACAGATTTTGAACAGCGATGCAAAATTCGAGGATGAGAGTGACAAGCAATGAACGGTCAGTAGCACGAAACGGCCAACTGAACGAAACGGATAGGAGAAAAGAACTATGACGGAAAAAGAACTTAGAATTATTATTAGCGGTGGAGGTACGGGAGGGCACATCTTTCCCGCCGTCTCTATTGCAAACGCGATAATAGAGTTACGCCCTGACGCCAAAATCCTCTTTGTAGGAGCGGAAGGTCGTATGGAAATGCAACGGGTTCCCGATGCAGGCTATCAAATCATCGGTCTTCCGATAGCCGGTTTCGACCGCAAGCATTTATGGAAGAATGTATCGGTAATCATCAAACTGATACGCAGCCAATGGAAGGCGCGCAGCATCATCAAGAACTTCCGTCCGCAAGTAGCGGTAGGCGTAGGCGGTTACGCCAGTGGTCCCACGTTGAAGACCGCTGGAATGATGGGAGTGCCTACCTTGATACAGGAGCAGAACTCGTATGCCGGAGTCACCAATAAACTATTGGCACAGAAAGCCCGGAGAATCTGTGTAGCTTATGACGGTATGGAGAAATTCTTCCCTGCCGATAAGATTATCATGACGGGAAATCCGGTACGTCAGAACCTGACAAAAGATATGCCGTCCAAAGAGGACGCACTACGTTCTTTCCATCTGCAACCGGACAAAAAAACGATTCTTATCGTAGGTGGCAGCTTGGGAGCGCGCACCATCAATAACACGCTGACTGCCGGATTAGCGACAATCAAAGAAAACGGAAACATACAATTTATCTGGCAAACCGGTAAATATTACTATCCGCAAGTGACAGAAGCCGTGAAAGCGGCAGGCGCACTTCCCAATCTATATGTAACGGATTTTATCAAAGATATGGCTGCTGCCTATTCAGCGGCCGACCTTGTTATCTCCCGTGCAGGAGCAGGCTCCATCTCTGAATTCTGCCTATTGCATAAACCTGTCATTCTGGTACCTTCCCCCAATGTGGCCGAAGACCATCAGACTAAGAATGCCCTAGCACTGGTAGACAAACAGGCAGCTATCTACGTCAAAGACAGCGAAGCGGAAAAGACATTGGTAGATGTTGCTTTAACCACCGTCAATGATGAGCGGAGATTAAAAGAATTAAGCGAGAATATAGCCAAGCTGGCTTTACCCGATTCTGCGAAAATCATCGCGCAGGAAGTGATAAAACTGGCGGAAGCAAAGAACTAATCGATTCATACAAATACTAAAGATAGAAGAAATGAATATCGAAACTATAAAATCAGTTTATTTCGTAGGTGCCGGCGGTATCGGTATGAGTGCCCTTGTACGCTACTTCCTCTTCAAAGGCAAGGTAGTAGCCGGATATGACCGTACTCCCACTCCATTGACTGAAGCTCTGATTGCCGAAGGCGCGCAGATACATTACGAAGAAAATGTGGATTTGATTCCGGAAGCTTGTAAAGACAAAGAAAGTACGCTCGTCGTATTCACCCCCGCCGTCCCACAGGAACACGAAGAACTGGTTTACTTCCGCAACAACGGATTCGAGATACAAAAACGCGCTCAAGTATTGGGAACGATTACACATTCGAGCAAAGGCTTGTGTGTAGCCGGTACTCATGGAAAGACCACTACATCCACCATGACGGCACATCTGCTCCATCAGTCACACGTAGAATGTACCGCCTTTCTCGGAGGAATCTCGAAAAATTACGGAACAAACCTCTTGCTTTCACAGAAAAGCCCTTACACGGTAATCGAAGCCGACGAATTCGACCGTTCCTTCCATTGGCTGTCCCCGTTTATGTCTGTCATTACAGCTACCGATCCGGATCACTTGGATATTTACGGAACAGAAGCAGCTTATCTGGAAAGTTTCGAACATTACACAACCCTCATCCAGCCGGGCGGCGCATTGATCATCCGCAAAGGCATCTCACTACAGCCCAAAGTGCAACCCGGTGTACGCGTCTACACCTATTCACGTGACGAGGGCGACTTCCATGCAGAGAATATCCGCATCGGAAACGGAGAGGTATTTATAGACTTTGTGGCGCCGGATACCCGTATCAATGATATCCAACTCGGAGTGCCGGTGAGTATCAACATAGAAAATGGCGTAGCTGCTATGGCATTGGCACACCTGAACGGAGTAACCGATGAAGAGATTAAAAGAGGCATGGCTAGTTTTCGGGGAGTAGACCGCCGGTTCGACTTTAAGATCAAGAACGACCGGATAGTCTTCCTGAGCGACTATGCCCATCACCCTTCAGAAATCAAGCAGAGTGTACTGTCTATGCGGGAGCTTTACAAAGACAAGAAAATTACAGCTATCTTCCAGCCACACCTTTATACCCGTACGCGCGATTTCTATCAAGACTTTGCCGACAGCCTGTCGCTGCTTGACGAAGTGATTCTGGTAGATATCTATCCGGCACGCGAAGCCCTGATTCCGGGAGTTACCAGCCGGCTGATTTACGACAATCTCCGTCCCGGTATCGAAAAAAGTATGTGCAAAAAGGAAGATATACTGAACATTCTGAAAGATAAAAACATTGAAGTATTAATAACTTTGGGAGCAGGAGATATAGACAACTATGTCCCCGAGATAAAGAAAATACTGGAAAGGAAGAATGATTAATAATTTATGGTAAAGAGAATCCTTCTGTCCATCGTCATGTTGGTGCTCATAGCCTACCTGGTCGTAGCTGTCAGCGCCTTCAACCGCAAGCCTGCCGACCAGACCTGCCGTGACATGGAATTAGTTATTAAGGATACCGCTTATGCCGGTTTCATCACTAAAGACGAACTGAAAGGTATCCTTCAGAAAAAAGGCATCTACCCCATCGGGAAAAAGATGGAACGCATCTCTACCAAGTCATTGGAACGGGAACTGAGTAAACACCCGTTGATTGACGAAGCGGAATGCTACAAGACTCCTAGCGGCAAAGTCTGCGTGGAAGTGACACAACGCATTCCCATCTTACGGGTAATGAGCGCCAACGGTGAGAATTACTACCTTGACAACAAAGGAACCGTCATGCCTCCCGATGCAAAATGCGTCGCTCACCGGGTAATTGTCACCGGAAACGTAGAAAAGTCGTTTGCAATGAAGGATTTATATAAGTTTGGTGTATTTTTGCATAACAATAAGTTCTGGGATGCGCAGATAGAACAGATTCATGTATTGCCCGACCGCAATATCGAATTAGTGCCACGTGTGGGAGACCACCTTGTCTATCTCGGCAAACTGGATGACTTTGAAGACAAACTGGCACGCCTGAAAGAATTCTATAAGAAAGGGCTCAATAAGGTAGGCTGGAACAAATATTCACGCATCAACCTTGAATTCAGCAATCAGATTATCTGTACGAAAAGAGAACGATGAGTGATAAGTGATGAGATATAAGTGACAGATCTCTCCAAATAGTAAACTGTAAACAATTAAATAGTAAATAAAGAGATGGCAACAACAGAATTTATCGCCGCTATAGAACTTGGTTCATCGAAGATAACCGGTGTGGCCGGAAGAAAGAACAGTGACGGAAGTATGCAGATACTGGCGTATGCACAGGAAGACTCTTCTACGTTCATCCGTAAAGGAGTTATCTTTAACCTGGACAAGACGGCACAAAGTCTGACTTCTATCATCAACAGACTGGAAGGTGAGTTGAAAAACTCAATTGCTAAAGTATATGTAGGTATTGGCGGTCAATCACTTCGCACAGTACGCAACGTGGTAAGCCGCGATCTGGAAGAAGAAGCCATCATATCGGAGGAACTTGTCAGCGCTATCGGCGACGAGAACATCGCCATCCCGGTGGTAGATATGGACATACTAGACGTAGCGCCACAGGAATATAAGGTGGGAAATAACCTGCAAGCCAATCCGGTGGGTCTGGTAGGAAGCCATATCGAAGGCCGTTTCCTCAATATTGTCGCCCGTGCTTCCGTGCGGAAGAATTTGGAGCATTGCTTCCAACAGGCAAAAATAGATATAGCCGAACAACTGATTGCCCCGCTCGTGACAGCCAACGCGGTATTGACAGAAAGCGAACGCCGTTCGGGCTGCGCTTTGGTCGACTTCGGTGCAGATACGACTACCATCTCCGTTTACAAAAACAATATCCTCCGCTTCCTGACTGTGCTGCCACTAGGAGGTAACAGTATTACACGAGATATCACCACCTTGCAGATGGAAGAGGAAGAAGCAGAACGTTTGAAGAAAACCTACGGTGACGCTCTTTATGAAGAAGAGCCCGAACAAGAAGAGGCTACTTGCAAACTGGACGATGACAGCCGTACCATTAAAGTAGCCGACCTCAACAATATCATCGAAGCCCGTGCCGAAGAAATCATTGCCAATGTATGGAATCAGATACAACTCTCCGGCTTTGACGACAAACTGCTGGCAGGAATTATCATGACAGGAGGAGCTGCCAACCTAAAGAACCTGGAAGAGATGTTGCGCAAACGTAGCAAAATAGAGAAAATCAGAATGGCAAGACTTCCACGTAATACCGTTCATGCCCCTAGCGATATCCTGAAAAAAGACGGCTCGCAGAATACGCTATTCGGACTTCTGTTTGAAGGAAACCAGAATTGCTGCCTGATAGAAACAGTTTCTCAACCTGCTCCGGCCACTCCTAAACCGGAAGCGGAAGTTCTCAAGACAGGCGATATATTCGAAAACGACCAGGAGCTGAAAGAACAAGCCCGCATCGCCCGACTCAAGAAAGAGGAAGAGGAACGAGAAGCCAAACTGGCTGCCAAAGAAGCCGAGAAACTTCGCAAGCAGAAAGAAAAGGAGGAGAAAGAAAGGCGGAAAAGAGAAGCTAAGCCCGGTTGGTTCACAACAAAAATGAAGAAAACGATTGAGGAAATGACCAACATCTTCAATGAAGATGATGAAATGAAATAACTTCCGGAGACATAGCTTGTAATTTGTAAATAGTAACTAGTAATTAGCATAAGATTATGGACGAGATAGTACAATTCGATTTCCCGACAGATTCACCGAAGATCATCAAAGTGATTGGCGTAGGTGGTGGTGGTGGCAACGCTGTAAACCACATGTACCGGGAAGGTATTCATGATGTAACGTTCGTTCTTTGCAACACGGACAACCAGGCATTGGCCGAATCACCGGTTCCGGTGAAACTGCAACTGGGCCGTAGCATCACACAAGGTCTTGGAGCCGGCAACCGTCCCGAACGGGCACGCGATGCCGCCGAAGAAAGTATAGAAGACATTAGAAACCAACTGAACGACGGCACCAAGATGGTATTCATCACTGCCGGAATGGGTGGTGGAACAGGAACCGGCGCAGCCCCTGTCATTGCCCGCATCGCAAAGGAGATGGATATTCTGACAGTCGGTATCGTTACCATCCCCTTTATCTTCGAAGGGGAAAAGAAAATTATCCAAGCGTTGGACGGTGTGGAACGTATCGCTCAACACGTTGACGCTTTATTGGTTATCAACAACGAACGCTTGCGCGAAATATATGCCGACCTTACCTTTATGAATGCATTCGGCAAGGCCGATGATACACTCTCCATTGCCGCCAAAAGTATTGCCGAGATTATCACCATGCGCGGTACGGTCAACCTGGACTTTGCCGATGTGAAGACTATCTTGAAAGATGGTGGAGTAGCCATCATGAGTACCGGATTCGGTGAAGGAGAAAATCGGGTAACCAAAGCAATCGATGATGCGCTGCATTCTCCGCTACTTAACAACAACGATATCTTCAACGCCAAAAAAGTGATGTTGAACGTTTCTTTCTGTCCGTCATCCGAATTGATGATGGAAGAGATGAACGAGATACATGAATTCATGAGTAAGTTCCGCGAAGGCGTGGAGGTTATCTGGGGTGTTGCCATCGACAACTCTTTGGAAACAAAAGTGAAGATTACCGTACTTGCAACCGGATTCGGAGTAGAGGATGTTCCCGGCATGGACAGCCTGCACGCTGCGCGCAGCCAGGAAGAAGAGGAACGCCAACTGCAACTGGAAGAAGAAAAAGAGAAAAACAAAGAACGCATCCGCAAAGCATACGGAGAAAGCGCCAGCAATATCGGAAGCAAGAGTCTGCGCAAACGTCGTCACATCTACCTCTTCAATATGGAAGATCTGGACAACGACGACATCATCGCTATGGTAGAGGATTCTCCCACATATATGCGCGATAAGACAACCCTCACCAAGATACGGACCAAAGCCGCTTTGGAGGAAGAAGTCACAACGGAAGAAGCAACAGACGAGAATGGCGTGATTACGTTCTAAACAAAGAACTAAAAACGAAGATTATAAACTCGCAGAATCAGGCTTCAGTTATAATTTTTAATCTTTAATTTTTAATTATAATAGTATGGATTTATTTGATAAAGTCAGCGAAGACATAAAAAACGCAATGAAGGCAAAGGACAAAGTAGCCTTAGAGACTTTGAGAAACGTTAAGAAGTTTTTCCTTGAAGCAAAGACTGCTCCGGGAGCTAACGATACACTGACAGATGACACGGCACTTAAAATCATCCAGAAACTCGTAAAACAAGGAAAGGACTCTGCCGAGATCTATATCGGACAAGGCCGTCAGGACTTGGCTGACGCAGAGCTAGGACAGGTAGCCGTTATGGAGAAGTATCTGCCGAAACAAATGTCTGCCGAAGAACTGGAAGCGGCATTAAAGGAAATCATTGCCGAAGTGGGTGCCACCAGCGGAAAAGACATGGGTAAAGTAATGGGAGTAGCTTCCAAGAAATTGGCAGGACTTGCCGAAGGCCGTGCCATCTCAGCAAAAGTAAAAGAGCTTTTGGGATAATTCACCCACTCTCTACTGAGAAGTTTTTTTTACTTTCGATCTCTCATCTCTCATAAATCAGAGATAAAAGATTAAATATCAGCAATATACTTTATGAGAGATAACTCACGATGAGTTATCTCTCATCATTTCTCCCAGTATCTCTCATCATTTCCTCAAAACGTCTCTCATCATCCTTCAAGTACCGGCATTCATCTATCAAAGCACTGGCATAAGTTTATAAAACTACCGACATTGTTCTGTTAAAACACCGACATAGTTAATTCGTCACGGCCGTGACGAGATCTCGTCATGGTTGTGGTAGGATCTCGTCACAGCCGTGGGAAGAAGTCACCACAGCCATGACAAACCATCTATATCGGTATCCAATATGAACAATGCAGGGAATAAACACATTGTATCCCTACTTCTTTCATCTACTGAATCAGTGCCTATCAGCCGAAAGGAGCTAATCAAACAGTTCTTTCAACACTTCTAATGATTTCAATACCGGGAAGTCCGGCAAATGCAGACTATAATAATCATTGATAGTCGTCAGACAACGAGTACGTTCGGCACGACTCATACCGAAAAGATGCATAGTCTCATAATTCATACGCATCAATTGCCGAAGACGTCCCGCATCTTCAGGATTGATATAGGATGAATGCAGTTGGGGACGAGTAGAAGTAAAACAAGCATTCAGCAAATCGAAGTAATCACCGGCATGATAGTCTTCCAGATTGGGATAAAGGCCCAAAAAACGGGAAAGACGCATTAGAAAAACAAGATGGAAATTAGAGAATCCTTCCCTGCACTCATCCAGCCAAATGATGGAATGCTGCAAATAAGCAAACAGCGGACGGTTCTCAGCCTCCTCCCGAATAGCCCGATAAAGGAATTCCGATAGAAAAAGTGCCATCGCAGATTTATAAGGATCATAGGGAATGGAAGAAAAAGGATAAAAGGATTTCGCCTCTTTCACCCGATAAAGAGTCGCATTCGGTCTGTAATCCGCCTCAAATTCAATAAAAGACAACGGCTGGAAAAGAACGGATTTCACCGTTGCTTTTCGTGAACGGGGAACTGCCACAAGAAAAGAAGCCCTGCCGGAAAGCTCCGTATATATATCTACAATGATAGAAGTATCATTATACTTTAATGTATGAAGAACGATTCCTTTCGTTTTTTGCAGCATAACCAATCACAAATTTCCATTCCGGAACAAAACTACAAAAAATCTTCTAAATAAGAATCCCGTTGACTGCCGAATAAAAGAAAATAAGCGATTCCGTTCGCAGAGAGAAGGAAGAGGAAAAGAGCGCCCTTTATATATAATAAGGTATAGGCAAAAGTACATCCGATATTGGCAAAAAGAAAAATGAAGTTTTTTCACGAGAAACAGAGAAGTATAATTAATTGAATATCAGAAAGAAAAGAAAGACAAAAGAAGACAACCGGAAAATTTATGCTATTTTTTTCAGCAAATTGTTTGTCAGTTTCAAAAAAGTTCCTACCTTTGCATCCGCAATCGAGAAACAAACACAGATTCGAGAAAGCAAAAGCAGAAATGCAACACAGGATGGCCCGTTCGTCTATCGGTTAGGACGCAAGATTTTCATTCTTGAAAGGGGGGTTCGATTCCCCCACGGGCTACAATTAAAAAGATAAACGAATTAAAAAAGATTAGTCGAGATGGCAAATCATAAATCATCACTGAAAAGAATCAGACAAGAAGAGACTAGAAGACTTCACAACAGATATTATGGCAAGACCATGAGAAACGCTGTTAGAAAGCTTCGCGCAACTACTGACAAAGCAGAAGCAGTTGCAATGTATCCGGGCATTACAAAGATGTTGGATAAGTTGGCTAAGACAAATGTGATTCACAAAAACAAAGCTAACAATCTGAAATCTAAGTTGGCTATTTACATCAACAAGCTCGCTTAATAAGAAGAATTCAATAATTCTATATAGCACCAGGCTGAACTTTTAAGTTCGGCCTTTCTTGTTTATAATTACCTATATACCAGTTCACCCAAGAAAACGGAGAATCCTCCTCCATTCTTAATTTTTCACGGTTTATTCTTCGTCAAGTCGACAAATTTCACTATATTTGCTCTGTTATTAAAGTTAGAAAGGCAATTATGAGCGAAGAACAAATCACTCCCAATAACGGGTCTTATTCTGCGGATAGTATCCAGGTATTGGAAGGTCTCGAAGCAGTAAGAAAACGCCCTGCGATGTACATCGGTGACATCAGCGTAAAGGGACTTCACCACTTAGTATACGAAATTGTCGATAACTCCATCGACGAAGCGTTGGCAGGATACTGTACGCACATAGAGGTGACAATCAACGAAGACAACTCAATCACAGTACAGGACAACGGACGCGGTATTCCGGTAGACTATCACGAGAAAGAAAAGAAGTCGGCATTGGAAGTAGCCATGACCGTACTGCATGCCGGAGGTAAGTTCGATAAAGGTTCCTACAAAGTATCCGGAGGTCTGCACGGTGTAGGTATGTCTTGTGTGAACGCATTGTCCACACACATGACTACTCAAGTATTCCGGGGCGGTAAGATTTACCAACAGGAGTACGAAATAGGTAAACCACTTTATTCTGTAAAAGAAGTCGGCACTTCCGACATTACCGGTACCCGCCAACAATTCTGGCCGGATGGCAGCATTTTCACGGAAACGGTGTATGACTACAAAATATTGGCTTCACGTCTGCGCGAATTGGCCTACTTGAATGCAGGACTACGCATCTCACTGACCGACCGCCGCGTGGTAAATGAAGACGGCAGCTTCAAAAGCGAGCAATTCTATTCGGAAGAAGGTCTGAGAGAATTTGTACGCTTCATCGAGTCTTCTCGCGAACACTTGATAAACGACGTTATTTATCTCAATTCAGAGAAGCAGGGAATTCCTATTGAAGTGGCTATCATGTACAATACCGGATTCTCCGAAAACGTTCACTCATACGTTAATAATATCAACACCATCGAAGGTGGTACGCACCTGGCCGGTTTCCGCCGCGCATTAACCCGTACATTGAAGAAATACGCCGAAGACAGCAAAATGCTGGAAAAGGTGAAGGTGGAAATCTCGGGAGATGACTTCCGCGAAGGTTTGACCGCTGTTATTTCTGTAAAAGTAGCCGAACCTCAATTTGAGGGACAGACCAAGACGAAGTTGGGTAACAACGAAGTAATGGGTGCTGTAGACC